>Ga0137403_10001862_pt1 | contig 26245 bp, 32 predicted proteins | sample CZOMad2_1_16fung_FD_122057 | JGI IMG/M metagenome (GOLD analysis project Ga0137403, IMG submission 122057) | Vadose zone soil fungal communities from Angelo Coast Range Reserve, California, USA - CZOMad2_1_16fungal (Hybrid Assembly) | ecosystem: Environmental > Terrestrial > Soil > Vadose zone... | reverse complement strand
TTCGAAGACGTGACAGAGCAAAGCTTCGACAAGGTGATAGCCGTCAATTTCAAAGGGGCTTACTTCACGATTCAAAAAGCCTTGCCGCTACTCAGGCAAGGCTCGTCTGTAATCATCAATGCGTCCGTTGGCGCGCGCAAGGGGTGGCCGACAACCTCGACCGTCTCGACCTGCAAGGCCGCGGTCGTCCATCTCGCTCGAATCCTCAGCGCCGAACTCGTGGACCGCGGGATTCGCGTGAATACCCTAAGCCCAGGCCCGACGGACACGGCGATGTTCGGTCGCTTCCCAGGCGAAGAGCAGGGCGAGGCGGTTAAGGACGTCCTCCGAACCAACAATCCAAGCAAGCGGATGGCCGATCCGTTGGAAATCGCGAAGCTGGCAGTTTACCTCGCGTCGGACGATTCTGCGTACGTCGTCGGGGCAGACTTCTTGATCGACGGCGGGGTCTCGGCCATTTCGGCCGTGGGCGCCTGAGCCTCGTTGCAGAGAGTCGAGGCCGCGCCGGGTGGTCAGCCGTACCCCGAACGGTGCAGCGTTCTCCGGCCCGACGGCCGTATTATTACAGTTGAGAGGGATCATGGCTCAGAAGAAATTCCTAGTGACGGGTGCGACCGGCGACACGGGCGGTTACACGGTCGAGCAGTTGCTGGAGCGAGGACATGCGGTGCGGGCGCTGGCCCATCGCGAAGATGACCGCTCGAAACGGCTGGAAAAGATGGGCGCAGAAGTGGTTATCGGCGATTTTCTGAAGTTCAACGACGTGCGCGCGGCGATGCGAGGAGTTCGCGGCGCATACTTCTGTTATCCGATCCGCCCCGGCATTCTGCAGGCGACAGCCTATTTCGCTCAGGCCGCTAAAGAGGCCGGCCTCGAATGCGTCGTGAACATGTCGCAGAAATCGGCTCGCGAGGACGCGCTGAGCCACGCGGCGCAGGATCATTGGCTCTCCGAGCAGGTCTTCGACTGGTCGGGAATTACCGCGGCCCATCTTCGCTCCACGTACTTTGCCGAATGGCTGCTCTATCTTGCACCGATGATTCGCGCCGGAGTGCTGCACGTCCCATTCGGCACCGGTCGACACGCTCCTATTGCGGCGGAGGACCAGGCCCGTGTGATCGTGGGGATTCTGGAAAACCCGAACCCGCATCGCCGCCAGGTTTATCCTCTTTACGGACCGGTTGAGTTCACTTATGCCGAGATCGCCCAGGTCCTCAGCCGCGTCTTGGGGTGGGAGGTGCAATATAAGCAAGTGAGCATTGAGACGATGCTGACACTGATGGCCTCTGGCGGTCAGAAACCACCCCCTGGGCATAACGCGCGGGCTCTCTATGGCGAGTTCGAACCAAAACCCGAAGGTCAAGGAGATTCCTTCGCCATCCAGCATCTGCGTGAAGTCGCCATCGATCATCAGAACGGTATCTTCGCCGGGACGAATGATCTGATTGAGAAAATCGGCGGCCGTCCTCCGATGACACTGGAGGAATTCATTAACAAGCACCGCGCTGCCTTTGCTGCGTGAATATGACTGCCACGAACGCGTGCCAGTTGACTTGGATGCCGAGCGAACACGACGCTGGCGCGGTATGATCGCGCGCTGTCCCTGGTGACCGCGAGCGACAGCGTGAACCTCCGGCTGGGACCCGTGCCCGGAACAGCGGAAGCGACACACGCGCGCTACCGCGGCCGTCCCGGCGCTGGCATCGCGGTGGTCACCTTCTCCGAGTTCCCGCCGGCACCGGCCGGACAGACCTACCAAGCATGGGCGCGGCACGGCGCCACGTGGACGTCGCTCGGCACCGTGTCGCCCGACGCGGGCGGCGCCCGCTTGATCGCCGAGAGCCCCGCGCTGGCGGCGCTGCCCGATGCTCTGGAGGTCACGCGCGAACCTCGCACGGGAAGCGCCGCACCGAGCGGGCCGGTAGTCGTCGCGTGGATGCCATGACCCACGCGACGCCGTGGTCCCATAATGCGTCATCCCGTTTCTGTTCGCCGTCAGAGCATTGTGGACGCCCCGCCGCTCGACAGGATCTCCACCCGCTCCAGGCGTGCGCTCCCCATTCCTTCGGGCGAGTTCCCCAGCCGCGGCGCGAACGTCACGGCGTGGGTCCGTGTAACCGGCGGCCCCCCCGGCACGAACGGAGACGGTGACAGCAGCGCGCGGCACGATCTCCGTGCATCCGACGCTGCATACGCAAGGAGGATACCCATGGAACGAGTGACAAAGGGTTGGCTGATCGCGAGCGCGGCCGCGGCCCTCATCCTGTCGGGGACCGTCCCGGTCCGGGCGGCCGACAAGGCGGGCGGCGACGTGGTGGAGTGCGCGGGGGTCAACGCCTGCAAGGGGCACGGTGCCTGCAAGAGCGCCGACAACGCGTGCAAGGGCAAGAACGCCTGCAAGGGCAAGGGCTTCGTCGAGCTGAGCGCCGCTGACTGCGCCAAGCAAGGTGGCAAGGTCGTTGAGGAGAAGAAAGGCTACTAGATCGAAGCCGGTGTGCGTCGGCGGAGGTGGCGCCGGCGCACGCAGTCCGGCGGAGAGTCCCCAGGGGTCGTTTGCGGCCCACGATGTCGGCTGCTTCCATCGCCTGATCACGCCGGTATGGTGATCGGCAGCATCGCCGGCGGGCGTCGGGTGGCTCACTCCCTCGCCGCGAAGGTGACGCGGCTCGACCATCTTGAGGGGCTTTGGGTCGTTCGTGAGATCGGGAAACGTGAACGGCACCTCGGCCCCGCGCGGGCAGGCACCGAAAGTTGCACGGATGCGTAGGGGGGTGCTCATGGCGCTCTTCGGAGTGGTCACGCTGGTCGCCCCGTCCTCAGCTCGAACCGATACCGACATGCGCCCCACGGCGCACTTGCACGCCGGCGGTGCGGTCCTTGACGTGTTCATCGATCCGGGCCGAGCAGCTCTGAGCCAAGCCGAGGTGCTGCGGTGGATCAGCACGGCGGCGCAGGCGGTCAGCCACTATTACGGCAGATATCCGGTCTCCCACGCACGCATCCGAGTCCTTCGCCGTCCGGGGGAAGGTGTGCTCTCGGGCACGACCTACGGGCACGATGGCGGGGCGCTGATTCGCGTCGTCCTGGGAGAGTCGGCGACCCGCGCTCAAGTCGCCCGCGACTGGGTCATGACCCACGAGATGGTGCATCTCGCACTCCCGCAGGTGGGAGAAGAGCATCATTGGCTCGAGGAAGGGATCGCCACGTATGTCGAGCCCATCGCGCGGGCACAGGTTGGACAGCTGAGCGCCGAGACCGTCTGGAGCGAGGCGGTGCGCGGTATGCCCAAGGGTCTTCCCGCCCCGGATGACCACGGCCTGGATGTCACGCACACCTGGGGACGCACCTACTGGGGTGGTGCGTTGTTCTGCCTGTTGGCCGATATTCAGATCCGAGAACGCACGCACAATCGGTACGGCCTGCGCGACGCCTTGCGGGGCGTACTGGCCGCTGGCGGCAACATCGAGAAGGACTGGCCGATCACGCGCATCTTCGCAGTCGCCGATGAGGCGGTCGGCGTCCCGGTGCTCACGGAGCTCTACGGCCAGATGGGAGCCGCGCCTCTGGCTGTCGACCTGCCTGCTCTCTGGAGCCGCCTCGGCGTGGCGGTGCGGGACGGCGCCGTGCATTTTGATGACCAGGCACCGCAAGCAGCCGTCAGGGCGGCCATCACGGGCGATCCATGAGACCTACCGTGGGTCGTCGTCCCAGAGCTCCCTCAGGCGCCGGTCGCGACCGAAGCTCGGTGTGCCCGGTGCCGCCCGCGGACACCTCCTCATAGGTCGGGTTTCTTGGCGGAGCCGCCGGTGTAGCACACCGTCGTCGACACGACGCCCTCGAGCGCCCCGAACGGCGGCTACATGCACCAGAAACAGCCGCCCGCGAACGTGGCCTTCGCGAGCTCGGCGCGCACGACGGAGGGTGTGAACGCGACGACCAGGCCGGCGAGCAGCAGGAGACGGGATCGTCCCGAGGCTCGTTCTCTCATGGCGCACTCCTTCGTAGCGCGGCGTCGAGGATTACGGGGTCACGCCGTCCCCGACCCCGCCCGCGGGGGCACGATGCAGCCCGCGGAATCCCGGTCGATCCGGTGCGACGGACCGCTGTAACCGGAGTCGCTCCTCCACGAATCCCATCCCAGTGCGAGGAGGAGCCATGCGTGGACACCTGAGAGCAGGGTTGATGCTGTTCGCCGCGTTCATGGGGGTGGAGCACACCGCGGCCGCGACGGAGTTCGCGGTGGACCCCGAGGTCGGGAACAACGCCTTCACCGCGGTATTCGACTCGCAGATCGGCGAGCGAATCACCGCCGTGAGCTCGGCCGTCGGCTGTACGTTGACCATCGACGAGGCGGCGCGAGAGGGCCACGCGAGCTGCTCGGTGCCGCTCAGCACCGTCCGGATCGACAACGACGACACGAAGACCGAGCACTTCGGGCAGTGGGCCACGAACAAGAAGACGGCCCCGAAGCAGTGCACGTTCCGGCTCGAGGTGCCGGAGGTGAAGCTGCCGTCCCCCGTCGAGCCGAAGACCCCCGTCGCCTTCACCACCGAGGGCCGGTTCACGATCTGCGGCCGGCCCCGCGACGACGGCCAATCGGAACGGATTCAGGGGACGGTGATCTATCTGCCCGCCGGCACATACGGCGCGAAGCGGACGCTGCGTATCCGGGCGAAGGTCGAGCACTTCGATCGCGAGAAGTACGGCGTCAGCCCGAAGAACACGGCCGGCTGGCTCGCCCGGGTGCAGCAACTGGCACCGGTCGTGGGAACCGAGGGGACGATCGAGGTCAATCTATTCGCCACGGCCGCGGACGAATCCGGGCCGGGCGGGTCCGTGCAGTGACCGCACAACCAGACGGAAGGAGGGGAAGAGAATGAACGGCAGAACGAACGGGGTCCGGAGAGGGATGCTCATCGCGAGCGCAGCGGCGGCGCTCATCCTGTCCGGCAGAGTGGTCGCCCGCGCCGCGGACAAGGCCGGCGGCGAGGTGCACTGCGCCGGCATCAACGCGTGCAAGGGCAAGGGCAGCTGCGCCGGAGCGGAGAACGCGTGCAAGGCCAAGAACGAGTGCAAGGGCAAGGGGTACGTCGACGTGAGCAGCGCCGAGGAATGCCGGAAGGCGGGCGGCAAGGTGATCGCAGAGAAGTAGAACGACAGCGCTCCGGGATACGAGGCCGGGTCGTCAGACGACCCGGCCCTCCCCGGGTGAGGGTCGATCCGATGACATACCGCGTTCCCTACCTCGGGCACGGCGTCGGGCTCCGAACAACGCACTTCCCGCACGTGCTGGCCGGCACGGCGCGGGTGGACTGGTTCGAGGCGATCTCGGAGAACTTCATGATCGCCGGCGGCCGGCCGCTCGCCGTGCTCGAGCGAGCGCGGGCGATCTGTCCGGTCGTCCTGCACGGGGTGTCCCTGTCGCTCGGCTCGACCGATCCGCTGAGCGAGCCCTACCTCCGCGCGCTGCGCGCGCTCGCGGAGCGCGTCGCGCCCGCCTGGGTGTCGGACCACCTGTGCTGGGGAAGCGTCGGCGGTCACTACGCGCACGATCTGCTGCCGCTGCCCTACACCGAGGAGGCGCTCGACCACGTCGTCGAGCGGGTGAGGACCGTGCAGGATCGACTCGGGCGGCAGATCCTGATCGAGAACGTCTCGAGCTATCTCACCTTCACGCACTCGGCGATGCCCGAGTGGGAGTTCCTCGCGGCGGTCGCGGAGCGGGCCGACTGCGGGATCCTGCTCGACGTGAACAACGTGTACGTGAGCGCGGTCAATCACGGCTTCGACGCCGAGCGATACATCCTGGCGGTGCCCGCCGATCGGGTCGGTCAGATCCATCTCGCCGGCCACAGCCACCGGGGGACGCATCTGCTCGACACGCATGACGGCCACGTCGCCCCCGCTGTGTGGGACCTCTACCGCGTCGCGGTGCGGCGGTGCGGTCGGGTCTCGACACTGGTCGAGTGGGACGACCGCATTCCGGAGTGGGACGTGTTGTGCGCGGAGGCCGAGCGGGCGCGCGGCGTCGAGGCCGAGATCCTGGAGGCGCATGCTGTCTCTGCGTGACCTGCAGGCGGGGTTCCTTCGCTCGATTGCGACGGCCCCCGCGTCGTCCGTCCTCGGGGGAGTGGACCCCACGCTCCTGGAGCTGGTCGAGGGACGCGGCCCGCTCGGCGCCGCGGATCGCCTCGGGATCTACGCGGAGATGTACTGGGCGCGGCTCGTCGACGTCCTGCACGACGACTTCCCGCGCGTCGCCGCGTTCCTCGGGAGCAGTCGCTTCACCGCCCTCGCCTGCGCGTACCTGACGCGCCACGCTTCGACGCGCCCGTCGGTACGCTGGGTGGGGGCCGACTTCGCGGATTTCCTTGCGCGGGACGGTGCGGTGGAGGGCCTGCCCTTCCTCGCGGACGTGGCGCGCCTCGAATGGACGCGTATGGCCGCCTTCGACGCGGCCGACGCGGCGCCGTGGCGCGTCGAGAGCTTGCGGGCGATTCCGCCGTCCGAGTGGCCTCGCCTCACGTTCCACACGATCCCGGCACTGCATGTGTTGCGCGTCGCCTGGCCGGTGCACGAGCTCTGGGCCGCCGACGACGCGCAGGCGGTCGCGACCGCGCTGCGCCCGGCGGAGACGGTGCTGCGGGTCTGGCGGGACGGCTTCACCGTGTATCACTCTCGTATGGACACGGTGGAGGACGCCGCCCTCGAGCGGCTGCTGGCCGGGGTGTCCTTCGTGGCGATGTGCGATCGCCTGGAGGCGATGCGTCCGCCACCGGAGGCCGCGCGGGAAGCTGCGGCGCTGATCCTGCGCTGGGTCGAGGACGGCATTCTCGCAGTGCCCCCACCAGCGGAGGCGGGAGGACGGCGATGGAGGCGGAGATGAGGTCGGTTGGAGGGCGTTTCATTCGCCGTCCCTCCTTTTGGCTGGCCGTGGCGTTGGTGGCGGCCCATGGGGCCGCATCATCGTCGACGGTTGGCGCCGCCGACGACCTCCATCTCGCGCCGGGGCTCAGCTTCACCGACGACTCGAGCGACAGCTTCCCCATTCGGGGGGACCACATGGAAGAAGGGGCGTCACGGCCGGGGCGGGCGACCGTGATGTTCTTCGGGGCCTCGCACTGCTGGAACACGAACCGTGAGGCGGAGCGGCTCGTTGCGCTCTACCCCAAGTACCGCGGCCGCGTGAGCTTCATCGTCGTCGACGTCAACCATCCGTCCACGTCCCAGCGTGTGCTGCTCGACACCTATTACCGAGGCTCGATTCCCACGCTCGTCATACTGTCGCAGGACGGCACACTCCTCCGCGCTCAGCCAGGGGAAACGGCGAGGACGCGGGGCGACACGCGGGCCCTCGATTCCCTGATGACCAGAGCCGTGGGCGATTGATCAGGATGCACGCACGCACTGCACGGAGATATGGTCGCCATATGGCGCTGGTTGTGATCCTGGGAACACTCATGGCCTCAGGCGCGCATGCCGGCACCGACGTGCCCCCGCAACGGAAGCGAGCCCTGCTCGCTTGGCTCAAAGCTGGGACCTATCAGAGCGCGTTCACCCCCGAGCCAGAGCCACACACCTCCATGAGCGCGCACGGTCCTTACGTCCGCACCTGGTACAGCCCCATGCTGACCGAAGATCTCCGCGCCGGGCGGAGCACGTTCCGCAAGGGCGCGGCGATGGTGAAGGAGTTGTATCTCGAGGGGCCGAATGCGCCGCCCGTCGGATACTCCGTCATGCGCAAGCTGCGGTCGCGCAGTGGGCCGACGGGCGATGGGTGGCTTTTCTACGAGACCTTCGATGGGACGAATGACGCCGTCTCGTTCGGGCGGGGTCTCGCCGTATGTACCGGCTGCCATCGGAGCGGGATCGACTATCTGCGCTCCGCGTTTCGGCCGTAGGGGCCCGACTGGCCGACGGACCATCACCACTCGCATCCCACTCGAAGGCGAGGCGCACGTGTGCGGCCACCAGAATCGGGCCGCCCGGCCCGAAGGCATTCCGAACGGCCGCCCGGGAAGTTACGGCGGCGGGCGCGCACGCCAGCGGCGCAACCAGACGAGGCCGATCACCGCCGACAGCGCTGTCCCGCCGGCAACCGGGAGGCCGTGCCACACGAGGAGGTGAAGGCGCTCATGCAGCGGGCATACGAGCCGCATCAGCAGCGCCGCCATCAGGAACGCTGCACCGCCAGCCAGTGCGCCGGCTCTCGCGGGCGCGAGTGGTGCCCCGAGACGGACCCCGATGAGCAACGCGCACCAGGGAAGCGAGGCGAGCAGCACCGTTCTCGCGGCACACCCAACGCCGGTCGCGATGAACTGGGTCACCGTCACCTGACCATGCATCGGCTGCCGGAACCAGAGCACGACGGTCAGCGACACGAGGCCGAGGGCAAGTCCTCGAGCGGGCCACCGCACGTCGTAACCCGGGACAGCTTCCTGCAAGGCGCGGGTCGCCATGACCATGCTCGCGAGGGCGAGCGCGGTGATCTCAAGCAGGTAGACCGGATCGCGGAGCCTTTCCCCCAAGTCGGGTCGGACGCCGGACACGCCCACCGCACCGCCGACCAGCGCCACGAAGATGAGCCAGAGCCCAAGGCGAGCCAAGGGCGCCCAGAGGCGGCGCACCGGGGCGGCCTCGTCCTCCAGTCGCTTGATCAAGGCCCGCGTGCTGGCGGTCGGGACCGGGGTCGTCGTGTCAGCCACCGAGGAGGGCCCTCAGTGCCTTATACGCTCGGTGCGCGCGGACCTTCAGCGCGCCGGTCGTGATCCCGACGCGGGCCGCCGCTGCCGCGACGGATATCCCCTCGAGCTGCAGCATCTCGAAGGCTTCACGCTGCGCCGGCGGCAGCCGATCGAGCGCCTCCTCGAGGCGCGGGTTCCCGGGATCGGCGTCCGTCCCAGGCTCCGGCAACGCCTCGACGAGGACCTCGCGCGACGTGCGCGACGCGCGACGCCGGAGGTGGTCGACCGCGACGTGTCGCGCGATCGCGAAGAGCCACGGCTCGAACGGCCGAGACGGATCGTACGTGTGCCGCGCGCGGTGCAGGGCCATCAGCGTGTCCTGGTGGACGTCTTCGAGCTCGTGCGGGTCGGCGATCCAACGGCGCAGGAAGCGCAACAGCGGGGAGGCGACGTCCGTCAACAGGGCACCATATGCCTCGCGGTCCCCGCGCTGCGCGCATTCCATCCACCGCGTTCGTTGCACGCTGCGGGCTCGGAGGTTCTCTTCGTCCATTCGTGACGCCCGGTCCGAGGTTACCCGCGGCAGCAGCGGTTCGGTGTGCCGGCGCGACGGCAAGGATGCTGCTTGCCACACCTCAAAGCAATCAGCGCCGCCGAGGCCGTTGTAACCGACCGCGCACCGGCACGAATCCCCCTCCGAGTCACAAGGAGGAGGCGGGCGCGGTCCGTCGAAAGCGGTGCCGACCTCGTTCACCGCCCACGCTGCCAGTCGGGAGCCGTCATCCACAGTCCGAGGAGGGAGCTTGGAATCATGGTCGATCGTCGGTGCCCCGCGTTGATACCCCGACTGGTGGCGGTCGCTTTGTCCGTGGGTGCCCTCGTGCCCGCGACGGCGCGAGCGGAGACGGCTCCCGTCGCCGCGGTGAACACCGCCGACGGTGTCGCCCTGAAGGGCTACGACGCGGTCGCCTACTTCATCATTGGTGAGCCAGCTCAGGGCGTGTCCGAATACACGTACCGCTGGAAGGGCGTGACGTATCGCTTTGCTTCCGCCGAGAACCGGGAGCGCTTCAAGGCTGATCCCGAAAGGTACATCCCACAGTACGGCGGGTACTGCGCCTATGCCATGTCCATCAACCGGATCGCCGACATCGACCCGACGCGGTGGGCGATCGTCGACGGCAAGCTCTATCTGAACAACAACCGACTCTCGCAGGCGCTGTGGTCCGTGAACAAGCGCGGGAGGATCGTTGCGGGCGACGGGAACTGGGCGGTCTTTCCGAAGAAGGCCGACGGCCAGGTGACACCGGAGGCGGTCCAATGACCTCCGACGTTCTTCCTCCAGCGCGATCCTGGCGCGATCGGCGCACGCTGAAGGTCCTGGGCATGGGCACGGCCGTGCCGGGTCCACCCGTCTCGACCGCGGAGCTGCTCGCGCGCGTGGAGAGCCGGTTCGGGGTGCCGGTGTTGCCCCTGGGGACCATCCTGGCGGAGCGACTGGGGATCCGGACGCGACACATCTGCCGAGATTTCGCAGCGCGCCACGAGGGACCGCGCCCGGGGCAGTCCAATCCCGATCTCGTGGCCGCCGCGCTCCGCGAAGCGCTGGGGGAAGCGGAGCTCGGGGCCGGCGATCTCGCGTATCTGATCGGCCATACGACGACCCCCGCTCGCCTGGTGCCGCCAAACATCGCTCTCGTCGCTGATCGGATCGGCTTCACCGGACCCTACATGGAGCTCCGTCAGGCCTGCACCGGCTTTGCCAACGCGTTGGTGATCGCCCAGGGTCTCCTGTCCGTCCCCGGGACGGGAGCCGTCGCGATCGTCGGCTCCGAGACGGGTTCGGTCTATTTCGACCCGCCGCGCGCTGGCGAGGACAAGAGCCAGCTCGTGAACCTCGTGCAGATGGGAGACGGCGCCGCGGCGATCGTCCTCGGGCCGGATGATTTGAGATCCGGCGGGCGGATCGCGAACAATTTCTTTGGCCAGGTCGGCATCGGTCGGACACCCGGCTTCACTCTCAGCGCCGGTGGGTCCGACATGCCCTTCGTCGACGGGGGCGCACTCGAATTCGATCACGACTTCGCCGCGGTGCGGATCAGCGGACCCGAGTTGTTCCAGTACGGGGCCGCCGTCGCACGCGAGCTCGAGGTCGACATCGACACGGTGGACCATGTCATCCCGCACCAGGCGAATGGGCACTTGGCGGAGTTGCTGGGGCCCTACCTCGGGATCGAGCCGCGGCGCGTGTTCGTCAACGCGGACCATCTGGGCAACACGGGCTCAGCAGCGATCTGGCTCGCCCTCGCCGAGCTCCGGTCGACGCTTGCGCCCGGCGCGAGCGTCGTTGCTCTGGGAGCGGAGGCGACGAAGTACATGTTCGGGGGCTTCTGCTACCTGCATGGCTGAACCCGTGGCCCATAGCGGCGCAACGCCAGCGCCCGCTGCGGAATCCCTCGTCGCCCTCGAAGGCGTCGGAAAACGATACGCGCGACGTGTGGCGATCGAGGATGTCACCCTCGCGCTCCGGTCCGGTGAGGTCTTCGGCCTCGTCGGAGCAAACGGCGGCGGGAAGACGACGACGCTGCGGGTGCTCGCTGGCATCCTCAGACCAGACGAAGGGCGCGGCACCGTACTCGGTTTCGATCTCCGTCGCGGCGCGGGGAAGATCCGCAAGCACGTGGGCTACATGTCGCAGCGGTTCTCCCTCTACGCGGACCTCTCCGTGTTCGAGAATCTCCGATTCCGCGCCGAGGTCTATGGACTTCGCCGACCGCGCGCAGCGGCCGAGGCGATGATCGAGGACTTCGAACTGACCGAGTACACGCGGACCGCTGCGGGACAGCTCTCGGGCGGCTGGGCGCGCCGGCTTCAGCTTGCCGCAGCCCTGGCCCACGCGCCACGGCTGATCCTTCTCGACGAGCCGACCGCCGGTCTCGACGCGGTCTGGCGGCACGACGTCTGGCGCCGCATCGGACGCCTCGCTGCCGGGGGAGCGGGCATCGTCGTCAGCACGCACGATCTGGCCGAGGCGGAGCGCTGCGCGCACGCCGCCTTGCTCTCGCAAGGCCGCGTCGTTGCAACCGGCACGCCGGAGGAGGTGGCGCAGAGCGCCCCGGCGGCCGCGTTCCTGCTGTCCGGTCTCGACGCGCGCCGGCTCGCCGGGGACGTCGATGCGGTGCCCGGCGTCATCGCGAGCTATCCCCAGGGCGCGAGCCTGCGGATCGTCGCCGAGCTCGAGATCGAGCAATGTCTGCACCGCATGGCCATCACGCACGACGCGACCCTGGCGCGGGTCGCGATGCGTCTCGAGGACGCGGCGCTGGTCTTTTCCCGGCGATCCTTGGAAACCGACGCCTGATGGCCTCCCGCCTGTGGCGCCGCCTTCGGCACCGCCTCGCGCGCATACTCGCTGTGGCCCGTATCGAGACGTTGCACCTCGCTCGCGATCGCACGACGATCTCGCTCGTCCTCGTCGTCCCCGCGATCCAGCTCGTGCTCTTCGGCTACGCGGTCAATCTCGATCCGAAGGACGTCCCGATCGCCATCGCCCGGGAGCACGACGGTGTGGTGGACCGGCTCCACCGCACCATCGCGGAGACCGGCTACTTCTCGATCCTGGCAGATGGGCTCGAGGCCGGTGCGGCGGAGCGGATGGTGGCCGACGGTCGGGCGCTGGTGGGGATCGAGATCCCCTCGCTGGACTACTTCGATCCTGATGCGCCGTCGCAGAATCCGAAGATCGTGGTGGATGCGACCGACCCGGCGGCGGTGCGTCCGGCGCTGGCAGCGCTCCAGATCGCCTACTGGCGAGGTGCTGCGCAGATGGACGCTGTTGGTCCTGGCCCCGCCGTCAGCGTCGAGTGGCTCTACAACCCCGCGGGCCGTACGGCGTGGACGATCGTTCCCGGACTGGCTGGCGTCGTAGTCATGATCAGCATGCTGATGCTGGGGGCACTCACGCTCGTGCGCGAGCGCGAGCGAGGGAGCTGGGAGACGCTGCTTGCCACACCCGTCGATGCGGTCGATGCCCTCTTGGGGAAGCTCGCTCCCTACGTCGTGGTCGGGACGCTGCAGGCGGCGGTGGTGATCGGCACGGCCCGGCCACTGTTCGCCCTTCCGGTGACGGGGGCCCTGTCAGCGCTGCTCGCCGCCGTGCCCGTGTATGCGGGTGCCCACCTGATCCTGGGGTTCGCTTTCTCGGCGCTGGCGGAGAGCCAGCTTCAAGCGCTCCAGGGTGCAGTCTTCTTCTACCTGCCCTCCATGCTCCTCTCGGGCTTCATGTTCCCGTTCCAAGGTATGCCGACGTGGGCGCGAACGATCGGCGAGGCACTGCCGCTCACCCATTTCGTGCGGGCGACGCGCGGCGTGCTCCTCAGGGGCGACTCCGCCTCCTCCGTGGCGTTGGAGATGTTGCCGGTTGCGTTGTTCGCGCTGGTCGCCGCCGCCGTAGCGCTCGTCGCCTACCGACGGCGGATCGATTGACGGATACAGAAACATCGGGATCGACAGCGATCCGATCAAGACGCCGGCGCGGCGCTGACGATGAACGAAACGATGCGCTTATTATAAGTTCATCAACTCCGCTGCCGTCATGCCTACCGTCTTCGTCGATCCCGGTCCTGTCGATCCGATATGGACCGAACGGCGAATGCCTCGGTAACCGGCGGTCATTTTACTACCAAGAGCGGCGATTCTCGAAAGTTGAAGTTTTAGGACCTAGCGAGGAGCCGTGGATCGATGGGGTGTAGTTCTGCGCTGCGCGTGCACCGTCGTACGGTGCGCGACGGATAGGAGCCGCCCGTGCCGCGGGAGATCCGAGCGAACGAGCGCCGTAGGCGACCCGTCGTCATCCGTCCAGCCCTCTGGGGCGTAGGGAAGGCAGGCACTCGGATGGAGCGACGACCGACGGCGACCACGTTGAACCGTTCCCGGCCCTCGCCGCATCGAACGGATGTGCCCGGCAGAGGGGAGACCATGGTGGAACGGGAGCCGACCAACGAACGACGGGAGCAGGTCCAGCTGTGGATCGCCCTGCTCGGCGCTTTGGCGCTCGTCGTCGTCCGGGTAGCGCTCGCGGCGGGAAGCTAGGGAAGGTGGGCTCGCCCCCTCTGCGTCCGCGCCGCCCGGGCGCGCGTCATCTCGTCCCAGGAGGGCCGGCGGGTCGCGCCGCCTAGGAGGCTGACCCAAGATGGACGTCGAAGCGAGGCGAACAGGGAGCCAGCCAGCGTGGCAAGCGCAGCGACGACCGACGAGGCGTAGCTTTTCCTACGCCGCAGGAGGGAGGAGCGAGCACGCCGCGCTGGCTGGCTCCCTGTTCGCCGCAGCCGACGGTCATCTTGGGTCAGCCTCCTAGCCCGGTCGCGACCGCGAGGCCGATCAGCGTCGCGCACTGGCGTTCCGCGCCGAAAGACGTCCGGCAGGCAAGCGCGATGGAGCCCGCATGGGCAGAAGGGGCACTACGGACGGCCCGCCGCCAGCCGGGCGGAGTGCTGAGTCCCCGGGGAGCAGCAATAATTAACGGGCCGCAGCGAAGTGGCTGCGTTTCAGCCATGACGCGCCGTTAAAAGTCCGCTGCCCCAAGAGTGAGAGACCTTCTCCTGAGGTTCCGCGTATCTGCAGCTGAGTCTGCGGCATCAAAATCAGCATATGACGCCTGGCCCTTCTGGATCGTCCCGGCCTAGAGCCGCTCCCCGGGACCGCCAGTCGCCGAGGAGTGCATCATGAAGATCGCCCTCACCAGCTTCATCGTGGTGGTCGTCCTGCTTCTGGGAGCTCCGGTCGCGAAGGCCGAAGATGACTTCCCCGTGAAGAAAGTCCTCACCTTGCAGGCAGCCATGAAGGCCGGCACCGCGGCCCAGGCCGAGGCGACGAAGCGCGGCGCCACGGTCGTCATCGCCATCGTGGACGACGGAGGCCATCTCATTCTGCTGCACCGGCTTGACGACACACAGGTCGCCAGCGTCGAGGTCGGCATCGGGAAGGCCCGGACGGCGGCGATCTTCCGGCGGCCGAGCAAGGAGTTCGAGGACCAGACCCGTTCGGGGCGCGTCGCCGCCCTCGCCCTCCCGGGCGCCACCCCGCTTCAGGGCGGCGTACCGATCACCGTGGATGGGAAAGTGATCGGGGCCATCGGCGTCAGTGGCAACACGCTGCAGGAGGACGAGGACATCGCCAAGGTGGGCGCAGCAGTGTTCCGATAGGGCGGTCGCGATGCCGATCTCGAGCGTCTGGGACCGTATTGCCGACGCAGGACCCGCGGCGGTAGTCCTGGTCGGGGCGACCCTCGCGCTGCTCGCGCTCCCCATCCTTCGCTGGCTCGCCCCGCGAAGTCGCCGGCATCGGGGCGGCCCGGCGCGACTCTTCCTCGGCCTCGCGATCCTTCTCGCCCTGAGCGCCATCGGCGTCGGCACGATGGGAGCCGCGTCGCCGGGCAACATACTTCAGCTCATCAGTCTACTGGCCCTGATACTCGGCCTCGTCGGGATGGGCGGCCTCTTCGTCTTCGACATCGTCCTGCCGCGGCTCCGGATCGATGTCCCATCGATCGTGCGTGATCTCGTCCTCGTCACCATCGGGGTCGCGATCGGCATGGGGTTCCTCCGCCTCGCCGGGCTCGACGTCTTCTCGCTCGTCACCACCTCCGCGGTGCTGACGGCTGTCATCGGCCTCGCGCTCCAGAGCACCATCGCGAACGTCTTCAGCGGCCTCGGTCTGCAGCTCGACCGCACGCTCCGCCACGGCGAGTGGATCGAGGTCGGAAACCGCGTCGGGAAGATCCTCGAGATCGGCTGGCGTTCGACCCGTATCCAGACCAAGGACGGGGACACCGTCTTCGTCCCGAACAGCGAGCTCATCTCCAAGGAGGTACTCAACTTCGCACGGCCGACGGGTGCGCATCGCATGACGGTGCGGATCGGCTTTCACTACCGCCACCCGCCGAACGAGGTACGGCGCGTGTTGCTGGCGGCGATTCGCGACATTCCCGGAATCGTGGACCATCCGGCGCCCGACTGTGGGCCGATCGAGTTCGGCGACAGTGCCGTGGTCTACGCCCTGCGGTACCGGATCGCGGACTTCGCACACGACACGACCATCGATGAGGAAGTGCACACTCGCGTCTGGTATGCGGCGCGGCGCGCGGGCCTCGAGATTCCGTTCCCGATTCGCACCCTGGTTTCATCACACGAGGCCGCCAGCGCACGTGCCGCAGCCGAAGGGCACGAACAGGAGGAGGCCCTGCATCGTCTCGAAGCAACGGAGCCGTTCAGCCGGCTCGGGGCCGAGAGCCGCCGGCGCTGCGCGCGCGAGATCCGCCGCGTCGAGTTCGCTCGAGGCGAGCATGTCCTGCGACCGGAGGAGCCCGACGACTGCCTGTATTTGATCGATTCCGGCGAAGTCACTGTTCGCCTCCGGTCGAACGGCACGACCCGGGAGGTGGCGACGCTGCGCGCCGGCTCGCTCCTGGGACGCAAGCTGCTCCCGGGCGACGACGAGTGCACGGCGCACTCCGATCTCGTTCTCTACCGGTTCGATGATCGCGCGCTGGAGGAGGTCCTCGCCGCGGACCCGCAGCTGGGCGCGGGCCTGTCTGCCCTCGCCGCCGCGCGGCACGCCGCCCTCGAGGGGTCGGGTAGCCCATCGAGCCTTGCTCCCGGCCACGGGGTGGCTGAGCCTTCGGTCCGCTTGGTACCGCGGATCCGACGCCTGTTCAGGCAGCGGTGAGCCGAAACGCCGACGAGCACCCGGGCATCAAAGAACCACCAAAACCCAGAGGGAGGACCGATGAACGCGAAGAGTTTCCTCATTGCTACCGCGGCTGCGACGCTGTTTCTGTCAGGCGCCGTCACCGCCCGGGCCGACGAGAAGGCCGGCGGCGATCAGGTGGTCTGCGACGGAATCAACGCCTGCAAGGGGCAGGGCAGCTGCGCGGGGGCGGGTCACTCCTGCGCCGGCAAGAACGCCTGCAAGGGACAGGGACACACGAAGACGTCGGCCGCTGACTGCACTGCCAAGGGCGGCAAGATCGTCGAGGCGAAGAAGGACAAGTGAGTCGTTGGGCCCCGAGCACCCCTGCTCGGGCCCCCTCGCCCCCATGCCTCTCCAGCGCCACCTCGGACACGGCATCGGCCTCCGGCCGCCGCACTACCCGCGTATCCTCGACGGGACTGCACGTGCCGACTGGTTCGAGGTCATCTCCGAGAACTTGCTGGAATGGGCCAGGCGCGATGTCTTCGACGCCCCCGACTGCGAGCCTCTGACCGCCGACGCTCTGCGGGCCGTCCGGTCTGAGGACTGGCCGCAACTTCGCTTCGCACCGATTCCCGCCCTTGCCGTCCTCCGAGCCGACTGGCTCGTGCACGAGGTGTGGGGCGGCACAGATGCCGCGAGCCTGGCCTCCGCCCCCACCGTCATCCGCGTGTGGCGAGCCCAGGACTACCGCGTATACCACGCTTCGATGGACGCGCGTGATGCCGAGGCGCTCGATCGCATGATGGCCGGCCAGCCGTTCGAGATCGTCTGCACGGCCTTCGACGATCTATCGCCTCTCGAGGGCGCGGAGCGGGCGACGGCGCTGCTCGCGCGCTGGCTCGAGGACGGGATCATCGCGCGCGTGTTCTGATCCGAGCGGGCGCTACCCCTTCCGACGAGCTGCGAGGATCGCCTTCACCAGGTCCTCCGGGACATCCGCGGGCACAGGGCCATCAGGATCCCGGAAGGCGCCCTTCGTGAGCTACGTCTCGAGATACGCGGAGCACTCCGGGCAGGCGGCGAGGTGCTCGTCGAACCGCCGTCGGACCTTCTCGGAGAGCTCCCCGTCGAGGTACGCACCGAGGAAGTCGACCAGCTCGCGGCACGTCATCTCCATCACAGCTCGCCCAGGAGGGTCTCAATCTCCCGCTCCGTCTCCGCATAGCGACCCTCCCCAACCTGAACGAACCGGATCTTTCCCTGTCGGTCGATAAGGTAGATGGCTGGCCACGCGCTGTTGCCATAGCGGCGCCACGTTGCAAAGTCGCCATCGATCGCCACCGGGTACGAGATGCCATGCTCGCGGACGTATCGCTCCACGGTTGCCACATCCCGCTCCGCGAGCGTCTCCGGCGAGTGCACACCGATCACGACAAGCCCCCGCTGCGAGCACTTCTTGTGCCACTCCTTCACGTGGGGCTCGACGTTGCGACAGTTGTAACAGCCAAGAGTCCAGAACTCGAGCAAGGTCACCTTCCCCGTCAGATCGACCACGTGCTTCGGCTCGGTGTTGACCCACATCTGGGCGGTGATCTCCGGCGCGGACCTGGCCGGATCCGCGATGCTCTGCCTCGAAATCAACAAGGCAGCGACGACACACGCTCCAAGAGATTGCAGCTTCATGGATACGCCCTCGTCCTCGAGCTTCCGAGCATCCGAACTACGGGCGGAATCCCGACCGCAGGAAGTCCACCCCGGATTGGTGGCACCCGGTACACACGCCGAGCCCTCGGCCGAACGAGGCCGCGCGATTGGTGCCGTCGAGAGTCTCGTAAAAGAGCCAGCCGCGTCCCGACACACCGCTGCGCGGCCGAACCTTGATCATGACCGAGTAGCCCAGCGGGCGGTCGACGCTGTCGAAGTAGAGCTCCTTCACCATGGCCGCACCCTTCCGAAACGTGCTTTGGCCCGCGCGGAGATCATCCACGAGGATCGGGTCGTAGTATGTGCGAACGTTGAGCCCGTGGACACGTCCCTCAGCAGTCGAGGGATGCACCTCGGGCTCGCCCACGAATCGCTCGCGGTAGATACCGGTCTTCAACCACCGGAGGAGCGCACGCTTCCCCCGCGGCGGGACGTCGCTGCTCGCGCCGGCTACCGACGTGAGCAGTGTCGCGACTGCCACGGCGAGACCTAGCGTTCCTGTCTTCACCCTGCGCATCACTTCGACCGACTCCGGGCGACGTCTTCGAAGCAACGGATGGCAAGCGTGGTCCAGCCCTGGTAGCGGGCCCCGATCCCTCGGCCACTGTCGCCGCAGAAGTACTCGCCGAAGGTGACGAGGTCGCGCCAGTGCGGATCGTCGCGGTAGCGCGGGTCGCGCCCGTGGCACGGCCGCCCGCCATCGGCATCCGGGACGAACAGGCCCGCGAGCCGCCGTGAGAGTTCCCGCGCCACCTCCCCGAGGTTCATCATTCGCCCCGAGCCCGTGGGGCACTCGACGCGCAGGCTGTCGCCGTAGAAGTGGTGATAGCGCTCGAGCGCCTCGACGAGCAGGTAATTCACCGGGAACCAGACCGGGCCGCGCCAGTTGGAGTTGCCGCCGAAGAGCGTGGTGTCGGACTCGGCGGGCGTGTAGTGAACCCCGTACTCCTGCCCGTTCAGCGCGAGCACGAACGGGCGTTCGCGGTGCACCTGCGACAGGGAGCGGAGGCCGTGCGGTGAGAGGAACTCGTTCTCGTCCAGCATGTAGCGGAGCGTCCGCTCGAGCCGCTCCCGTGACGGGATCGCGAGTAGCCGGTGCCCATGGTCCGCCTCGGCGAGCGTGACGTAGCGGGCGAGGTCGGGGCGGTTCTCGAGGAACCATCGCATCCGCTTGGCGAAACTTGGGAAGCGCTCGAGAACCGCTTCGTCGAGCACCGTGCACGCCATCAGCGGGAGCAGCCCCACCATCGAACGTACGCGGAGCGGAATCACGCGCCCGCCCGCCTGGAGCTGGTCGTAGTAGAAGCCGTCCTCAGGACACCAGAGGCCCGTACCGCCGAACGTGTTCATGGCGTCGACGATGGCGATGAAGTGCTCGAAGTACTTGGACGCCATGTCCTCGCAGGCCGGATCCTCGCGCGCCAGCTCGAGCGCCATCTCGAGGAGCGTCACGCAGAAGAAGCCCATCCACGCCGTCCCATCGGCCTGCTCGAGGGCGCCGGCCCCTGGCAGGGGATGGGAGCGATCGAACACGCCGATGTTGTCGAGGCCGAGGAATCCGCCGCCGAAGAGGTTGTTACCGCGGGTGTCCTTGCGATTCACCCACCAGGCGAAGTTGAGCGCCAGCTTCTGGAAGATGCGCGACAGGAAGACCCGATCCCGGCCGCCGCGCGGCCCCGTCATCTTGTAGACACGCCACGCCGACCACGCGTGCACGGGCGGGTTCACGTCGGCGAAGGCCCACTCGTAGGCGGGAAGCTGCCCGCTTGGATGCATGTACCACTCGCGCGTGAAGAGAATGAGCTGCTCCTTGGCGAAGTACGGATCGATGCGTGCGAAGGGGATCATGTGGAAGGCGAGGTCCCAGGCCGCGTACCACGGGTACTCCCAGCCCTCCGGCATCGAGATGACGTCGCGGTTGTACAGGTGGCCCCACTCGGTATTGCGACCGCCGCGGCGGTTGGCGGGCGGAGGGGGCTGTGCCGGATCGCCGTCGAGCCAGTCCTTCACGACGTAGTGGAAGAACTTCTTCGACCAGAGGAGGCTCGCGTAGGCCTGCCGGACGACGGCCTGCTCGCCCTCGCCCAGCGCCGCGGGGATGTTCCTGGCGTAGAACGTATCGGCCTCGCGAATGCGGTCGGCGAAGATGCGGTCGACCTCGGGGCCGGCAGGCGGGCCGCCGGTTTCTCCTTCGGTGGTGAGGCGCAGATGGAGCACCACCTGGCCGCCAGCCGGAACTTCCACGACGTAGTGGGCCGCAGCCTTCGTGCCCACCGCCTCGGGATTCACCGCGTCGGTCCGCCCGTGAACGACGTACTCGTGGAAGGCGTCCTTCACGTACGGGGATGGATTCAGCGCACCGAATAGCCGGCCGACGTTGGTCTCGTTGTCGGTGAAGAGCAGCTCCGGGCTTCCCTCGGCGACGAGCCGGTAGCGGCCAAGCGACGCGTGCTCGGCAACGATCGTCCCGCCCTCCGCTCGCGCGAGCCGCGGCTTCGACCAGTATCCCTCGCCGGAACGGCCCCAGGACCACGTGTTACGGAACCAGAGCGTCGGAAGGACGTGGAGGGAGGCTGCGTTCGGGCCACGGTTCGCGATCGTGAGTCGGATGAGCACGTCCTCAGGCGCCGCCTTCGCGTACTCGGCGGTCACGTCGAAGTAGCGGCTGTCGTCGAAGAGACGCGTGTCCACGAGCTCGAACTCGGAATCGCCCTTCCCGCGGCGACGGTTCTCCTCGACCAGCCAGGCGTAGGGGTACTCGCGCTGCGGGTACTTGTAGAGGGCCTTCAGGTACGAGTGCGTCGGCGTCGCGTCGAGGTAGAAGTAGCACTCCTTCACATCCTCGCCGTGGTTGCCCTCGGGCCCGGTGAGACCGAACAGACGCTCCTTCAGGATCGGGTCCTTCCCGTTCCAGAGCGCGAGGGCAAAGCACAGTCGGCCTTCGCGATCCGTGATACCGAGAAGCCCGTCCTCGCCCCAGCGGTAGGCCCGGCTGCGCGCGTGGTCGTGCGGGAAGTAGTCCCAGCTGGTCCCGTCCGGCGAGTAGTCCTCCCGCACCGTTCCCCACTGGCGCTCGGCGAGATAGGGTCCCCACCGCTTCCAGTTGCGCTTGCGGGCGGCGTCCTCCGCCAGCCGGAGGGTCTCTGCGTCGTCACGCGAGAGGCGGTCGGTCATGGCTCTACGACCTCCAAGCTGTGTCCGTCGGGATCGCGCACGATGAGCCCACGGGCGAAGCCCAGCTCGTGCCCGGGGATGGCCACCGGGTGACCCGATCCCACCCTCTCCAGCGCTGCCTCGTCTCGAGCGACCAGCCGTGTCTGCCAGTGGACGAGATCGTTCGCACGCTCATCGGCGGGGAACGGTCGCCCGTTTCGGGGAGCGAGGTACTCGAGGAACTCGATGCCGGGCCCGTCGGCGGCACGCAGGCTCGTGATCCGCAGGTGGGCGCCACGGACGGCGTTCAGGCGCTCCTGCTCAGGTCCGGAGTTCTCGCTGCCGCCGGCGACGCGGAAGCCGAGTCGGTCGCGGTAGAAGGCGAGGCTCTTCTTCGTGTCGCCGACCGCGATCGCGGTGTGATCGATGCCGAGGAACAGCTCGTCGGTCGGCAGCTGCCAGCGCGGATCCCCCTTGCCGGGCGGGAACCAGATAATCTCGAGCGGATGACCGTCGGGATCTCGGAAGTAGAACGCCCGAATACCTCCGGCGTTCGGGTTCCAATCGGGGAGGCGCTGCGGCTCCGAGGACACGTGGGGCACACGTTGGTCATGGAGTCGCTGGTACGCCCGGTCCATGTCGCGGACGACGATCGCCACGTGCTGGAACCACCGGTCGTTGCTGCGCGCATCGGCGGGTGCGGGTCTTCCCTTCGGGGCCAGGTATTCCGTCAGCTCGAGGGACTCATGACCGAGCTGGAGGCGGACGACCCGCATGCGGATCGGGAAGACGTCGCGTAGCTGCTCGTACGCCGCACCGGCAACCTCGAGGTCGCTCACGACCCTGAATCCGAGGACGTGCGAGTAGAAGTCGACCGACCGGTCCGTGTCGGAGACCGTCATCCCGATCGCGTCGACCGCCCGGACTCGCGCCTCTCCCGCCCACGCACTCGCTGCGAGGAGAGCGCACGCGAGCAGGAGACCGAGACGCTTCACCCGAGGCGCTCCCGGAGGTGATCGCCGACCCGCAGCGCGTTCGCCATGATCGTCAGCGCCGGGTTCACGGCCGAGCTCGACGGGAAAAAGCTGCCGTCGACGACGTAGAGGTTGTCCACGTCGTGGGCCTTGCAGTGGACGTCGAGGGCCGACGTCTTCGGATCGCGACCGAAGCGCACGGTGCCGTTCTGGTGCGCCACGCCGGCGAGCGGGATGCGGCCGGGAACGTACGCCTGGAGCGGGATCAGATGCTCGTGATCGCACTCGATGTGCTTGAGGAGGCCCTTCAGCTTCGCGGCCAGGCGTTGCTGGGCCTCCTCGTTGCTCGCGGTGTAGGTGAGACGGATCGTGCCGTCGCCGTCGACGGTGACGCGGTTCTCGGGATCCGGCAGGTCCTCGGTCGTCATCCAGAAGGGCACCGCGTGCTCGGCCATCTTCTCGAGCGTCATGCCCGGGACGATCCGGGGGGCGCCTTGCTTCAGCACGTTGCCGTCGATGTTGCCCATGAGCGAGATGTGGCCCATCGGGTACTCCCACTCCCTCGTGGCGAAGTAGAAGTCGTTGAGCCCGAGCGTCTTGTTCAGCCGCGTCGGATTCGGATGACGCGAGATGGCGAGGAACATCGAGTTCACGTGGCACATGTAGTGACGGCCGACCACGCCCGATGTGTTCGCGAGCCCGGTCGGGTGCCGGTCACTCGCCGAGCGGAGCAGGAGCGCGGCGGAGTTGATCGCACCCGCCGACACGACGACGACGCTGCCGCGATACGTCTCCGGGGCGCCGTTGCGCTCGACCTGCACGGCCGTGACCTCGCTGCCCGTGCCGTTCGTCTCGAGCCGCGACACGAAAGCGTTCGTGACGAGGGCCACGTTCGGGTGCTCCAACGCGGGATCGACACACACGACCTGCGCATCGGCCTTCGCGGCGACGAGACAGGGGAAACCGTCGCACGTCCCGCAGCGGATGCACTTGCTCGCGCGCGGGTTCTGCTCGTCGAGCATGAGGCCGATCGGGATCGGAAACGGTCGATGGCCCTGGCGCTCGAGGCCGTCGAAGATCGCCTGCAGCCGCGGCTCGTGGCTCACCGGCGGATAGCGGTAGGGGGCGCTCGCAGGCGGCTCGGTCGGGTCCGACCCGCGCTTCCCGTGCACGTGGTAGAGGTGCTCGGCCTCGGTGTAGTAGGGCTCGAGATCCTCGTAGCCGATCGGCCACGCGGGCGACGTGCCGTCCACATGCCGCAGCTCCCCGAAGTCCTCCTTCCGCATGCGCAGCAGCGCCGCACCGTAGAACTTGGTGTTCCCACCGACGTAGTAGTGGGCGCCGGCATGGAACTCCTCGCCGTGCTTGTCGCGCCAGGCTTCCTTGATGTTGTAGCGACCGTCGACGACGACGCTGTGCGAATCCCAGTTCTCGCGCTCACGCGGCACGTAGTCGCCGCGCTCGAGGATCAGGATCTTCTTCCCGGTCGGCGCCAGTCGGTACGCGAGCGTGCCGCCACCCGCTCCGGACCCGATGATGATCACGTCATAATGCTTGTCGGCCATCGACCACCTCCCGGCGCTTCGCGCGCCCGGATTCAGACCGCCGCTCGCCGCGCCACCGGCGCGGCAACTGCCGGCTCGTCAGCGCGGAGCTGGGCGACACGGGCGATGAGGCGGTCGAGCGACAGCGGACCCGGACCGTCGGTGCCGAGCCACACGAGCAGCGCGATGTACGAGAACTCGAGCAGGCCGACGAGGCTGCCGATCCCGTCGACGTTCTCCCACTGCGCCGTGCGGATGGCTACGCACATCGTGACAATCAGCGGGACGACAGCGAAGCGGGTGGCGAGCCCAAGCAGCAACAGGCCACCGCACACGAACTCGGCGGTCGAGGCGAACCGGGCCTGGAAGGCCGGGTTCGGGATGCCGAGCTCGGTGAAGTAGCTGGTGATCTTCTCGAGGTCGTGGAGCTTGCCCCACCCCGACTGGAAGAAGACCAAGCCCACGGTCAGTCGGGCGATGGTGGGGGACAGCCAGCGGAGCGAGTTTCCGACGCGCTCGGCGAGCTCTGCTACGGCCGTGATCAACGTTGCCACCCGATTCATGATGCCCCTTTCGTGCCGGCGCGCGGCCGGCAGGCCAAATCTTCGTATGCTTTGATGCCGCCTGCGCGGGCCGCGTTACTCCACCCTCGGCTGCGAGTTCCAATCCGCTGGACCGGTCGCCTTGTGGCGGCGTCCCCGGACGCCGGCGGCCCGCTACCGCGGCCGGGGAGGGGAATCCCCCGCCCCTACATCTTGCCGAGGGCGCCGAAGTTGCAGCGGAAAACGCACCGCCGCGCGGTATGGTGGTTGAGCTTCGCACACAGCACCCTGTGCGCCCCGCGCAGCTGGACGTACGCCTGGGCGGCCGCAAGCATCCCAAGCGGTGGCGCCGTGAAATAGATCCAGAGCGCCGTCCACTGCCAGGCCGCCAGCGCCGACGCGAAGGAGCGTGCCGGGTTCATGCTCATACCAGAGATCGGCGCCTCGAGGGTGATGTACGTGGCGACGAGCGCACCGGCGAGGAGCGGCGTGTACCGCGCCAGCCGCAGGCTGTTGGATGCGACCAGCACGACCGCCATGAGCAGGAAGGAAATCCCGAACTCGGCGAGGAACGCTGTCGCGGTGCCGGCGGGTCCTGGCGCGGTGGCAGCGAAGCGCACCGCTGGATGGGCGACCAGCATCCCGAGGGTCACGCGCATGATCAGCACGCCCGCCACCCCACCGAAGAACTGGCCGACGACGTACCCGAGCGCATCGCCTCGCTCGATCTTCCCGAGCCGAAAGAAGGTGAGCGTGAGCGAAGGGTTCATATGCGCGCCGGACTGCTGCCCCCATGGGGAGTAGATCAGGCCGATCGCCGTGAGGCCCATCGCCAGCCCCACCAGGACGCGGCGGACGTTCCCGTCGGGCAGTGCCTGGTGCACCGGCGAGGCTGGGTGCTCAAGGAGCGTTGCGAAACCGCAGGCCGCGACCATGAAGAGACCGAGGAGCGCCCCCTCCATCGCATATTCCTGCCAGTGGCGCGTGGGCGCGGTCACTTCTTGCTGGGCTCCGTCGCGAACAGGTTCACCTCGATCGTACCGTCAGTCGCCACGACCGGGGCGAGCTCCTGCACGCGTGCCAGCCAGCCGTCGGTCCACTTCGGGCCGATCTGGTAGCGCTCGCGGTTGAAGTCTTCGATCTTCCCGCGAATGCGGAGCGTGCGGACGTCCTTGTAGCTGCCCGCCGGGAGATAGATGATCGTGCCGCTGATCTTCTCGTTCCCCTTGTCATCCCGCGGCCGGCCGCAGATCGTGAACGTGCCCTCGGTCTCGAACGGCACCGGTTTCATTGGCTCGACGGCAGTGTCCAGCTTCAGGCCCGGCACCTCCAGCTTGAACACGCACTTCTTGGGATCGACCTTCTTGTTGGTAGCCCACTGCCGGAAGTGATCGCTCTTGGTGTCGTCGTTGTCCACTCGAATGGAGGTCAGCGGCACCGAGCAGGTGGTCTTGCCCTGGAGCTTCGCCTCGTCGACCGAGAGCGTACAGTCCACCGCCGAGCTCACCGCCGTGATGCGCTCGCCGATGGCAGCGTCGAAGACGGCCGAGAAGGTATTATTACCCGCCTCGGGATCGACGGTGAATCTCGTCTCTGGCAGAGCGGCCGAGGAGGTGAACAGCACGAGAGGGAGCAGGAGCGGCGCAACGCGAGCCATCATCGGAGATCCTTTCGAGTCGGGTTCACACTATCAATGGTATCGTCGGGTACGCACGTACCAGGCGTCAGGCGGCGTCTCTCAACTGCAGCGGCTGGGCTCGGGTGCCCTCGATCTCGCGCTGCTCCTCGTCTCGGCTCACCGCTCGACCCAGCTGCCACGCACCAAGAACCGTCAGGGCAGTCGCAAAGGTGCCCGTCAACAGCAGCCCCGTAACGATCTCGAGCGCCGTGATCATCGGAGGCGTCCCAGGAAGAGGTCCATGATGCGCTATAGATGCCGCCGCCCAGTGCCT
>Ga0137403_10001861_pt1 | contig 26250 bp, 24 predicted proteins | sample CZOMad2_1_16fung_FD_122057 | JGI IMG/M metagenome (GOLD analysis project Ga0137403, IMG submission 122057) | Vadose zone soil fungal communities from Angelo Coast Range Reserve, California, USA - CZOMad2_1_16fungal (Hybrid Assembly) | ecosystem: Environmental > Terrestrial > Soil > Vadose zone... | reverse complement strand
CGGTTCTGCAACAACGCGCCCGGGAACATCTATTCGCGCTTCACCAATCCCACCGTAACCGCGTTCCAGGAGCGGCTCGCGGCCCTCGAAGGGGCGCAGGCCTGCGTCGCGACCGCCTCCGGAATGTCGGCCATCCTCGCGACCGCGATGGCGACGTTGAAAGCCGGAGATCACGTCGTGTGCTCCTCGGGCGTATTCGGCGCGACGGTGCAATTGTTCAGCACCGTCCTCTCCAAGTTCGGAATCGAAACGACCTACGCGGACGGCGCCATGCCTTCGACATGGCGCGCCGCGATGAAGGCGAACACGCGCCTGCTGTTCCTCGAGACGCCGTCGAACCCTTTGACCGAGGTGTTCGATATCGAGGCGCTGGCGCAGATCGCCCACGAAAAAGGTGCGCTGCTCGCGGTCGACAACTGCTTTTGCACGCCTGCCCTGCAGAAACCCTTGGAGCTGGGCGCCGACCTGGTGATTCACTCCGCCACCAAGTACCTGGACGGTCAGGGCAGGGTGCTGGGCGGAGCAGTGCTCGGGCCGAACGGTCCGGTGACGGATTCGGTTTTCTCCTTCTTACGGACCGCCGGACCCACGCTGTCGGCCTTCAATGCCTGGGTGCTACTGAAGGGGCTGGAAACCCTCGGGATCCGGATGGAGGCGCAATCCCGAAGCGCGCTCGAGATCGCGCGGTGGCTCGAGTCCCATCCGCGCGTGGAGCGTGTGCACTACCCGGGACTCGCGTCCCACGCGCAGCATGCCCTCGCGATGCGCCAGCAGCGCTCGGGAGGTGCCATCGTCTCGTTCGTCGTGAAAGGCGGGCGCGAGGAGGCGTGGCGGGTCGTCGATGCGACACGCATGATCTCGATCACGGCGAACCTGGGGGACACCAAGAGCACGATCACGCATCCCGGCACCACCACTCACGGGAGGATAAGCGCCGAAGCCCGCGCGCGCGCCGGGATCACCGAGGGCTTGCTGCGCGTCGCGGTAGGGTTGGAGTCGGTGAGGGACATCCGCGCCGACCTGGAACGCGGACTAGTGGGCTAGAGCCGACTCGTCAAGGCAACTGCACGGGCGCGCAGCCGCGCTCGTCGCAGCGAAGGTAGCTTCCCGTGCGGTACCAATCGGCGAGAACCCAGCGCTCGCAGATCCTGCCGTCCACGTGAAGAACGTGCCGGGCGGGGCGGTGGGTGTGGCCGTGGATCAGCCTCGGATAGCCGTGCTTGCGCAACGTCGCTTCCACGGCGCCCTGGTTGACGTCCATGATCTCCGGGGCCTTGCGGGTTTTCTCAGACTCGCTCGTCTGGCGTACAGCCTCGATCTGCCGCTTGCGCTGCTCCAAGGGTAACGCCAGGAAACCCTTCTGCCAGTTCGGATTGCGCACCTGAACACGAAACTTCTGATAGTCGACATCATCGGTGCATAGGGTGTCGCCGTGCATCAGGAGCGTCGGTGTTCCGAAAAGATTTACGGAGTGAGGATCGTCGATCAGACTTGCTCCGCACGCTCTCGCGAATTCCCCATTCAGCAAGAAATCCCGGTTCCCGTGCATGAACCGCAAGACCGGGCCGGTTTGCGCGTACTCGGACAGCGCAGCGGCGACCGATGCGTTGAACTGGTCCGACAGATCGTCGTCTCCGGCCCAGTACTCGAACAGGTCGCCCAGGATATAGAGGGACTGCGCTTCGCGGGCCGGTCCGCGGAGAAACTCGAAGAACACACGGTTGATCTCCGGCCTGTCGGTGCACAGATGAAGGTCGGATATGAAGAAGACCGCCATGAGCTGAGAAGACGGCGAGCCGGACGCGACCCGGCGACTCCCCTCTAGGTCACTTCGGCCCGCTCGATGAGCACATCTTCGACCGGCACGTCTGCGTGGCCTCCGCGTTTGCCCGTTTTGACGCCCTTGATCTTGTCGACGATGTCTTGACCCTCGACGACTTTGCCAAACACACAGTATCCCCAGCCGTTCGCATTCGGCGCCGTATGGTTGAGGAAGCCGTTGTCCGAGACGTTGATGAAGAACTGGCTGGAGGCGGAATGCGGGTCGGAGGTCCTCGCCATGGCGACCGTATAGCGGTCGTTCTTCAGGCCGTTGTCGGCCTCGTTCTTGATCGGGCCGCGGGTCGGCTTCTGTCGCATTCCGGGCTCGAAGCCGCCGCCCTGGATCATGAAGCCGTCGATGACGCGGTGAAACACCGTGTTGGAGTAGAAACCGGCCGCGACGTAATCGAGGAAATTCTTGGAGGTTTCGGGAGCGCTCGCCGCATCGAGATCGATCGCGATGACGCCGTGATTCGTGTGCAGCCTGACCATGAATTTATTTACCTGGTTTGACGGTGACCGACTCGATGATGATCGGCTTCTGCGGGACGTTCTGGTTCATCCCCTGGGTTGTGGTCGCCGCCTTGGCGATCTGCATTACGACGTCCATTCCCTGGACCACGCGCCCGAAGACCGCATAGCCGATTCCCTGCGGCGACGGGTCCTTGTAGTCGAGAAAGCCGTTGTCCTTCACGTTGATGAAGAACTGGGCCGTCGCCGAGTTGGGAATCGACGTGCGGGCCATCGCAATCGTTCCGATCTCGTTCTTCAGACCTCCCTTGATCGCCATTCCGGCCTCGTTTTCGATCGCCGCGCGAGTCTCTTTTTGGCGCATGCTGGCATCAAAACCGCCGCCCTGGATCATGAAACCGTCGATCACGCGGTGAAAGACCGTTCCCTTGTAGAAGCCACTGTTCGCGTATTGAAGGAAGTTCTCTACGGTCTTGGGCGCTTTGTCCGGATAGAGCTCCAGGGTAAAGCCGCCCATGGTGGTCTTGAACTCCACGCGCGGACTCTCGGCGAACGCGCTCGAGGCTCCCGTCAGGAGCACGGCGAGCGCCGTGGCCCGAACAACGTTTGCAAGTAATTTCATGCTGTCCCCTCGTAGATGATCCGCCAGCCGCTTTCCTCGCGCAGCCAATACTGGCGCTTTTTGACGATGTTCGAAAGATTGCTCGACCGGTATTCCTGATCGAAGGTCACCGATACCAGGCCTGCCTTGCCCGGGTCTTCGAACATGCTGAGATTGCTGACTTTGACTTTGATCCAGGTCTTGCCGCTGTTGACCATGCGCTTGTGCCGGCTCCAGCCGTCCAGGTCCGCGTTCTGCGCGGAGAAATCGGCGGAATAGTGCGCGAGGTAACGGTCGGTATCGAGGCTTTCCCAGTCGGCGCGCCACCGCTCGAGCGCGCGTTCCAGGGAATTCCGCTCGCTCGTCCAGTCGTCGAGACTCAACCATTGCACTTCTTCGCTGATGATCACCGGGGTAACACCGACCTGGAGCTTGCGGGCGATCTGCTCGAGATCCGAATTGGCGAGAACGACGCAGCCGTTGCTAGAACGTGGAGGCCTGCTGTAGGTGTTCGACGGCGTTCCATGCAGCCAGATGCCATGGCCGTTGCGGCCCTGAATGCGATCCCACTCGTTGGGATAGTTGATGGGGAAAGCGCCGCTGCCATAAAAATCCGCTAGCTTTTGTCGGGGCAGGCTGGCGGTGATGTGATAGACACCGATCGGAGTCTTCTCGTCGCCCTCGCGGACCTTCTGCGGGCCGTTCTTGCCCGAGCTCACGTAGTAGTCGGCAACAAAACGGGGCGTGCCGCCGTCGTTCTCGTATAGGTAAAGCCGCGAGCGGCGCGTGTCGACGACGAGGGCGTATCTCTGATCGCCGCGCAATTGCAGGAGGTAGCGCGGCACCCGGTCCTCCGGAGGGCGCTCCCGGTAAGCGCGAATGCGCACGAGCGCCTCGGCCCGGAGCCCTTCGATGTTCGCGTTCGGCCCGTTGGGGGCCGCGCCTATGGTTTCGATGGGGCGGGCGCGCGCCAGCAGCAAGTCGCCCTTGATGAGGTGAGCCAGGCGGAAGTTGGGAGTGATTCGGATCAAACCTTCTATGTTCTGAAGCGCGGCGTCGAGTTGCCCGCCGACGATCTCTTCGAAAACCGTGGCGAGCAGAGCGTCCGCCGTCGTGTCGATCCGGGCGATCTTGGCCGGGGAGAGGGTCGATGGGGCTCCGAAGGCGAGGCCGGCCAGCACAACGCAGGTGGCGATCCGAGTCGACATCAGCTGCCTGTTCTCTCCTGTTGAATGGCCCAGCGGCCCCCCGTACGTGTCATGATCAGAGTCTTACGGCTGTCGACCTTCAAGGTGTCCGAACGGTATCTCTGCTTGAACGATACCACCGCGTTGTTCTCGTCCTGGAGCACGACCTTGGGAGATTCGACGGCGACCTCGATTTTCTTGGCGCTGGTGATGCGCTCTCTCCGCGCCGCCTCCCATTCGGGGCGTCCCTCGCCTTTCGGTGTTTTGAAGTCTTGCGCGTAGAACGCAAGGTAGGTCTCGACTTTCTGCTGAGACCAAGCGTCCGCCCATGCGAGCACGGCCTGGAGCACGGCCTCTTGATCGCCCTCCGGGGTACGAGGCCGCTTGGCTTCGGCCTTCGGCGCATCGGCCTTTGCAACGAAAGCGGGCTTGGCTTCGGCCTTCGGCGTGTCGGCCTTGGCCACAACGGCGGGCTTGACTTCGGCAGGCTTCGCTTCGGATTTCGAGGGTACGCTGTTCGCGCCGGGTGACCGGCCGGCATCCGTCGAAGCCACCGTCGGCGCGCCCGGGGCGCCAGGGAGACGGTTGCTCGATATCAGGTCTCGAATCAGCGAGAGCTTGTTCTTCGCGGCGGAATTGGACGAATCGAACTGCAGCGCCTTGTCGTAGGCTTGGCTCGCGAGCTTGGTGTAGACATCGCCCAGGTTCTCGTAGGCCGTGGCGTAGCTCGGGTGCGTACGAATGGATTTTTCGAGTTGCTGGCGGGCCTTCTCGTACTCTCCCTGCGAAGCGTAGAGAACGGCGAGGTTGTTGTAGGGCTCTGGCAGCGCCGGGTAGTCGCGGGAGAGAGCGGCGAAGACCTCGATCGCCTCGGCGGTCTTGTTCTGCTCCGCGAGGATCAAGCCCTTGGTGAAGCGGGCGTTGGGGTCGCCCGGTTTTTGCGCGAGATACTGATTGACGCGATCGAGCGCCTTGGCGTGCTGCCCCTGCTTGAGAAGCCCGTTGATGTCCTGGAGCTCATCCGCATGCGCGATCGACGCGTACAAGGCCATGGGGAGAACAAGAACTAGCAGCCGCGCGGCGCAGGTCATTGGGCTTTACTTTTTCGAGTCAGGGGGCACGACACCATTCTATCAAGAAGCCCGTAAAGTCTACAGTAATCAGCCCCTTGCGGGAATTTCCTCGATTCCGTTGCATTTTCCCGCCGCATCGTTGTGGCGGAGGCCGGATGCGGCGGCGTGTTCCGGCGGTCCGGAAGGACCAAGGCGAGATTTCAGTACCGCTCGGCGCGGTGGCCGGATCGCAGCGCTCAGTACGCGAACCGCCCCGCTTTGCCGATCGCTGTCAGTTCCACGAACCGGGATCCGTTGTGGTTGGTTGGGCTAAAGTCGATGACATATCCGCCGACGTTGAAGCTCTGCATCGAATCGAGCGTCTTCATGAGGCCTTCGCGCGTCGGATTGGCGCCCGCACGTCGTATCGCTTCGCAGAGAACCTTGGCTCCGATGTAGGCCTCCAGTGACGTGAAGGAAAAATCCTTCTTTCCCAGCGATTTCTCGATCGCCGCCTGATATTCCCTCACGATGGGGACGGAGGTCCTGGCGTAGGGCGGCACAACCTGCGCCACGACGACCCCCGTGCCTTGCTCTCCGAGCTCGCTCGCGAGCGCGCTTGCGCCGACAAACGAAGTGCTCGCGAATTGCGCGCCCGATCCGGCTTTTCTCGCCGCCTTGAGGAAATCGCCGGTCGTCTTGTAGAGCGTGGTGGCGATGACGACGTCCGGGGCGGCCTTGACGACGTCCGAAACCGCGGCGCCCAGATCGGTCTGATTGCGCTTCAAGGTGCCGATCGAGGCGGGCTTCAGCCCGCGCCTGGTCAGCGCCGTTTCCACGGCGGCGAGGTTTTCCTTGCCGACCGCGTCGTCGTAGTGGATGACCGAGAATCTCTTCATGCCGGTCGTGGTATAGAAATCCACGATCTTCTCGAGCTCGTCGGCGTAGCTCGCGCGAATGTTGTATACGTTCCGGCGAAATACGCGCATCGGTTCTGCGCCGGTAAACGGCCCGACGAATGCGATCTTGTTCTTCTCGACGAACGGTAGCGCGGGTAGGCTCAACGTTGCGCTGGCATATCCGAGGAGCGCCAGAACGCCTCTTTGCTCGATCAGGATCCGTGCGTTCTCGCCCGCGCGCTTGGCATCGTTCGCATCGTCCAGCGCCACGAGCTCGAGGGTGCGCCCGTTGATCCCTCCGGCATTGTTGGCCTGCTTGAAGTAAGCCTGGATACCCTCGCGGATGTCGTCGCCGAGCTCCTTGTTGCTGCCTGAGAACGGTGAGGACTGTCCGATAAGGATGTTCGTCTTGCTTACACCTTGCGCATGCGCGCCAACCGCCGAAAGCAGACCGGCCAAAGTACAAAGTGTGATCAACAGGCGGACCAGCGTCATCTTGGCTCCCTCCTCTTTGTGAAGAACGGGCTGTTCGACACGGTTCTTGTAGTTATCTAAGGAACCTGGACGATTGTCTTGGGGTCACGCTCGGAGTCCGACTGAAGATGAACGCGATCGGGAGCGCGAGAAATGCCACACCAACCATCTGGACCCTCCCAGTAAGGACGACCCCGCCGCTAATATACGCCCTGCAGGGTCCCGCTGGAGGTTTTTGCGCTTGACCGATTGATAAAAAGACGAAACAGCAGCGGGCCCTATTGGGCGAAGAACTCCTTGACCTTGTCCATCCACGACTTCGCACGGGGGCTGTGCCGGTCACTGTCCATTTGGGTAATGGTTTCGAATTCGCGCAGCAATTCCCGCTGGCGCTCGGTAAGGTTCACCGGCGTCTCGACCACCACGTGGCAGAGCAAGTCACCGTGCTCGCGGCTGCGCACACCGCGAATGCCTTTGCCGCGCAACCGGAACACTTTTCCCGACTGTGTCTCGGAAGGAACCTTGATTTTCGCCGACCCGTCGAGCGTCGGTATCTCGATCTCCCCACCGAGCGCCGCGGTCGAGAAGCTCACGGGCATTTCACAGTGCAGATCGTCGTGGTCGCGCTGAAAGACCGGGTGAGGTTTGACCTGGATCTGCACGTAGAGATCGCCGGCGGGCCCGCCGTTGACGCCGGGCTCGCCCTCGCCTGAAAGCCGGATGCGATCGCCGTCATCGACCCCGGCGGGGATCTTGACCGAAAGGGTCTTCTGCTTCTTCACCCGCGCAGCGCCGTGGCAAGTGGGGCAGGGTTCCGGAATGATCTTTCCGGTCCCGTGACATTTCGGACAGGTCTGCTGGATCGAGAAGAATCCCTGCTGCATGCGCACTTGTCCCTGGCCCTCGCACGTCGGGCAAGTCTTCGCATTCGTGCCAGGCTTGGCGCCCGTACCCTTGCAGGTCTCGCAATCCTCGTAGGTCGGAATGCGTATCCGCGTCTCGCTGCCGCGCGCCGCCTGCTCCAGCGGGACCTCGAGGTTGTAGCGCAGGTCGGCTCCGCGGTAAACCGAAGACCGGCCCCGGCGCGCCTGATTGAATATGTCGCCGAAGATATCGCCGAAGGCGTCGGCGAAATTCGAGAAACCAGCCGCGCCGCCGGCCATGCCCGCGCGCGGATCGATGCCCGCGTGCCCGTACCGGTCATAGGCCGCGCGCTTGCCCTCGTCGGTGAGGACTTCGTACGCTTCCTTGGCTTCCTTGAATTGCTCTTCGGCCTTCGGATTGTCCGGATTGCGATCCGGATGGTGCTTCATCGCGAGGCGCCGGTAGGCCTTCTTGATGATCTCGCCATCGGCGTCGCGGTTGACGCCCAAGACTTCGTAGTAGTCCCGCTTTGCCATGGGTCAGTGGTGCCTGCAAATGCGAATGTGGCCGGATCGAGCCCCGGCCTGGTGCGGCTCGATTCGGCCAGCCATTGCGGCTCGTCGCGCCGCTCTCAGCCTTTTCTGTCCTTCACTTCGGTGAACTCTGCGTCAACGACGTTGCCCTCGTCCGGCTTCGGCGTTTCTGCTTCTGCGCCGCTCGGCGCGCCCTGTTTCTGCTGCGACTCGGCGTACATCTTCTCGCCGAGTTTTTGCGCGGCCTGTGCGAGCGTCTGCGCCGTCGCGTCGATCTTCGCCTTGTCGTCGGACTTCAATGCGTCTTCGGCGTCCTTGAGCGCGGCCTCGATCTTGGATTTCTCGTCCGCTCCGAGCTTGTCGCCATACTCCTTCAGCGATTTGCGAACCGAGTGCACCAGCGAATCCAGCTGGTTGCGCGCGGTCACCACCTCCATCTGCTTCTTGTCCTCGGCTGAATGGGCCTCGGCGTCCTTGACCATGCGCTGGATCTCGGATTCGCTCAACCCCGAATTCGCCTTGATGGTGATCTTGTTCTCCTTGCCGGTGGCCTTGTCTCTGGCCGACACGTGCAGGATCCCGTTCGCATCGATGTCGAAAGTGACCTCGATCTGCGGCATGCCGCGCGGGGAAGGCGGTATTCCTTCCAGATTGAACTGCCCCAGACTCTTGTTTCCCGAGGACATGTCGCGCTCGCCCTGCAGTACATGGATGGTGACGGCCGACTGGTTGTCGTCCGCAGTCGAAAAGACCTGCTGCGCCTTGGTCGGGATCGTTGTGTTCTTCTGGATGAGCTTGGTGAAAACGCCGCCCAGGGTTTCGATCCCCAGTGACAAGGGGGTCACGTCCAGAAGCAACACATCCTTGACGTCGCCCTTGAGCACGCCGCCCTGGACTGCGGCTCCGACAGCCACGGCCTCGTCGGGATTTACGTCTTTCCGCGGCTCCTTGCCGAAGAAATCCTTCACCGTCTCCTGGACCTTGGGCATGCGCGTCATGCCCCCGACCAGGATCACGTCCTCGATGTCGGAGATCTTGAGTCCAGCGTCTTTCAGCGCGATACGGCAGGGCTCGACGGTTTGCTCGATCAGGTTTTCCACCAGGCTCTCGAACTTGGCCCGGGTGATTTTGATCGCCAGGTGCTTCGGCCCGCTCTTGTCCGCGGTGATGTAGGGGAGGTTGATCTCGGTCTGCTGGCTGGAGGAAAGCTCGATCTTGGCTTTCTCCGCGGCCTCCTTCAGACGTTGCAGCGCGAGAACGTCGTTCCTCAGATCGATGCCCTGCTCCTTCTTGAATTCGTCGCAGAGATAGTCGATCAGGCGCTGATCGAAATCCTCTCCGCCGAGGAATGTATCGCCGTTGGTCGACAACACCTCGAACTGATGCTCGCCTTCGACCGCTGCGATCTCGATGATGGAGATGTCGAAGGTTCCCCCGCCCAGATCGTAGACGGCGATCTTGCGGTCGCCCTCCTGCTTGTCCAGGCCGAACGCGAGCGCCGCCGCGGTCGGCTCGTTGATGATGCGCTTGACCTCGAGGCCGGCGATCCGACCGGCATCCTTGGTGGCTTGGCGCTGCGAGTCGTTGAAATAGGCGGGGACGGTGATGACCGCTTCGGTGCATTCTTCGCCCAGATAGTCCTCGGCCGTCTTCTTCATCTTGCGCAACACGTGCGCGGACACCTCGGGCGGCGCGATCTTCTTGCCGCGGATCTCGACCCAGGCGTCGCCGTTGTCCGCCTTGCCGATCTTGTAGGGCATCAGGTCGATGTCCTTCTGCACCTCTTTCTCCTCGAACTTGCGTCCGATGAGGCGCTTGATGGCATACAACGTGTTCTCGGGGTTGGTGACGGCCTGGCGCTTGGCCGGCGCGCCCACGAGGATCTCTCCGTCCTCCATGTAGGCGACGATCGAGGGCGTGGTGCGCGCCCCCTCGGAGTTCTCGATCACTTTGGGCTTGCCGCCCTCCATGATCGCGACGCAGGAGTTGGTCGTCCCGAGGTCGATACCGATAATCTTTCCCATGACCTTTCCTTTTGAATTCTCTGGCAAATAACCTGGATGTCGATATGGGGATCAATCTCCCAACTTCAAGCTCAAGCGTGCTTGGGCTTCGCCACGGTCACCAGCGCGGGACGAATCACGCGCTCGTGCAGGCTGTAGCCTTTCTGGAGGACATTGATCACCGTGTTCGGCTCCTTTTCCGACGGCAGCATGCTGATGGCCTGATGCTGGTGAGGGTCGAATTTTTCCCCCGCGGGGTTGATTTCACTGAGACCGGCTTTGCCGAATACCGTGTTCAACTGCTTCAGGGTCAGCTCGACCCCGTTCTTCAGCGATTCCAGCGAGGCGGATTCGGCCGCAAGGGTCGCCTCCAGGCCGTCCTTGACGGGCAGGAGCTCTTGGGCGACCGATTCGATCGCGTACTTGTACGCGTTGGCCAGCTCGATCGCCGTTCGCTTGCGGATGTTGTCCGCGTCGGCCTTGGCGCGAAGCCAGGCGTCGTGGTGTTGCTGTGCTTTCGCTTCCGCCTGCCGCAGGAGCTCCTCGGCCGGCGTTTGAGCGGATTCCTGGGCGGGTGCCTCGCCGGCCGGGGGATCGCCCGCGACGGTCGGTGAGCTGGGTTGGTCCGGGTCAGGCATACGGTCTCCGTAAGATTCGAATCGACGATCGCTCGAAGGGCTGTCTCGGCGCTGCTAACTGGGGTTCTTCGGAGGGATTTCAAGAGGTTCGGGCCGAGGCGCGCCCGGCCACTCCCCCAAATGCTGCCGCGCAATGCCGGCGAGGGCATCGATCCAATCGGCACGCTCGTTGAGGCAGGGGAGGAGGTGAAATTCCGCGCCTCCCGAGTCCACGAAGGTTTTCCTCGCCTCGATCCCGATCTCCTCGAGCGTCTCCAGGCAGTCCGCGACGAACCCCGGACAGACGACGTCCACCCGGCGCAGGCCCTGCCGGCCGTATTCGGCCAGCGTCGGCGCCGTGTAGGGTTCTATCCACTCGGTACGGCCGAATCGCGACTGGAAAGCCGCCCGCCACTCGCCTTCGGCAAGCCCCAGGCGGCCGGCCAGCAGGCGCGCGGTGTCCAGGCACTGCTGCGCATAGGGGTCGCCGCGGGCGAGCGTGTAGCGCGGCAACCCGTGAAAGCTCATGATCAGCTTGTCGGGACGGCCCGACCGTCGCCAGTGCTCCCGCACCAGTCCGGCAAGCGCGGCGATGTAGGCAGGGTGGTCGTGGAATTCCTTTACCAGCCGGATTTCCGGGACGTTTCGTGTTCTGCGCAGGAACTCGGTGGCGTGATCGAGAGCGCTCGCGGTCGTGCTCGCCGCGTACTGAGGGTACAAAGGAAACAGGAGCACACGCTCGCATCCCTCGGATTTCAAGCGGGCGAGCATTCCGGGGATCGAGGGCCCGCCGTAGCGCATCGCGAATTCGACCCGAACCTGGGGCCCGAGGCGCTCCCCGAGCAATCGCGCTTGCCTCTCCGTATGCACCCTGAGCGGGGACCCCTCCGGATACCAGATGCTCGCGTACTTCCTCGCCGATTGCCTCGGACGCGTGGTCAGCACGAAGGCGTACAGGATCGGCAGCCACAGCACCCCAGGAATCTCGATGACGCGGGGATCGGAGAGAAACTGCCTCAGGTAGCGCCTCACCGCCCGCGGCGTGGGCGAGTCGGGCGTCCCCAGGTTGATGAGCAGGACCGCGGATCTTGCGAGTGTGCCTTGCCGCGGCTGAGGCTCAGTAAGGTAGCGCACTCAAAGCCGGGTCACTGTTGCGAAAGAGCGCTCGAGAGCAGCTTCGCGGTGATATCGACGATCGGGATTACCCGCTCGTACGCCATGCGCGTGGGCCCGATCACCCCGACCGTGCCGATCACTTGTCCGTCTACTTCGTAGGGCGCCGTCACCACGCTGCACTCATCGAGCGGTGCGACGCCGGACTCCCCGCCGATGAAAATCTGGACGCCCTGGGCCCGGGTGCTGATCTCGAGGATCTGCATGAGAATCGTCTTTTTCTCGAACAGCTCGAACAACTCCCGCAATCGCGACATGTTGGAGGCGAGGTCGTGCGAATCGAGCAGGTTTCTCTCGCCCGAGACGACATAGTTTTCGGTCGATTGGGACAGGGCTTCGCTGCCCGCTTCGAGGGCAGCGGTCATGAGCAGCGTCATGTCTTCCCGGAGCTGCTTCATCTCCGCGTGGATGCGGCCGCGGATCTCCTCGAAGGTGAGGCCTGCGTAGTTCTGGTTGAGAAAATTTGCGGCCGTAATCAGCTCCGAAGGCGTGTAGGTCTTCTCGGTAAAAAGTATTCGGTTCTGTACGTCGCCCTCGGGCGTCACGATGATCAATAGGACGCGCTTGTCCGAAAGCGCCAGGAACTCTATGTGGCGGAACGCGGGCGTCTTGCGCTTGCTCGCCATGACGACGCCGGCGAAGTGCGTGAGGTCCGACAGGAGCTGCGAGGCGGCGCTGATCACGCGCTGCGGATGGTCGGGATGCAGGTTGACTTCGAGCTGGCTGATCTCGACGCGGTCCAGCTCCTTCACCGTGAGCAGGGTGTCGACGAAGAAGCGGTAGCCGCGGTTGGTGGGGACCCGTCCGGAGGAGGTATGCGGGCTCGCAACGAAGCCGAGGTGCTCGAGGTCGGCCATCACATTGCGGATCGTGGCGGGGCTGAGGTCCAGGCCGGAGTAACGTAACAAGGCGCGCGAGCCGACGGGCTCGCCCTCGGCGATGTACCGCTCCACCAAGGCCTTCAGCAGCATTTGCGCGCGGCGGTCCAGCATAGCTCGCGATTCTACCGAATCAGCCTGCTTTTCGGTCTAATTCACGTCACCGCGCTCCACCGGTTTGGTCACCCCAACATCTTCATGATTTAATGGCGCTATGCCCGCTTTCCATACTGTCGCGCTGATAGGCCGATTCCATTCCAGCGACGTCGCAAAGGCGCTATCCACTCTGGGCAAGTATTTGCGCAAGCAGGACTGCACGGTCCTGATCGAAAAGGAAACCGCGGCGGCCAACGGCGTGAACGGTTTCCCCGCGGCCGACTACCAGGAGATCGGCGCCCGAGCCGACTTGGTCGTCATCCTGGGGGGGGACGGCAGCATGCTCAGCGCTGCGCGAAATCTGGCGGGCAGCGATGTGCCCCTGGTGGGCGTCAACCAGGGTCGGCTCGGTTTTACGACGGACATCGCATCGCCCAAAATGCTCGATGCAATGGGCGACATACTCTCGGGCAAGCATGAGATCGAGGAACGCACGATGCTCGCGGCCCAGGTGCTTCGCGCCGGCGTCGTGACCCTTGAAACGCTGGCCCTCAACGATGCGGTGGTCTACAAGGGTTCGGTCGGGCGTTTGATCGAATTCGTCGTGAATATCGACGGCGAATTTGTCTACGATCTGCGCGCGGACGGCTTGATCGTCGCCACCCCCACCGGTTCGACCGCCTACGCGCTTTCATCGAACGGGCCGATCGTTCAACCAAGTGTTCCCGGCTTCTCGCTGGTGCCGATTTGTCCACACACGCTGTCCAATCGCCCGATCATGGTCAGCGATCGTACGGTCATCGAGGTCTCCCTGAAACGGGCGGTCGACGCCCGGCTTCAGTTCGACGGCCAGCTGCAGTGCGACCTTCAGGAGGGCGACCGCGTCGTCATCCGGCGCGCGGAGCACACCATAAAATTCGTCCATCCTCCGGGATACAGCTACTACACGATGCTGCGCGAAAAGCTGCATTGGAGCGAAGGGCTCTAGTCGCAAATGCTGCTGAATCTTTCGATTCGGGACTTCGCGATCGTCGACCGGCTTGACCTGGAATTCAGGCCGGGATTCACCGCACTGACCGGTGAGACCGGCGCCGGCAAATCCATCCTGGTCGACGCCTTGTCCCTTGCGCTCGGCGATCGCGCCGGAAGCGAGCAAGTCCGCTCGGGCGCAGAACGCGCGGACGTCACCGCAGAGTTCGCCGTCGAGGCCTTGCCCGAGCTGGGTCGGTGGTTGGGGGAACAGGCGCTCGAGGGCGATCCGAACCGCCTGTTGTTGCGCCGGGTGGTGGACGGAAACGGGCGCTCGCGCGGCTTCATCAACGGTCACGCCGCTACCGTGAGTCAGTTGCGCGAGGCCGGAGAGCGGCTCGTGGACATCCACGGGCAGCACGCGCACCAGTCGCTGCTCAAGTCCGAGGCGCAGCGGCGGGTCCTCGATGCGCATGCAGGGCTCCTTCCGCTGGCGCAACAAGCGGGCGACGCTCATCGCGAGTGGCAGAGACTTTGCCGCGCAAGGCTGGATCGCCAGCACAACGCCGCGGCGCGCAACGCCGAGCGCGAGCAGCTCAGCTGGCAGGTGGAGGAGCTGTCGCAGCTGGGTTTGCAGCCGGGCGAATGGGACACCATCCAATCGGAACACGGCCGGCTCGCACACGCGGCGAGTCTGATCGAAGGTGTACGCGACGCGATCGGCTTGCTCTCCGAGTCCGAGAACGCCGCGCTCGGCGCCCTGTCGGGGACCCTTTCGCGGCTTCGTCCGCTCACGGAATACGATGCCGCGCTGCGCGAGACTGTCGCTCTGCTCGAATCGGGCGAGGCGCAGCTGCGCGAGTCCGCTTATGCGCTGCGGCACTACGCCGACCGCGTCGAGCTCGATCCGGCCCGGCTGCGAGAAGTCGAACAGCGCCTCGAAGCGGTCCACGGTGCGTCGCGCAAGCTTCGCGTGCGCCCCGAGGCGCTTCCCGAGCTTCTCGTCTCCCTGAAGCAGCGCTTGAAGGATCTGGAGATGACTTCGGACCTCGAGGCCCTTGCCAAGCAGGAGCAATCGGCGCGCTCGAGCTACGACGGGCTTGCCTCGAGGCTGTCCGCCGAACGCGGCAAGGCCGCCGCGAAGTTGAGCCGAGAGGTCAACGTCGCGATGAAGGAGCTCGCGATGTCCGGCGGCCGCTTCGAGGTGGAACTGCGCTCGCTTCTCCCCGACGGAAGCGTCGCCGGGAACGAGCAGGTGGAGTTCCTGGTCTCGACCAATCCGGGCACGGAGCCGCGCGCCCTGGCGAAAGTGGCCTCGGGAGGCGAGCTGTCGCGCATCAGCCTCGCGATTCAGGTGATCACGAGCAAAGCGGCGGCAGTTTCGACGCTGATCTTCGATGAAGTCGACGCCGGGATCGGAGGCGCGGTGGCCGAAGTCGTCGGCAGGAAATTGAGGACCCTGGGTGAGGAGCGCCAGGTGTTGTGCGTCACGCACCTGCCTCAAGTCGCCGCTCAAGCGCGTGAACAATGGTCGGTTGCCAAGGGCACGGAGAGCGGCAGCGCTCGCAGTCGCGTCGCAGTGCTCGACCAGAAATCGCGAATCGAGGAAATCGCCCGCATGCTGGGCGGCGTTGCGATCACCGCGACGACCCGCAAACACGCGGCGGAGATGCTCGGCTTGCGGTAGTATTCGACGTCCATGTCAGGACAGCCCGGGAGGGCGAAGAATGGGTAGGGTGAATTTTCAAGAGGGGATGAGCCAGATCATCGTGCTCATCGTGATCGCGGTTGCTCTTGCCGCCGCTTACGTCGCCATAGACCTCTACAGCGGGGGTGAGAAGGACATGGCGGTGGTCGAGACTCGAGGCGTGCAGATGGCATCCGCCCTCTCCGCATTCAAGCGCGATCAAGGCGCCTACCCCGACGCGCTCGACAAGCTCGTGCCCAAGTACGTTCTCGCGGTGGCCAAGTGCCCCAGCGGTGCGCCGATGGGGTATGTCTCGTCCGCGGGCGAGTACACGCTCTCCTGCACGAACGTGGTCTTCAAGTATCGGCCGTATACCTACGACTCGCTCTCGAAGCGCTGGACCGGTTGATCCGCCCGGCGAGCCTCGCCGAACGGGTTTGTACGTCGCAAGCCTTTCCGATAGAATTCAGCGCTCTCCAGGCGCGTAGCTCAGCTGGCTAGAGCATCACCTTGACATGGTGGGGGTCGTTGGTTCGAGTCCAATCGCGCCTACCAATTGCCGTCAAAGACGGCGGCGCAGCCGCCGTTTTAACTCCGCGCGTTGGAACGTACGCCAGGCGACGTTCAACGCGCGGTTTTGTTTTCTGGATCGACCGATGCCCAATATCCGTCTCCCCGATGGCTCGATGAAAGTCTTCGCCGATCCGGTCACCGTTGCCGAGATCGCGAAGGCGATCGGCCCGGGACTCGCGCGGGCAGCCCTCGCAGGTAGGGTGAACGGCAAGCTGGTGGATGTTTCGCACAGGATCGAGCACGACGCCCAGGTCTCGATCGTCACCGAGCGCGACAAGGAGGGCATCGAGCTCATCCGGCACTCCACGGCGCACCTGCTCGCCTACGCCGTGAAGGAGCTTTTCCCGGACGTGCAGGTCACCATCGGGCCGGTTATCGAGCACGGCTTCTACTACGACTTCTCGTATAAGCGTCCGTTTACGCCGGAGGATATCGTCGCCATCGAGAAGCGCATGTCCGAGCTGGCCGCGAAGGATCTGCCCGTGACGCGCGAGGTATGGCCGCGCGACAAGGCGGTCGCATTCTTCAAATCGATCGGCGAGCACTACAAGGCCGAGATCATCTCCGCGATCCCTGCGGGTGAGGAAGTCTCGCTGTACCGCGAAGGAGATTTCATCGACCTGTGCCGCGGCCCGCACGTTCCCTCCACCGGCAAGCTGAAGGTGTTCAAGCTGATGAAGGTTGCCGGCGCCTACTGGCGCGGCGACTCGAAAAACGAAATGTTGCAACGGATTTACGGCACGGCGTGGGCCAAGAAAGAAGAGCAGGACGCGTACCTGCGCATGCTCGAGGAGGCGGAAAAGCGCGACCACCGCAAGCTCGGCACCCAGCTCGACCTGTTCCACCTGCAGGAGGAGTCTCCAGGCATGGTGTTCTGGCACCCGAACGGCTGGGCGATCTGGCAGCAGGTGGAACAATACATGCGCCGCGTCTACCGGGACAACGGCTACCTCGAGGTGCGCTGCCCCCAGGTGCTCGACCGGAGTCTCTGGGAGAGGTCCGGGCACTGGCAGAACTACAAGGAGAACATGTTCACGACGGAGTCGGAGAAGCGCGATTACGCGATCAAGCCGATGAATTGCCCCGGGCACATCCAGATCTACAACAAGGGACTGCGGAGCTACCGCGAGTTGCCGCTGCGTTACGGCGAGTTCGGGGTATGCACGCGCAACGAGCCTTCGGGGGCGCTCCACGGGATCATGCGCGTGCGTGCCTTCACCCAGGACGACGGCCACATTTTCTGCACTGAAAACCAGATCGAGCCCGAGGTTACGGCCTTCACGGCCCTGCTCAAGCGCGTTTACGCCGATTTCGGCTTCACCGAGATTCTTTACAAGCTCGCGACGCGCCCGGCCAAGCGGGTGGGCTCGGACGAAGTGTGGGACAAGGCCGAGCGTGCGCTGAAGTCCTCGCTCGAAGAGGCCGGCATCGCGTTCGAGATCCTGCCCGGCGAAGGGGCCTTCTATGGTCCCAAGATTGAGTATCACCTCAGGGATTCGATCGGGCGCTCCTGGCAATGCGGCACCATGCAGGTCGACTTTTCCATGCCCGGGCTGCTCGGCGCCGAGTACGTGGCTGAGGACAATGCCCGCCGGACGCCCGTGATGCTGCATCGGGCGGTCCTCGGCTCCATGGAGCGTTTTGTGGGCATATTGATCGAGCACTATGCCGGGGCGATGCCGCTATGGCTCGCTCCCGTCCAGGCGGTCGTGCTCAACATATCCGAAGGCCAGGGTGACTATGCCGGGGTCGTCGCGGTGCGGCTGAAAAGCGCCGGGTATCGGGTTCAGGCCGACTTGAGGAATGAGAAAATTAGCTATAAAATTCGGGAACATAGCTTACAGAAGCTGCCTTACCAGCTCGTTGTCGGAGAAAAGGAAAAGGCGGCGGAAAAGGTGGCCGTGCGCACCCGTGCCGGCGAGGATCTCGGGCAGATGGGACTGACCGAGTTCATCGCGCGCCTCGAATCAGAGGCTGGGCTGGGAGGTACGGCTTAGTTTTTAATGGACACGGAGAATCGAACATCGCCACGGAAAGAACGCAGCGTATAAACATCGAGATCAACGCGCCCGAGGTGCGTCTGATCGGAGCCAACGGCGAGCAGGTCGGCATCGTGCCGACCGCTCAGGCACTGAAGATGGCCGAAGAAGCCGAGGTAGATCTGGTGGAAATCGCGCCGCTTGCCAAGCCGCCCGTTTGCAAGCTGATGGACTACGGAAAGTTCAAGTACCGCGAGGCGAAGAAGGCGCACGAGGCCAAGCTCAAGCAGAAGCAGATTCACGTAAAGGAAGTGAAATTCCGTCCCGGTACTGACGAGGGCGATTACAAGATCAAGCTGCGCAATCTGATCAAATTCCTCGAGGAGGGCGATAAGGCGAAGGTCACACTGCGCTACCGAGGCCGCGAGATGGCCCACCAGGAATTCGGCGTGCGCCTGATCGAGCGGGTCAAACAGGATCTCGATCCGTACGCAGTAGTGGAGCAGTTTCCAAAGATGGAAGGGCGTCAGCTGATCATGGTGCTGGCGCCGAAGAAGGGCAAGAAGGAAGTGAAGAAACCGGAAAAGAAGGAAGCCAAGAAGGAACCGAAGGAACCCAAGCCGGTCGCTTCCGCGTAAAGGTGAGCGGTTTAGAAGAAGTGGTGTCGAGGTTTGCAAAGCGCTCCGCAGGGGCCACCCGTCGCCATGCCAAAACAGGAGTCATGCAATGCCTAAGATGAAAACCAAACGCAGCGCCGCGAAGCGCTTCAAGATGCGCTCCGGCGGCAGCATCAAGCGCTCGCAGGCGTACAAGCGCCACATCCTTACCAAGAAGACCACCAAGAACAAGCGGCATTTGCGCGGCACGGCTGGTGTGCATTCCACGGACAAGCAGCGCGTTCGCGCGATGCTTCCCTACGCGTAAAGGGGAGCCGCCATGCCACGAGTCAAACGCGGCGTAACCGCGCACGCCAAGCACAAGAAGGTCATTCGCCAAGCCAAGGGCTTCCGCGGCCGCCGGGGCAACGTTTTCAACATCGCCAAAGAAGCGGTGATGAAGGCGGGACAGTACGCCTATCGCGACCGTAAGCAACGCAAGCGTCAGTTTCGCGGTCTGTGGATCGCCCGCATCAACGCTGCCGTGCGCGAGCACGGCATGACTTACTCGGCGTTCATGCACGGGCTGAAGAAAGCCTCCATCGAAATCGATCGCAAGGTCCTTGCCGACCTGGCGGTGGCAGACAAGACCGCTTTCGCGCAGCTCGCCGGCCAGGCCAAGGCCAAGCTCGCCGCGTAGCACCGGCTTGATTTTCCTCCCGTGCCGGGAGGGGAGGCGCAAAGGCGTGCACCCCTCCGCAGGGGCAACGGGCTTATGACCGACCTCGACAAACTCGTTTCCGAAGCAATAGCCCGGTTCGGCGGCGTCGACGACGCCGCGGAGCTCGAGAGGGTCAAGGCGCACTACCTCGGCAAGTCGGGAGCGATCCCCGAGGCGATGAAGGGCCTCAAGGGGCTCACGCCGGACCAGAGGCGCGAAGCGGGCGCCCGGATCAACTCCGCCAAGGACCGCATCGAGGCAGCGCTCGCTGCACGGCGGGAAGCGCTGGCTGCCGCGCGGCTCGATGCCCGGCTCGCCGAGGAAGCGCTCGACGTTACCCTTCCGGGGCGCGGCAGGGGCAGGGGGGGCATCCACCCGGTCATTCGCACCTGGCAGCGCATCGAGGCGATTTTCGGCTCGATCGGATTCGACGTCGCCGACGGCCCCGAGATCGAGACCGACTGGTATAACTTCACCGCGCTCAACCAGCCGGAAAACCATCCGGCGCGATCCATGCACGACACGTTCTACGTCGAGGGCGGATTGCTGTTGCGTACACATACCAGCCCGATCCAGGTGCGCTATGCGCGCACGCACCAGCCGCCGATCAGGGTGATCGCGCCCGGCCGCGTCTACCGCGTGGACTCGGACGCCACGCATTCGCCGATGTTCCACCAGGTCGAGGGACTTTGGATCGACGAGGACGCCAGCTTCGCCGATTTGAAAGGCGTCTACATCGATTTCCTTCGCCGCTTCTTCGAAACCGACGACCTGCAGGTGCGCTTCCGCCCCTCCTTTTTTCCCTTCACCGAGCCCTCCGCCGAGATCGACATGATGTTCGGCTCGGGTCCAAACCAGGGCAAATGGCTCGAGATCTCCGGCGCCGGGCAGGTGCATCCCAACGTCGTGCGCAACTACGGCTTCGACCCGGAACGCTTTATCGGTTTTGCCTTCGGCTCGGGGCTCGAGCGTCTTACCATGCTGCGCTATGGCGTAGACGACCTGCGGCTGTTTTTCGAGAACGATTTGCGTTTTCTGCGGCAGTTTTCCTGAACGATGCAATTCTCCGAGCGCTGGCTGCGTACCTTTGTCGATCCGCCTCTTGGATCGGACGAGCTCGCGCGCCTCCTTACAATGTCCGGGGTCGAAGTCGAGACCTGCGCTCCCGTGGCGCCGCCGTTCTCCGGGGTGGTCGTGGGCCAGGTGCGCTCGGTGCAGAAGCACCCCGGCGCCGACCGGCTGACCGTGTGCACTGTGGATGCGGGAAAAGGCGAGCCCCTCACCGTGGTGTCCGGGGCGCCCAACGTCATCGTGGGCATGAAAGCTCCCCTTGCGCCGGTCGGGGCCACGCTGCCCGGGGGACACGCAATCAAGGCGGCTTCGATGCGCGGCGTCGAGAGCCGCGGCATGCTGTGCTCGGCGCGCGAGCTCGGCCTGTCGGACGACCACAGCGGGCTGCTCGCGCTTCCGGCCGACGCCACCCTCGGCCGCGACGTACGCGAGGTGCTCGCGCTCGACGATCGCATATTCACCCTCAAGCTCACGCCCAACCGCGCCGACTGCCTGTCGGTCCTCGGTGTGGCGCGCGAAGTGTCGGCCCTGACCCGGGCGAAGCTCCAGCCGCCCGAGATCCGGCCCGTGCCGGCGGCCAGCGACTCGAAATTCCCCGTGAAGATCAGCGACCCGCAGGGCTGCGGCCGTTTCACCGGCCGGGTGATCCGCAACGTCGACCCGGGCGCGCCCACTCCGGCGTGGATGAAGGAGCGCCTGGAGCGCGCCGGCCAGCGTGCGATCTCGGCCCTCGTCGACGTTACCAACTACGTGATGCTCGAGCTTGGGCGGCCCTTGCATGTCTACGACCTAGATAAGCTCGCCGGAGGCATCGATGTGCGCTTCGGACGCAAGGGTGAGCGCGTGAAGCTGCTCAACGAGATGACGGTGGACGTGGACGAGAGCGTGCTCTGCATCACGGATCGGTCCGGTCCCATAGGCCTGGGTGGCATCATGGGCGGCGACTCGACCAAGGCCGATTCCGAGACACGGAACATCCTCCTCGAGTCGGCGTTCTTCTACCCGGAGGCGATCGCCGGGCGCGCGCGCCGCTACAACTTTGCGAGCGATGCGTCACATCGCTTCGAGCGCGGCGTGGACTTCGACAACAACGTCGCCGGCATCGAGCGCGCGACCCGGCTGATCCTGGACATCTGCGGCGGCGAGCCGGGCCCCACCGTGGATACCGTTGCGAAACTGCCCGAGCGCCGCCCGGTGCGCATGCGCGTGGCGCGCGCCCACAAGATCATCGGCGTGCCGGTGCCCGCGGCCGAGATGGCCGACATCTTCGGCCGATTGGGTCTGGCGCACGTGCGCGAAGGTGCGGAAGCCTTCGCGGTCACTCCACCTTCGTTCCGCTTCGACATCGAGATCGAGGAAGACCTGATCGAGGAGGTCGCGCGCGTCCACGGCTTCGACCGCATCCCGGCGCACCCGCCGCGCGCGCCGGTTGCCATGCTCCCGCACCGCGAGGCGAAGCGCTCGCCGCACGCGTTGAGGCAGCGGCTCGCCGACGCCGATTACCAGGAGGCCATCAACTTCGGGTTCGTCGACCCGAAGTGGGAGGCTGACTTCGCTGGCGAAGGCAATCCGATCAGGGTTCTCAACCCTATCGCGAGCCATCTGGCGGTGATGCGCACGACTCTGATCGGGAGCCTCGTGTCGAACGTCGTGTACAACCTCGGTCGCAAGGTTCCGCGCATCCGGGTATTCGAGTTGGGGCGGGTGTATTTGCGCGATTCTGCGGCAGAGGAGGGCGAGCTCGGTGTGGCCGGGGTCCGGCAACCCTTGCGGGTCGGCGCGATAGCCTACGGACCCGCGCTCGAGGAGCAGTGGGGCGCCCACGACAAGGGCAACGTCGACTTCTACGACATCAAGGCGGACGTTGAGGCGCTGCTCGCCCCTCGCGTGGCGCGGTACGAGGCGGCGCCTCACCCCGGTCTGCACCCGGGCCGCTCGGCCCAAGTGTTGCTCGATGGGGCGGCGATCGGCTGGGTGGGGGAGCTCCACCCGCGCTGGCAACAGAAATACGGGTTGCCGCTGCCGGCAGCCCTGTTCGAGCTCGACCTCGAGGCCTTGGAGCGGCTAGACCTGCCACGCTACCGGGGAGTATCGAAATTCCCGCCGGTGGTCCGGGATCGTGCGATGGAGTTCGACGAGGGCCTACCCGTAGCCAGGATCCTCGATGAAATGGAGCTCAACAAGCCGGCTTTGGTCCAGGAAATCCGCCTGTTTGACTTTTATCGGGGTAAGGGTGTAGAAAGGGGTAAAAAAAGCCTTGCGTTTCGGGTAGTTATGCAAGATACTGCAAGGACGTTGACCGATGCGGAAGCGGACGCCGCAATGGCGCAACTGACAGAGCTTCTCGCCGCGAAATTCGGTGCTAAATTACGTACTTAAGTAATGAAGTGGAGGGTGATTTTCACCCCTCCAAGGGAGCAGAAATGACGCTGACGAAAGCCGAGCTGGCGGACATGCTTTTCGAGAAAGTCGGCCTCAACAAGCGTGAGGCAAAGGACATGGTCGAGACGTTCTTCGAGGAGATCCGGCTCGCCCTCGAGAGTGGTGAGAGCGTCAAGCTGTCGGGGTTCGGCAACTTCCAGCTCCGCGACAAGCCGCAGCGCCCGGGACGCAACCCCAAGACCGGGGAGGAGATTCCGATTACCGCACGGCGTGTGGTCACTTTCCACGCCAGTCAGAAACTCAAGGCCTTGGTCGAGCAGACGCATGGAAAGCAAGGCGACCAAGGATAGCCTGCCTGCGATTCCGGCGAAGCGCTACTTCACCATTGGAGAAGTGAGCGAGCTGTGCGGCGTCAAGCCGCACGTGCTTCGCTATTGGGAGCAGGAATTCACCCAGCTGCGGCCGGTCAAGCGCCGCGGTAATCGCAGGTACTACCAGCACCACGAGGTACTCCTGATCCGTCGTATCCGCGAATTGCTCTACGAGCAAGGGTTTACCATCAGCGGCGCGCGCAATCGCCTGGACGAGAGCCTGAGCGCCGCACCTGCGCGCACGATGTCATCGACGGCCGGTGCGTCGCGCGCTCTCGACGGGCGCGGAGTCAATCTCTCCGTGGTGAAGCAGGAGCTCAAGAGCGTCATCGAGCTGCTGGCTGGGAAGGCGTCCGGTTCGGCCCGCTGATATACTTTTGAAACTTCGGGGCGTAGCGCAGCCTGGTAGCGTACCTGCATGGGGTGCAGGTGGTCGCGAGTTCGAATCTCGCCGCCCCGACCAACTCGAAGCTCCCTGTCCGTCACCCGTGAAACGACTCCATCTCGTCCTGCAATACCTGTGTGCCGCCGCGGTCGCGTCCGGCGCTATGGCGCAAGGCTATCCGGCGCATCCGGTGAAGATCGTCGTGCCGTTTGCAGCGGGCGGGGTGGCTGACATTACCGCCCGGGTGCTTTCGCAGAAAATGGGCGAGTCGATGGGACAGCAAGTGATCGTCGAGAACCGTCCGAGCGCCGGGGGAATCGTCGCGTCGGAGGCCGTGGCCAAAGCCGAGCCGGATGGTTACACCCTTCTCTTCATTACCAACGGCAACGCGGTGAGCGCGTCCCTGTTCAAGTCGCTGCCCTACGATACCGTCAAGGATTTCGCACCGGTTTCGACGGTGGGGTTTTTCGACTTGGTGCTGGTCGTGGATTCGGCTTCCAAGATCAGCTCTGTCCGCGACTTGATCGCGGCCGCCCGAGCGAACCCCGGCAAGTTCAACATCGGCACCATCAACATCGGGAGCACGCAGAACCTCGCAGCGGAACTGTTCAAGTCGATGTCGGGAATCGATGCGCAGGTGGTGCCGTTCAAGGCGACACCTGCAGTCATCCTGGCCCTGAAGGGCGGTGACGTGCAGGTTGCGTTCGAGATTCTCGCACCCGTGATGGCGCAGATAAAGGGCGGTGCCCTGAAGCCGCTTGCCGTGAGCTCGGACAAGCGGTTTCCCGGCTTGTTGGAAGTGCCCACTGTCGCCGAGAGCGGCGTTCCCGGATATCAGGCGTCCTCCTGGAACGGTGTCGCAGCGCCTGCAAGAACGCCGAAACCCGTGATCGACCGGCTCAACCGCGAGGTAAGCGCCGCAGTCGCCGCGCCCGAAGTGCGCAATCGGCTGCAGGAGCTCGGCGTGGACGCGCGCGCGGGGACTCCCGAGGCACTCGGCGCGCTGCTCGCGGCGGAGATCGTCAAGTGGCGCACGGTGATCGAGCGCGCCCGAATCGAAAAACAGTGACGCGGCACGGATGGCCAAGGCGATCGCCGGTCCCGATCCGAATCCGGTCAAACCGAAGTACGTACCCCCTCCCGGCGCCTGCGACGCGCACTGCCATATCTTCGGTCCGGCGGCGAAGTTTCCTTACGCACCCGAACGCCGCTACACCCCGCCCGACTCTCCAAAGGAGAAGCTACGCGCGTTGCACGAGCGTCTCGGCTTTTCGCGGGCGGTGCTCGTGCAGGCGAGCTGCCACGGCGCAGACAATCGCGCGATGCTCGATGCGATCGTCTGGTCCCGGAAATTCGAACCAGGCGGAGCGTGGCGTGGCGTGGCGATGGTCGGGGATGATGTCACCGAACCCGAGCTCGAGGCACTGCACGCGGGCGGAGTGCGCGGCGTGCGCTTCAATTTCGTGCGGCATTTGGGTGGTGCCCCGGATGCGCGCGCGCTCGAACGCACGCTCGCCATGGTGGAACCGCTCGGCTGGCACGTGGTCCTGCACTTCGACGCCGAGGACATCGAATCGCACGCCGAATTGTTCCACCGCAGTCGCGTACCTTTCGTGATCGACCACATGGGACGCGTACAGGCGGTGCGCGGGCTCGATCAGCGGCCTTTTCGCATGCTGCTCGATCTGATGAAAAATCCGCTTGCTTGGGTTAAGGTGAGCGGGCCGGAGCGCGTATCCGCGGCCGGGAAGCCCTTTCACGATGCGACGCCGTTCGCGGCGGCGCTGGTCGAGTCGGCGCCTGAGCGCGTGCTGTGGGGAACCGACTTTCCCCATCCCAACGTGAAGACCATGCCGAACGACGGCGAGCTGGTCGACTTCTTTGCGAAGTTCGTCCCCGACGAGAAGCTCAGAAAGCGGATCCTCGTGGACAACCCCGCGCGGCTTTATTGGGCGGACGCGGAAACCGCGCGGGTGAAAACCTAGTCCTCCAGTTCCATCTCGCTCCAAGTAACGGTGCTTCCGTTCAGATTGCCGCGGGCCTTCACCAGCGTTCCGGCCACCGCTTGAGAGAAGAACGTGGCCCGGTTGACGTCTTCGAAGGCGACGCCAATGGTGTCAACAGCAACACCGAGGATGGTCACGATCTGGTTCGGGCTGGCGCCGGTGATCGACTGGATCGGGCCCTGAAGCTCGACCCGCGGGTCTGCCGAGCGCCTCTCCACCTCGGTCGCGATCACCGTGTTGCTGCCACTCGTCCGGCCGCGAATTCGTACGTGGTTGCCGGCGACAAGGTTGTTGAGCCCGCTCACGCCGCCCTCGAACCGGGTGAGGCTGTTAGCTGTCACTGTGATGCCCGGCAGCCCACGCAGCGTGAAGCTGCTGGCTCCCACGGTGTCAATATCAGCTTCGATTCTGATGCCATCGCCGAACTCGACCTTGCTTGCGGTGAGTACGCCGCCTGCGAGCACGCCCTCGACTTCCAGCTTTACGCCGACCGCGATATCGCTCGCGACTCCGCCCTCGAAGCGAGTCGAACCGGTTGTCACCACGCGCTGGTTGCCGACTACGAAGTCACTGGTGGAGGTCAGGCTTGTGACAAACCCCTCGATCTCGAACTCCGCCGCCTCCTGCATTTGCGGGCCGTTTGGTTCGACCTTGCTGGCGGTGAGCGTTCCGCAGACCGGGGTCGTAGCGCAGGTGCTGCCTTTGGCCTCGACAAGTAGTCCGTTCCAGGCGTTCCCTACCGGATTCGGCATGTCGTTGATGAGCGCGTTGCTATAGTTCACAGTCAGCGTCCCGATATCAAACGTCTTCGACGCGTCGTTGTGATTCTTCACGAAGCCCT
>Ga0137403_10001860_pt1 | contig 26254 bp, 30 predicted proteins | sample CZOMad2_1_16fung_FD_122057 | JGI IMG/M metagenome (GOLD analysis project Ga0137403, IMG submission 122057) | Vadose zone soil fungal communities from Angelo Coast Range Reserve, California, USA - CZOMad2_1_16fungal (Hybrid Assembly) | ecosystem: Environmental > Terrestrial > Soil > Vadose zone... | reverse complement strand
CCTGTTGGGGGGGGCAAACTCAAAGACGTGCCGCCAGGCATCGGAACCCTCCAAGAAATGCTGGCCAAATACAGGCTCACACATCACGATTGATCCTTGTGTTGGAACTTCAGTGCCCCTTCTCTGACATGATTGACAATAACAAAAATATGATGCAATCTACTTATTATCAATAACCATTTCAGCCTTGGAAGACCGCCGTTCTGTAGTAGAGTGTTACTGTCGATAACGTCTCTACAGAATGTGCGGGGAATGAGCGTTGCTCACTGAGCACGGGGATATTCAGGGCCGAAGGGAAGCCTTCGGGAGGAGAGTTCGAGAGCTCCGCAAAACGCAGGGGATTAAGCAGGAGACGCTTGCCACCGCGCTCAGCTATAGCGCACGGACGTCCATCTCGCATATCGAACGAGGCCGCTAGGATGTACCCCTCGTGAAAATCTTTGTCTATGCTCGGGAGCTTGGGGTCGAACCGCATGAATTATTGGTCGATACATTGCCGACCAGCGACGTTACTGAACCAATTGATCGCTTGTCAGAGCCTGCAAGAGACCTGCTACGTCTGTGGCAAACTCTGGCGGTGCGCGAACGGCAAGCGTTGCAACGTTGCCTAGAGATACTCGCCGCAGACGACCAGGAATCGCGGCGCCGCATGACAGAGCAAATCGACTACATCTCCACATGGAAGGAGTACCGTGGATGCCAGCTGGGTTCAGGCGGGGTGGAGGAGGGGGATACGCTGGCGGGCTGATGGCGTGATTGAAATTGTTCCCCACCCGCACCGTGAGGGCACAGAGCAGAGCCAGTGTGACAGCATCGGCGGGGGGATTTATCTCTGCATAAGGATGAATTAAGGAGGGCATACTCCTGAGAAATGGAGGCTGGAAGACGCTCCTGAGGGCTTGAGGTAAGATTAGCCGATCAACCTAGGCTATGCGTGCAGAGAAGACCGTCATAGCGGACGACGGCAGTCCTCTCAAAAACCCATGGAGATGTTTTGCCAATGACAGCACACCTACATGGCTGGGCTATGCCCCATGAAGTCGGCGGACCGAATTGGAGAGTGACCGCAATGGCGGGTCAACTATTCCTTCAAAATGTCATCGCTATCATTTGGGATTTTGATAAGACTCTCATTCCCGGTTATATGCAAACACCCCTATTCAAACACTTTAGGGTTGAAGAGGCTCGCTTCTGGGCGGAAGTGAACGCTCTGCCCGAGCACTACCGAAGGCTCGGGGTCCACCGTGTCTCCAACGATAGTATCTACCTGAACCATATACTCACGTATGTCCAAGCCCGAATCTTTGCGGGACTTACGAATGCACTTCTGCGCAAACTTGGGGCCGAGCTGGAGTTCTACCCAGGCCTACCGGAATTTTTCGAGGCAGCAAGGGAAGAGGCACGCAGCAAACTTGAATACATTAAACATGAGATTGCCGTTGAACACTATATTGTCAGCACCGGGTTACGCGAGATGATTCGAGGTAGTAAGCTAAACCCATACGTCGACGATATATGGGCCTGCGAGTTTGTCGAGGGCTGCCCACAACCTGGATTCCTGGACAATCAACAAGGCAGTCTCCCAGATGGCGAGGCGGTTATTACTGACATCGCGTATGCCATCGACAACACCAGCAAGACCCGCGCGGTATTTGAGATCAATAAGGGGACAAATAAATTCTCGACGATAGACGTCAATGCATCGTTTGGGCTGACCGATCGCCGCGTGCCTTTCCAGAACATGATCTACATCGCCGACGGTCCAAGCGATGTTCCGGTATTCTCGATCATCAAGCAGTATGGTGGCTTGCCGCTAGCCGTTTACAAGCCGAGGTCTGAGAGGGAATTTGAGCAGGCCTACAACCTCCAACAGCAGGGGAGGGTTCAGTCTTTCGGCGAAGCCAATTACATAGCCGGGTCGCATACTTATATGTTGATTATTAATGGGATTCGTCGGATCGCTGATCGGATCGTTTATGATCGAGAGGACGCGATCGGAGATAAGACCGGAAAACCTCCAGAGCAATTCCTTGAATAGGCACCTATTTGAGGCGGTGGGCCGTGCCCGACAACCTCCTGTACTATCGCGACAACCTCGGCATCCTCCGCCGCTATGTGAAGGACGAGAGCGTTGACTTAGTCTGCCTGGGTCTGCCCTTCAAGCGTCATCAGTACGGCAATGTCCTCTTCCGGTGATGGACACTCATATCTGAGCACTGGGCGGCCAATGGCCCTGGCATAAATATGCCGTAGCTATTATATTCCATTCATGGCATGGGACGTTGAATATACGGATGAGTTTGAGGACTGGTGGAACGCTCTCAGTGAGGCCGAGCAAGATGATATTGCGGTCGGCGTCGGCTTACTCGAGACGTATGGGCCAGCGTTAAAGCGGCCCTATACCGATGTGGTGGCCAGTTCACGGCATCCCCATATGAAAGAATTACGTATTCAGCATCGAGGACGGCCCTATCGGGTGCTCTATGCCTTCGATCCTCGACGTTGTGCGATCCTCTTGATCGGTGGTGATAAAAGAGGTCAGGATCGATGGTATGACATCTATGTGCCGATCGCCGATCGGCTTTATGATCAACACCTGGGGGCGCTTCGAAAGGAATAGAGGAGAGTGTATCAGATGGCCAAGCCATTCAGCCACCTGCGGGACAAGATGTCGCCGGAGCGGCGGGCACGCGTCGAGGCGCGTGTCCAAGAGACCATTCAAGATATGGCCTTAGCTGAGTTACGGGCGGCGCGGGACCTCACCCAAGAGCATCTCTCAGACGTGCTCGGTGTCAAGCAATCAGCGGTCTCCAAGCTGGAACGTCGGGCCGATATGTATGTCAGCACCCTTCGCAGTTTCATCAAGGCGATGGGGGGCGACCTGGAAATTCGGGCCGTCTTTCCCGATGGAGCGGTACGGATTACGCAGTTCCAAGACTTAGCGCAGGAGGAGAGCCAGCCAGTTGCGACGTCCCGAGAGCAGGGGGAGTGAACGGGATCGGTATTGGCGGATGCTTGCCTATGGGTACGCCAGGGCTACGCCCTACTGAGCACGTCTCCTCCGAACGTGAAGTGTAAATCGGTCTTCACGAGGCTGCAGCGGGAGGCCCGTGAGGCCTGGCGCGGGTTGTGGTGGGGAGAAAGTTAGAGATGACCGGCTCCGGGATCATCTGGGCAATATGTGCGGGCGTGACGGTCCCTTTGGCGCTCATGGTGCCCTTCGTTCTCTGGGCTCTGCCCTCTATCGAATCACCGACCGTTTCAGGATTGCTTGGCGTGGTTACAGGTACTCTTGTTGGGCTGGTCGGGTCTACTGCAGCCGCCTTGGTGAACGTTTGGAAAGTGACTAGGCCGTGTTGACGAATTCAGGTTTCTTTGTACGTTACCCTCCATCATCTCACGATGGAGGGCACAGCTCATGTTAGTACGATTGCTCCTGACAAACAAGGCCTGGGAACAAATCGCCACGATCCTCGCGTTGGTCAAGCACCCCGCGGGCAGCCCGCCCGTGCTGAGTGACCGAATGTTCATTGAAGCGGTCTTATATGTGGCCCGCACTGGTATTCCCTGGCGCGATATGCCCGCGGAGTTTGGCCGCTGGGACGCCGTCTATAACCGCTTCCGCCGCTGGGAACGCCGGGGTGTGTGGCGCCAACTGTGGGACCACGTACAACACGAGGCGTTCAAAGTGGCCAAAGACCTGTTGATTGACTCGACGATGGTGCGTGCCCATCAGCACGCGGCCGGGGCGTTAAAAAAACTACCGTTGTAAAACTCACTCACCTCATTGATTTCTAACAAAATAGAGGGTTGAGGGGCGGACGGATGAGGTATGGTATCATGAGGAGAAAAAGGACTCGACCTCATGAGAACCCCACGGGACCGACGTGAAAGCACGCCGGTGGACTTCTATCCTGAAGAGCAGGAGTGTCCTGCCTGTCAGCATGCCTTGAAGGAGCGATACCACAAACAGCGGTGGATCATTCGCCTGGACCAGCACGTGAAAGTGGTGAGTCATTGTCTGGAATGCGGGAATACGGCTTGTACACGGCCAGCAGTGGTCTACCGTCCGCAGCAGGAAGATGCGCTGGCCTTGCGTGGTTATACCTTTGGACTGGATGTGGTGGCACGTATAGGGGAATTACGATACCGACACAACTTGTCAATTACCAAGATTCGAGACCAGCTTCGGACGGAATCGCATCTCTCCATCTCACTGAAAGAGGTCGCCTTGCTGTGCGAGGTCTTTTTGGCATTGGTCACAACGGTGGCCCATCAAGATGCCGAGCTCATCGGGCAATTGAGAACGTTGGATGGTCTTATCCTCGCCATTGATGGAGTGCAACCGGAAAAAAGCCATGAAACGCTCTATATTTTACGAGATGTACGTTCAGGACGTGTCTTAGTGGCGAAGACGCTGCTGTCCAGTGCTACCCCGGAAATTGAGCTATTGATTGAAGAAGTACTCGGTTTAGGATTCCCGATCGTAGGTGTGATCAGCGATAAGCAAGAATCGATTTGTTTGGCTGTTCAGCATAAGTTACCAACAGTGCCGCATCAGATTGGTCAGTATCATTATTGGAAAGATGTGGCGCAACCAGTCTGTGAAGCAGACCGTCATGTCAAGAAGGAGCTGAAAAAGAAGATCCGTGGAATCAGAGATCTCGAGCGACAAGCGGAGAACTCTCCCAGCAAAGAAGCCCAGGTAGTGGCGGACTATTGCCTGGCCATTCGGACGGTCATGCGAGACGATGGGAAGTATCCCCTCGAGCCACCAGGAGTAAAGCTATATCAGCAGTTGCAGCTGATTGTGGCGTCTGTTGAACGGGTCATGGCCGTACATCCATCTGCCCTGCTGAAAAGGCTCTCACGCATGCGCTCAGTATTGAACGTGTTCCAACAGGAATTTGAGCAGTTGGTGATACGCTTCAGCTGGATTCACCAGATTGCTCATCGCTTGAAGGCTCAAACAAGCGGTGAGGAAGCTCAATCTCAGCTCTTGACATTTGTACATGAGCTTAAACAACGTGGTCTTCCGACAGACTTGTGGAGTGTAGTGACCTATGTGGAGAAGATTACCGTCGCCTTTGCTCCCCATCTGTTTGCGTACTTGAAACAACCGTTGTTACCTCGTACCAATAATGATCTCGAACTCTTCATTGGTCGCATCAAGAAATCCAGACGTCACATCACTGGCCGAAAGAATACCCAAGAATTTATCCTGCGGGAAGGCAGCTTTGTGGCCATGCTGTTTGGCCTCCCGCACACCAACAACTGGGTGGACGCGTTTTCCAGAGTCAATCCCCACGATTTTCATCACATCCTCAATCTCCTGCGGCAAACGGCTAAGCGGAGGAAGTGCTGGCACGCTCGTCGTGATTGAGGGGCGTATCTGTCTGCATTGGAACAGCCTTGGGTGCCTCACGAGTGAGTTTTACAACGGTAGAAAAAAAAACGGTGGCCAGGCGGCCCAGGCTTTGGGACGCTCTCGGGGTGGATTTTCCACCAAAATCCACGCTGGCGCGATAGACGAAACGACCGGCGTGTCGTTCGTTCTCACCGGGGGCCAACGCCATGATGCCCCGGGCTTTGATGCGGTCTTTGCACAACTGCCCCAGGAACAGGCTCTGGAGCAGGCGATCATGGACCGCGGCTATGACAGTAACCATATTCGCCGCTCTCTCCAAGCCCAGGGCATTACCCCAGTAATCCCCCCGAAGAAAAACCGGAAGGCGCCCATGGCCTATGATGAAGCACAGTACAAACTACGTGAGAAGGTGGAGCGCTTTTTCAACCGCTTAAAGCAGTTTCGCCGTATTGCCACGCGCTATGACAAACTCAGCAAGTGCTTTCTCGCATTTCTGCATCTCACAGCCGTATGGTTAATGGTCAAATAATTCGTCAACAGGGCCTAGAGAAGCAGAGCAGAAGCTCCAGGATCGGATTTCGAATCATGCTCTCCAATTGACTCAGATGGACTTTGAATTACGACAGAAGTCTTTGGAGAGAAGCCGCAGCGAGCGATTCTTCCTCGCCCCTGCAAAAGTTTACCGGACTTTCTATCGAGCGTTATTGGCACTGCATACAACTGGAGAATGGCCAAAGGAAGTTGAGGAGCTTGGCTTATTGAACATCTTTGCGCTGGGTCCAAGACAGGAGAGACCGACGGGTGAAGATCCGCCTTGAAGCGTGTTCCCAATACACGATCATGAGGAAAGGTCTCAAGGAGCCCCTTGCAGCTTAGGATAGACCCTGAATATGCCCGATAACCTGCTCTGCTACGGCGACAACTGCGATATCCTCCGCCGCTACCTCCACGGTCTGACAGTCGCCGAGCTGCAATCACGAGCGGCTATTCCAATACTCCTGAAAAGGCGGGATCTTATACCACTCAACCAAATCGACACCTATTTTGAGCAGCTTCGGGGGCGCGTGCACAACGATTCCCGTTGGGCCATCGAGGAGCAATCATGAGTGGGCCGCATGTCTTCATTTCATACTCGCACGAGGATTCAGCATGGGTTCGCCAGTTCGCTGAAGCCCTTAAGGACCTCGACGTGGCGGTGTGGTTCGATGAATGGCAAATCAAAGCCGGCGACCCTCTCCGAGATGCCATCGAACAGGGTTTACGCGACAGCGATGCCATCGTCGCGGTCCTCTCAGCCGCTAATATACTCCGCCCGAACGTGCTCTTTGAGCTAGGCGTGGCGCTAGGGACGGGAAAACGGTTCATCCCCATTGTGTCCCAAGACATGAATGAGCGTCAGATTCCGTTCGATGTGCGATCACGCCGTTACTTGAAGCAAGAATCCCCCGAAGAGACGGCTCGGGAGGTCGCGGCAGCGGTCAAAGGGGAACAGGAGAGCGCTACATGATTCGGTGCCGAACCCTCGCCCCGTGGGCCATCGTGTCGTCTTCCCGGACTCTTGACCCATGGCGTCGCTGACCCGGTACTCGAAAGGCTACAAGGTCCGCTATCGCGTCTACTATCCGGAGGGCTCCGACCGCGTCGCCTTCGCCTATCGCCGCGTCAAGCGTGACGCGGAGGATGTGCTGGGCCAGGCAAGCCAGTTGGAAAGCATCACCCGCCAAAATGCCCTCACCCTCGACACCGCCACGCCCTTTCAGCACTGGCACCTGCTGACCGACGAAGACCTGCAACGCTGGTTTCCCCGCCGCTCGGGGCCACTCCGCTATGATCCTCAGGCGCTCCTGGAGGCCTACCGCGCCGAGTGTGCGCTGCACTGCACGAGCCAGTAGGTCATCCGCGAGAATAACTGACGGGCGGGAAAATTCGTCGACGAGTTCGGCAATCTCGCCCGCCTCACCGAGGTAGATCTGCGCCAATGGCAGCACGACCTAGCCGGTCGTGTCTCGCGCAAGACAGTGAATCTCTATTGGGACACGTTACGCCAGCTCCTGGATCTGTGTGCGCGGTACGGCTGGCGCGAGCAGAATCCGGCGCGCACGATCCGCAAATTTTCCTGGAAGGTAAGCCGGTTGCCCCATGCCCTCACCCGCGACTAGGTTCAGCAGGTCATCGAGCGAGCCCGCGCCATGGGCGCAGCCCCCAGTGCCTCATCGGTCCCGCGCGCGCTCTACCGGCTGGTGGTGGCGGGGATCTTCTTTGGATTACGGCGAGGGGAATTGCAGTATTTACAATGGTCGGATACCAACGGTCGGCAGGTCTGGGCGCAGGGAAAAACCCTGCCCGATGGCACCCCCTGGCTACCCAAAGACCGTGAGGCCCGGGTGATTGCCTATCCGGGGATCGAGCGGCCGATTGCCCTGGTCTTTGGGGAGGAAGCTCAGCCCGGCTTTGTCTTCAGCCCCTTGGCTGATCGCTCACGCCGCTTCGACGCCGACGTGCTCACAAAAGGCGTGCGCCGGCTACTCGGGCCCATTGATCCCCGCCTGACACTGCATAGTCTACGGCATACCTTGGCCACCTGGCGGCTGATGATGGGCGATCCGCTGTTGCTGGTGAAAGGCTGGATGGGGCACTCCTCGGCCGAAACGCTCCTACGCTATGCTCATGTGCAGGCAGATCCGCTGGCAGATTTGCTGCCCCTGCTCAAGGGACAGAATTAACGGATATTCCTGAATTAGCTGAGGCCTGGTCATAAATGGCTCAGGCCGCTTTGAGAAACGGTTTCAAACCGACGCGGAGGTCCAGGCCGTGCGCATGCCGGTACCATAGCGTGAGCTGATAGACGAATACTGCCCCAAGCGCGAACTGACGGGTATTCACCAGACCCTTTGTCGGCACCTGGCCGTGCGCATCAAAGATGCCCTTGAACGGTTCGTTCGGGTTTTCAATCGCCCGCGAGCGCAGTTCATGCAAGACACGACGCACCCCGACCCCATCATCCGTATGTGGATAGGGGCCACGGTGGGTAGCGACCGCCGTCTGTCCCGCACGGGTACAGGCGGCGTCGATGGCCGGGTCATGATAATGCTGGTCACCCAGCACATCGCGCACCTCGGCCGGCAGCTCCGGCAACAGCGTCAGCGCCGGCACGTTATCGGCCACGTTCGCAGCGGTCAGGTCAGCCGCCAGCGGAATCCAGACGCCCGCCACAGTCGTGACCAGGTGCAGCTTCCACCCGTAGACCCACCCGTGCCAGCCCGACTTGGTCCAGTGTGCCTCCGTCTCAATCGAGGTGTGGGGGACGAGGCCGGCCTCGCGATCCTGCTTGTGCCAGACCCCACCGCGGGCGCGCAACAGAGTGCTGTCGATTGCCGCCGCCCGCCCACACGTCGCCCACGGCCGAATCACGGCCACCAGCGCCCGCCCCAGCCACCCAATCTGGGCTGGCAGGGTGGCCGGTATAGCACGCAAGCGCCGCTCCCAGGTGCGGCGCGTTGGAAAGCGCCCCTCGACCGTCAGCAACACCCGCAGGCTCTGCATCTCCAGCGTGGGCTGGGCCAATACGCTCAGCAGTGCATGCACGGGGTGCAGATGTCGAACGATCATGATCACCAAGGCCTGCAGAAACAGGCGATCCGGATAGGTTCGCGGGCGACCGCGTCCACGCTTCGCCGGAGGCGGCGGGACCGGGATCCGACTGACCAGTGTGACCAGCGTGACCAGCCACGTCTCATGGACTATCATCGTGGTTGCCTCCGTATCTCAGTTGGTGTGGCAACCATAATGATGCGGCGGTGGCCGCGTTATGGTCAAGCCCTGACGCGGCCTTTTGATTTATGACCAGGCCTCAATTAAATTACACAAAGCCAATAGTAGCCTAAGCGAAAAGGAACTTGCGCCAACGTGTACGAGGGAGACCGGGCATGGACCCTGTTCGGGCGAAGCGAATGGCGGAAGAACTTGTAAACCAGCACGTTGGCCGATGGCACATTCGTCGATATAGAAACGCCGGAAGAACGGCTATTGTATTCGAGGCCGAGAAAGATGGCCGGCAGTGTACATTAAAGCTTTTCGATCCCGAATTCGTCGAGAGGGCCGGAAAGCCTATTCAGCTTGAGAGAATCAAGCGTGAGCTCAGGTTGATCGGCGAACACCATCCGCATTTGGTGCAGATCTTCGACGGCGGCGAGTGTGCTGAGTCAGGATACCTGTATGTGGTAATGGAACTCATTGAAGCCCCTAACCTGGGGAGTGCCCTCACACTCATACCCCGTGAAAAGATTGCCTTCCTCCTCCACCAAATCGCATCTGCGGCGCGCTTCCTCGAGGAAAAACAGCTAGCCCACCGAGACATCAAACCGGACAACATCGCTGTTTTCCCTGACTTCTCGAAAGCCGTTCTTCTCGACTTGGGGGTGTTACGCCCCTTCGGCGATCCTGGTCTTACCGACGACGAGGCAAGGATCTTCGTCGGGACGACGAGGTACAGTCCCCCCGAGTTTCTTCTGCGCAATGAAAAGGACACGCCTGATGGGTGGAGAGCAATCACTTTCTACCAATTGGGGGGCGTTCTGCATGACCTCATTATGCGACGACCCCTCTTCAAGGAGTTTTCAGAACCCCCCGCCTTACTGCTTAAGGCCGTCGAGAGCATCCAGCCAGAGATATGCGCGGATGACGTATCTCCCGACCTCGTTCTTTTGGCACAGAATTGCCTTGTCAAAGCCCCAGAAGCCCGTCTCACCCTAGTATCGTGGAATAACTTCGATCCGTCGTCCGGCACGCAACGATCATCAGCCAGTGCTAGAGAGCGCGTGAAAAGTCGTGCCTTGCTGGCTTGTGCACAATCGGGTGAGGAGCCTCCACCCCCGCAGCTAACAGCGAGGCAAATATCACAACGTATTGTAGATCGTCTCGATACCATCATTCGTTTTGAGTGCCTAGGCAACGATTCGTTCCCTCCGATGGAACTCATTCCAAATACTGAAGGACAGATACAGGTTTGTGTGACCTTTAGCGCCTCGCTGCGCCATATGTTGCCACAGCCGCTCTCAATACGTTTCGATTGTGAACTTGTGGACTCGGCAACAATGGCAGTGACTATCGCCGCTTCTGCCTCCCTTCTGCCAGGAAGTGCATCGCATGGTAACCCTCCTGCGCCTGCAATCGCGTTTCGGGGACCGTTAGACTCCAACAACCTGGCAGATCGAATTCAAGACGTTCTGTGGCTTGCAATTGACTTAGCCCAACTGCAGGACGCTCCGTCCACGTCGGGCGGGGATGCACGGTGGTTAAACCTCGTTCAAGGATTGGAAGGACAGCCATGAATGGAGCATGGTGGGTCGGCTCGAGCGAGTTGGATAGTGACCAGCGTACCATCATTTCGTTACCCCCCGATAATAGTGTCCTTGTCACTGGACCTCCGGGGTCAGGCAAGACAAACCTTCTGCTCTTGAGAGCGAACAACCATTATCTAAGGGGGCAGCTAAATATTGTAGTAGTCACGTTTACGCGGTCTCTTCGGGAGTTCATCGCGCGCGGTGCTAAGCAGTATGATTTCCCTGCCTCGAAGATCATGACGTGTCGCCAGTGGCAATCTGAGTTCTTGCGAGAGTATGGTCGTTCTGTAACACCATCAGGGAATTTCGAGACGGATCGTAAGGCATTTCTCTCGGCAATGACGGACCTCACGGACCAACTCAAACTGGCCAACTGCTTCGACGCCATCCTCCTTGACGAGGCACAGGACTATACCCCGGACGAAATTCGCCTTTTCGCGAGACTAACGGAGCGGCTATTTTGTGTTGCCGACGAAAGGCAGAAGATTTACGACGGGGAAGATTCAATTGACGCGATCAACAGTTGTGTAGACGAAACCCACTCCCTGAAGCTCCACTACCGGAATGGCCTCTACATTTGCCGTGTTGCAGACGAGATCGCTAAGAGGTGGTATGGCTGCCAACCATTGGCCGAAACGTCGAACTACCCCGAAAGAGATAATCCATCAACAGTTGACAGCTCGCAATGCGAGTCGATTGAAGAGCAGGTCGCTCTGATCATGGCTCGTCTTGCTACGCAGCGTGTTGCGTTCCCTGACCAACTGATAGGTGTTCTCTGTCCGAAGAAGGACACCATGCATGTCATCTGGGACATCATCAAGGAGTCTGAGCATTTCGATGCGGCATTCCTGCTTCATGGCAGTGTCTACGATGCATTTCCTCCAGACAAGCAGGTGATTGTATCGACCTTTCATGCTGCAAAGGGGTTGGAGTTCCGAGCACTTCACTTGGCTGCTTGTGATGAACTCAAGTCATCATTCTTTGAGAACAACCGACGCCTGACCTTTACCGCAGTGACGAGAGCGAAGACTGCCCTATCGGTGTATTATTGTGATGGTTTGCACGGGTATTTTGAGGCTGCGCTTCAATCAGTGAAACCCGTGCCCAAGCCGCCAAGTTTGGAGGATCTTTTCGGGAGATCGCGATGATGTATCTATGGACATGTGACCGACGCCGATTCGTGGATTTTATCATGAACCGGAAACCCTTGAGTGGGAGCGATGTGAGAAGCGCCGATACAATTGAGGGTGTTTCTCCTGGTGGCGACGACATGGTGCTTGTATGGCAGCGCTCTCCCACTGACACGTTTGCCATGCCACGTGCTGTGATTGTCGCCGAAGGTAGCACACAGGACTTTCTGGCATGGATGTCGACCTATTTTCGACACATCCGACCATTCACAGCACATTGCCGTGTGCTCACGCCCTCTCTCGCCCGCCTATTAATACAGTCAATGGCGCCAGCTTCGCTAGCCGATGTGGGTTCGGGGGATATCGGATTGATCTTGGCCGAGGGGATGGCTCATTCGGTCGGTCGAGCCGACCTGAACCGGTTGCCGTTTTCTACCTTTACTCGCACATTGTCTTTCGCATTTGCGGAAGGGGCCAAGCGATATGCGCAAATGTTCCCAGAGAACGGAGAGATGTTCGAGCAGATCAGAAGTGGATGGCTTTCGGCCCGTGAACTCTCACATCAACCATCGCTGGGTTTGTCTCCCACCGACATCAGCGATGTATGGGCACTGGTTCTGAGTGCCGTTGCTGGGGTGAGATCAAATCAGGCTCAAGCCCAATCAGAACCATTGGTGATTGAAGCGCTCCAAGGGGTGCGGGCGAATGGTTATGTCCCCAGGGGGACGTGGACGAAACTTTTTGGTCGTTTCCGGATGGCTGAGTCGCTGATTGAGGTGATGCAAGGTCCGCGTGAAGGGCGAGTTCAGGCTGTTGAGATGGCGATTCGGGAATTAGCACACGGCCCGGCGGAAACCCGGAGGTATCGAGCATTTATCGCGGGGTATCTGGCCAGCCGAATTCAACCCGGAAGCCTCGACCATTTGCCTCTCCTATTGCCAGCGATTGCGGAACTTCGCGAGAGCTTCCTTTGGTACGGGGCATGTGCTGGTTTGACCCCCGAGACCTCGCTGGACAATTACGGAAATGGTCTTGGCTGGTTGATGAAGCGGGAGTTGGGCCGACCTTCACATTGGCTGGATCGTCCGACCTGTGACATCGCTCTCACGGAAATGGCGACTCTACTTCGGAGTCGGGAGGGTCCGAGACTCAGTCTTCGGACGCTTATAAGCGGTGTTCTGAAGGTGGAGATATTCCCGCTGATTTCCACAAGCGTCAGGTGGTCAGAGTTTGGGGAAGATCAGGTCAGCGAAAGGGACGCGCTGGTTGCCCCCCAGAGGGCATTGTTTGACGAGGACGCACGGATGAGACAGGATGTTGCAGAACTACTCCGCAGGATTGAAGAGAGTACGATGACGCTCGATGCCATCCGCACGCGAGTGGAGACAATATTTGGGGAAAGGGCTCCTGCGGGACGCAAGCGGCGAAAGTAGTGAGCATGGGGGGTAAGGTTTGACCTCGTGGCGCTGTTCAAAAGGTTTAGGGGAGAGCTGACATGCCGAGGGTGACCATGGTGTACTGGAAAGCCGAACAATTTTGGCTCGGGAAACTCCTGGAGCATCCTGAAATTATGACGCAGGGCGAAACCCTAGAGGAGCTCGAGGAAAATCTCAAGGATGCCTACCGCAGTCTCATCCTCGAGGATGTGCCCGCTTCTGCTCAGGTCAAAGAATTGGCCCTATGAAGCGCAGTGCATTCGTCCGCGACCTGGAGGCTGACGGCTGTGTGCTCTGGCGCCATGGCGCCCGCCATATCCACAAGTATCTGGGCCTCAAGGAGAGTTAAGCGGAACATTCCTGGATATAGAATTGCTAGGTTTTGACAATATCCAGAAGTTGGCATGGCTTGCCTGTTAACTCACGCGTCGAAATTCCAGAGTATCGTCAACTGAGCAGAAGGAGGCATTTCCTCTGTGCGTCTTTAGGAATATTGGTCGCCTGGTCATCCTCCTCTACGCCCCCGAAAATCCCCCTCCTGGGCCTCCTGAAATCCTCCAGACAATCTTGCAAACACCGGACAATTTAGACGATTTGGACAAACCCCTCGCAGGCACAAAAAAGGCTTCACGAGGTCTCGTGAAGCCTTGGGAAAACAGTACGCCCGGAGGGGATCGAACCCCCGACCTCCTGGTTCGAAGCCAGGCGCTCTGTCCGGCTGAGCTACGGGCGCACTTGGGAGATGCTGAGACGGTCATTACAGAATGGTTGGTCACTATATCATGGTCCGCAATGCTGTTGCAAGGTTTACAGGGTCAGGGTAGGGTCCTAACTTGCGCTCTCGCGGCAATCCGGTAGAATTCTCATAGGGCAAGAGAGGACATTGCCTATCCCGGACCGCGCTTGTAGGCTGAGGTGATTCATAGTATGGTGTTGGTGTACCAACTGTTGGTCGATTGATCGGCAATGGAGTAGTCCGGGATGGATTGCAATGGCAATGAAGGCATGCGTGAGGCAACGTCCCCCGTTGCGTGATGCTGATCCGAAGTGAGGTGAGACCCATGGCAGAGATGACCCCGGCTAAGCTCGAGGCCCTTGGGATCGAATGGCCGCCGACTGAAGACGAGCTCCCCTGCGATGATGGAATGCCAATGGAGACTCAGCGCCACGCGCTACAAATGCAATTGCTGATCGATCCCTTGCGTTTATTCTGGGCTGACCGGACGGACGCCTATGTTGGTGGCAATATGTTTATATATTTCAGCCTGGAGCAAGTCCGACATCAGGATTTCCGCGGCCCCGATTTTTTTGCCGTGCTCGGGGTGCCAAAGCGCGAGCGCAAGAGTTGGGTGGTGTGGCAGGAAGGTAAAGGGCCAGACGTCGTGATCGAGTTGTTATCGGAGAGCACCGCAGCCCAGGACAAGGGCGAAAAAAAAGACATTTACCAGGACCGTTTGCGCGTACCGGAATATTTCTGGTTTGACCCATTTACAGCGGAGTGGGCGGGATTTGCCCTTCGCAATAGGGGCTATGAGCCGCTCACGGAAGATAGTCAAGGACGCCTCATCAGCCAGTGTATAGGGCTTGCGTTGCTCCGGTGGGATGGCATCTATCAAGACGTCGAGGCCCGTTGGTTACGTTGGGCGACGCTGGAGGGGATACTATTGCCAACGCCACAGGAGGTCGCTACCGAAACACAGCAACATGCTGCCGATGCCCAACGACAAGCCGCTGAGTCCCTACGGCAGGCCACTGAGGCTCAACAACAGGCTGCTGAGGCCCGACAACAGGCCGTCGAGGCGCGCGACCAAGCAGCGGTATTAGAAGCCTTGCTGGAACGTTACCGGGAACGCTTTGGCGACCTGCCAGAATAGACTGGCGCGACACGCAGCCCTTCAATATGGCACCTCTGCTTCGCGATAGAGTGCCCGAGATTTCTCACATCGTCCGGTGTGGAGCCAGAGGTGTTGCAGGGAGCAGCGCGATGACGTGAATTTACGTGGATAGCGTTGCATAAACGCAGAGGAGACGAGCACATGGCCAGAGACTATCACATGCTCATTGCTGGGCGCTGGGTCGGAGGGAGCACTCGGCGTGAGGTAAAGAACAAATATGATGGCAGCATCCTGGGGACCATTCCATTGGCCGATGCAGCGACGATCGATCACGCCATCGCCGCGGCTGAGCAGTCCTTTCCGGCGATGGCGGCCCTGCCAGCCTACCAGCGCGCGGGGATCCTCGGGAAGGCGGTTGACCTGCTCCAGCAGCGCCGGGAGGAAATCGCTCGGACCATTGCAGCGGAAGCGGGCAAAGCCCTCAAATTTGCACGCGCAGAGGCCGACCGGGGCATTCAAACGTTCACCTTCGCCGCGGAAGAAGCCAAACGCATTCATGGCGAGACGGTGCCATTGGATGCCACGCCCGCCGGCGCTACGCATATGGGCTTCTATCTGAGAGTGCCGGTGGGCGTCGTGGTCGCCATCTCTCCATTCAATTTTCCTCTCAACCTGGTCGCACATAAAGTGGCACCAGCCCTGGCAGTGGGCAATACGGTCGTGCTGAAACCAGCCACCACCACGCCGCTCACCTCAGTTATCCTCGGAGAGATCTTAGTGGAAGCCGGGCTACCGGCCGGGGCGCTGAACATCATTTTCGGTGATGGGCGTACAGTTGGTGATCAACTGGTCACAGATCCACGACCCGCCAAGGTCACCTTTACCGGAAGCCCACCGGTTGGCCGGCATATCATGAGCCGAGCCGGCTTGAAAAAAGTGACTTTGGAATTGGGGAACAGTTCTCCGACGATCATCGATCATGACGCCGATCTCACGGTTGCGGTGCCTAAATGTGTGGTGGGAAGCTTTTATAACTCGGGGCAGGTCTGTTTGTCGGTGCAGCGTATCTATGTGCAGCGCAGCATCGAGAAGGAATTTACCGAGCGCTTCGTGAGTGCGACGGCAGCATTGAAGGTGGGCGACCCGCTCGATGAGGAATGTGATGTTGGGCCGATGATCGATGAGAGCGAGGCCATCCGCGCGGAAGCCTGGATTCAGGAGGCTGTCGGTGAAGGCGCAAGGGTCTTAGCGGGCGGGAAACGCGAGGGCGCTCTCTTACACCCTACCGTGCTCGCCAATGTCACGCAGGCGATGAAAGTGGTCTGCTCCGAAGTCTTCGCTCCGGTCGTGTCGATTATGCCCTTTGACGACTTCGACGAAGCCCTCCACCAAGCCAATGACACCGCTTATGGTCTGCAGGCCGGTGTGTTCTGCCGTGACGTGCAAAAGGCCTGGAGGGCGATCAAGCGCCTGGATTTTGGCGGCGTGATCATCAATGATGTCCCCACCTTCCGTGCCGATCACATGCCGTACGGCGGCGTGAAAGAAAGTGGCATTGGCCGAGAAGGTGTACGCCACGCCATCGAGGAGATGACCCATATCAAGATGGTAGCGTTCAACGTAGCTTAGCGGACAGCTTAATGCCCCCACCCGCCAATAGTGGTAGATGGCTGGGGCAAGTGTGTTCTTCCATTGCCCCAGCCGCACCTCAGCAGGTAACCCTCATACAACGTCTACTCAGGTTATTTGCTTTCTTTTATGCATGTTTCCAACAGATCCAGTGCCGCTTTGGCGAACGTCCACATATTGGCCTCGCGGTCGGCCTTCCCCGTCTCCACGGTGATGGCGCGCTCGACCGGGCCAGTTACGGCGATACACGCATGGCCAGCCGCGTCGCCGTAGCGGTTGCCGGTGGGACCGCTGGCGCCGGTTTCGGCCAATCCCCAGGTGGCGTCCAATTGTTCGCGCAGCGTCCGCGCCTTCAGCAGCGCGTAGGGCTCGGTGCTGGCCCGCATCCCGGCCATCGCCTCATCTCCCACCCGGAGCAGAGCCCGTCTTGCAGCAGAGGTGTAAACCACGCCGCCGCCGATATAATACGCTGAGGCGCCAGGGATCGACACCAGGGCCGCAGAAATCAACCCCCCTCCGGAGGACTCGGCGACGGCCACTGTCTGGTTGGCTGCCTTCAGGAGTGTCGCAACCGATGAAGCCAATGCAGTCAGCTCAGGCATTGTGTGTTCCTTTCCAAAACCTGCCCATCGGGACGGATGGCAGGAGCGATCAGTTCCTAGTTCGTCAGCACTGAACCCGCCTCCGGCATCACCTCCAGGGCTGACAGGGTGTGAGATAGGCTGTGGTAATAGCCGATGAGCAAGAGTAGATCGACGACGCCAGCCTTTCCCAGCCATTGCTGGACGGCTTTGAATGTCGCGTCTGAGATGCGATGTTGTCGGAGCAGCTCCTGCGTAAATTGCACGATAATCGCATCCTCAGGAGCCAATGCCGGCGGCGCACGGCGCTCCCGAATAGCGGTGATGATCTCCTCATTCAACCCTGCCGCCTTGGCCTGCCGTTGATTGACCGTCCAGACATAATCGCCATCGATTTCCCATGGGGCGGCGAGAACCGCCAGGGCCTTGACTCTGGGGGGGCGTCCACACCTGACGTAGCCTCCTAATATCGCCATCTTGGACGTAGCCATCGGACTGTTCAGGAGGGCTTTGAAGTTACGCCGGACACCGCCACGGCTCGCAGCAATTTCATCGTAGATGTGCTGATGTCTAGAAGGTAGGCCTGCCTTCTCCAGAAACTGAACGCGGGCCATATGAGTTTCCCTTCCTCTTGACAACCAGCGACGTCATAGCCGCGCTCACGTCCACAGCGCTCCACGAAACTCTTGCAGGGCCAGCTTGGACCGGCAGGCTTGCGCAAACCCCTGACGGTGCCCGCCGTGCCACCCGATGCGCGGTGGAGATGAGTGTAGTCGGGTTTGGATAACGTGTCAATCATGCTGGCGGGGTGCTCTTCCGACATGTGTTGCACAGTTATCAGAAGGTTGCTAGGGGGGTCCGAGTGCCCATTTGGTGTGAGAACTGGGGCAGTGGACACGTCCACCGCCCCAGAACTTCAGGCGAGGCTCCAGGACGCTGAAGCCAGGAGGGTTTAATCAGTGTCATCATCACTTGTGGCAACGGAGCTCGAGTCCTCATCAGCGGCGGGCTCGATGCGTCCGTAGAGGCCTTGGGTTTCGTCCCCAGGACCAGCGGCAAAGAACAGCACATTGGTAGGCTGTTCTGCTATGCCGTTGCCGAAACTGATCCCCCATAACCCCTCGATAGCCAGCTTCACACCGTCGGTCGTGCGAAGCCGCCCATGGAACTTCCCGGAGGCTAGATCATAGGCATTGATGGTGCCATCGCCGAAGTTGGCGATGAGCACATGATTGCTGAATTTGCCGAAGTCCGCCGGGGCCAGGGCCAAACCCCATGGGGCATTTAATTGTCCCCCTGACGCGAAGCGTCTGATCAATTGCCCGTTGGCATCGAAAACATCAACAACGCCCAAGCCTTTGCCGGCGACATCATCCTCTTTGTCCTCGTCTTGCTTGGCATAGGTCACATAGAGGTTGCCATTGATGTTGCGAATGCCGAACGGCGCAAAACCAGCAGGGAGGAGCGGGTCGCTAAAAGAACCTGGAGGCGTAGCAGGCGTGAAATCCTTGTCGAAGACATCGATCTTGCCATTGTGAAAATCCGTTGCATAGAGGAAATTACCGGTCCCATTGGCTGCCAACGCTAGGCTTTTATAGATCGCTTCTGATCCAGAGTTATCGACCACCAGGAGTGCATGTGTGGGATCCACGTTCGGTGCCCACGCGGTAATGATGCCATTTTCACTCGCGAAGATAAACGGGCTTGGACCCGAGACATCACCTTTGCTTTTCACAAAATCGCCGGAGCCGTTGAAGACAATTCCGGTCGGCTTCCCCGGGTCGCTGCTACCTGGTAGCGTGGAGATGGTGACAATGAGGGACTGCATGACGCCGTTGCCATCGTAGAGTGTGGAAACCCCGGTGCCATTGTCAGCCACCTAGACAAAGCCATTGGGGTTGAAAGCAATGCCCCAAGGATTGACTAGATTGGCGTCGGTATGCTCAGCCGTCACGGATCCGTCAGAGACCAGATTGCGCTGCTGATAGAACTTTTCGCCCGCGTGAAGCGACGGGACTATCAACAACATCAGTATGCACATCGGGGTCATCATGATGTGACGAAGATTCTCCGGCAATCGTGGCATCATAGCTGTTCTCCCTTTTTTGTCTGGAAATAACAGACCTTCTGCCAAGGCAACGCGCATGGCAATTACCACTCGCTCATTGCCGCGAGATCGAATCACCCGAGCGCCAATTCGCTGTCTAGGAGAACAATCCATGGCGCGGGGAAAAATTCCCATCGGTGAAATTGTGCTGCTTGGGGCACCTGGAAGGTAGGTGGAGTGGCTTTCGCAGCTGGGGAAAGCGAAGCGGTTCACCGCATGATGTTCGAAAGTGTTATGTAGGAAGGCGCATTTGCCGCGCACAGAGACGGGCGTATTCGAGCGATTCCTCGACATCGTCGTCAGACACCATGGCGGACAAGATCCCCTCCTCCGACCAGAGGATGATGGTGTAGACTCCTTGGATGAAGATCCAAAAGGTGATCCCATCTACCTCCGCTTTCTTGCCGAAACCTGGAAGATGAGGCGGTTCAGAAAGGCTCACCAGTGAAAGCCTGCGGTCATCCCGACCATACAGAAGGAAGGCTCCTTCTCGGTCGGACAAGGCCAGGATTCGAGCCCCCAGTAAGTGAAATTCCTCCCAGTTGCCTGCAGGAATTCTCGGCCGAAAGGGAAGACGCTGGCTGAGCCATCCCCGAACCGTCCCGATATCGTCCGATGACAAGGTCAACGTGACTTGACCACGAACTATCGCCTCATGGGCACTGATTAACTCTGTCAAGAGCGGCGGCAGCGTTTGATCGGTCGCCATCCAGTAGAGGCCACCCAGGCCGACGAGGAGCGCTATGGCAACTATGGCCACCGCACCATGCCGTGCCAGGTGCCGTTGTCGTTCCGCCTGACGGAGACGTCTCCCCAGGTGTTCTTGAAGGGAGCTGGGGGCCTTATAAGTTGCTGTGTGGGTACGCAATTGGGAGCGTAGCTCCTGAAAAAACTGGAGGCGGCTCTGGCAAGACGAACATGTCTCGACATGTTGCTGGAATATCAAGGCTTCCGAGGGTTCGAGCTCGCCATCCAAGAAAGCCTGCAGGTCCGCATCGCGCTCGGCACAATTCATATCAGCGCCCTTCCTGGATTAGTCCCCTCTGCAAAAGCGTGCATTTCCTGCTCCAAACATCGTCGAGCCCGGTGCAACCGTGACATGACAGTCCCCAGCGGACACTGTAAGATATTCGCCATCTCTTGATACGTAAACCCCTCGATATCAGCCAAAATCACCATGACCTTCAGGTCGGGCGGAAGTTTTTGCAATGCCTGATCGACAGCGACCAGAAAATTCTTTTTCATCACCTCCGCCTCAGGGCCATCACCTCCCCTGAGTTGCCCTACCGCCCGAGCAAGAGCCGCCGGAATCAGCTCACCCGCCGATTCCGCGTAGCTCACCTCCCGTTGTGCCCGTCGACGATCTTTCAGCCACAAATTCAGCATGATTTTATACAGCAGGGCTTTGCACTCATCTGCATTCGTCAGTCGGCGGTAATATCGATAGCCACGGAGAAACGCCTCTTGAACCAGATCTTCGGCATAGCTGCCATCATGCGTCAGATGCAGCGCCGCCGCGTAGAGGGAATCCAAGTGCCGGAGCGCTAACTCCACCCCTTCTCCCTCACGCCCCTGCCTCCGATCGAACATCGAAAAGACCCCCCGAGGTACATGTCATGCACGACGCGGTGGGCTTTCCTCCACCTCGGAATAACGGCAGCACCTGTCTGACCAGCGTTCTTGCGTACGGTGCTTCACAAGACTTTTGGAATGCAGTAACTCCCTGTCAGCAGGCTGTTCATCAACTGCAGCTGTGACCAGAAGGGAGTGGCATGTCGACTCTTTACCATGCTGCCCGTAAGAGTTGCAGCATCTCATCAACATACGACTCAGACCGGGAGCCAGCGTTGGCATTAAAGTTCTTGAGTGTGTCGCGGGCAAGCAGCGGCAAGTCGTTCTCGGGAATCGCTAACTCGCGTACCCGTGTCGGCATGCCGATCGACCGGTAGAGAGACTCCAGGGCATCGGCTGTCGCTGCGGTGGCGGCCTCGGCAGCCATACCGTCTCTCCACACTCCCAGCGCTTCCGCAATGCGCTGCGCCGGCCTCGCGTCCTGCGGTGGTGTCAGGCGAGTCACAGTCGGCATCACTGCCGAGGTGGCTTCACCCTGATGTATAGAGTCATAGCGGATGTGCAGGGCCGTGGCTATGGCATAGGCCCGGCTGGAGGTCTGGTCGCGCTCGCGCCGGCGGTCGGCACCATCGTCGGCAGCCCGATTTTCGAGCAATGCCGCGGCACAGAGGTCGATGCGCAGGTCGACGTTGTCCGGTTCCGACATGATGCGGGGCAAGGCCCGATGCAGCAGTCGAAACGCCTGCAAGCGATCGCCCTCGACCAGCGGATTCATAGCGGGGCTGGCGAGGTTACGCAGAGCACTGCTGAACGTCGAGGTGGCCGTGGAGCGGACGAGGGCAGGCGGCGCGGTGAGCAACGCCTCAGCATCCCAAAAGATCGCTGTCGGCCGCGTCTTAGGATCGTAGAATTCCATGCGGTGGTCGAGCTGCTCGTTCTTCAGGCCGGTGCCAGCGCGATTCATCGCCGTGGTCGGGGTGGTCACGATGTTGATGATCGGTGGCTTGGGGGCCATCAGCCGCGGGCTCACCGCTGGTTGTCCGGCAGGATATTGGGTCATGAGCGTAGAGGGATCCCCCTTTTCCGCCAGCAATATCGCCACGGCACGGGTTCCGACAATGACACTGCCGCCGCCGATAGCGATGAGCAGATCGGCCCCCACGGCTCGGGCGGCATCAATGCCATGCTGCACCGCCGGCCAGCTGGAGTCCTTATCCATGGCATCAAAGGCCCCGGCATACAGCGATCCAAGCTGATCCTTGACGCGTTGTAGCAGATTGGTTTTATGCGCCACCGTTTGGCCGCAGACGACAAAGGCACGCTGGGCCCTGGTGCGCCGTACCTCGTCGGACAGATGATCGAGCGCATGCACTCCAACGTGCAAGCGCCAGGGATAACTCACGGCTCGGAAGTTATGTGATTCGAGGATGTTCAAGCTCACCTCCTCTCCTCCGTCTTGCGAACCTTATCTTTCCACCGCAGTTTGATTGCCCATGGCTGAGGCTGCTCAAGGGCACGCGCCGCGGACCGCGCGCTTATGTCGCAAGCGGGCGGCGGCCGACTATTTATTCCAGGGGTGCTTGGCAACTTCTCGTTCGTTCAGGTCGGCCCCCCACCCTGGGCGCGTGGGAATTCGCAGGTAGCCGTCTTTGATGTCCAGGGGTTCGGTGATGAGGTCGTCTTTCCACGGTACATCGTCGATATCGATCTCCATAATCCGTACATTGGGCAGAACCGCACACAGATGAGCGCTCATCAACGTTGACAGGTGGCTGTAGTAATTGTGTGGCGCTACGTTGAGCTCATACGTCTCGGCCAGATCCCCGACCTTCTTTGATTGCGTGAAGCCATTCCATGGCACGTCGATCATGGCGACGTCGAGAGCGTGCTTCTCGAAGTAGGGACGATAGCCGCGCAGCGTGTAGAAGTTCTCACCAGTGCAGATGCGAGTGGTGGTGGACTGCTTGATCTGCAGGAGCGCGTCCGGGTCATACATATCGATTTCCAGCCACAGCAGGTCGAACGGTTCCACCGCCTTGGCGATGCGTAGACAGGCCTCGGTCTTGAAGTTGAAGTTCAGGTCCAGGCAGATATCAATGTCTGGGCCGACCGCTTCGCGGAATGTGCCGATGAGATTCTCGATGGCGCGAATGATCGGTGTCGTGACTACTTGATCGGTCGTCCCAGCGCCGCCGCCGAAGCCTGGCATGTAGACCTGCGCCGGGTCCCCTGGAATCACGATGTTGGTCTTCAGGGCAGTGAAGCCGCGGTTGACCACTTCGCGCCCCAGGTTGGCGATATCATCCAGCGAGCGCAGCGGCGGAGTGCCGAGGGCCTTGCCGTACCGTGCTCGTGTCGTCCCGCAGTGCGACCAGTACAGGCGCACCTGATCACGCGTGGGGCCACCGAACAGTTCGAACACCGGTACGCCCAGAGCCTTGGCCTTGATGTCCCACAGGGCGCAATCGATGCCTGCCATCGCCTTCGCCGCGATGCCGCCTGGGCTCTGGCGCGTGGCGCGATACATGTCCCAGTATACTCTCTCAACGGGACGTGGGTCCTGGCCCAGTAGCAACGATTTGAGGTCTTCAACGCAACCGGCGATGGCGCGTGGCGTACGATTGTCGCTGCATTCCCCGTAGCCGGTCAGGCCATTGTCGGTCTGGATTTTGACGAAGGTCCAGGGCCGCCAGCCGGCATCGCAAATTATGGCTTCCACATCGGTGATTTTCATGGTGTACTCCCTAGAGGGCTGTTAACCCTATTCCCCCTCCCCCTCGATGGGGGAGGGTGGGGGTAGGGGTGAAAAGCCTCTGCAATTCTCCCCGCCTGTGTCCTCCCCCACAGGGGGGGAGGAGAGAGAAAGTGCGGTGTTTCACACGACCGGCCAGCGCGACGGAAAATGCACGCCCGTCCGGGTGAGCAGTCGCTCGCCAAGCTCCTGAACTGTTTGGATGAGCTCCCATTCATCGACATAGACCGGTTTATAGCCCTGCACCACGACCCTGCCATCGACGATGACGGTGTGCACACTGCGGCCATCTGCGTTATACACCAGGGTATTGACCGGGTTGAAGAGATTTCGCCATTCCGGACGCTTGGTATCGAACAGCACCAGATCGGCCTTTTTGCCCACCTCGATAGAGCCCAGGTCCTGATCGAGCCCGAGGGCCTTGACGCCGTTGAGCGTGGCCATTTCCAGGGCCGTCTCGGCTGGTACCATGCTGGTGCTGCGCCGGGCGTCTTTGTAGAGCACAGCTGCGAGATACATCGAGCGCTGGGTTTCGAGCAGGTTGGAGTTGTTGCCGGCATCGGTGCCGAGGCTCACGGCGATGCCCTTCTGCAGCATTTCCGGGAGCTTTCCCTGGCTACTCATCCCCCGGCCCATCTTGAGAGCCGCCGTCGGCACCATCACCGCCTTCGTGTGCGTCCGTGCCATGACGTCGACTTCATTGTCATCGAGTCCAACCAGATGCGCCAGCAGCACGTTAGAGCCGAGCACGCCGATACTCTCCAGGTATTCGATGGGGCGCTTGCCGTATTGCTCTAGCGCGGTTTTGACACTGGGCGGATCATTGCTCTGATGCAAGGTCATGCCGGTCTGATAGGCATCCGCCAAGCGTTTGGCGGCCACCAGCAGCTCCTGCGTGGCGTAGTCGGCGGCGAAGGGCATGGCCCAGGCGCGCACCCGGTCGTTGAGGCGATGATCATAGGTCTTGATGGTCTTTTCCATCGTGGCGATGGAGTCTTGTGTGCTGGTAACCGGGATGTTGATTGGATTGGGCTGATCGACCACCTGGGCACCGACGACGATACGGCATCCTGATGCTTCATAAGCCTGCAGACAGGTGTCGAGAAACTTGGTGCTGCCGGGATCGAGGAAGCAGGTGGTACCATACTTCAGGAGCTCAGTGATGCCCAGGAGCGAGGTGTAATACTCATCTTCCTCGGTCATCGCCCCCTGTAATTTGAAGACATTGGCTAGATAAACACCGGGGTTGAGATCGTCTGGGAAAATCCCCCGTACGGCATGGGCATAGCTGATGTGCATGTGATTGTTGCAGAAGCCCGGGGTGACCACCATCTCCCGAGCATCGATGACTTGGTCAGCCGGCAGGCCAGTGAGCTCGGCAGCCTTCCCCACGCGGGTGATGCGTTGGCCATCGATCAGTAAAGACCCATCCTGGATGATGCGCCGTGAGGCATCCATCGTGATGACGAACCGTGCACCTTCGATTTTCAGCGTTGGTCCTGGCATGGTCTAGACACCTCATCGCAGCATTTTGGGGTTGGGCGATTGAAGATCCGTGCGAAGAGGTCCCTACACTAGCATGCACCTTGTGCAGCGGTCAACTAGGACGCTATCATGCCCTTCACGGTCCTGGGCTTGGAGTTGGGGTGCGACACGAAGTCGCGTGAGTTGCTGTGATGGCGGGGACCACCGGACATCATCGACGTTGCAGATTTTGTCCCTGAGCGCGGCTGTGCTGACGGTTCGGGCCTACGTGAAGATGAGAGGTGTACCCCAGCGTACGGCCTGACCCATCGCTGGAGCAGATGCCCGCCAAGAGCGGCGGGCATCTGCTCAACTCAATGGCGATAGCCTCCGCAGGATATTCCCTAAGAAAACATGGCAAGCCAAGAACATACCCCTGAAGAGCCCAAGAAGGATCATGCACTTCTACAACGCCCTCCATTACGACTGGAGCTCTTAGGAAAGAGGCGGCGATGAGGTTCCGGAGAAGCCGTGCTGGCCCTCCTCACTACATCCTGCCGCACAGTGCTCGCCACGCACCCCTTCTATGCCCTCCTTGACGAGCCAGGGCATCATGAGGAGGGCGGCAATAGGGTCTGCCCACCACCAGCCGGCTACGGCATTGGCAAGAAGCCCCAAGAGGAGCGTAAACGAGAGATAGGAGCAGGCAAGCGTCTCCTTCGCCTCCGCCCGGAGCGCCGCACTGCCAATGGCGTTTGCTGTCTGGAGCTTCCCCCAGGAGACCAGCGGCATGACGATGAGCGAAGCTACGGCCAGGATGATGCCGATCCTACTCTCCGAAACCGCTTCCTGGTGCCAGAGCGTCCAGCCTACTTGGATGAGCACGTAGAGGGCAAGCGCGAGAAACGTGCCTCCGACAAAGCGGTACACACAGCCCTCGCCTCGCTCGATAGTCTCGGGGTCGGCTCCCCGCGCCTCGATGCCGAGCCGCCAGAAGAGCGCGGCCGCCGCCGCACACTCGATAAAGCTATCGAGACC
>Ga0137403_10001857_pt1 | contig 26264 bp, 24 predicted proteins | sample CZOMad2_1_16fung_FD_122057 | JGI IMG/M metagenome (GOLD analysis project Ga0137403, IMG submission 122057) | Vadose zone soil fungal communities from Angelo Coast Range Reserve, California, USA - CZOMad2_1_16fungal (Hybrid Assembly) | ecosystem: Environmental > Terrestrial > Soil > Vadose zone... | reverse complement strand
GTCCGGGCTCCGTCAGCACTCTGCAAGATCATCGCGGCCCGTTGGACCTCATCGTGCGGGCGACGGCGGCCAGCAGCTCTCTCCTCCAGCAGAGCCCGCTGGCGGTCGGTGAGCTGAATCAAGGCGGGGCGAGGACCTCGTGGTGTGCGCATCGCTACTCCTCCGACTGCCAAGCAGGATGGGATTGACTAACTATGTTGCGAGGAGGACATGCTAAACCAAAAAGCTGATTTCGCCAAGCTGTACTAGCCATGAAAGCGGTCGAGAACCTGGCGGCGAAGGTCGAGGCAGGTGATATTCGCTGTAGTCTTGAGGTGTTGCGGGCTATGGGACTCTATGGCTTTGTCTCCCATATCGGCCACACCGACCCGGCGAAGCTCATCAAGCAGCAAGCGGCAACGCGGGTCGAGGCGGAAGGGATTCCCGAAGATGCCACCGAGACGATGCTCATCAATATGCGCAAAAACCCGGTCTATCAGCGTCGGCTCGAGGAGATCGAGGCTGAGTTGCGGGCGATGTATGGGGAGGCACACTAAAGAAAACTCAAGATCGCCCACGATTATAGAAATCGTGGAACGTCTCACCGGACCTAGCAAAACCTAGCATCGCCGGTGGCATTTTGTAGAGGTCGATTCGCCGCTGAAGTTATGAGCTCCGCAAGGCGTTAGGCAATAAGGCTATCTCCGATATTGAATGCCTCTGTAAATCGTTCCAAGCCATGGCTGCCGCCGTTCACCGATTTTCGTGCTGACCGTAGGTCGTTATCCAGCAAAGCTTCTTTGATGCGTCTTTCCTTATCTTGCAGGAAACTGGCCAGCAGTTTTGCGGCAATAGTCGGATCATTCGCCAAATCCGGATTATCAACGAGCTGATTCCCAAGATCAATGACCTTGCCATACTTCTCGTAATTGAAGCGTCCTGTCAACTGAATGAAGCCGCGACCTTTGAACTTCTCGCCATCCCCGCGCCCTTGATTCCCCAAGTCTCTCCGGTTGTCATATAAGTCAAAGGGATGACCGCCAGGTGACGTATTGAACTTCGATTTGCCTTCACTGATAGGCTCAAAACCTTCCGTTTCAGCCCGAATCGTCGCCAGTGCCATGAGTACCATTGGCTTATCGACCAATGCTTTCTCCACCAAGGCGTCGAGGACAAAAGGAAGGTTCGTTCTGATATTGTCCACCTGTGTATGTGGAAACATCTTTGAGACAACAGTAACGGTAACGCCTGGAATTACGGTAGGTAGAGTGGTATCTGCGACCAGTCCCAGAGCACCCTGAGTGCGTGGCCCAGCAATGCCATCGGCTAGCAGCCCCTCACTTTGCTGGAAGGCTATCACGGCTGCCTCGGTGGCTGGGCCAAAATCCCCATCAATGAGGCCCGGATTGAACCCAAGTTCTCTTAATTTCTCCTGAAGTTTAACTACGTCTGGACCTGATGATCCGTTTTTTAGAACCGACATCGCTTTCCCCCCCAGACTGAAAAATCTCCCATGTCATCGGCTGACCTTCATCTTGCACTCTTGGTGGCCTATCCATTAGACAAATTTGGTGATGAAGGCAACGAATCTAATGGCTCCCTCGATCAGGGTCTGAGTCGTTGCGGCCTGATCTATCTCTGCGCGAATGCGCCGCATCTCTGTGACATCTTGAGCTGTTGCTATAACCCCCTCCGTCAGAAGCTTCAGCCGGGCCTGGCTATATCGATCATATGCCCTATCGACTTGCGGTTTCAATTCCATCATCATATCCAGATCAGCGTTAAGGACAGCGCGCCGATACGCTTTGTCCAGTGCAAAAGATGCTTCCTTCGCATCTTCCAAAACGATTTCGTCATTATCAGTCATATTGATCTCCCCTTGGATTGAATCGTGGTCTTCCCCCAATCCTCTAAGTTTGATAGGTAAGGTGGTCAACTATGCTGGTGTTGTCCTTACGGTGTTGTCATTACGGTGTGCTCCTTGCGTTGTTGATCTGTAACAGTGCTGTGTCGAATAGTCCTTTTAGACTCTCGTCCGTTTTGATCTCTCCAATCAGCTCATTCGTTTCAGCGTTCAGCCCAGAGAGGTCGAGGCCAGGGATACCGGCCACCAGTTTGAAAGCAATGGAAAGTCCTTCGGAAATGTCGTCCAGGCTCAGCTTGTCATAATTCACGAGAAGTTTGCGCAACTCGAGACCTAGTGTTGCAGCCTTGAGTGCTTGCTCGACCGTGTCACGGGTTAAACGTTCTTCGGCGGCGGCGATTTCCCGAAGGCGTCGTACTAATTCCAACAACTTGAGATCCGTGGCCTCGGTGAAAGGCCTAGTGTCCCGCACTTGCTCTATCTCCGCAGCAATCGCGGCGCGTTCGCGGATGAACTCCACCGGGTGCTCCTGAATTGACCTTGCAAACGCGGCCATTTGCGCAATCAATTTATCGAGAATGGGAATCGTCTCTCTCACCTCAGCCGCTGCGAACCAACTTCCCTTGTCAAGAGACGCAAATGTCGCTGCGAAGGTCGTGTATTGCTGTCGCATCTTTTGGAGAAAGGCTTGCCATTGTGCTTCGCTCTTCGGGGTCTCTGTCGCTAATGGGTTGATTAGTACCCGCAATGTCGCAAGCGTTATTGGCTGTTTGGAGTTTTTCACACCCTGAACGAAAAGCGCCGAAGCTTTCTCTGGTGGAAGTGGCGTTGCCTCAATCTCCTTTCGCCGTAATTCATCGATCCTTTCAATTGCTGCCAAGGACTCCGCCTCGAACTGTGTAGCCCCAGCTTGAATCATCTTGGCCTTCTTGGCGCATGCACCCAATATAAGCGAGGTACTCAGCAGCAAACTGATCACCAGGAAATGCCAGGTTTTCACCCTCGAGGGGATCATAACCGCCTCCGAGACATAACAGTGCTTGTCAGTTAAGGGGTTATTCATCTTGTGATGTCCTATCACAGCCTCAGTTGTGTGGAGCAAGCATCTGGTCCCGAACAGCTCCTTTAGGTATCAGGCAATGGTCTCAAATCAAGGGGCCTTCAGCAGCTCTTTAGCTTCGTTACCGTACATGGTCAGTACCGCTGGGTCAATCTTATGCTTCTGGGAAAGCTCCTGGATCCGAGCCTCCGTGAGGGAGGCAAGATCCCAGACACTGCTAATGCCTTCCTCCTTAAGTTTCTTCCAGACCTCCTCTCCAATTCGCGCTTTCAGGTGCTCCAGCAGAGCCTGATTTTTGAGGCCAAGTAAAAACCCCTCAGCCAAGTCGCTCTGCCTAGCCATCTGAACGAGCTCCTCGTTCTTGAGCATGCGAAGCTGGGCAAGATATTTCAAGTTGACCTTCTTCAGCTTGAGGTCCTCTTCTACAGCCAGTTTCAATACCTGTGCGATCTCACTTGGTTCATAGCGGGAGGAGTTGCGCCATCGCCCCAGGAGTTCGTTGCCCTGCTCAGACAAACCCTGGAGAACCAGGAGCACCAGGAATCCACTGAAAAACGCCACAGTGGCCTGGCCTTCAAAATTGTTAGAAACCTGAACGAAGCTGAAGGTATTGCTGAAGAGGAGCACCATCACGATGGCGACATAGGGACCAAGCACCAAGCGCAGCACGAATTCCATGGCGGTACCTACGTCTTGCTTCCCCGCCGTCTTCTTTTGACAGACATCGATCACAAAGAGAAGGGTTCCAAGGAAGCCGAAGATCGGGACCGCAAGTGAAAACGAGAGCGCGGGATGAAAAAAGTGCAAGCTGTTGTCACCTTTTCCTCGTAGCATAAACCATACGCAGAAAAACGTAGCGCCCCAGACAAGAAGCGAGGCGAGAATCAGTATTGAAGTGGTGGTGCTCCCGCGGTCTTCGGCACTCTTTTCCCACCACCAATCCAAGCCGGCCCGCAACGCGAGAACCACGACAGCTGGAATGAGCAGTAGGAGACCGTAGGGGAACCAGTCGAACGGTAAAGATGCCGAGAGGTCGCTCCCTTCTAGTATGAGAGCGTTGGGCACTTCCTTTGGTGGGATGCCGTCGGCGCTGTACTTCACTGTGGCCAGTCCTGCCCTCAGCTTTTTGAAGGTGACTTCACCCTTCTCATCAGCGGGTTCGCTGAATGTCACGCCATTTCGAGTTACCTGAACCAGGGCATTCTGGATTTTCCACTTCTGGGGCCCGGTAATCCTGCCGCGCAGCTCCTCGATCGTCTGGAAGTTCAACCTAAAGACAAGCTGGGTATCCGCATTGACCAGTATTTTCTTTTGAGACTTTGCATAAATGCGATCGTCACCGACCTCACACTCGATGGTCTGAAGACGACTAGGAATGCGAAGGAGGGTAAACTCCCCCTTTTCGTTTGGGCGCACCTCCCGAACGATGTTCTGCTGCGAGTCTTTGCAGCTGACAGGTAAGTGGGTGACAGGCTTGCCGTCTTCATCGAGGACACTCCCTTGAATGTCAACGAGATCATTAGGGGACGCTTGTTCTTCTGCACTAAAACCCCACCGAATACCTGCAGCCAGCAGTAGCGCGGGAATGATCACGAAACTCATGACGACACTGGTGCTGGGAATCGAAGCCCATCCAATTTTCATCTTGTATCCTCCCGCTAAATCCCGAAGCCATTCCAGTCAGCATGGGCAGTCACACCGAATCACCAAATTCCTGCGCCGCTTCGTTAATCGCCAGAATGTCATGGATACTCGTATTGAATTTTCAATACTCAGCTTTCGCTCTTCTGCTCTTTGCCTTAGGTCAGGAGATGTGGGCGTAAGAGGAGTTGAGGGCGGGTAAGGAAACGGGTGACGCAGGCACTGATCAGTATGCCAGTAGAGCGATGGACGATGAAGAAAAGCACGAGGGGCATCGAAATCCTCCGACATCCAACGATAAAAGCGATATTTACTTTGACTCCCAGGGCATGTACGGAGAGAAGAAACACTGACAGCACAAAGTTGGTACCGCGACTTCGGTCAGGCGATTATCGTCTGTCAAGATGATGTTTAGCTAACCGCTCATCACTCTTTGACTAAGGATGAACAACGGGCACAGCTGTCGCAGACGCTTGGGTGGCTCCCCAAACCAGTCCATACGGAGGTGGTCCCGATGTTCCTGACCGGCGGTGAAGGTCGGCTCGTTTCTGGATATTCCACCTCGCTACAATAGCAAGGGGAATGCCAGCCTGGACCATTGTGGGCAAGGCATTCAAAATATTCGCTGATCCTGAGTAAAGATAGCGTTGGGTGAATAAAGCAGTTGAGCAGAATTAAACAGGACCTAAGCTTGGGGGGCAGGAGCTGTGTGCCTCCCCTACATGCTCAAGGCATTGGACTTCTGTGTAGAGCTAACCACAATGGTTATATCTGCTCAATCACTGATAGAGAGATCTGGCTGTACAGGGCGTCAAGACTTAGGCTGAATCGACGCAGACATCATGTGTGCAGCGGGTGGGTTGCATGTCCCCCGGCATCGGCACCTGTCCCCCACCGATCAGACCCACATCCGAGAGGGTGTGATCGGGGGCGCGAAACGGCCGGGTCGTGACGAACGCCGTGCAGTCGCCGGTGCGGCCGGCGACGCGGTGGATATGCATGGTCTCAATGGCCTCGGCGAGGGTCATGGCCGGCAGGATGGTGGTGAGAGGCCGCGCCAACATCGACGTCCCCGTCCCCGGTGGTCCCAGGAGCAGCCGATAATGCTCAGAATGCCTGGATGCCCTTCCGCCTTGCATTGGCACATTGACATTGGGGTGGTCCGCGTCAGACGCTTGGTGACACCAGCCTCCGGCTTCCGCGCGATCGGCCATGGACCGCCTGAGCCGCAACACCCCTTATTGTCGGAACAGCGCTAGCCCTCGCCAGCGCCTGGCTCACCGGGGAAACCATACCGCCAATGCCCTTCGGCCCTTATCGCCTGCCTGGCGCCTTGTCCTCGCCGCATCTGCAGAGTGCCCTTTTCTCCTCTTGATAGCGTGTCTATGCTCATTTTGAGCGGTAGGGTAGCGAGATAGAGCGTGTGATAGGTCGTGAGCGTGAGGTTGATGAAGGACCCATGGCGGGCGTGAGTCACCAGGACTGGCAGGGGCTCTGGGTGGCTGACGGCCGCTCCGAGGATGGCAAGAATATTGCTGTCCTGCAGGAGATAACACCCGGCGGCGGCCAGGCGTCGCAGATGGATGAGCAAGGGCGCGCGCAGGTGAGATGTCCATGCGGACGCAGTAGGACCAGAACCTCTCTGGATGCTGATCGTACTGGAGAGGTGGGGATGTTGCGCGGCGAACGTTGAGGTCCAGACCAGGGTCAAGCAGGAGCTCAGCAAATCCCCCCAGCGTCCGCGCCCAGGGCGACTACAACACTCACATGCTCTCCATCGGCCTGGTCAGCCCCAGACGAACTCCGGTTGCGCGGCACGGCAGGGACAACCACTGTGTTCAGGCTAGCCTTTCCGCTTTTTCGAAGTCCCCCACATGAGCGGTGCTCATGCTCTGTTAACGGCGCGATCGCCTGGAGGGAATTACGATGGCAACAGCCCCGCCCGAAAACCGGGTGAAGCGGCGTCATCGTGGGTGGATGCTGCTGGTTTTAGCCGTCGGGTTCGCCGGCCTGATCATCCTGGCGCTGGCTTGCCTGCCGTATCTCGTCTCTCTGGAGCGCATCAAAGGTCCGCTGGTGAGCCACGTGGCGGCCGCACTGCATCGCCAGGTCGACGTCGACGCGGTGCGTTTGCAACTCCTGACTGGCCTCGGGGTCACGCTGGAGAATCTGCGCATCGAGAATCCCCCAGGTTGGCCCCAACCGCGCTTTCTCAAGATCGGGACGCTCGCGGTTAAGGTTGCTTTCCTCCCGCTGTTACGGGGGAAAATCGAACTCACAACGATGCTGGTGCGGGACGGCGATATCGTCATCGAGCGCAGTCCCAGCGGACAGCTGAATCTCACGGGCCTCGCCGAATCTATACCGGGCGTCGCGCACATCGCTGCAAGACCAGCACATCAGGCATCCCCGGCGGCAACTACACCACCAGCTGTCAGTTCCCCCGCCAGGCTGTTGGTCTCCGACATCGCCCTGGACGGCGTCACGATGACGTTCGTCGACCAGATGGTTGCTCCCGGACAGGTGGTGACCACCACCGTGAGCGAGGTCCGAGGCCATCTGCGTGAGCTCTCTGGCAAGACGCCGATGCCCTTCGACCTGGCTGCCACCATGCGCGCCGACGGTGCCCGCAAGATCCGGGTGCGTGGCACAGTCGGCCCCATAGCCGAGCATCTGGATATCGCTGGGGCGCCCATCGATGCCACTCTGCAGGCGGCAGACCTGCCCATCGCTCCACTGACCCCCTATCTGGGTCAGCGATTTCCCCTGGCGCGGGGACGTCTTGGGGCTGACGTCAGCGTGCAGGGAAGTTGGCGAGGGAGCGTCCGCATCCATGGCGCTCTTTCGTTCGCGGATGCGGCGCTGCGTGACCCGAGGGGACGCGAGGCGGCAAGCGCCCTCCCCGTGCTGATGAGCATTCAGGATCTCAGGCTGGATCTCCCCAGCGCATCGGTCACACTCGCCGCGGCTCGAGTCGACCTGCGAAGCCTCCAAGCCACCCCAGCAATTCCCGCTTATGACCTGAGAGTTCTATATGACCATGGTAGCGGGGAGCTCTCTCACCGTTGCAAGCATCGGTTTCCGTTTTTTGAAGTGACTGTCGCGATCTGACCTGACCGGCTGTCTTGTTGAAAGTAGACCCATCGCGTCATGGAGGCGTAGCTTTCTCAAAACGATGGGGTATCGCCGGGTGCTCATGAGTGAGGGTGCAAGAGAATCGATGAAAATTAGGAGGAATCCACTGCCAAGAGAGGTTGGGGTTTCTTTAAGCCGTAAAACAGGGCTTCGAGCAGTTGCCGCATCGACTCCAGGGCATAATCATAGAACAACGCGCGCATGCGCTCCCACAGCAGTCGTTTACTGCCCAGCTTGGCCCATACGGCTTGAAACAAGGCACAACAGAGCTGCTGCGTCTGATCCACCAAAAACGCCAGCATCATCACCATGGCAAACACTACCGACAGATTCTTCGTCCCATGACCGTAGTTGTGCTCGAAGTGATACCCTTGATTTTTCAGGGTATTGAACGTCTCGTTTTCAATCTTCCACCGCGCCCGCCCACCCCGCATGAGGTGGTAAACGTTACGCTTGCTCACTCGCAGGTCCGTCACCCAACTAAAATGCTGCACCTTGTGATCGCCAAGCTCCCCATACTCGATGAAATGGACCCGAACATCTGTGTTCGATTCATTGAGCGGCACGTCATTTACAAAGCGGAAGCGATGGACCACCGCCGCGGCGCGGTCGTGCCTTTCATAGTAGGTCACGCGCCCGGCTTGATCGGCCACCGCCACCTGCTCGAACAGATAGGCATGATCGCCGTCTTTGACCCCGAGAATATAGTGAAGACCGTGGGCATGCAGCGTCTCGATGTGGGGCGCATTGGAACTCAAACTGTCTTCGGTCACGATGAACTTGAGGTGAGGGTGGTCCTTGCGCAACTTGGCAATGAAGCGTTTGGCGGCGTTGCGTTCACAGTCATTTTTGTCCGTGCCATCTTGTTTGACGATGGGCTCTGGGATCAAGGGAATCACTTCACGCTTTTCCGGATGGACAATCGCCGCGCCCAATATTTGGTGATAATACGTGATCGAGCCGTTACGGTGGACCTTTTGTAGACATGATGCGCAGTGAATCGTCTTGGAGGAAAAATACCCTGTCCCATCGAGAGACAACAAGTAGTGATCCTCAAGGAACGCCATCGGTTCCAGGGCCTTGCCGCGCTGGAGTTGCCCAAAGACGCGCGTAAACAGAGGGCGCACAGCTTCAGGAGATACCGGATCGAGTATCTCGCGCATCTGTGTGTCGCACGGCACGCGGTCAATGGCGTCGATCGTCCCCAGATTACCTTCTGCCCGGTGCTTGTCGAAGGCCAGCAGCGACGGCGATTTGAGGGAAAACATGGCAAACGCCGCCATGAGCGCATCGGCCAAAGAAATCTCCGTCTCGCCCTCGCGATGATCCGGGATGTTGGCGAAGCCACTTCGCACCATGCGAAAGAGGGCATCGGCGGAGAGATGTGTGCGTCCTTTAGGGGCAACGAGCGACATGGCAACTCCCCTCATGAGAACCTCAGAGCATTCCAGTGAGAGGGGTATTTTCGCATGGAGGTTTACGAAAAGTCAGCTGGAATGTCGTGGTGGCTAATGGAGTTCTTTGTGCTCCGGGAATTGCTGCGTTAGCCACGATTTACCGCGGCATCCTGCCGTTCCTCGCGGCACAGATCGTGCTCCTGGTACTGTTAACCCTGTGGCCAAGGATGGCCCTGCTGTTGCCCAGCACGATGCCATAGGATCGCCAGCGTGGGCTGGGTTGGTCTCAAGAAAAAGGCAAGGGCCGGGAAAACGCTTCCCGGCCCAATCTGCAATGTGATGTGACCTCCTAGCGATTTCATGATCCGACCTCCCGAGTTTGAAAACGCCCCCACGATGCATTAGGAGCGCTGACGCAGGCGCTGGTCACAATGTTATAAAACAACCTGTGCAATCACCAACCGTTGTCTGAGCAGAGGTCGAGGACGAGGGCAGCAACGATGCTGATTTGCTGTCGACAAACATCTCTACGTCGGAGATAAGGACCGGGATGGGGTCGGACGAAAAAATCAGCTGGGACTCCCCTGTCGCCAGATGACCGCTGGTGGTGCGTGGATGGGGCTAAAGCCGTTCGTGAAGGCCTTCGGGGCTGCTTGAGATAATCACAGAAAACAGGGGAAAAGTCTTCTCGCAAGTGCCAGGGGGCGGCCATTGCATGTCAACCTGAGCGGCGTCGGATTCGTTAGCAGTATTGGCGGAGTCCATCGTCTTTGACTTCCATAAGAATGCGCCTCCGGCAGCGCCGTGCGTACGTCCGCGCGTTGGAGGGACCGGGGTGTGCGTCGGCTGCATCAAAAGCTTTGAAAGAAAGGCTATATTGCGCTGCTCGACAGTCGTGCTACACTGAGCGCAATCTCACTTGGGCGGGGAGTCGTACGGCGCTGTAGTATGGATGGGCTCATATGCATGATGTCAGCTCTTCTATACCCTCGCGTATGATGGGGAAAGGCATCGGTGAGACAACGGGACGCCTTGGTACCCCTTGAGGATGTGATCACGCGTGGACGCCATCATCGTCATCGAGCAGCTCAAAAAGACCTATGATCTGGGTGAAGTCAAGGTCGAAGCCTTGCGAGGGATCGATGTGCAGATCCGCCGTGGCGAATTCGTCGCCATCATGGGAGCCTCGGGTTCCGGCAAATCGACCTTCATGAATATTCTGGGGTGCCTGGATCGCCCCACCAACGGCCGTTACCGACTCGAAGGCATGGACGTCTCACAGATGTCCAGCGATCAACTAGCCGAGGTGCGGAACAAAAAGATCGGCTTCGTGTTCCAGAATTTCAACCTGCTGTCGCGCACCAGCGCCCTCGAAAACGTCGAGGTGCCGTTGTTGTATGACGGCACCGCCTACCGTGACCGCCATGCTCGTGCCCTCGCCGCCCTCAAGGCGGTGGGACTGGAAGCACGGGCGGAACATTATCCCAGCCAGTTATCGGGTGGCCAACAGCAGCGCGTGGCTATCGCCCGCTCGCTGGTGAATCGTCCCGCGATCATCCTCGCCGACGAGCCGACGGGCAACCTTGACAGCGAAACGAGCGTGGAGATCATGGGGATCTTGCAAGGGCTCAACGCCCAGCAACAGATCACCATTGTGCTAGTGACACATGAATCGGACATCGCGCGGTACGCAGAGCGGGTTATCGTCTTCAAGGATGGCTTGATGGTTGAAGATCGTTCGGTGAGGGATCGGATGCTGGTGGGAAAAGAAAAGACTGCTCGGGAAGAATTGGGATAGGAGTCGCAGGAGAAAGAGATGCGCCGCAAGCTGCTGCTGACGGCGATTCTGCTACTGCTTGGAGCGTCGGCCACAGCGGGCTATCTCTACTATAATGGCCGCCAGGCACCTCTGAACTATTTGACCGCCCGCGTCGAGCGCGGCCGCATCGCCACGACTGTCAACGCCACAGGCACGCTGAATGCGGTCATCACCGTGCAGGTGGGGAGCCAGGTCTCCGGTACCATTCAAAAGCTGCTTGTCGACTACAATTCTCCTGTCACGGAGGACCAGGTCATCGCCCAGATCGATCCTGGCTCCTTCGAAGCGCGGGTGAGTCAGGCGCGAGCGAATGTGGCCAGTGCGAGCGCGGCAGTCCAGGTCGCTCGGGCTAACGTCGATAACAGCAAGGCGGCGATCGAAACGGCGCAAGCCAACATCGGCAGCGCTAAGGCCAATGTCGAGCGGGCTAAAGTCGGACTCACCGACGCTCGACGCACTCTCGAGCGCAACAAGCAACTGATCAGTCAAGCGCTCATTGCCCAGAGCGATCTAGATGTGACGCAGACTGCCTCTGACTTGGCAGTATCACAGCTCAAGCAGGCCGAGTCGCAACAAGAGGCGGCCGTGGGGCAGCTCAAATCGGCCACGGCTCAGGCACGCCTGGCCGAGGCCCAATATGCCGCGGCGCTGGCCCAAGTGGAGCAGACGAAAGCGGCGCTGCAGGCAGCCGACCTCGACCTCGAGCACACCACCATCCGCGCCCCGGTCAACGGCATTGTGGTATCCCGCAACGTCGATGTCGGCCAGACCGTCGCCGCCAGTTTGCAGGCGCCCACGCTGTTCCTCATCGCCCAGGACCTCACCCAGATGCAGGTCGATAGCAATGTCAGTGAAGCGGATATCGGCCGCATCAGCATCGGGCAAACCGCCACCTTCACGGTCGATGCCTACCCCAATGCCCCATTTACCGGCAAGGTCGTGCAAGTGCGCAATGCCCCGATGATCGTGCAAAACGTCGTGACCTATGACGCGGTGGTCCAGGTGGCCAATCTGGAGATGAGGCTCAAACCGGGGATGACGGCCAATGTGTCGTTTCTCATCGCCGAGCGCCCTGGGGCGCTCAAGGTGCCCAATGCCGCCCTGCGCTTCCAACCCGAGGGCGCGAGTCAAGAGACCGGCACCCAGGATGGCCAGGGGACAGGGAGCGGGGACCGGACGCAGGCCATCCAGCAGCGGTTGACGCAGGCACTCTCCTTAAACAGCGAGCAGCAGGCTCGTCTGGCGGAAATCTTGCGGACCACTCGACAGCAGATGATGCGACTGCGGGAACAAGAACCCTCTGAGGAGGGAGGGCGGGGGCGCGCCCGCGAAGTGCAAGCCCAGACCCGGGCCCAGATTCGCAATATCCTTACGGACACGCAACGCCAGCAATACGAGGATTTGCTGAAGAACTCCGACCGTCAGCGTGACGCGGGGAGTGTGCAGGGAAGACCGGGACGGGTGTGGATGCGCAATGCTGATGGCACGCCGGAGCCCATCACACTGACTGTGGGGATCTCTGACGACTCGTCCACCGAGGTGCTTTCCGGCGACCTCCGTGAAGGGCAGGAGGTAATCACCGGTATCCTCGCCGGTTCCGCCAAACGCCCCGGCTCCGCTCCACCAGGTTTCGGCCAGCAGAGGCCGTTCTAGGAGACTTCGCGATGCGTCTACTCCTCGTTACCATCAAGATCGCACTGCGGGCGTTACGCCGTAATACCTTGCGCTCGCTCTTGACCGCTCTAGGGATTATCATCGGCGTCGCTGCTGTGATCGCCATGGTCAGTATCGGCCAGGGCGCCAGTGTGTCAGTCCAGGAGCAGATCGCCCGTATGGGCAACAACATGCTGGTGATTCTGTCCGGCACGACGACCCAGGGCGGGGTGCGTAGTGGATTCGGGGGGGCACAGACCCTGAAGACCAGCGATGCCAAGGCGATCCAGCGCGAATGTTCGGCTGTCGGCGCCGTCACCTATATGCGTCGTCAGGTCCAACAAGTCGTGGCCGGCAATCAGAACTGGAGCACCGCCATCACCGGGGTGACCCCCGAGTATCAGACTGTGCGCGATTGGCCAGTGGACGCCGGTCGTTTTCTGAATAAGCAGGAAGAGGAGAGCGCTGCCACCTCGGCGGTGGTCGGACAGACGGTGGTGCAAAACCTCTTTGGTCCCGGACAGAATCCGGTCGATCAAACGATTCGTATCAATAATGTCCCGTTTCGCGTGGTCGGCGTGCTGACGCCAAAGGGGCAGTCGACACAAGGGCAGGATCAGGATGACGCCGTGTTTATCCCCTTCTCCACCGCGGAACGCAAGGTCCTCGGCACGCGGATACTGGGCACTGTGGGATCGATCATGGTCTCGGCCGTAAGCCCTGAGGCGATTCCCGAGGCGCAGCGCCAGATCACCAACCTATTGCGTGAGCGACATCGCATCCGACGGGGCCAGAACGATGACTTTACCATTCGCAACCTGGCGGACATCGCCGCCACCGCCGAAAGCACCAGCCAGGTGATGAACATTCTCCTGGCCAGTGTAGCCTCAGTATCCCTGCTGGTGGGAGGCATCGGCATCATGAACATCATGCTGGTGTCCGTCACCGAACGCACCCGCGAGATCGGCATCCGCATGGCCGTGGGGGCGAAGAGCCGACACATCATGACGCAATTCCTGTTGGAGGCGGTCGTGCTCAGCTCCATCGGCGGCGTGGTCGGGGCAGTGTTGGGGGTAGTGGGGGCCAAGCTGGTGTCAGCCCTGGCCAATTGGCCGACGATCGTGCCTCCCGACGCCATCGCCCTGGCCATTACCTTCTCTGCTGCCGTGGGGATCTTTTTCGGCTTCTACCCCGCCCGTAAGGCCGCGCACCTCGACCCCATCCAGGCGCTGCGGTACGAATGAGCTCGTAGAGGCAAGAACGTATCGCCATCCAAGCTGCTGAAGAGGCAACGTTAGGACGCACGGCCGAGGTTGCGGGCCTCACACGATGGGAGTTCGATTGGGTCAAAGAACTCAACCTCACCAACCAACGCGCTTTTATCTTAGACATGTTGCAGGCCGGTTCTTGGTGAGCTATTGAACGGCTGCACGAGTGTCTGCAAGACTGGCGCGCAACGGATGCATGGCGAGTACCGTGCGCGCCAAGTCCTCCAACGGTTGCGAACCTCCTGATATCTCTTGATTGATACTTCACGTCTTGATCGCCAAGCCGTAGTGCCAACCGCTGGGCCCCATTGCTTCTGCACATGCCCGTTTACTCGTGTAGGGTGCTCACAGTTGTCCGTTCATGGCGTTTTCCGAGATGACGGTCAGCTGATCCTGACGGTGATCTCAGTGATCGAGGGACCACGGCAAAGACGGTGACAGTGGTCATACTCACTAATCCGGTATCTTCCCACCCCTACAGCCACCGCAAAGCTATTGACTGCAAGCGTGGTTTTTGATAGGTAAGGAGCGCGTTTGAGATTGCCCTATGCGGCCCTGCTCCATGCTACTGTTACTTCGCTATGAGGTTTCCTGTCTATCAGAGTCGGTATGGAACGGTGCAGGGATGAGCCATGCGTCCAATCCCAGTGAGGTGCTGTCCATCGATAACACCTTATATCCCATCAATACATGCCTGGAGCCCGGGCGGGCGACGCACAGCCTCTGGCAGGGGTTCGGCCTCACCTGGGATGAAACCAGCGGCGAAACCAATGGCTACTTGGGAGCGTTTCACTGTCGGAGGTGAACGACGTAAGGTGCTAGCCTAGTAGAGTCCATCACAAAGGCGATGACATGGAGGGGATCAGGATGAGCACCAGTACATCCAATGGGGTAGAAAGCAAGAACATGCGCCTGGTCGGCCACACCAACCTGGGCGGTCGTGGTAACGGTGGCGAGGGAATAGGGCTGCAAAAGACCAAAGATGGGCGCCGCATCATGTACATTGCCCACGAATGCGCCCCCGTTAACTTCTCAGTGGTGGATGTCACCGATCCGTCCAAGCCGCACATGGTGACGCAGACCGAGTTGCCGCACAACGAGGTGCGCTCGAATTCCCTCGACCTCGTGGGGGACACGCTGGCGGTGGCCTATCAGACCCAGAAACCTGGGCTGAAACCGGCGGGCGTGGAGCTATTCGACGTCAGCGATCCGGCCAATCCCCGCTCCATCTCCTTCTTCGACCGCTCGGGTCCGCACTCGCAAGGGGCGCATTACGTGGGGTTCATGGATGGCGAATTCATGCATATCAGCAGCGGCGCCCCAGACTTCACCCCGAGCCACCCGAAGGATCATCAGTTCTACACCATCGTCGATGTGCGCAATCCCACCAAGCCCGTCGAAGCGGGACGCTGGTGGCTGCCCGGCACCCGACAGGGCGACGACGTGCCTCCGCCGGTGCGCCATACGCGCATCGACAACGGCTTCCGTACGCATAACATCAACGTCTACCCAGAGCGCCCCGACCGCGCCTATACGGCCTACATCGATGGCGGTATTATCATCCTCGATATCGCCGATAAAGCCCATCCGAAGATGATCAGCCGTCTGGATTATCACCCGCCGCTGCCGGGCTTCACGCATACGGTGTTGCCGCTCTTCGGCCGCGGCCTGCTGATCGTGACCGATGAAGCGACGCGCCCCAAGGGCGAAGATTGGCCGAAGCTCACCTGGGTGGTCGATGCCAACGAGGAGACCAATCCGGTCATCGTCGGCTCCCTGCCGTTGCCCCCGATCGAGAAGTATGCCCAACGCATGTCCCGCTTCGGCGCTCACAACATCCACGAAAACTATCCGGTCGAGACCTCTTTCCGTTCCGAACAGCTCATCTTCGGCGCTTTCTTCAGCATGGGCATCCGGGTCTACGACGTCTCGAACCCATTCCATCCAGAAGAAGTGGGCTATTACGTGCCGCCGAAACCAGAGGGAGGGCGTCTGGATGCGATTCAGATGAACGATGTCTACGTCGATGAAAATCGCCTAATCTACGGCATCGACCGCATCGCGGGAGGGCTGTATATCTTAGAGTTAACAGCCTAAGGGCAGCGCCGAGGATTGAGGACGAGGACTGAGCACAGGATAGTGTTGACTCAGTCCTCGGGACTCGATACTCGTAGCTGTCTTCTTCGAAGCACTGGAGGAATGTATGGATCGGACAGTTCGTCAGCAAGGTCGATCAACAGTATGGATGCTCCTCGTGTTGACGGTCACCTGGGGAATGCTCGCAACCACGGCCATTGCCGCCGAACTGGTCCCCCCGCGGCCGCTACCCCACAAGCCCACCGGGACCACCTTGAACATCGCTTACTTCCGTGAGGTCAGCAGTCCTGACGGCTTTCAGGCTACAGGCTCCTTCGATCGCATGTACTTCTATGCCGGCAATGAAGTGTTGGTGGCCATCGGCAAAGATGGGTTGTACGATCCGGCGGAATCCCTGGCCTACGCCTACGACGTCCTGGATGATGGCAAGCGTTATCGCTTCTACCTGCGCAAAGGCGTGCAGTTTCAGGGTGGCTATGGCGAAATGACCGCCGCCGATGTGGCCTGGAGCCTGAACCGCATCCATCGCAAGGACACCGGCTCGCGCTGGTCCAACGTCTTCCGGGCCATGGACCGCGCCGAGGAGGTGGATCAGTACACCGTCGATGTCTTCCTCAACGAGCTCGACGCTAACCTGATCATCCGCATGTTCAATCGCGAGTCGATCGTGCACTCGCGCAAACGCTGGGAGGAACTCGGCGGTCCCGAGCAGCATAAGCTCCAGCCGATCGGTACGGGGCCCTACCAGCTGGCGGACTGGAAAGTCGGGGTGGGGACGGAGTGGGTGAAACACCCCCAGTACTGGCGTGGAGAGCCGATGGCGGACCGGGTCAATGTCAGAGTCATCACCGAGAATCGTGCCCGGCTGGCGGCGCTGCAGACTGGCGAAGTGCAGGTGGCCTGGCTGCAGGCGGAGCAGGTGCCAGAGGCGCAGAAAGACCCCAACATCAAGGTCTGGTCGTTTACCGGCGTGGGCTGGGATGGCTGGGCCTGGTCGACTGGTCTCCCGCCGCTGGACGACCTCAAAATGCGGCGGGCACTGATCAAAGCCGTCGACCGCGATGCTCTCAACAAAGCCGTCTACCTGAATACCCTGCGAGCCAGCCAGGGCCATAGCTTTCCGCCGGAGTCAGCCTATGGCATCAATGCCACGGAGCTCTGGCAGGGGGACTGGTTGAAATATGACCCAGCCGCGGCCAAGAAATTGGTGCGTGAGGTAGCGAAGGAGCGGGGCTTGAAGCTGCCGATTGAGATCAAAGGCATCTGTGAGCGGCGCCCAGACCGGCAACTCGTTTGCGAATTCCTGCAGGCAGCCTGGGATGAAATCGATGTCAAGTTCGACTTCAGCGTCGTCTCCAACGCCGCCGAGCGCCTAGCGGTGATGGAGCAGTGCCAGACGCACATCACTCAGACCGGCGGCCTCTATCATGCTCCCTATCTCATGGAAGGTACCTTGCAGTCTACCGGCGAAAACAACTACAGCGCCAATCTCTGCAAAGATAAGGGTCACAAACTCAGCCCCAGCGATGCTCAGGTGCAGGCCGAACTCGACCGTCTGCTGGACCAGGCAACACGGCAGCCGAGCCTCAACCAGGCCATCGACATCTACAAGCAGGTGCAGATGGTGGCGCTCAAGAACGCCTGGAGCTATGTGCCAGCCTTGCTTCGGGTCAACTACATCGGTTGCCACATTCCTACCACTGGCGGCTGTGAGGACAACCCGATGCGCGGCGATGGGTTCATCCGACCTGGCGACTTTTGGGTGAAGAAGTAACCGATAGGCGCTGGGGCATCGAGGCCATGAGAAGGGTATAGGGGTGACTGGCTGGTTCCCCCGACACCGGATGATCATTCTCGGTTCGACAAGATATACAGGGAGGCTGACGAACGATAGAGCAGGTTGATTGACTTGCCTGCCGGTGGACGGGCAAGACGCGCTAGCCATGTTGACAATTATATGGGGGGAAAGGTGAGTGTGGCAGGAAGGAGCGTCTCCTCACAGTATAGAAAAGCCCTTTGGGGGTTTATGACCCCTTGAAGGGCTTTTGCGTTTGAGAAGCCATGTGTGGTTCCCTTCCAACCCAGGAGGACATCATGAACTGGATCGCCCCTCGTGGAAGTCAACCAGCACTTCTCCTGTGCCTCATCCTGACAGCGGCATGGACTGTCCTGGCCACCGCTGTGCTGGCGGCCGAGTTTGTAGCTCCCCAACCACTACGCAATAAGCCTGCCGGTGGAACCCTAAGCATCGCCTATTTCCGTGAAATCAGCAGCCCCGATGGCTTCCAGGCCTCGGGCTCCTTCGACCGCATGTACTTCTTTAGCGGCAACGAGGTGCTGGTGGCGATGGGCAAGGATGGTCTGTACGATCCCGCGCAGTCCTTGGCTTATGCCTTTGAGATTTTAGACGACGGGAAGCGCTATCGTTTTCACCTACGCAAAGGGGTGCAATTCCAGGAAAATTATGGAGAGATGACGGCCGCCGACGTGGCCTGGAGCTTGAACCGCATCCATCGTCAGGACACCGGCTCCCGCTTCTCAGGCCAATTCCGCGCCATGGACCGGGCGGAAGAGGTGGATCGCTACACCGTCGATGTCATCCTCAAAGAGCTCGACGCCAACCTCATCTTCCGCATGTTCGATCGTGCCTCGATCGTGCATTCGCCCAAGCGCTGGGAGGAAGTTGGTGGTGCTGAGCAGCATAAGCTGCGCCCTATCGGCACTGGACCCTACCAGTTGGTGGACTGGAAAGTCGGCATCGAGCAGCAATGGGTGAAACACCCGCAATACTGGCGGGGAGAGCCCATGGCCGACCGGCTGAACGTCAAGATCATCACCGAGAACCGCGCTCGGCTCGCGGCCTTGCAGACCGGCGAAGTGCAGGTGGCCTGGCTGCAGGCAGAGCAGGTGCACGAGGCGCAGAAGGACCCGAACATCAAGGTCTGGTCGTTCGCTGGCGTGGGCTGGGATGGCTGGGCGTGGGCCGATGGTCTGCCGCCGCTCGACGACCTGCGGCTGCGCCGTGCTCTGGTCAAAGCCGTCGATCGCGATGCCTTGAACAAGGCGGTGTACCTGAACACCATGCGCCCCAGCCAGGCGCATACCTTTGCGCCGGAGTCGCCGTTTGGCGTCAACGCTGAGGAACTCTGGCAGGGGGACTGGCTGAAATATGACCCCGCCGCAGCAAAAAAATTGGTGCGCGAGGTCGCCAAGGACAAGGGCCTGAAGTTGCCGATCCAGATCAAAGGCATCTGTGAGCGGCGCCCTGATCGCCAGCTCGTCTGCGAGTTCCTACAGGCCGCCTGGGATGAAATCGATGTCAAGTTCGACTTCAGCGTCGTCTCCAACGCTGCCGAGCGTCTGGCCATCATGGAGCAATGCCAGACGCACATCTCCCAGACCGGTGGTCTGGTACCAGCCCCCCACCTCCTGGAAAACCGCCTGCACTCCACCGGCATGAACAACTACAGCGTCAACCTCTGCAAGGATAAAGGCCATAAACCCAGCCCGGCGGATGCACAACTGCAGGCAGAGCTTGATCGTCTACTGGACCAGGCCGCGCAGCAGCGCAGCATCACCGAGTCGATCGAGATTTACAAACAAGTTCAGCTCCTGGCCTTGAAAAATGTCTATCAGTATGTGCCGGCCATGCTGCGGGTCAATTACATCGGCTGCCATATCCCCACCACCGGCGGCTGCGAGGAGAACCCCATGCGCGGCGACGGTTTCATCCGCCCAGGGGATTTCTGGGTCAAGAAATGATCAATCGGCATCAAGGTTTCGAGACCGCAAAGCGTCAAGTCGACAGGGGGCAGTGGGTCGTTCGAGTGTCGAGGCCTTGATGCGTTCCATCCAGGGGGGAACCAATGCGAAAATATCTCATTCGACGCTTCCTCAACATGATTCCAACGTTAATTCTGGTCAGCTTGATCGTGTTCTCCATTCTGCGCCTGTTGCCCAGCGATCCGGTGCGAATTCTCGCCGGCATCGATGAGAGCGGGGCGATCGATCCCGCCCTCTATGCCAGGATCAAGTCCGAGCTCGGGCTCGATCGGCCGTTAATCGTGCAGTATGCCAGCTGGATGGGAGGGGTTATGGCCGGCAACTGGGGAAAATCCTACCTGACCGGCATGCAGGTGTTTCCGCAGATCGTCGAGCGCTTGAAGTTCACCGTGCAACTGGGCCTTGCCGCTTGGGTCTTCGGGGTCACGCTGGGGATCTCGCTGGGCACGATCTCGGCTATTAAGCGCAACTCAGCGGCAGACATCGCGGTCACGACCTTCGCCATCTCGGGGGTGGCCATCCCGCACTTCTGGTTAGGCATGCTGCTGATCATCCTGTTCTCGGTATGGCTCGGCTGGCTTCCCTTCGGCGGCTTTAATGCCAATCTGCTCACATCGCCGGGACTATGGCTCAGGCAAATGCTCCTCCCCACCTTCGTGTTGGGCACCGGCCTGGCGGCCATCCTGATGCGACAGACACGCGCCGCACTGCTGGAAGTGATGCGGGAGCAATATATTCTGACAGCACGCTCGAAGGGCGTCGAGGAGAGATGGGTGATATTGCGGCACGCCATGAAGAACTCCCTGTTACCGGTGGTCACCGTCGCCAGCTTGCAATTCGGCACCCTGATCGGCGGCACCGTGGTCACGGAAACGGTATTTACACTGCCGGGGGTGGGCAAATTCGTGGTCGATGCGGTGATTCAGCGCGACTACTTGGTGGTGCAGATGGGGTTGCTCGTGCTGACGATCGGCGTGATGCTTTCCAATTTCGCAGCGGATATTATTTACACATATCTCGACCCACGCATCCGGTACGATTAAGAGGGAGATGGCGAGATGGCGAACCCACGGGGTAGCGCTGTTGAAGAGATCAATCAGGCCGACGCACTGACGGTGTCAGAGTTCGGCACGCCGTTAAGTGCAGAGGCGAAGTCAACGGCGGTAAGCGCTGGTAGCGGCATGGGCTTCCGCCATACTGTGCGCGAGGTCATGCGCATGCGGATGGCCAAATTTGCCGCCATCGTGTTGTTTGCCACTGTGATTGCGGCGGTCTTCGCGCCGTGGCTAGCACCCTATGATCCGACCAAATCGAAGCCCTGGGATTCCCTTCAGGCACCCTCCAGCAAATATTGGCTGGGAGCTGATCGGCTTGGCCGTGACCAACTGAGTCGGCTGATCTATGGTGCACGCATCTCCTTGATAATAGGTGTCGCTGGTGTCAGTATGGCGGTGGTCATGGGGGTTCTCATCGGCGTGACTGCGGGTTGGTACGGCCGTTTCTGGGATGAAGTGCTGATGCGCTTCATGGATGGTTTATCCGCCTTCCCCAATTTGCTGCTGGCGCTTGCCCTGGTGGCCATCACGGGTGCTGCCGTGTATAACATTATCCTGGTGGTGGGCATCGTCGGCACGCCATGGGTGGCGCGTGTCATCCGCAGCCAGGTGCTATCGGTGCGCGAGCGCGAGTTCATCATGGCGGTCACAGGGATGGGTGCCCCACCCTGGCGTATTATGCTCAGGCATCTGATCCCAAACTGCATGGCCCCAGTGATCGTCCAGGCCAGCCTTGCCGTTGCCGGGGCCATCTTACTGGAGGCGGGGCTCAGCTTCCTGGGCGTGGGAGTCAAACCTCCCACGCCCACCTGGGGTGGCATGTTGCGTGGTGCCTTCGAAACCATGGACCAGGCACCCTGGTTGACCTTCTCCCCCGGCCTCGCGATCTTCCTGGTGGTGTTGTCCTTTAACTTCCTGGGGGATGCCTTGCGTGACGTCCTCGACCCCAAGCTCAAAGGCTCACGCTTGTAGTGTCTAGGGTCACCCACTGATGCCCCCTGACCCCACCCTCTCCCACGGGAGTGGGTGGGGTTTGAGCATATACCCTTACGCAGCCCTCATGGTCTGAGGGATACTCCCCCATGTCTACTGTCGTCGGACTCGACTTTGGCACCACCAATAGTGCCGTTGCCGCGGCTGCCCCTGATGGCTTAACGGCGCTCGTGACCTTCGCCGGGGCCGGGTACCGCACGACGACCTTCAGGTCAGTGCTGTACTTCGACCCCGAACACCGCACTCCGGACCGCAAACCCCAGGCGATGGCTGGGCCGATAGCGATAACCAGCTATTTGCAAGCCGACACCCGGGGGCGTCTGATGCAATCCATGAAGTCGCACCTGTCCAGTCGGCTGTTTCGCGAGACCTATGTGTTCGGGGAGAAGTACACGCTGGAAGATCTCATCGCCATCATCTTGCGGGAGCTTAGATCTGCTGCCGAGGCGCAATTTGGAGACATCGGTAGGCGTGTGGTCGTCGGCCGTCCGGTGCATTTCTCGGGAGCTGGTAGTGCGGAGGATGACGCTTTTGCGCTGAGCCGCCTGCGGGCAGCCCTCGAACAGGCGGGGTTTGACGACATCGTGTTCGAATTCGAACCGGTGGCGGCGGCCTATGAGTTCGAGAGCCAGCTCGACCACGACGAACTGATCCTGATCGCCGACTTCGGCGGCGGCACGAGTGACTTTTCGCTCATGCAGGTGGGACCTAGCGTGCGGCGCAGGGGCCATACGGCTGAGGACATTCTGGGCACGGATGGGGTTGCCATCGCCGGCGATACCTTCGATAGCAAGATCGTGCGCCATGTCGTGGCCCCGAGACTGGGACAGGGGTCGCAGTATCGGTCGGCCTTCAATAAGGTGCTGCCGGTGCCGGCGTGGCTCTATACCAACCTCGAACGCTGGCACTATCTGTCGTTTCTGAAGTCGAAGAAGACCATGGACATGCTGGCAGAATTGCGTCTGCAAGCCTTCGAGCCCGAGAAAATCGCCGCGCTCATCCATGTGATCGAGTATGACCTCGGCTACCATCTCTATCGCGCCGTGGAGCAGACCAAGATCGAGCTTTCTGAGCAAGAGCTGAGCGCGCTGCGGTTTCGGGATGCCACGCTCGCCATCGCGCAGGCAGTAAGGCGCGACGAGTTTGATGATTGGATTGGAGACGAGATTACAGCGATCGCGGCCTGCCTTGACCGGCTCCTGGAACATACAGGAGTCGCCCCCACCGATGTTGGCTCTGTGTTCATGACCGGCGGTTCATCCTTCGTGCCAGCGGTACGGCGGCTGTTCGAGGCGCGTTTCGGGCCGTCGCGCATCCATAGTGGTGGTGAGCTCACCTCTGTGGCCAAAGGCCTGGCCTTGCGTGCTCTCGATCTGGGACACTGACACCTCTCGGTACTACCCCTCTCTGTGCCACGAGAGTGATGCACAGGGCAGCTAGTGGATGCCGTGCGTCGAGGTGGGCGTCAGCGCCGTCGATGAGCTCTCCACTGGACCCGGATGCATACCTGCCTGAGGAGAGTCGAATGGCTGACAAGCGTCTTAGAGAGGATGCCCGCGCAGCGATCTCGCCGATGCGCACGCTGGCCGAGCAGGCCTTCTCGCGCACTGCGGGTGCGCCACTCGTGCCAGGCAACCGCATCCGTCTGCTCAAAGACGCCAGGGAAAACTATCCCGCCTGGCTTGAGGCCATGTGTTCGGCGACGCAGACCATCCATTTCGAGAGCTACATCATTTATGATGATGACGTCGGCCGCCAGTTCGCTGACGTGCTCATCGCCAAGGCGCGAGAGGGCGTGCGCGTGCGGCTCCTGTATGATTGGATGGGCGGTGTGGGCAAGGCCTCGTCGCGCTTCTGGCGTGGCTTGACTGCAGGAGGGGTCGAGGTGAGGTGCTTTAACCCGCCACGTGTTGATAGCCCCCTTGGCTGGCTGAGCCGGAATCACCGCAAGTCGATTAGCGTGGATCATCGGGTCGCCTTTGTCACCGGATTATGCGTCGGGCGTATGTGGATCGGCGAGCCGAAGCGCGGCATCGAGCCGTGGCGTGATACCGGCGTGGAGGTGCGTGGGCCTGCCGTGGTGGATATTGTGCAGGCGTTTGCGCAGGCGTGGGCGGAGGCCGGGATACCGCTTGCGGCCGATGAGCTTCCGGACTACGACTCAACTCCTCCAGCCGGTGATGTTATGGTGCGGGTAGTGGCAAGTATGCCGAATGTCGCGGGGTTGTATCGGTTGGACCAACTGATCGCGGCAGTGGCGCGGCAGACACTCTGGTTGACGGATGCATACTTCGTGGGCACGACGAGTTATGTGCAGACGCTTAGAGCCGCCGCCATGGATGGTGTGGATGTCCGGTTGCTGGTACCTGGGAGCAGTGATATCCCTATCTTCGTCTCATTGTCGCGGGCTGGCTACCGCCCGCTGCTGGAGGCTGGCGTGCGGGTGTTTGAGTGGAATGGATCGATGCTGCATGCCAAGACCGCGGTTGCTGATGGACGCTGGGCGCGGCCGAGGGGAGCTGCGCCTCTATAATTTTTCGAAGACCGCCCAATCGGGAACCTTGTCGATGTCAGGCGCTGTACGAGCGAGATCCAGGGGACCCGAAAGTCTCCCGGGCCGGCTCACGTTGGAACCAGGTGCGCTGGTGAAGATCCCGCTGGAACTCGAGACCGACGAGGCAGGTTTCTCCGTGCAGTCATGGACGGTGGACTTTCACCCAGACAGTCTTGGCGCAGTTTCAGCGTCGTTCACCACCGCGTTTTTTCCCAACGCTACCGACATGAGCAAAACGGTGCTGATGGGCTTCGACTACCCCGAGAAAACGGCCGGGCGAAATCGGGCACTGTTGATCCAGCGCAAACTCGCGGTGGAAGAGCCGCGACTTTCCTCGCAGGGTCGCTGGTTGGCCACGCCAGGCGTGACCATCACGGAAAGCGGTCCGACATGGACCTTCAACGTGACCGGCCTGCCGCCTGAACCCCTGCGGCCGGCCATGGTGGAACTGCCTTTGCCGTCGGGCTTCAAATTTCCGCCGGGAAGTATGTTCACGTTCGATTACCGGACGACGCGGCCACCCGAAAACGGACGACAAGATCGGATTGAAATCTACTTCCGCACGGCGAACGGCAATTTGTTTCACGTCTGGCCGCCGCTGCCCGTGACCGATGCCTGGCAGCCCTACACGCAGAACCGGGAGAACTTCACCATGGGGTTTTTCGGCCGGGCCGCATTGCCATGGCGCTTCGCAGACAATCGATGCGTTGCCCTGGTTTTCTTTTTCCGCACCAGCGTGCTTCCGGCGACCTTTGAAATTCGGAACGCGGAGATCGTGACGTGGCAGCGATAGGCGCGGAGGCTATGTTGCTGGAGCAGTTTCGGTAAAACTGTAGCCGGGGTCGCTGACCCCGGTGCCTGGAGAGCACGGTTGGAAAAATGGCAGAACCGGGGTCGGCGACCCCGGCTACAAAAATTCCTAAGTGCACCGAGGCCCGGAAAGAACATCGGAGGACGGGATGCGCTGTGGAGCATCCCGGCAGCTCCGCGTTCCGGCGGTGAAAAACCCGGTTCCGATCGCGACAAAGCTCGTGTTTCAGGAGGGCGTGATGGCAGTCAGGCCGAGAGCCACCGCGGCCTTAACCTGATGAAGATCGTGAGTGTGGATCTCGGCAAAGCCGTGATGCACCGCGCTGACCAGATGGAGGCAGTCGGCCGTGCGCAGAAAGACGCTCTCGGGCAGGGTCGCATAGGTTTGCGCCGCTTGCTTCAGGATTCCGCCATCAAGCGGCACCCAGGTCCAGCGGCCGCCGATGTCATCCTTCGAGAACTGCCGGACGACCGCAAGAAATTCGTCCCGCGTCCATTTTCCTTCACGCAGCCGGCGATGAAAGACCCCCATGAGTTCCGCGCGGGCCAGTTCGGAGAGCATCACCTGGTCCTCCTCGTCGAGGCGGGCGCGCACCGCGGTGGAACCCGCCTCGGGGACGTAATACTTGGCCAGCGTGGACGTATCGCAAAAAATCATCCTCAGCGCTCGCCCCGGAGCACATCGAGGTCCGCGAGCACATCACCGGACGCCGGCTTCGCCAACAAGGCGGCGTATTCCGGCAGCAGGGTCCGCTTGCGCCGCCTGACGGGCAGCAGGTTCGGTCCGGCCAGCACGGCCACAAGGCGGCCCCGGTCCGTGACCGGAACGGGGATCTTGGAGCTGCCGGCCCGCCGGACATGCTCGCCGGTCTTGGCGTGCAGCTGCTTGATCGTGATAGTGGTGCCCATGGTCAGGTGTAACAGAGACACCAAAGATGACTTGTCAAGTGCAACCCTATCCCGATAGCGGGTCAGTCTGTCGTCCGGGCCCCGCCCACAAACAAACCCATGAACGGACACGCCCCTTTTTTAGCGGAGGGCCCGAGCAGCGGAACTGCCGACTTCTCCAGGCCCCGGGGGTGAAAAATCCGTTTGGCCCGGGCCTCGCTCCAATTCGATCCAGCGGCCAAGGGAAACCAACAGCACGCACCAAGTG
>Ga0137403_10001856_pt1 | contig 26271 bp, 21 predicted proteins | sample CZOMad2_1_16fung_FD_122057 | JGI IMG/M metagenome (GOLD analysis project Ga0137403, IMG submission 122057) | Vadose zone soil fungal communities from Angelo Coast Range Reserve, California, USA - CZOMad2_1_16fungal (Hybrid Assembly) | ecosystem: Environmental > Terrestrial > Soil > Vadose zone... | reverse complement strand
GAAGAGCGAACCAAAAACGGCAAGCGACCGGCTAAAAAGCCGGTTCATTTTTTCACCGGTGTTACCTTTTGCGCCTGCGGTAACAAGATGTACGTTCCTTCTAATACGCCCAAATATGTCTGCTACAAGTGCCGGAACAAAATCCCAATTGTTGACTTGGAGGCGGTCTTTAACGAGCAGCTCAAAAACTTCTTTTTATCGCCCAAAGAGCTGACGCAATACCTTAATGACGCAGATGAGACGATCAAAGAAAAAGAAGAGCTACTCAAGAGCCTGGAGAAGGAACAGCAAAAGCTAAAGTCCGAGATGGACAAAATCATGCGGCTCTACTTAGACGACAAGATCACGGCTGACGGTTTTGGCCGTGAGTACTGCCCGCTGGAGGAACGTTCAAGGCAGCTTAGCGACCGGATTCCCGAGCTTCAGGGTGAACTGGATTTTCTTAAGATAAAGTTTCTCTCAAGCGACGAGGTCTTAACCGAAGCAAAGGACCTTTACGGCCGCTGGCCGTCTCTAGAGCCTGAAGCCAAGCGGACGATCATTGAGAACATCACTGATAGAATAACCATCGGAAAAGACGATGTATCTATAGATCTCTGTTACCTACCTTCGTCATCCGAAATGATGGCAGATAAGTCACGCAACCTCAGGGATTCATCGCGGCCACTAACATGAAACTCGCGGGGTAATTAATCGAGCCCATGGCGCGCGAGACCGTGATGCTGCCGTCCTCGAGAGGCTGGCGCATGACTTCCAGAACATTACGCCTGAACTCTGGCAACTCGTCGAGAAACAGGACGCCGTTGTGGGCGAGCGAAACCTCGCCGGGCTTCGGCACCGTGCCGCCGCCCACCAGGCCCGCGTCGGAGATCGTATGATGAGGCGAACGAAATGGGCGAGTGGCGATGATCGCTTGTCCGTTGAGAGTACCGACAACGCTATGAATCTTGGTGGTCTCGAGCGCCTCGGCAAGGGTCAAATCCGGAAGGATCGTCGGCAGTCTCTTCGCCAACATTGTCTTTCCTGATCCTGGCGGGCCGACGAGAATGACATTGTGTCCGCCTGCCGCCGCGACTTCCAGAGCGCGTTTGACATGTTGTTGGCCTTTGACGTCATTGAAATCAGCATTGTATTGGGAATGTTGGTTAAAGAGGTCCTCGAGGTTGACAGAGGTCCGCTTAACGGTTTGGGCGCCGTTTAGAAATTCGACGACCTGCGGCAGGTCGCGTACGCCCAAAACTTCGATTTCGTGGACGACCGCGGCTTCGGCAGCATTCGGCTCTGGAAGAATCAGGCCCTTGAAGTTTTCCCGTTTTGCCGCGATGGCGATCGGCAAAAGGACGCGTATAGATTTGACCGACCCATCGAGTGATAGCTCGCCGATCAAGAGGTAGTCGTCGAGCAGTTTCTTTTCAATCAGTCCTTCGGCAGCGAGAATGCCGATAGCCATCGGAAGATCATAGGCCGAGCCTTCCTTTTTAATGTCTGCGGGCGCGAGATTGATCGTGATGCGCTTGGCCGGAAAGGTATAGCCGCAGTTCTTCACCGCGGCCCGAATACGGTCCTTGCTCTCTTTCACCGCGCCTTCCGGCAGACCGACGGTGGCGAGCTGCGGCAAACCCGAAGCGAGATCGATCTCCACCTCGACGCGCAAAGCATCGATGCCGTACAGAGCCGCACTGTTCACTTTGGCGAGCATATGAATCGCAAACGCGGGCGCAGGCTAACAAACGTGGTGGTGAATGACAAACGAAAAATTCTGTGCAATATCGTTCTTGAGCGGAGTTAATCTCACCGTGCAACAAGATCCGCAGCCGATAGTCACCAGAGCCTACCGTGAGCTGAGCATGGCAAAATAGTGCGATCGTTCTCCCACGTCTTGATGACTTCTGAGGAAATATTAAAATAGACAAACGAGCTCGGATTTATCTTTTCGACTCTTCCTACGTTTCCGTGCATGCGCAGGGTTTTTATATGGAAAACAACCCCACCCAAGTCGAAGACACATTTTATATTCTCGCGACTGAAACGACGGCGGATTACGTCACTCAGGTTCTCAAGGACGGTGACACGTTCGCAGTTTTCGACCGCCACGGCGATATTCAAGCGGCTGGCCTCGGGCAAGAAGGTCTCTACCATGAAGGAACGAGATTCCTTTCGCGCCTTCAATTCAAGTTGGGCAATGCTCGACCTTTTCTGCTCAATTCCACGGTTCAAGAAGACAATCTTCTCTTTGTCGTGAATTTGACCAATCCCGATGTGTATCGCACCGGGCAACTGATGCTGCCTCGTGGAACTTTGCACATCACACGGACCAAATTCCTGCGCCAGTCGACTTGCTTCGAAACGATCAAGTTTATCAACTACGGTCTCGCTCCAGTAGAAGTCCGTTTTTCGATTGAGTTTGACGCCGATTTCGCCGATCTCTTCGAGGTGCGCGGCATGACGAGGGAACGAAGAGGCATTCGTAGCGATGCAAAAACCGCAACTGATCAACTCAGTTTCGCCTACGCGGGGCTCGACGGCGTAGCCCGCCTGACTCGAATACACTGCGCTCCCGCGCCTAACTATTTAACGACCTCTGAAGCCGTGTTTATCCAACCTCTGGGACCGAAAGAGGAAAAAGAATTCTTTCTAACCTATACGTGCGAGACTGCCGGCGCAGCTCCCGTCGGCTTGAATTACGGTCGCGCGCATGCGGACGCGAAACTGGCGCTGGAGACGCTGCGAGCCCGCGCCTGCCGCGTTCACACGTCCAACGAAAAATTTAATGAATGGTTAGCTCGTTCCTCCTCTGATCTTCATATGATGGTTACTTCAACTCCCTTTGGGTTTTATCCATATGCAGGAGTGCCTTGGTTCAGCACCCCGTTCGGACGCGACGGCATAATAACAGCGCTGGAGTATCTTTGGGTTAATCCGGAGATTGCCAGAGGAGTTTTGGCCTTTCTAGCCGGGTCGCAAGCACAAAGGAAAGATCCGGACCGCGACGCCGAGCCAGGCAAGATCCTACATGAAACTCGAAAAGGCGAGATGGCCGCATTACGCGAGATTCCGTTCGACCTTTACTACGGCAGTATCGATGCTACGCCACTGTTTGTGATGCTCGCTGGGGCTTATTTGGAGCGCACGAATGACCTCGAGTTTGTCGGATCAATTTGGCCTCACATCGAATTCGCGCTTCTATGGATGGACAACTATGGTGATCGCGATGGTGACGGTTTTCTCGAATACGCGCGCTATTCACCGAAAGGTTTGACGCAACAGGGATGGAAAGATTCATGGGACTCGGTTTTCCACAGGGATGGGGCGCTTGCAGAGGGGCCGATCGCGCTATGTGAAGTCCAGGGCTATGCCTATGGCGCGAGGATCGCGGGGGCGGCGATTGCTGCAGTACTAGGCGAGACAAAGAAAGCGAAGAGGCTCTTGGCCCGTGCGGAAAAGCTTAGGGAAAATTTTCAGCAACATTTTTGGTGCGAAGAGATTTCGAGCTACGCAATGGCTTTAGACGGCGCCAAGCGGCAGTGCCAAGTAAGCGCGTCCAATGCCGGCCATTGCTTATACGCCGGCATTGCCGAACCGGATCTGGCACAGCGTATCGCAGCTACTCTTATGCAAGAGCACTCGTTCTCAGGTTGGGGTGTGCGCACTCTGTCGACCTCCGAAGCGCGTTTCAATCCCATGTCTTATCACAACGGCTCGATCTGGCCGCACGACAATGCCTTAATCGCCGCGGGATTGACGCGTTACGGTTTTAAGGAAAATGCAAGCCAGATACTCAGGGGTATGTTTGAAGCAAGCCTTTTCGTTGAATATCGGCTGCCCGAGCTGTTTTGCGGTTTTTACCGTCGCGAAGGGGAGGGGCCGGTTCCTTACCCGGTTGCTTGCTCGCCGCAAGCTTGGTCCGCTGCCTCTGTCTTCTTGCTGCTTCAGGCTGTCCTAGGTCTGAAGATTGATGCAGCCGCCTCGAGACTCTCATTCGTGCGTCCGGTAGTGCCGGATTTTCTCGATGAGATTCAAATAGATAATTTGAAAATAGGCGCGGGTTCTGTAGATGTATTGATACAAAGACGGGCACAGCACGCGACGGTCGAGATCGCGCGTCGCGAAGGACAAGTCGAGCTGCTAATTGAAACGTAATCTCGAGGCTAGCTGGATTTCCGCTCGGTTTGATATGGACTTAAGTTGCTAATTGCCTCACCGAGAGGATTCTGTGAGGTCTGTGGACGTGTTTTGCCCTTTTTTCCGAGCAATGCCGTGCGAGCACGACGTTTGGCATCGATGATCCGCTCGTAGATTTTTAAATAATCAACTACCATCGGAGCAGCCGAGAAGCGTTCATCGAAAACCCGCCTGCAACGCTCTCGATCGAAGTGCTGTACCTTGTCCAACGCCGACAAAGATTCTTCGACATCTTCGACAATGAATCCGGTGACTTCGGGATCAATGATTTCAGGGACGGATCCTCGACGAAACGCGATAGTTGGTGTGCCACAGGCCATGGCTTCGATCATGACGAGACCGAAGGGCTCCACCCAGTCGATTGGAAAAAGCAGCGCGAATGCTTTGCCGAGAAACTCTGGCTTTTCCTTTTCACCGATTTCTCCGATGAACTCGACCAACGGGTGATCCAGTAGAGGCCGGATCGTAGTATCCATATAGTGGGCGTCCACAGGATCGACCTTAGCGGCAATCTTGAGTTTGATATTGGCACGCTTGGCAATCTCAATGGCTCGGTCGACTCTTTTTTCCGGAGAGATTCGCCCGAGAAAAGCCAGATAGTTCCCCGAAGTTTTCTTCAACTCGTAAAGATCGATCGGTATTCCATGATGTACCGTTCCTTGCCAGTTGATCGAAGGTAGGGGTCTTCTTTGGGATGTCGAAATGGAAACTACGGGTACGTCATAGAATTCACGATAAAGCGGCGCCAAATCCGGCAGATCGAGCCGTCCGTGCAGAGTTGTGACGTGGGGTCTCCGGAGTCTTCTCAAGAAAGGAAAATGCAAAAAATCGATATGAAAATGAATGATGTCGAAGGACTCGGTGTTCTGGAAAACCTGATCCAGTTGCAAAACATGATAAACTAGCGGCATCTTGCAATCAGGATCGAGGCGGAGCGATCGTTTACACGGCGCAATCAAACGACCTTTGGTTAAAGAGTCCCCGCTTGCGAAAAGTGTTACTTCGTGGCCCTGCTTGATCAGCTCTTCGGTAAGATAAGAGACGATGCGTTCCGTCCCTCCGTAATAAAGAGGAGGCACTCGTTCGTAAAGAGGAGCGACTTGTGCGATTCTCATGATTCTTCTTGCTCTCCGATTTAATCAATTTGCTCGGCAATTCCCTTCTATCTGGCGAGAACGGTCGGTACGGGAAGCTTTCGTGTTAAAAAGTCCGCAAGTCACGTGCCATTAGCAAACCATTAGGTTTCGCTCGACGAGTCTAGATCTGAATGATGAGTTTTGTCGGACAATGACGGATGTTGTGACCAAAATTCTTACATCTTTTAGCCACCTTTGCTAGTTCATTGCATTCATCGCGCAGGCTCGAAGCGCGATCACGGTCGGCGCGCCAGCTTATCCCACAACAGCGTCGATAGTGATGACGATGAACCGCCGATGACTCAGCGATTTATCCAGCTAGAATTTGTCTTTTTTGAAAGACTTGAGCGATGACGGGCGGGCGCGCAGGGCATCATCCTTGGTAACCCGGTCGAAGACGTGCACGCCGCGATTGTGCAGCAACGTCGGCTGGGAAATAATCCGTTTGGCTTGAGCCGGGCAAAGCTCGCAGCGTTTTAACGGCCTATCGGTGACTTTCTGAATCGCTTCAAATCGGTGTCCGTTGGCGCACTGATATTCATAGAGCGGCATGATCGGTATCCGTTGCTATCACAATGATCGTGTCGTCTCAAACGTGGCATGTTATTGCTGCCTCAAACATTTCCTGGTATAAGATTTTATGTTTGCATTGAATCAAGCAGGAGCGCGCAAAACCCAGGCGTAGGTCTGGGTTTTTTTTTAGCTAGGTTCGGAGGTGAACGATGCTGGAACAGGAAGTTTTACCCGTCGGCTTAACCTTCGATGATGTTTTGCTGATCCCGGCGGAGTCGTCGGTTTTACCGCGAGACATCGATGTTTCGACCCGATTGACGGAGCGGATCAAGTTGAACATACCGCTCGTCAGCGCCGCTATGGATACGGTGACCGAGTCGAAAACCGCCATTGCGATGGCCCAAGAGGGCGGCCTTGGCATCATCCATCGAAATCTTTCGGTCGGGGTACAAACCAGCGAGGTCGAAAAGGTCAAAAAATTTGAGAGCGGGATGATCTCCGACCCGATCACGGTCGCGCCGGATCAAAAAATTTCCGATGCCAAAGAAGTCATGAAAAAGTACGGCATCTCCGGGCTGCCCGTGACCCAGAATGGCCGATTGCTCGGGATCCTCACCAATCGCGACTTGCGGTTCGAAAAAAGGCTTGATCGCGCGGTTTCCGAGGTCATGACCAAAAATAACCTGGTGACGGTAAAACCCAGCGTCGACCTCGACGAGGCTAAGGAACTCTTGCATCAGCATCGCATTGAAAAACTTCTGGTTGTCGACGACGAGTTTCGCCTCAGGGGTTTGATCACGGTTAAGGACATCGAAAAGAAAATCCAAAACCCCAACGCCAGCAAAGACGCGCGCGGCCGCTTGCGAGTCGGCGCGGCGGTGGGTGTCGGGGAGGATTGGGAAGAGCGAGTGGATAGCTTGGTACGGGCGGGTGCGGACCTGATCGCCGTCGACACCGCCCATGGCCACTCGAAAAACGTTCTCGACGTGATCGGGCAGATTCGTCGGCGTTATCCCGATCTCGATTTGGCGGGGGGCAACGTGGCTACGGCGGAAGGCACGACGGCGTTGATCGAAGCCGGTGTGAATGTCGTCAAAGTGGGTGTCGGACCAGGCTCGATCTGTACGACGCGAATCGTTTCCGGTGTCGGCGTGCCGCAAGTTACCGCCATTGGCAGCTGCGCCAAGGCCGCGGCGCGTCACAATGTGCCGATCATCGCCGATGGCGGCATCAAATATTCCGGCGATATCACCAAGGCGTTGGCCGCCGGTGCCCATTCCGTGATGATCGGAAGTCTGTTCGCGGGCACGGAAGAAAGTCCGGGCGAGATGATTTTGTATCAGGGACGAACTTACAAAGCCTATCGTGGCATGGGATCGCTCGGCGCCATGGGGCATGGCAGCCGAGACCGCTACGGTCAAGCCGATGTGGCCGACAGCAACAAACTAGTCCCTGAGGGGATCGAAGGCCAGGTGCCTTACAAAGGATCGATGTCGTTCAACATTCATCAACTGGTCGGCGGTCTGCGCGCCGGCATGGGATATCTTGGCTGCAAGGACATCGCCACGCTTCGCGCCAAGCCCAAGTTCATGCAGATTACCGCGGCGGCCCTAAAAGAAGGACACGTGCACGACGTTTTCATCACCAAGGAAGCGCCCAATTACAGAGCAGAATGATACTCGTACTCGATTTCGGTTCCCAGTACACACAGCTCATTGCACGTCGTATCCGAGAGTCCAAAGTCTACTGCGAGATCCATCCATTCAACCTCGCCCTGGCAAAAATCAAAGCGCTTAACCCCGAGGGAATCGTTCTTTCCGGTGGGCCGGCGAGCGTTTACCAAGAGAACGCACCCAAAGTCGATGCCGGCGTCTTCAATTTGCCCGTGCCTTTTCTCGGCATCTGTTACGGCATGGGCATCGTCAACTTGGCCTTTGGCGGCGAGGCTGGCCGCGCTGATCATCGCGAATACGGCGCCGCCGATTTGACCGTCGATATCGACACCGATCTCTTTTGCGGTTTTTCCAAAAATGAATTGACCTCGGTATGGATGAGTCACGGTGACAAGATGACCGCTTTCCCGAGGGGCTGGAACGTGCTCGCGCACAGCAGCAATTCACCCATCGCTGCCTTTGCCGATCCGACGCGCCGCTTCTTCGGCGTGCAGTTTCATCCCGAAGTCGCGCACACGCCGCGTGGACGGGAGATCTTGGACAATTTCATTTTTCGTATCTGCCGCTGTGAGCCCACTTGGACGATGGAACATTTTGGCGAGACCGCGTTGCAGAAAATCCGCGCCGAGGTGGGCGCGGGCCGGGTTCTCTGCGCGCTCAGCGGCGGCGTGGATTCGGCGGTGGCGGCGACCTTGGTTCACCGCGTGATCAAAGAACGGCTGGTCTGCGTTTTCGTCAATAACGGACTCTTGCGCAAGAACGAAGCCGAACAAGTGTGCGGCCTATTCGTCGAGCGATTTGGCCACAGTTTTTACTACGTCGATGCCAGCGAGCAATTTCTTGGCGCATTGAAGGGCCTCGAAGATCCCGAAATCAAACGCAAACGCATCGGCCATACGTTCATCGAAGTGTTTGAAGACCAAGCACGCAAGCTTGGTGAGATCGAATTTTTGGCGCAGGGAACACTTTATCCCGACGTGATCGAGTCGGTCTCAGTTCTTGGGCCTTCGGCGACTATCAAGTCACACCACAACGTCGGCGGCTTGCCCATCGACATGAAATTCAAATTGATCGAGCCGCTGCGCGAGCTTTTCAAAGATGAAGTAAGAATCCTGGGTAAAGAGCTCGGTTTGCCCCATGAAATGATCCAGCGCCAGCCGTTTCCCGGTCCCGGGCTGGCGATCCGTGTGTTGGGCGAAGTGACCGAGGAGCGGTTGAAGGTATTGCGTAAAGCGGACGTGATTGTGCTCGATGAAATCAAAGCGGCGGGTTACTACGACAAGGTTTGGCAATCGTTCGCGGTTTTATTGCCGGTCAAAACCGTCGGCGTCGTCGGTGACGAGCGCAGCTATGAGAACGTCATCGCGCTGCGCGTAGTCGAGAGCCAGGACGGCATGACCGCTAACTGGGTGCCGTTGCCCTATGAGCTGCTCGGCAGAATTTCTAATCGCATTCTGAATGAAGTGCGCGGGGTTAACCGCGTGGTTTACGACATCTCCTCCAAGCCGCCAGCGACTATTGAGTGGGAATAAGGTATTCCGCTTCCGTCGCTCGCCGTCGTCATTGAACCGACCGATCAGATGGGTGATGATATTCTCCCATATGACGACACAAGATAACGAAATCATTGCCATCGACGGATGGGGATCGACGCCCGGCGCTCCCGAAGTCGTGCGCTTTCTCGAAGGCCCGCAAAAACGCGCGCAGGAGCTCATGCGGGCGACGCGGATTTTTTTCGAATTCGTGCGGGGCTTTCGTGAGCTCCACTTTGTTGGGCCGTGCGTTACGGTTTTCGGCTCGGCGCGCTTCACTGAAAATCATCCTTATTACAGTCTCGCTCGGCAGACCGGTGCCGAACTCGCCAAGGCTGGTTTTACCGTGATGACCGGCGGTGGGCCGGGAATCATGGAAGCTGCTAACCGCGGTGCCAAGGAAGCCGGCGGCCGATCGATCGGCTGTAATATTCAGCTGCCCAAAGAACAGCAGCCAAATCTCTATCTGGATCAGTGGATTACCTTTCGCCATTTCTTTGTCCGAAAAGTCATGCTCGTGAAATATTCTTATGCCTTCATTGCGCTGCACGGGGGGTTCGGCACTCTGGATGAGATTTTTGAAACCGCCCTGCTAATCCAAACGGGCAAGATTCGCGAGTTTGCCTTGGTGTTAATGGGCAAAGAATTCTGGCGCCCGCTAATCGACTTTATGTCCGAACGTCTGGTCAAGGAAAAGACGATCGATCAGATTTATCTCGACCGATTGATCGTCACGGACTCGGCTCGGGAGGCGATAGAGGCGATCACGGAAGTTGCCAAGCGTCGCTTCGGCCTCACCTATGGCGCGCGCATGAAACGCCGTTGGATATTCGGCGAGAAAGAGGTGGCTTAGGAGTGTTCCATGAAGCATATCGCGCAGGTGCTATTGTTTGACCGCAACCAGAAATTGCTGATCTATCTGCGCGACGACAAGCCGGATATTCCGTTTCCAAATCACTGGGATTTCTTCGGCGGTCACGTCGAGGAAGGCGAGACGCCGGAACAGGCACTGACGCGGGAAATCAAAGAAGAGTTAGGCCTCGACTTATCGGCTTGGCAGTTCTTTCGTCGCTATGAGTGCACGGAGGGCGACGCGTATGCCAATGTTAAATACATCTTTCGCGCGAATATCGACAAGCGGCCGGCGGAGCTCGTTCTTTATGAAGGGCAAAGATTGACCAGCATTGCCATGGAGCAGCGGTTTACCTTCTCATTCGCCAATATCCTTGGCCGCGTCTTGGAAGACTTCATCGCCGCCGGTTGGTGGCCGCAAGCTGTGGATAACTCTTCGAGTAAAATTACCGCGAAATAATTGTCGAGCCATTCGCTTTGTGCTAATTGATTAATACCCGCAATGGAACATTCTCGTTTCGTTCATCTTCACTGCCACACCGAATATAGTCTGCTGGATGGCGCGAACAAAGTCGATAAATTGTTCGAGCGCATCAAAGCGCTCAAGCAGCCCGCGGTCGCCATGACCGACCACGGCAACATGTTCGGCGCCGTGGAATTTTACCGTGAGGCGATCAGCCACGGCGTCAAGCCGATCATCGGCTGCGAAATCTACGTCGCGCCCGCCAGCCGCTTCGAAAGGAAAGGCGTCGACAAGGGCCCTAGGGAATATAACAACCACTTGATTCTTCTCGCGATGAACCAGCAGGGTTACCGCAATCTCTGCAAATTGGTGACCCTCGGTTACATGGAGGGTTTTTATTACAAGCCGCGGATCGATAAAGAGCTGCTGCAGGAATTCAACACCGGCCTGATCGCTTTGAGCGCCTGTCTGCAGGGCGAGGTGTCGCAGGCGCTGTCCGCGGGTCATTTTGAGAAAGCGAAGCTCGCGGCGGAAACCTACGCGTCCATTTTCGGCGATCGCTACTACATCGAGATCCAAGACAACAAACTCGCGGAACAAGAGAAGGTCAACCGTTTGCTGGTGGAACTGGCCAAGGAAACTTCGATTCCGGTCGTGGCGACCAACGATTGCCATTACGGCGAGCGCGCAGACTTTCACGCGCACGACGTGCTGCTATGTGTCCAGACCGGCAAGACCATCAACGATGACAACCGACTCAAGATGGAAACCGACGAGCTCTATCTCAAGTCCGCCGAGGAAATGACCAGGGGATTCGACTACTGTCCCGGCGCGGTTGAGCGGACGCTGGAAATCGCCGATCGCTGTAATGTCGAAATTGAATTCGGCAAGTATCATTTCCCCACGTTTACCCCGCCCAAGGAGATCAGCCTCGATGACTACCTCGATGAGCTGGCGCACCAGGGCCTCGAAGAACGTCTCGAAGGCGTTACCGATCCGGAGACCAGGAAGAGCTATGCCGAGCGGCTCGAATACGAGCTCGATGTCATCAAGCGCATGCAGTTTCCCGGCTACTTCCTCGTGGTCGCCGACTTCATCAATTACGCGAAGCGCAGTGGTATTCCGGTCGGGCCGGGGCGCGGTTCGTCGGCGGGAAGTTTAGTTGCCTACGCGCTTCGCATCACCGACCTCGATCCGATCCGCCATGTGCTGCTGTTCGAACGGTTTCTCAATCCCGAACGACGATCGATGCCCGATATTGACGTCGACTTCTGCATCCGCGGCCGCGCCCAGGTCATCCAGTACGTCAAAGATAAGTACGGCGCCGACCGGGTCGCCCAGATCGCGACCTTCGGCACCCTCAAAGCCAAGGCGGCGATCAGAGACGTCGGTCGAGCGCTCGGATTTTCCTTCGCCGAGACCGATACGATTGCCAAGCTGATCCCGGCGCCAAAGCAGGGTTTCGATTACCCGTTGGCTGAGTCGATGAGAATGGAGCCGCGCCTGCCTGAGTTGATCAAGAACGATCCGCGGGTGAAGACTTTGATGGACCATGCGCTGCGCTTGGAAGGACTCGTGCGGCACGCCTCGACCCACGCCGCCGGCGTGGTCTTGTCGAACTTGCCGCTGGTTGATCATCTGCCGCTATTTGTCGATAAAGAAGGCGGTATCGTCACGCAATTCGACATGAGCTGCGTGGAGAAGATCGGGCTGGTCAAGTTCGATTTCCTCGGCCTAAAAACGCTCACGCTGATTCATGATTGCTTGAAGCTTATCGACGCGACTCGTGGCGAAAAGATCGATCTCAACCACCTACCTCTTGACGACAAGAAAACTTATCGCACTCTTTGCAACGGCAACACCACCGGCGTGTTCCAACTGGAAAGCGGCGGCATCCGTGAAATGACGGTAAAAATCCGGCCGAATTGTTTCGAGGACCTTGTCGCGATTCTGGCGCTCTATCGGCCCGGTCCCCTCGACAGCGGCATGGCCGAAGAATACATCAAGCGCAAACACGGCAGAGAAAAGATCAAGTATTTGCACCCGCTACTCGAGACGATCCTGAAAGACACTTACGGGGTCATTGTCTACCAGGAACAGGTCATGCAAATCGCTCAGGTGCTCGCCGGTTATACCATGGGCGATGCCGATATGTTGCGGCGGGCGATGGGCAAGAAAGATCCCGAGGAGATGGCGGCGCAGCGCGAGCGCTTCGTCGAAGGGGCGCGCGGCAAGAAGATCGATGACAAGATCGCCGCGGAAATTTTCGACCAAATGGAGACCTTCGCGCGCTACGGGTTCAATAAATCGCACTCAGCGGCGTACGCATTGGTGTCCTATCAAACCGCGTATCTGAAGACCCACTATCCGGTGGAGTTCATCGCCACGTTGATGACCTCCGAAATGGGCGACACCGACAAGGTCATAAAAAATCTCGCCGAATGCCGCGGCAAAGACATCGAGGTATTGGCGCCCGACATCAACGAAAGCCGCGCCGACTTCACGCCGGTGGGAAGTAAGATTCGCTTCGGCTTGGCGGCGGTTAAAAATGTCGGCGAAAAAGCCGTCGAAGTGATTCTCGAAACCCGCGCGAAAGATAGGCCCTTCGAGTCGCTCTTTGACTTTTGCCGGCGCGTCGATACGACGGCGGTCAATCGGCGTGTCATTGAGAGCTTGATCAAGTGCGGCGCGTTCGATTCGACGCAGGTTTCGCGCGCGCGCATGTTCGGCGCGCTGGATGATGCGATGAAGGCCGGCCAGGCGCATCAGCGGGATCAGTCGAGCAATCAAATCGATATCTTCGGCATGCTCGGCGCACCGACCCGAGGCGGCAAAAAAGCCGGCGATATTTATCCTCAGGTGAGCGAATGGTCGACTCAGGAGGCGCTGGCGTTCGAAAAGGAAGCGCTCGGTTTCTACATCACCGGCCATCCCTTGGATAAATTCGATCGAGTGCTTAAAAAAATTGCCAGCGGAATGATTGCCACGTTAAAGGAAAAGGGGCAGCCGGGAGACGTTAAGATTGGCGGCGTGGTCTCGGCGTTGCGACTGCGCAACACCAAAAAGGGCGACCGCTACGGTAGTTTCAATCTCGAGGACAAGACCGGTTTCATCGAGGTGCTCGCATGGCCGGACACGTACAAAAAATGTTCCGGTTTACTCGGCGCTGATGATCCGATCTTTGTGAAGGGGCGGCTGGAAGTGGGCGAGGAACGCATTCAGGTGATCGCCAACGACATCGAGGCGTTGAGCGAAGCCGCCAAGAATCAAAAATACGGGACCGTCAATGGCAACGGCGAAAAGATCCACCTCTACGTCCGTGAAGCGGAGGTTTCCGCCGAAGAATTGGTCATCTTGCGCGATACCCTGCTCGATTTTCCCGGTCGGTCAACGGTTTATCTCCACCTGCTGCAATCCGTAAACGGCGAAACCGTCATCGAGCTTCCCGATCAAGTGCGCATCGCCTCGACGCCGGAGCTCGTCGGTACCGTAGAACGGCTCTTTGGGGCGCGGGTCAGTTTCCATTCGCTGGTATCTTGAAACAAGTGATTTCCACGCAACGGTCGAAGGAAAAGGCCCTGTTGGTCGGTATCGAGTTGCCGTCAGGAAATCACAAAGTCCCGCTGCAGTATAGCTTGGATGAGCTCGAGCGCCTGGCGAAAACCGCGGGCGCGTCAGTTCTCGGCAAACACAGCCAGCAGATAAAAAACGTCACACCGGCGACGCTGATCGGCAGAGGCAAAGTCGATGAAATTCAAAAAAGCTTAGAACGAACGCATGCAGATCTCGTTATCATCGACGAGGATCTTACCCCGGCCCAGCAGCGCAACCTGGAAAGCGCCTTCAAAATCCGTGTTATTGACCGTAGCCAATTGATTCTTGATATTTTTGCCCAGCGCGCGCGCAGCAGCGAAGGCAAGGTCCAAGTGGAGTTGGCCCAGCTGGAATACCTGTTACCGCGCCTGACGCGCCAGTGGACCCACTTGTCGCGGCTCGGCGGCGGTATCGGCACGAGGGGACCGGGCGAAACCCAGCTGGAAGTGGACCGCCGGCGAATACGCGAGCGCATCGGCCATCTCAAGCGGCGGCTCAAAACCGTCGAGCGCACGCGCACGTTACAACGCAAGGAACGCGACGCGGTGCCCTTCGCAACGGTCGCGTTGGTCGGCTATACCAACGCGGGAAAGTCGACGTTGATGAACACGCTCACGCGCGCCGGCGTGTTTGTCGAGGATAAGCTCTTTGCCACGCTCGATCCGACGACGCGCGCGCTGCGCTTGCCGAACGGCGACAAAGTGATGATCGTCGATACCGTCGGCTTCATCAATAAGATCCCCCACTCATTGATCGAAGCATTCAAGAGCACGCTGGAAGAGGTCAGTCGCGCCGACCTGCTGCTTCACCTGGTCGACATGGCCAACCCGCTCTACGACGAACACGTCGACGTGATCGAAAAAGTGCTCGACGAAATCGGCGCCGGCGAAATTCCGACGGTGCTGGTGCCAAACAAAGTCGATCTCGCCTCATCGGCCGGGGCGAGGCAACTCAAATCGGCAAAGGGATGCGATGTTTGTCCCATATCGGCTTTGACCGGAGCCGGCGTTACGCAGTTAATGGAGACCGCCGGCAAGATTCTCGACCGAAAAAAAGAGCGGTTTCACGCCTGCTTTACCCCGGCGCAAGGCGGGCTGGTTGCGCTACTACGCGAGCGTGGCCGCATCGTCAAAGAAAAATATGACGGCGATTTGCTCCGCGTCACCGCTATGGTCACGCCAAAGTTGGCCGGGCAAATGCGCAAGCTCTTGAACGCTAATGGAGTTCAGGCGGAATGGCTATCGTAAATCGCGATGTTGAATCTGCCCAATTGTTTAACGCTCGTTCGCATTCTGACGATCCCGATCTTTCTGGAATTTCTCGCCTACCAGTTTTATGGGCAAGCGCTGGCGGTTTTTATCCTTGGGGGGTTCACCGATTTCTTGGACGGCTTGATCGCCCGCAAGATGAAGCAGCAAACCGCTCTCGGCGCCTACCTGGATCCGGTTGCCGATAAACTACTGGTGATCACTTCTTTCGTTATGCTCGGCGCCATCGAGGGTATTCCTATGTGGCTCGCCGTTGTCGTCGTCGCCAGGGATATCCTGATCCTTATCGGTTACGCCATCATGTACGTGCTGGTTGAAGAACGCCTGCAAGTGAAACCGAGCCGGCTCGGGAAGTGGAGCACAATGCTGCAATTGGTGACCGTGGGCGTGGCGCTGGCGTTACTCTATGACCCCACAGTATTTAGCGCGCCATTTCTGGATTCATTTGTCTGGGCGACCACTGTCACCACCGTGGTGTCGGGTTGCCAATATCTTTATCGAGGACTGCTCTGGCTGCAAAATCGCGCCGCCAGTATCAACCGTCCCGGTTGACACGCTGGGGAAAAATTGGTAATAAAATCGATCTCTTGCACTGTTTAAATCTATCGTTGTTCGGTCCCGGTGAAGCGCCCATGTAATGCGTTCAGTACTCGCTAAGTCGACTCGTTCGGGCCACTCCTGTTCGGTCTTGCAGGCACGTAGCTCAGTGGGAGAGCGCTTCCTTGACACGGAAGAGGTCGGCAGTTCAATCCTGCCCGTGCCTACCATTTTTTTTTAACCCGACAGCATGGATACGATTCACGTCACATTACCTGACGGAAAAGCCGTCGACGTTCGTCCTGGCAGCAGGATCGCCGAAGTCGTCGCTTCGGCGGGCCTGAAGAAGGACATCATCGCGGCTAAGGTCAACGGCCGGCCGGTGGATTTGCAGCATGCTTTGGAGAGCGACTGTGCGGTCGAGTTGGTGTCGCCGAATAGCGCCGAGGGCCTCGATATCTTACGGCACTCCACCGCCCACTTGATGGCCCAGGCGGTGCAGAATCTCTTCCCCGGCACCCAAGTGACCATCGGGCCGACCATCGAGGATGGGTTTTACTATGACTTCAAGCGGGACAAGGCTTTCTCGCCGGAAGAGCTGGAACAAATCGAAAAGCGGATGCAAGAGCTGGCCAGAGCCAATTTGACCATCACTCGTGAAGAGATGCCGCGCGCTCAGGCGATCGATCTATTTCGGAAGATGGGAGAAGATTACAAAGTCGAGATTATCGAAGGAATCCCGGACGAAAGAGTCTCGCTCTATCGCCAGGGCGACTGGATCGATCTTTGCCGCGGACCTCATGTGCCGAGCACATCTGCGCTCAAGGCATTTAAACTGACCAGCCTCGCCGGAGCGTATTGGCGCGGAGACTCTCGCAATGAACAGCTCCAACGAATCTATGGTACCGCGTGGGCCAACCGAAAGGACCTGGATGCCTACCTCAAGCGCATCGAAGAAGCCAAACAGCGCGATCATCGCCGTCTGGGCCCGGCCTTAGACTTATTCTCGCTTCATCCGATCGCGCCGGGCTCGCCGTTTTTCCATCCCAAAGGCACGATCATCTACAACATCCTGATTCAGTTTATCCGCTCCCTTTACGATCGGTACGGCTACACCGAAGTCGTCACTCCGCTCATTTACAAGACCGATCTGTGGAAAACTTCGGGACACTACGAGGCCTTCAAAGACGACATGTTTCTGATGGATGTGCACGACGGCGAGTACGGCGTGAAGCCGATGAACTGTCCGGGGCATTGTTATCTTTTCACGACGCGAAAGTACTCCTATCGCGATCTTCCCATTCGTTATGCCGACTTTAGCCGCCTGCACCGCTTCGAACAGTCGGGCGTTCTTTCGGGTTTGACTCGGGTACGTTCGTTCGCCCAGGACGATGCGCATATTTACTGTACGCCGGAACAGCTCGACCGCGAGCTCGAACAATTTGTCGCGATGACCAAGGAGGTCTATAAGGTCTTTGGCTTCGACCGCATCGAAGTCACTCTCCAAACCCGTCCCGAAAAGTTTCTCGGTCGCATCGAATTGTGGGACGCGGCAGAAGCAGCGCTCCGCCGCTGTCTTGAACAGTCGGGATTTTCAGTGAAAATTCTTCCGGGGGAGGGGGCATTTTACGGGCCCAAGATCGGCTTTGATTTTCGCGATGTGCTGGAACGTTCGTGGACTCTTGCGACGGTGCAGATCGACTGTGCCATGCCTGAGCGGTTCGGCCTCAAGTACGTGACGTCGGAAGGAACCGAGGCAACTCCGGTCATGCTACACCGGGCCGTCTTGGGGTCCATTGAACGCTTTATCGCGATCCTTCTAGAGCATTGTGCCGGCGCTTTTCCGCTATGGCTCGCGCCGGTTCAGCTCAAGATATTGACAGTGACTGATAATCAGATGGAATATGCTAAAACGGTATTCGATCAGCTGCGCGCTGCGGGTTGGCGGGTTGAGTTGGATGGCCGAAACGAGAAACTCGGCTACAAGATCCGCGAAGCCCAACTGGCGAAAATCCCTTATGCCGTTGTCATCGGCGATAAGGAAGCTGAGGCGCAAATCGTCGCGCCACGCCGCCGGGGCGGCGAAAACCTAGCGCCCCTGCCGCTTGGCGAATTTATCGAGCGGCTGCGCGGCGAGGTTGCACAAGAAATGGGAGAAGCATAGAGATATAACAATCGAACCACGGATGGAGGTGGCTTATCGCAAGAGAAGCGAGGATCAATCATCAAATTCGCTCCCGTGAAGTCCGGGTGATCGGACCGAAGGGCGAGCAGCTCGGAGTGCTGGCGTTGCATGAAGCGCTCAAGCAAGTGGAAGCGCTGGAGATGGATTTAGTCGAAGTCGCGCCGGACGCCCAACCGCCGGTCTGCCGCATGATGGATTACGGCAAGTTTCGCTACGAGCAGAAAAAGAAATCCCACGGCGGAAAAAAACACTCGGTCGTCGAAGTCAAGGAAGTCAAAATGGGTTCTCGCACAGACGCTCATGACGTCGAGCATAAGGTCCGCAATATTCGCCAGTTCATCGAGAAAGGCCAAAGAGTCAAAGTATCGGTGTTCTTTCGCGGGCGGGAAATCACGCATCCCGAGCTCGGCAGGCAGATGCTCAGCGGCGTGGTCACTCAGGTGCAGGACATCGCCAAAGTAGATATCGAACCGCGCTTGGAAGGGCGAAATATGGCGATGTTATTGACGCCCAAAGCATGATGACGGTGATGTTGAGCAGGATCAAAATCTGAGGAGTTAACAGGTGCCAAAAATCAAAACCAACAAAGCGGCAGCGAAAAGATTTCGCGTGACGGGAAGCGGAAGAATTAAACGCAACAAAGGATACAAACAACACATCCTTTCGTCCAAGAACAAGAAGCGCAAACGCCATCTGCGCCAGTCGGCGATGGTATCGGCGGTGGAGACTAAGAACATCCGCAAACTAATACCTTATAAATAAGTAACCAGGAGCTGAGGAGTGAGAGTTGCAGTAGCCGAGAGTATTTTACTCGGTCCGCATCGCGCAGTACTCGAACGAGGGAGGAGTTTCTAAAGTGCCTAGAGCCAAAGGTGGAAGTAAATCGAGACAGAGACGCAAAAAAATAATGAAGCTGGCCAAAGGCTACGTCGGTGGCCGAGGCCGGCTCTATCGTTCCGCGCGGGAGACCGTCGAGCGCGCGCTGGCGTTTGCTTACCGTGACCGAAGGATCAAGAAGAGAACCTTTCGCGGATTATGGATTACCCGCATTGGCGCGGCGGCGAAGATCAACGGTCTCTCTTATAATCAGTTAATCAGAGGCCTCAAGCAGGCCGGCGTCGAGCTGGACCGCAAAGTTCTCGCGGAAATCGCCGTCGTCGATATGCCGGCGTTCGGCCAAATAGCCCAGACCGCAAAATCTCACCTAGGCGCTTGAGCGCCTGAGTATTTCAGTCGAATGAACGATTCACTGGAAGCTCTCCGAGGAGAGGTTCTGGCGCGAATCCAGCAATCTAACTCCGCGGCAGAGCTCGAACAGATACGGGTCGAGGTTCTCGGCCGCAGCGGTCGCGTGACGCTCATGCTGCGCGGGCTCAAAGATCTTCCGGCGGAGCAGCGACCGAGCGCCGGCGAGCGACTCAACCAGCTGCGCCGCGATCTCGAACAGGGTTTGGCGGAGCGCCTGAGTGTGGTTACGCAGCAAGCCCAAGCGCAGGCGCTAAAAGAACAGCGCGTCGATATTACTCTCCCCGGAAGTCGCTGGGCGAGGGGAAGCACTCATCCACTGACGCTGGTGATCGATGAAATCATCGACATTTTCTGGGGAATGGGCTTTGAAATCGCCCGCGGGCCCGATATCGAGGACGATTACCATAACTTCGAAGCGCTCAATATTCCCAAAGACCACCCGGCGCGGGACATGCAAGATACCTTCTTCGTATCCAATGGACGTTTACTTAGAACGCATACGTCGCCGGTACAGATCCGCACCATGGAAAACCGCAAGCCGCCGCTGCAAGTGATCGTGCCGGGAGCGGTCTATCGCCACGATGACGACGCCACGCACTCGCCGATGTTTCATCAGGTCGAGGGTTTCATGGTCGATCACAGGATTGCCTTCTCTGATCTCAAAGGCGTGCTGACCCACTTTTTACGGGAGATATTTAACCGAGACGCGGGCGTGAGATTTCGTCCAAGCTTCTTCCCGTTCACCGAGCCGAGCGCGGAGATCGATATTCAATGTGTGATCTGCGGTGGTAGCGGAGCGCATAAGTCGGGCCAGGCCTGCCGGGTATGTAAGTCCAGCGGCTGGCTGGAAATCCTTGGCGCGGGAATGATCGATCCAGCGGTTTTCAAGTTTGTCGGCTATGATCCAAAAAAATTCTCCGGATTTGCTTTTGGCATGGGTGTGGAGCGGATCGCCATGCTGAAATACGGTATCGATGACATTCGCTTGTTCTTCCAAAATGACCTTAGGTTCTTGAGGCAATTTAGCTGAGAGGAAGGGAATGATGGAATACTGGAATACAGGAATATTGGTCTTAAAACCCATTACTCCAACACTCCAGTACTCCATCACTCCAATCCTATGAAGTTCACGTTCAACTGGCTGAAAGAGTTCGTCAAGGTCACCGCTGGGCCTGCAGAGCTTGCCAAGCTGCTCACCATGGCGGGTCTTGAAGTCGAGTCCCTCGTGCCTCAGCGCGAAGCGGAGTCGAACGCCGAAGACTGGTTGTTCGAGATCGCGGTCACGCCCAACCGTGGCGATTGTTTGGGCATCGCGGGAATCGCCCGCGAAGTCGCAGCTCTGACGGGTGGTCAACTGCTGTCGATCCCATCGAGCCCGGCCAAAAAAGATGCAACGATCAACAAACGCATTAGTCTGATCATCGAAGACCCGCGTCTGTGCCCCCGGTATTCGGCGCGGATCGTCGACGAAGTGGCGGTTTCCGCCGCACCCGCGTGGTTGCGCTACCGCATCGAGTCCTGTGGTATTCGCTCGATTAACAACGTGGTCGATATCACCAACTACGTGATGCTCGAAACCGGCCAGCCGCTCCATGCGTTCGACCTCGATCGGCTAACGGCGAAAAAGATCGTCGTGAGGACCGCGGGGGATGTGAGGAAATTTACTACCCTTGACGGCGTCGAGAGAGAATTAACCGCTGAGGATTTGCTGATCTGCGACGGCGATACTCCCGTGGCGCTCGCGGGGGTGATGGGCGGCATGGATTCCGAAGTGATAGACTCCACACGCTCACTCTTGCTCGAGAGCGCCAATTTCGCGCCGACAGCGATCCGCCGCACCGCCAAACGGCTCGCGCTCCATAGTGAAGCCTCGCATCGTTTTGAACGTGGCGTCGACCCTGTAGGAACGATTGCAGCCCTCGACCGAGCGGTCTATTTGCTGATCGAGCATGCCGGTGCCAAAGCGCTTGCAGGGGTGGCCGATCGCTTTCCCGGCAGAGCGAAAGCGTCGACGATTTTGCTGCGCGAAGAGCGCATCGAGAAACTTCTTGGTTTAGAGATAAGTCGCAAACAAGTCGAAAAGCTGCTTCGCTCCCTCGGCATGAAAACCGAGCGGCAAGGGCGAAGCGGCAGCCTAAAGGTCATTCCGCCGACGAGTCGTGCGGATATTATACGCGAGGCGGACGTGATCGAGGAGCTGGCGCGTGTGCACGGCTACGATCGCATTCCCACCACCCTGCCGTTGGTCAGATGCTCAGGCGGAAAGCACGATTCGCGCCTGGGGTGGGAGAGAAAGCTCCGCTCTCTCTTGGCCGGCGAAGGAATGACCGAGGTCATTAACCTGCCGTTTACCAGCGAAGCATTGAATCGAACTTTCGCCGGACCCTGGGCAAGCGCCGCGACCGTCACTGTGCTTAATCCACTGGCAAAAGAAAACGCCGAGATGCGCGGCAGTCTGTTGCCCGGACTGCTCGACAATTTACGGCTTAATCTGGCATACCAAGCGCAGAGTTTTTGGGTGTACCATCTGGGCAAAGTCTTTCGTTCGACCGCAGACGGAGAGAACACGGAGCGGCAGTGTGTCGCTGCTTTGCTGTACGGCCCTCGGCCGCGCTACGGCCTGCGCGTGAGTGACGAATCACCGTTGGGATTTCTCGATTGCAAAGGGTTGGTGGAAGCCGTCTTGGATCTATTCCGCGTGCGCGAGTTGGTACGTTGGAGCGCCACAGCACCTGGAGTTTTACATCCCGGGAGGTCGGCGAGCCTGCGCTACGGCGAGACCGAGCTGGGCTATTTGGGCCAGCTCCACCCCGACGTCTGCGATCAACTGGCCGTTCCGCCGGTGTTGCTGTTCGAACTTGACTTCGAGAAACTGCTTGAGTATGCTCCGCGGCGAATAACGACAAGGGCGCTTCCGCGTTTTCCGGCCGTCGAGCGAGATGTTGCGATTGTGGTGGATCGCGACTTTGGCTCGCAACAAATCGTCAGTTGGATCCAGAATCTCGGCGAAGCTTTGATCGAACATGTTGAAGTTTTCGACCAGTACGTTGGCGCTCCGATTCCGGAAACGAAGAAAAGCTTGGCCTATAAAATTTCTTATCGCGCCGAGGACAGAACCCTAACAGACAGTGAGATCAATGCGCTGCACCAGAGCCTGGTGGACCGGCTTGGCAAGACGTTTGGCGCCGAGCGGCGCAGCTGACTGAGCTGAGAGAAGAGGTAGAAAAATGACAAAAGCAGAAATCATCACGCGAATCTACGAGAAAGTCGGCTTCTCGAAAAAGGATGCTACCGATGTGGTCGAGGCCACGTTCGACATTATCAAAGGCTGCCTGGAGCGCGGTGAGAAGGTAAAAATCTCCGGCTTCGGCAACTTTGTCGTCAATACGAAACGGCCGCGCAAGGGCAGAAATCCGCAAACCGGCGATGAGATCATCATCGTCGGCCGGAAAGTGTTGACCTTCAAGGCCAGCCAAATCATGAAGAAGAGCTTGAACAGCATGGGAACAACTGCGCCGTCATCGTCGCCGACGTCCGCCGCATCCGAATAAACCTTGGCGATGCCTGCCCGTCTGCCGGAAAAAATTTACTTCAAGATCGGCGAAGTGAGTGAAATCGTCGGCGTCGAACCCTACGTTTTGCGCTATTGGGAAACCGAGTTCGACTTGCTCAGGCCGTCGAAGGCGCCATCGAAACACCGGCTCTACAAAAAACGCGACGTCGAGTTGTTGCTCGATATCAAGCGGCTGCTTTACACGGAAGGCTTTACCATCGAAGGCGCGCGCAAGAAACTGAAAGAAACCAAGAAAGAAGAAAAGGACCAACTCAAGCTGCCGCTGGCTGAACAGAAATACAAGAGCGCGCTGGTCAAGCTCAGAAAAGATTTGGAGTCGCTCCGCAAATTGCTCTCCTAGTTTCCTTGTTCTCAACTCTTCAGCCGATCGCCGCGCAAACGCGGCGCGCGCCGCTCATCAGCAACCAACGAAAATTGCTTTAACCCCGACGGAATGGTAAATATCCTGCAGCCAACTAATGTCGGGGCGTAGCGCAGCCTGGTAGCGCACACGCTTGGGGTGCGTGTGGTCAGCGGTTCAAATCCGCTCGCCCCGACCATTCCTTTCCCGCCCTGCTAAATTCGAAGCACGAAACCTTATATTGGGTCCTGAGCGATGTCGAAGGATTCGAAGCTCGAAACAATATCAAATGACAAAAGGATTCAATGTTCCAAACAACCTCGAATCGGACCACCCGCCCGTCGAAGGTGAGGCAGAGATTGCCGCTTCTGGGAATTCATAACCGCGACCACGCGGCCAGAATCATCTGCCGCATTCTTCTCGCTCAGCCGCGTTTGCTCAGCCTCGCCAGGATCTTTTCGCGCGGCATCATCTGGCCCAGCTCGTCCAGACTTTGGGGTCGGCCATGATATTTGCTATTTTAGCGGCGCGCATGCTAGATGCTCAGTCGCCATGGCACGGCAAAAGAGAGTGGAATATCCAGGGGCGCTGTATCACGCGATCACCCGAGGGAATCAACGACAAAAGATTTTCAAAGATGATCGGGATCGAACGAAGTACTTGGAGCTGCTCTCTCGCCTAAAGGAACTCCATTCGTTTCGCATACACGCTTACGTTCTGATGCCAAACCATGTGCACTTGCTCGTGGAAAGTGGCGGGATTCCGCTGTCACGGATAATGCAAAGATTGGGCACCGGTTACACCCAGTACTTCAATCGCAGGCACGGACTTGTGGGCCATCTATTTCAGGGGCGCTACAAGGCTATTTTGTGCGACAAAGATAGTTATCTATTGGAGCTCAGCCGATATCTGCACCTAAATCCGGTCAGGATCAAAGCGGTCAAAGACCCCATAGACTATATTTGGAGCAGCTATCGGGGGTATGTACGGGGAACCGAGCGGCAAAAATGGTTAGACACCACCGACGTGCTCAGACAGTTCAGTCGAAATCCGGGCCAAGCGAGAAAGCTCTATCGTAGGTTCGTATCGGAGGCCATCGGCCAGGGGCACAAACGAGAGTATTACGAGGTGATGGACGCCCGGTTTCTGGGCGATAGAGAATTTGCTGAGGACATTAAGGCGAAGACAAAGACTCGGGGTTATGTGCGGGTCAAGATCAAGCCGGACCTATTTCTCAAGCTCGCGTGCTCCGTGCTGGGAAAGCAGAGAGAAGAAGTCACCGGCGCTGGCAAGGAGCGGGAGCGAGTGCGAGCGCGCCAAGCGCTAAGCTACGTCGCGCGCAATTTTACGGAGCTTTCGGTTGCCACGCTGGCGCAGGCTCTCAGTGGACCCGACATGCGTGAGTCGGAGCGTTGCGCGAGTGGAGGACCGCATGGCGGATGATAAAGCGCTGAAGAAAATCGTCTCCGCCATAGAGAATAGCAAAAAGCAGGCTTGAGCTCACTGATCGCCGCTTCATCGTCCATGATGTGATCTCGAGCGATGCCAAAACGGAGGAAGGAATTGCGATTAGGTCGGGCAAATCCTTGCGGCGAGTCATCTTTTGTTTCGAAAAGCGACAAGGTCGCCGAGAGACATTTGTTCTTTGATGAGGAGCAACCAGCCGAAAAACGTGACGGGAATGTATTGAGACAAGTGCTGCAGCAGCGAAAACCCGAACGCCCGTTGTTGATCGACGGAAAAAAGTGTCAGCGCGGCGACCGTGAAGAACTGGTAAGTGCCGACGAATCCCGGCGCCGAGGGAAGCGACACACCGATGCCGACGAAGGCGAGAACGACCCAGCTCGCCGCAAAGGGAACATCAATCCGGCAGGCATGTAGGGCGACATAGACTGCCAACGCGTAAGCGCACCAGATCGGAACAGAGAGCAGGATTGCGAGAAGCAGTCTCTTCTTACTTTTCATAGCCGCCAGCCCCTCGAAAAACGATTCCAATACGCCTGCCAGCCGCTTTGCATGTGCACGCGGCAGCAACCGGCAGAACCAGCCGCTCACCATCGCGGCTTGGTTGTTCATTAATAGCAGTCCTAGCCAGAACAGAACCGCGAGGGTAAGCATCACCAGGAAACCGCTGTTAATCCAGCGTGGAAATGATATTTGGAAAAAGAGCACACTCAGCATTGTCAGGATGGCAAAGACGTCGAGCAGCCGCTCAATGATTACGGTCGCGAGCATCGCCGTCACGGTGACGTGTTCCTTCTTGGCAGCGATGTATGCGCGGGCTAGGTCGCCGACTCGCAGGGGAAGCACATTATTGCCCATGAAACCGATCATGGTGGCGGTGAAGAGATTTGCGGTTTTCATCGACTCGGAGCGGGGAATTAGATATCGCCAGCGATAGGCCCGCAGCCAAATTGCCAAAATGGACAGCGCCGCTGCTAGAGCGAGATACGAAAGACTGGCCTGCTGGAGCACGGGTGCGATTTCAGCGAGCCGGACGTTACGCGCGGCGAGCAACAAAAGCAGCGTGCTAACGGCTAAACCGACAATCGTCTGACGAAACAAGTCCCGACCTGCTCATTGAGAAAACGTCGAGCGCACCGCCCTCGGAGCTGCCATGCGGAACGGGAAACTTTCCCAGGCGTAAACCCACGAACGTGAAATGCCAAGCGAAGCATCGCAACTTAAACACGAAGGCCAAGAGCGCCGGCCGCGCGATGCTCCTGGCCTTGGGAAATTTTGGATTATTACAGTGATTACTTTACGTGTCTGCTGACCAGCTTGGTCATCTCGAACATGGTGACGGTTTTCTTGCCGCCGAACACCGCTTTGAGTTTGTCATCGGCGTTGATGTTGGTTCTCTTTTTCTTGTCCTGGAGCCCGTTCTTTTTGATGTAGGCCCAGAGTTTCTTGGTCACCTCGGTGCGCGGTATCGCCTTGGCGCCGACCACTTCGCTAAGAGCGGCATCCGGTTGTACCGGTTTCATAAATGCCGCGTTCGGTTTGCGTTTCTTTTTTGCTGCTGCCATATTTTTCCTCCTTCAGGAATGAATTTATTTCGTATTGGTATAGCAGAGGCGAAGCGCTATTGCCAACGATTTTTTCAATTTTTTCCTCTGAGAATTGCAGTTTCTTCCTCGTGCAATATCAGCTCGCCGCCGGCCAGATGCAGGG
>Ga0137403_10001855_pt1 | contig 26273 bp, 22 predicted proteins | sample CZOMad2_1_16fung_FD_122057 | JGI IMG/M metagenome (GOLD analysis project Ga0137403, IMG submission 122057) | Vadose zone soil fungal communities from Angelo Coast Range Reserve, California, USA - CZOMad2_1_16fungal (Hybrid Assembly) | ecosystem: Environmental > Terrestrial > Soil > Vadose zone... | reverse complement strand
ACCGGCTGTTCATCGAGGTTCTGTTCCTTGATTACATTGTAGCGCGTGCGGATACGTTCACGCGCACTTTCTACTTCCTTGCGATCAAGGACCAGCGGCGGCCCATCACCAATCATTTTGATTACAAAACGATCGGACGCCTCGGCGAAAGCTTGAGCAAGATCGTTCAGGGTTCCAATCTTCTTTCCATTCACTTCATCGATGATGCTGGCCCGGTACGGCGCGAGGTAAGTGTTAGTGGGATCGGGAAGAATATTCGTTAACACGATTACATCCGGGTGCTGAAGGTAGATTTGCTCCAAGATAAAGTAATCGAAATAATGGCGGACGCGCGGATCGCTGATCTGAAAGGCATCCAGTAGGTCGAGCGATAATGGCTGAAAAATTAAACCCCCGTAAACGATATAACGAGGTCGGGTATCGTAATGATGAGCCTGCATTTGATAGGGCCACACTGTGTCCAACACAATCGTCAGCTTCATCGGCTTCTTATCACGCACGATTTCAAACGTTACTTTGCCGCCTTTGAATTTGCGCTCGACTACTTCGGGCATCTCCACTCGCTCGCCTTCGAGTTCGACAAAGCCATCGCTGGCAATGGCGTGATCGTCGATTGAGAGTAGAACGTCGCCTTCTTTAAGAACCTTTCCCGCCGGACCGGCTTCAATCACGGTTCGAACAACTACTCCTCGACCATCGTCCGGCAGTCCGAAATAGCGCCGCTGTGCCGGGTTTTGCAGGTTGCCAGGGGTCAAACCAAGATCGACATACTTATCGTAGTGTCCATCTTTGATGTCGGTAAGGAAGCGGCGAATTACCGGCGTCGGGATCATGTAGGCAACCCCTTGCGCGACATCGCCGCTGTAACCTTGAAAGGCGACTCCAATTACCTTGCCATTTTGCATGACCGGCCCGCCGCTATTCCCCGGATTGATCTGCGCGCTGATCTGAATGGCAAGGTGCTGGTCGATCGATGAATGGGTGTAGAGCTGGAAATCAATGCGCGAAACGATCCCGGTAGTGACCGACATGCGCTCGCCACCAATCGGGTAACCATACGCCGAAACGGTGGATTCCAACTCAGGGATCCCCCCGAAACCCAGCGGAACCATATTTTTGAAAAACTCCGGTGAATCGACCGTAATGAGGGCGAGATCGCAATCGTGGGCGACAAACACAACGCGGGCGGGATACTTATTCGGGTCGCCATCGCGCTCGACCGTCAGGTAGCGGGTGTTGCTGACGACGTGCGCGTTGGTCATGATACGCGGACCCTCGATGACAAATCCGGCGCCCACACCGCGACCGATCGCGCCCGTGTTCCAGGGAGCGCGATAATCGGGCTCAACTTCGGTTGAAGTGATACGAACGAGACTTTTCTGAATTTTGCCGTTGGGTTGCTTCGGCGCCGCAACCACAATCGGCGCAACGGGTGGGGGAGTAGCGCTAGGTTTCATCGGCGGCGCGCCTTCTTCCGGCGGTGGCAATGGCGGCGTGTTCTGCTGCGACGCTACCGGTGGAGTATCTTGCCGCTGCAAAGGCGGAGTATTTTGCTGCGCGAAAAGATCAGCGCCCGCAAAAAGCAGTAGTGCGCAAACGAAAAGACGTTTCATTCCAAAGTCCGAGAAGATGAAACGGGGTGATTGAAATGCAAATTGCGCATGCTGGAAGATAGACAACGGATTGTGGCACAGGTTCAAACCAATGGGGCGACCGGGCATCTTGCCCGGTCACGGTAGATGCTGATCAACCCCGAAAGCATTCGGGGTTGGTCTCACAGCCAAGATGGCTGTGCTACAAACCGGCGCGATCGAGGAGCGAAGCGAGCACTTTTTCGGCTTCGAAAAATTCACGCGCAATCTCGCGCGCCGCTCGCGAATGACGGCGATAATTTCCGTTAATTTCGCGCACCGCTTCGGCGATTTCAGGGAGCTTGCGAAAACCGAAGAGTCCACCTTGCTGGCCGTAGATCTTGGTGAAACCGGTCTCCTGCGTGATTACCGGACGTCCGGCGGCAAGATAGCAGGCGCTGCGATCGCTGAACCATCCGGCGTTCAATCGAACGTATTGATCCTTGGCGACGGTGAACTCGGCTTTGGATCGGCAAATGTAATCGCGATAATCCCAGTAATTGACGCTCAGATCGTGTGGGGAGCGAAAACGCCAACCGGCCTTCGAAAACTTTGTTCGCGTTTTCTCGTCCTTAATATCTGTGGCCAGCTCAAATGTTTCCCCGGCTGCTTTCGGGGCATTAACGAAACGCATGAACTCACGCGATTTGCTCCATAGATATTTCTCTCCGCGCCAGATGATGTCTTTCAATCCGCTGGTCGACCAATTTGCCACCGAAGTGAAAACGGCGCCTGACGGCGGTGGCCGTCGTGTTTTCCAAAGATCGGTGACAACTGGTTGCCGTGTCGAGAGCCACTTCAATCCGTGAATTGGGACAGGAAATTCCTTCGTCCCGACGTTTTCGCCAAAAGTAAAGAGCGCGTGATGTCTCCGCAGATAATCGATTGTCGATTGGATACTTTGGTCGACCTTTATTTGTTCAACACCTGGATCGCTCTCGACATAAAGAATGCGATCGCTCGCCAGCAGATCGTCGTTGAATTCCTGCGCGCCACAGACATTCAAAATCGCATCGGCCGATTTATAATGCTGGCGAATTTCCCTTAGGGACAAACCTACCGTGGGAAGTTCGGGTAAATAACGGGCGCAAAAAGCCCAGCGATCCTTAAAATCAAATTCACTGGCCAGGCGGGCCAGCAGTTTCGTGGCGTAACTAAAATCGTTGCTCGTGTCGAAAGTTTCGGCGTTGTAGGGAATGCGAGCGGAATCTTCGATGTAGTAAACATCGTGACCGAGTCGTTGGAGGCCGACAATGTAGTGCACATGCTGCCAGATCACGCCCGCGATCGGGCAGGAGCCCATGAAGCCCATGACGACGATGCGCTTGCGCTTCATTGCAAAGAAAACGCCCAACGCTGAGTCACGGGAATGTCTTTACAACTGCCGCGGGATTACCCGCGACGATGCAATTCGCCGGCACGCTTTTCGTCACCACCGCGCCAGCAGCAACGACGGAATTTTCGCCGATGGTGACACCCTTCAGGATGATCGCATTCATCCCGATCCAAACGTTATCGGAAATTTTCACCGGTCGCGTTTCAAGCTTAGGACGGGGTGGGCGATCTTTGTAAAATGGCGCAACCGCCTGAGCATCGATGAGTCGCTGCGCAGGCTCCAGCGGATGAAAATCGGAGTCGGCGATCCCGACGTTCCACGAGATCAAACAGTGCGATCCGATTTCAATTCGTTCGTCCGCCATGACAAGCGCGCCGTTGAGCAGGGTAAAATCGCCAACAACGGCCGAACCATTTACTCCCAGGGCAAAGGAACAGCCTGCGTAAACCGAAACATGATCGCCCAAACGGAGTGCGTGCGGCTCTTTCGTTTTCATGAAGCGAAACACCTGCGCGGTTTCGCAATAAAACCCCTGGCCAAAATCGACATTCGGCGGGATCGGATGCGCCCACCAATCGCTTTCCACTCTGCGGTCCGCGCCGACGTTGCTCATGTGTTGAATTTCCCGGAAGCGTAGAGTTTTGCATAAACGCCGCCGCGCGCGACCAGCTCCGGCCCGCGGCCCTGCTCGACGACGCGTCCACCTTCGAGCACAACAATTTGATCGACGTTGTGAATGGTGGCGATGCGATGAGTAATGATGATGGTGGTGCGACCGCGCATCAGATCTTTGATCGTTTCCATGATGGCCGATTCGGTGGTGGGGTCGAGCGCGGAAGTGGGTTCGTCGAGCAATAGAATCGGCGCGTTTTTCAAAAAGGCGCGCGCGATCCCAATGCGTTGGCGCTGACCGACGCTGAGGTGTCCGCCTCGTTCCCCAACCTCGCTCTCGTAGCCGTTCGGTAATTGCGAAATGAATTCGTCAGCCTGTGCACGCCGCGCCGCTTCGCGGATTTCCACGTCGGTCGCGTCTGGCCGGCCGTAGGCAATGTTCTCGCGCACGGTGGTAGAAAAGAGAAGCGTGTCTTGCAGGACGATGGCGATGTGCTGGCGCAAAGATTTCTTTGTGATCTCGCGAATGTCGCGACCATCGAGCGTGAGACGACCCGCGGTGGGATCGTAGAATCGCGGCACTAAACTGAGCAGCGTGCTTTTACCGGCACCCGTCCCGCCGACGAGCGCGATGATTTGGTTCGGCGCGATTTCTAGATTTACGTTACTAAGGATTTCACGACCTGAAGCGTAGCCAAAGCTCACCTTCTGAAACGAAATCGCGCCGTTTGTCTTTTCGATCGCGATGGCGTTCGGGGAATCGACGACGTCGTCGCGCGAGTCGAGAATTTCGAAACAACGCCGCGCCCCCGCTGTTGCGCCTTCCATTGCCCACGCTGTGTAGGTGAGCGATTCGAGCGGTTGATAAAGCATGACTAGATAGGCAATGAAAACGAGAAGTACTCCGAGCGACAACGTGCCGGCCAGCACGTGTAATGATCCTACGAAATACATCGCAGCCGTTCCGATCACGATCAACGTGCTGATGACCAGCGCACTCTTCACAGTCGTCATGGTGAGCCGGAGATTCGCTTGCAAACTGCCGTGAGCTTGTTCATGAAATTGCGAGACCTCGAAGTCTTCGCGGCCAAATGCGTGCACCATGCGAATGGAACTCAATCCTTCCTGCGTCTGCGTGAGCAATGCGCTGTCCTGTTCCTGAATGGTGGTTGCTTGGGTGCGAATCCGTTTGGCAAAGAAATAGATCGTGCCGATCAGAAGCGGCACAATGGCCAGCGAGAGCAGCGTCAGTTGCCAGTCGAGCCGCAACATGACTGCAAACGTCCCGATCAAGGTGACGCCAGAACCGATAATGTTAGTGAAACCCTTGTTATAAATCGTCTGAATCGACTGTGAGTCATAGGCGACACGAAAGCTTGAATCAGTCGATCGGCGCGTGTCGTGAAATTTGAGCGAGAGGCGCTGCAAATGAGCGTAAAGCTCGGTCCGTAACCGGAACAACGATTCGAGGCCGATCTTCACAAACATGTAATTGCTGGCAAAGCTAAGGAGACTCCAAAGCAGTTGGATGATTACCATCGCGAGGCAGAGCAATCCGATGGCTTGGACGGAATCGAGCACCGGCGTCTTGATCGCGCCGCCGAAAGATGGGGGAATGGCGAACTGAAAAACCTTAAGACGGCCCGGCAGAATTTGATCGACGATGATTTTGAACGGCCACGGTTTAAGCAGATTCAATCCGATGGCGGCGAAGGAGAAGGCCAGTGCAATGAGCGAACGGCCAAGAAATCCGCGATAATATTTCAGGACACGTCGGTAGATCATCGGAATTTTAGATTGCGGATTGCCGATTGCCGATAGAAAGAGACGCGATTCGCCATCGCAACTTCAATCTGAAATCGTAAATCGAAAATCGCCCAATGCATCATTTGCTCCAAATCTGGTTCGATTGGGTCCTGCATGGCGGCTATCTGGGGATCATTGTTCTGATGGCATTGGAAAGCTCGATCTTTCCGGTTCCCAGTGAAATCGTGATTCCGCCAGCCGCATTTCTGGCAGGGCAGGGAAAACTGAATCTCTGGGGCGTAATTGCGGCGGGTACGTTTGGTTCATGGCTTGGCGCATCCGTTACTTATTGGGTATCACTCTGGTTTGGACGGATCCTGATCGTAAAGTGGGGCCGCTTTTTCGCGATCAGCGAATCAAAGCTGACGCGAGCGGAACATTGGCTGCGTCGTTACGAAGCAGGCGGGATTTTCTTTGCGCGCCTGCTGCCTGTGATTCGGCATCTCATTTCCATTCCAGCCGGAATCATCCGAATGAATTTCACCACCTTCAGCTTGATGACGATCGTGGGTTCGGCGCTGTGGTGTGGGGTGCTGGCTTGGTTTGGCCAGACGGTGATCACACCTGAGATGTTGCGCGATCCCGAAGGCCTGGCGACGGCACTTAAAGCAAAATCGCATCTAATAGCCGCCGCCGTCCTGGTCCTATGTCTCCTTTATTTTTCCGTGATGCGGCTGACGGCGCATCGAAACGGGACACGCCCTTGAGGCTTTTGAGAAAGGGGGCACGCGCGAGCCATCGGCTTCCAAGGCGATGTCCCATCGGCGGGATGGCGATGCGACGTTTTTGGGATACTCGGGAAATGTGTCCTTATCCGGGACAATCCGGATGCTCGGAGATTGCCGCGTTCCCACTATCAACATGTAAAAAAAGAGAACATAAGTGTCAAATTCTCGACCAGAAAAGGCTTACGTTACGCTGCCCATTGGGCGAATAACTGCCTAAAGTATTCCCAATGAACGTTGGCACTCAGTTTGCTGTCTCTACTGACGTCATGAACAAGAACTCTCAAATTTTGCGTCCCCGACAAAAGCTTTCCCTCGGTGATTTAATTCTCGCCGTTAGTTCCTGCACCAAAAGCAGCCGCGAAACCGTTGCCACCGTGGCCGACTTGCTCGGCAGCGGTCAGGTACGAGTGGAAGATCACGGCCGGTTTTTGCGCGCCAAGGTCTGCTAAATTCGGAAAAGTAATTTTCAAACGCTCCGGTGGTTGTGCTGCCGGAGCGTTTTCTTTTTGTAACTCCGCCCCTGTCATGTCGAGCGACGCTGAGACATCTCTAACTATTCTCCGAGGATCTCCGGCGCCAGTTCCTTCCAGCGTGGGTTGAGAGTTGCGATGAATGCCACTTTCTTTGCTCGCGACCATATCTTGAGTTGCTTTTCGCGTGCGATGGCATCTTGCACATCCGTGCAATGCTCGTAGTGGATCAGTTTTCTCCAGCGGTAATCAGCTGTAAACCCCGGAATTTCGCCAGCACGATGGTCGCTGATTCTGCGCGCCAAATCATTGGTCATGCCAATGTAGAGCACGCTATCATGCTCATTCGTGACGATGTAGATCCAGAAGTTATAGTCCCGCACCATCGAAAATAGTTAGAGATTCCTCGACCCCGCTCGGAATGACAAAGCGGAGGTTCTGCGCTGAACTTCCGGCCTAATCCGCTGCAGCCTCTCTGTCATGTCGAGCGAAGTCGAGACATCTCTGATCATTCTCCGTCAATTATGGTTCGATCAAGGACGATGGGTGTTTGGTTCGTGCGCGCCCTCAAAGATAACGCTTTCCGGCGTTTGGCTGTGCTTTTATGTTCCCGGGGTGATTGACCGTTATTCCCGACCGCAGATGCGCGCTATCTGGTCGGACGAACGCAAATTTCAGATCTGGCTGGAAATCGAAACCATCACCTGCGAAGCGATGGCGCGGCTGGGTTTGATCCCGAAAGAAGACGCAGCGGTCATTCGCAAGAAAGGGAAGTTCGAGATCGATGAGATCGCCGAAGTTGAAAAGCGGACGAACCACGACGTCATCGCATTTCTCGAAAACGTCGCCTCCTACGTTGGCCCGGCCGCGCGTTGGATCCATCAGGGATTAACTTCCTCCGATATTCTCGATACCACTCTTGCGGTGCAGATGACTGAGTCGGCGCAAATTCTCGCCGACGATCTGGCGGCATTGCGAAAAACAATTGGCAAACAAGCACGCCGCTACAAAAAGACACCAATGATCGGGCGCAGTCACGGGATTCACGCCGAGCCGATCACCTTTGGATTAAAGCTGGCGCTGATGTTCGATGAATTCGGCCGCGCCGAAGAGCGACTCACGCAAACGCGTGAGCGCATTCGCGTCGGGAAACTCAGCGGCGCGGTGGGGACGCACGCGCACCTGGATCCACGGATTGAGCGCGAAGTTTGCCAGAAACTCGGGCTGAGGCCGGCGACAATCTCGACCCAAATCGTCCAGCGCGATCGGCACGCCGAATTTTTGACGACGCTGGCATTGATCGCGTCGTCGATCGACCGCTGGGCCACCGAATTCCGCCATCTCCAACGCACTGAAGTTTTGGAAGTGGAAGAATTTTTTGGCGAAGGCCAAAAGGGTAGCTCGGCCATGCCGCACAAACGCAATCCGATTACCGGTGAACGATTAAGCGGCCTCGCCCGAGTCCTGCGTGGGAACGCGCTGGCAGCGCTGGAAAACGTCGCTCTCTGGCATGAGCGCGACATCAGCCATTCCAGCGCGGAGCGCATTATCCTGCCGGATTCATGCACGTTGCTGGATTACATGCTGGTAAAATTGCGCGAGCTGGTGGGTGGGCTGCGCGTTTATCCCGAAAATATGAAACGCAATCTGGAGATGACAAAGGGACTCTATTTCAGCCAGTCGATTTTGCTCGCCCTAACTCGTGCCGGACTTGCCCGCAAAACAGCCTACGAAGCGGTCCAACGCGCCGCGATGAAAACATGGCGGGGCAAAAAATCGTTTGCCGAGAACGTAAAAGCAGAGCCGAAAATTATGGCAAAGTTATCGGCAAAAGAGATCGATAAACTTTGCTCACTCGAGACGCATTTCCGGCACGTCGACGAAAAATTCAAGGCGCTCGGGTTGGACTGAGCGACACCGACAATTCGCAAAGGTCAAAATATTCACGACGACATTTCGCGATTTGTTGATTGAAAATTATTTGGACCATGGGGTTTCATCGCAGGCGTCAAAGCAACGGGCAAGAAGCCCGTTGGCCCCACAGCCAGGATGGCTGTGCTGCGATGAGTGGTTAAGCGATAGGTGTCAGGGTGAGCTCGTCGATTCGGCGCGATTGGTCGAGCTGCACCCTCGTCGCTTCGAAATTTGCGCCGCTCTGCGCAGGGGAGCTTTGCGAATTCAATGAAACACGCACCGCCTTGCCTCGGCAACGCAGGACTAATTGCCTGATTTCCAAATTCGGAGCCAACTCGACTGAAATTAGCTCGAGCGGAGCAAATAACTGCATCGTCATGCGTGAAGCTGCCGTTGACATAAGTTGTAGCCGCTCGCGCTCGTTTGCTGGAACAACTGTGACGCCACCAATCTGAAACGCGCTGCGTGTCTGGACTGGATGAAACGGCTCCGAAGTAGGAATCAGGCGGACAATGGAAATGCAACCGTTGGCATCGAGATCAATCGGGCCCAAATGAAAACCCGTTTTCAAAGGCAACGCCGCCCTGGCAGTGAGGGCAGGAATTTCAATAGCGACCGTTAACGAGGCAGGCCGCGCGCGAATCGCACCGATCTGAAAGGCGGCGTTAACTTGCATGGCCACGACATCGAGTGGCAGATCGAGCAACACTTCGTTCGGCGCAAGACGGGGCGCGACTGACTCAAGCTTTTGCGGCGGCGCTGTTCTTGGAATCGGAACAGGTGGTCGCGCGATGGGCCGCGGAGGGGCGACCTCCTGCGCACCCGCGTTAACGGCCGGCGTCGCAGGGGCGGCGCCGATTTCGGTTCTTCTTGCTGGAAGTGGCTGCGCGTCGCGCTTGGATTCAGTCGGCGGCGGTTTTTGGTCCGGCTGAGGCGCGATCGGTGTCTTCGATATGGCGAAGTCCGCGCTTTTGGCGCGCGCAATCTCTTTTTCGCTGGGGAAGGTCGGTTTTTCGTGCAACGGGCCTTTCTTCAATGTTTGCTGCACCAGCCCAACCAGCGCGTCGGATATGAAAGGTTTGGGAATTGTTGCCACCACGTTTGGCAACTTCCCCGCCACCGCCATCATTTCGTGCACGTGACCCGACATCATGATAATTGGCACGAGCGCAGTGCTGTCATTTCTTCCGATGCGACGACAAACTTCGTCGCCTTTGATGTCGGGAAGGACGTAATCGAGCAGAACTAAATCGGGTATAATGCGGGCGGCTTCTTTTACGCCGTGCAGACCGGTGAGCGCGGTGGTCATTTGCAGCGTCGGATCGGCAAGCGCAAGTGAGTCTTCCACAAAAATCAAAAGCATCTCGGTGTCGTCGATGATCAGGATCTTCGGACCTGTTTTGGTTGGTGCGACAGCCGGTTGGGCCGGCACCTTCGGTTCCGCTGGGACAGGTCGGCCATATTTCGGTTTCTTCGCTTCGCGCAACGCTTCGATCAGCGTTGCCGCCCAGGGATCGTGAATTGTTCGAGGCGCCGATTCCGGAGCGATATTCTCGATAAAGTGCGGATTATTCCAGGTCAGCATTTCTACGAGCGCACGCTTTCCTTCGGCGTCGGTGGTGCGGGCGTGCGTGATCTGACCATTTCGTACGTGGAATTCACCGGTGCGGCCTTCGTCCGCCCGTACCTCGACCGCAACATTGCGCGGCGAGGAGAGGGCCAGGAGAGCAACATCGTCGAGCGCGAGGTCGCGCAATGTCCCACGAGACATTCCTGTTTCCATCCACGGGCCGAGAAGCGCTTGCACGGCCGCGCCGAATTCCACCAGCTCGAACGGTTTTTCGAGAAATTGCAACGCGCCATTAGCTCCACGTTCCGTCGTCAGTTCAGGAGTAACCCCGGCCGCGATGAGCAAGACACGCGTCTCGGGCAAAACACCACGCATTTCGCCGAAGAACGCGATCGCGCCCGGATATGGCGGGTCGAAGTCGAGAATGATGAGTTCGGGTTTTTGTTCGAGGGCGGCCCGCCGCGCTTCCGCCAGAGATCGGACCGCATGAAAGCGATGATGCGGCGCGAATTTCGTTAGCGCCGACTGGATCGCGACAGAAAGCGCGTCGTATTCTTCGATGAGAAGAACGTTATGTTCCGCGGTCTTGACAGGCGATGAAGGCACAGGAGCTTGGGCGAGCGAGAACAGAGCGCATGTTAGACTTAGGGGCGCAAGTTGCGTGCCCGCTACCGTCTAAACGGCCCCGTCGTAGCTCGCGTTATTCGTAGCGCAACGCCTCGATCGGGTCGAGCGCGGCCGCACGATAGGCGGGGTAAAACCCGAACCCGATCCCGATAACGGAACAGACAATCAGCCCGGCGATTGCCCACCCATAGGGGAAGATCACATCCACTTTGAGCCAAAGCGCGAGCAAATCACCCCCGACTACCCCCAGAATAATGCCAAGAATTCCACCCGCCTCGGAAATGAAGACCGCCTCAGCGAGGAATTGCCGGAGGATATCGCGACTGCGTGCACCGATCGATTTGCGAACGCCAATCTCCTTCGTGCGTTCCGTCACGCTCACCAGCATGATGTTCATGATGCCAATACCGGCAGCCACCAGCGCGATGAAACTGATCACGAACGCGCCGACGCTGACCACGCCGGCGACATTGAGGAAAGCGCTTTTGAGTGAGTCGTTAGTGTAGATCTCGAAATCGTTTTCCTGATCTGCCAACAGGCCGCGGGCGATTCGCATCGCGCTGATTCCTTTATCCAAAGTCCGGCTGTAGAGTTCCGTCGAAAACGGCTGCGTCGCGATGTTCACCGTGCGATTGGCTGCGCCGTAATTCTCAAAAAAACGGGTGATCGGCATGAGAAAGAAATCGTCCTGGCTTTCCCCAAAGGAGGTGCCCTTTTCCGCGAGGACACCAACAACGCTATAAGTGTGCCCGCTCATGCGGAGGACCTTGCCGATGGGCGACTCGTGTGGAAACAAACGTTTCTCGATCCCCTTGCCGATGACGGCGACGTTGCGGGCAAGGGCCACGTCTTCGTCGTTAAGATTGCGGCCGTAACCGAGCGTGAATGCATTGGCGGTAAGAAAACCTCGATTCGTTCCGACCACCGTGAGACTTGGCGGTGTCTTAACCCCGTTATAAACGGCCTGGCCTTTCAAGTCGCGCCCGAAGCACTTCAGACAGACCTCCGACGCGTTTCCCTGCATCAATTCGTAATAACGCTGCGCCTGCTGATAGGAGATGTTGCGGCGGTTCTGGTATTTTTTCTTCACGTTGGCACCGCCGGCGTCGATGTTCACCGGGTATTTCGCAAACTGAAAAATATTTGACCCAAGAAAACTGATTCCGCTCTCGATGGAATTTTGCAACGCGCCAATCGCTGTCATGACCAGAATGATCGAGAACACGCCAATGGTGATGCCGATCATCGTTAGGGCCGCGCGCAATTTATTCGCCCCTAGCGAACTGAGCGCCATCGCTATGATGTCTTTAAATTGCATGACTCAGAATTGGAGTGGTGGAGTAGGGGAGTGATGGAGTGTTGTTGCCAGCATTGCTGCACTACTCCAGGGCTCCATTACTCCACTATTCATAGCGAAGGGCCGTGACCGGATCGAGCCTCGATGCCGTCCATGCGGGTGCGAACCCCGAGATCAATCCCGTCAACACCGACACAACCATGCTGATGGCCACCAACCCGGTTGAAAACTGAATGGGAAAGGATGGAAAGGCGACGCCGATCAGATAGCACATGGCAAAGGCAAAGCTCAGTCCAATTATTCCACCCAACAAACAGAGCGCAGTCGATTCGATCAGGAACTGAAGGAGAATGGTGCGCCTGCGCGCCCCAAGCGCTTTTCGCGTCCCGATTTCTTTCGTCCGTTCTTTTACGCTAACGAAAGTGATATTCATGATGCCGATGGCACCGACAAAAAGCGAAAGGCCGGTGATGAAAAGCCCTGCTATGGCGATGGAGTTCTTAATCGGATCAAGTGTACTCTTTAACGCCTGCTGTTCGTTAATGCTGAAGTCGTCGTTTTTCTCAGGAGGTAAGCCGCGGACCCGTCGCATCAAACCATCCAGCTCATCTTTAGCCTCGGCTAGTTTTGTCTTGTCCTTCACTTTTACGAGAATGTCCGCCTCACTTTTAGCGGTAAAATATTTCTGAAACGCAGGCAGCGGCATCACCACAATGGAATCGAGACTGAAGAGACCAAGGAACGAGCCTTGCCGTGCAATCACGCCGACTATTTTGAATGGTTGCCCGTTAATTAGAACCGATTTGTCGATCGGACTCGCTGACGGAAACAGCGCATCGGCCACATCATAGCCGACCACGCAAACGTTGGCACCACCGCGCGATTCCAAGTCGTTGAAGAAGCGGCCCTCTTTGAAGTCAAACGTTGAGGTGATGATGTAATCCGACACCGTCCCGCGGACCAAAACGTTACCTACTTCGCTATCTGCATATTTGACGTTCCGAATAACACTGGACGTCGGAATGGCGATCATCAGGTTGGAATTTGGTGTCATCGCGATCATGCGATTAAGTGCGTCTGCGTATTCCGTTTTCATTTTCTTGCGATCGCGATAGTTCCACCAGTCATCGACTTTTCTCCACGGCCATTGCCCTACATAAAGAACGTCATCGCCGAAGATCGACATGCTTTTGTCGAAGCCGACCTGGATGCCACCAATCGCGGTCCCCATCAAGGTGACGGCAACGATGCCAATAATTACGCCAAGCGCAGTCAGGGTGGAGCGCGTCAAATTTGAGCGCATCTGCGTTGCTGCAATTTTCCAGCTCTCGCTTAGCTCGTAGAGAAAACGTTTCATGGTCGATCCAGCGCGACGAGGTCGAGTTCCGGAATAAATCCGGCATGGTCGGTTTCGATTAGACCGTCGCGCAAATGCACGGTGCGCCGCGCATGCGTCGCGATGTCGCGCTCGTGCGTGACGAGAATGATGGTGTTCCCGCGTTGGTACAAATCTTCAAACAACGCCATAATCTCTTCGCCCGTTTTCGAATCCAGATTGCCGGTCGGTTCATCCGCCAAAATGATGGAAGGCTTATTCACGAGGGCGCGGGCGACCGCTACGCGCTGGCGTTGACCGCCGGACAGTTCGTTTGGTTTATGATTCATCCGATCGCCCAAACCAACTTCGTGCAAGACATGGGCAGCCATTTCCTCACGCGTGTCTGGATCGATCCCGGCGTAAATCAGCGGCAACTCGACATTGCGTAAGCTGGTCGAGCGCGGGAGGAGATTGAACGTTTGGAAAACAAAACCGATTTCGCGATTTCGAATCGCGGCCAATTCGTCATCGTTCATTTCCGCGACGTTTTTCCCATTGAATTCATAACGTCCCGAGGTCGGGGTATCGAGGCAACCAAGCATGTTCATGAGCGTCGACTTTCCGCTGCCGCTCGGGCCCATGATGGCGATGTATTCGTTCCTATGAATCTGCAATGACACTCCGCGTAACGCGCGCACGGTCTCTTCACCCATCACGTAATCCTTCGTGATGTTTTCAATGTCGATGACCAGTGGACCAACTGGACGCGTGGAGTTTTGGCTCATCGTGTTCAGGTTTCAGGGTCCAGGTTTCAGAAGTTCGGCCTGAACCCTGAACACTATTTCGCCTCTTTATCGTAGGTAACTTTGGCGCCGTCCTTCAATTTCCGGCTAATCGCACTGTAACTTCCCGAAATCACTTCGTCGCCCGGCTGAACTCCGCTCTTTATCTCCATGTAAGTGTCGTCCGCGATTCCCGTCGTCACTTTGATCGATTGCGCCTTGCTCCCCTTTTTCAAAAACACAACTTTTGCCAGTTTTTCGTGCTCCTCTTTCTGGGTCGCTTTTTCCTGGCGCTCATTCACGAGCTCGGCGCTGTTGTCGCCTTTATCGCGCTGCGCGATTTTTTCTTTTTTCTTTTCGATCTCCTCCGGACTCAAATTGCTGTCGCTGGTGCGGATCGTTACCGACTGCATCGGCACCGCCACCACATCTTTCACCATGTCGGTCTCGATATCGGCGGTGCAACTTAGCCCTGGTCTCAACAGCACGTCGTGATCGTCGATTCGAATCTTGACCTGGAAATTTGTAACTTCTTCCTGCGTGCCCGCACCCGTCGTTGTTCCGGTGTTGGCGATCTGGTAAACGGTGCCGTGAAATTTGCGATCGCCATAAGCGTCGACCTTCACACTCGCCTTGTCGCCGACTTTCACGTTCACGACATCGTTTTCGTTCACATCAACCCGCGCTTCCATATGGCCGAGATCGGCCACGCGCATCACTTCCGTGCCGGCGAACTGATTGGTGGCGACGATGCGCTCGCCAAGTTTGCTGTTTAAGATCGTTACCGTGCCATCGATTGGCGAATAGATCGTGGTTTTGGAAAGTTGATCCCGAGCCTGACTGGATCCGGCCTGTGCTCGTTCGATCTCATGCAGAGAGCTTTCGAAAGTATTTTTCGCCACGTCGTAAGCGGCCTGAGCCGTGTTGTACTCCTGGATCGAAATCGTCTTCTTGCTGTACATGTCATCGGCACGCTTGAGGTCCTGCTCGGTCTTCATCATCGTCGCCTTTTGTTGAAGATTCGTCGCTTTGGCCGCGCTGATCGCCGCCTCCTGTTGCTCCAGCAAGGCTTTGTAAGAATCGGGTCTGACCTTGACCAGCAGGTCGCCCTTCTTCACCTGCGCGCCATCAATCACCGGCAGTTCGATGATTTCGCCCGCCACTTCCGGCGAAATTTTGACTTCCGTTTCCGGTTGAACTTTACCGGTCGCCGAAACCAGCTGCACGATCGTTCGCTTCGCCGCCTTTTCCGTTGTCACCGGAATCGGCTTCTCGCGCTTACTTGCGATGACCGCGCCGACGATCGAAAGCAAAATCAACGCGCCAATTCCGATGAGGATGTAACGTCGCCGCCGTGATTTCCGGCGACGCGGTGGGGCGACGGCGGGTGCGGGCGCTACTGCGTCGGTCGTTTTCGCGGCGGGCGGGCTGGTTACCTGCTGGTGCATTGCGGGCTGCAATAGAGTCTCCTTAGACATTTAAAGGTTAAATCGTTCAGACGACGCACAGTCTTTAGATGCGGTTGCTAATGATTACAGATTCAGCAATTCGCTGCAACCGCACGCTCCTTAACTCGCTCGATCGCCCATTGGGCGTGCTCCGCAATTAGTGGCTCCGCGTCGGCCGCTGCCCGCTCCAAAGCTGGCAAATCATCGATCGTTCCGACGTTCCCCAACGCCACGCAAACGTTTCGCAATAACCCGCGCCGTTTCGTTCGTTTGATAGGCGAGTTGCGGAAAAGCCGGCGAAATTTGTTGTCATCAAGACTTAGATAATCGCGCAAGTTCATCGCTGCGACCTCTGGGCGCATAGCGAATGCCGTTTCGCGCGAGACTTTGGCAAAACGGTTCCAGGGACAGGCATCCAGGCAATCGTCGCATCCGTAGATGCGATCGCCGATCAGCGGCCTCAATTCAGTCGGAATCGGACCCTTTAATTCGATGGTCAGATAGGAAATGCAGCGTCGCGCATCCATTTGGTGCGGCGCAGTAAGCGCGCCGGTCGGGCAGGCATCGATGCAACGCGTGCAACGTCCGCAATAATTTTTTTTCGCCGTGTCCGGCGCAAACTCCAGCGTCGTCAAAATTTCAGCGAGAAAGAACCAGGTCCCTAATTCGCGGTTCAATAACATCGTGCTTTTGCCATGCCAGCCGATGCCAGCAGCGGCCGCGTGATCGCGCTCCAGCATCGGCCCGGTGTCCACATAACATTTTTGTCTGCCGTCGCGCTGGCGCAGAAATTGATCGATCACGGCCAATTTCCTTTCGATCAGTTTATGATAGTCATCGCCCCGGGCATAACGCGCAATTCGCCCGATTGCTGTAGTGACACCGGTTCCGGCTGCAATCTTTTTGGTGGCAACGCCGGCAGGCGACACGCCTGCCTCGGCAGGGTGGGTTTTGTGCGCGCCCTGAAAATAATTGAGCGCGAGAACGATCACCGTTTTCGCGTCCGGCAATATCTCCCGCGGGTCGCATCGCCGCTCCGAGTTGCGCGCCAGGTAATTCATTTCACCGGCATCGCCACGATCGAGCCAATCTCGAAACTCCGCGGCGTGCCCCGGCATTTCGGCCCGCGCGAAACGGCAAAGATCGAATCCAAGCTCTCGCGCCAGCGCGACAACTTGGGCACGCGTGTCAGCCGATCCGCTCTCCGCATTCATAGCTTTTCCTAGATACTGAAGTTAACATTTGAGTGTCGCATATGCGACACCCAGATGTTAACTCGACGGAGGGAAAGATTTCGGAAATGCTGGGCGATTGCATTGGGTAACTGTTAGAGTAGAGCGATAATTTCGTCCGTCACTGCCGCGATGCTGCTGCGTGAGGCGTTGATGCGATGATCCGCCGCCGTCTGATAGCGCGGTAGTCGTTCCCGCAGCAACTCGGCAAATCGCGCTCGCGGGTCGGGTGTTTGGAGCAGGGGACGGGTACTGTGACGTGAAGCACGCTGCCACAGAATTTCTTCATCGGCATCGAGCCAAATGATGCGGCCCATCCCGCGCAAAATCCGCACATTCTCTTCGCGCAAAATAATTCCTCCTCCGGTGACGACAATACCCGCCAGTCCGCGTTGCAAAGTTTTGAGCAATGCAGTTTCGGCATCGCGAAATGCCGGCTCGCCATGGCGCGCGAAAATATCCGGAATGGAAATGCCGAACTGCTCGCGAATCCTTTCGTCGGTATCATGGCGGGGCCAGCCCGTGCGTCGCGACAACTCACGTCCAACCGCAGATTTTCCCGCCCCCATGAAGCCGATCAGGGCAATGGCATTGTCGGCTGCGTTCATCTCGGCACGATAATCGCAAAGCACATTGGCGACATCGCAAATCGCGTTGCGGCAATCGCAACATCGTTAAGATTGACCCATGCCGAAAACGCCACCGCTCGTCGCCGTAATCATGGGCAGCTCCTCGGATTGGGAAACGATGTCCGCTTGCGTGAAAACGCTCGATCAGCTTGGGATTGCAAACCAGGCGCACGTTCTATCCGCGCATCGCACTCCCGACGCTACCGCCAAGTTTGCACGGGAGGCGGCTGATCGCGGCATTCGTGTGATGATTGCAGCGGCTGGGGGCGCGGCCCATCTCGCCGGGGTCATCTCGGCCTATACTTGGTTGCCGGTGCTCGGGGTTCCGATTCAGTCGTCGGCCTTGCACGGTTTGGACTCGCTCCTTTCGATTGCGCAAATGCCTGGAGGCATTCCCGTTGGTACACTCGCCATTGGCTCCGCGGGCGCGAAGAATGCGGCGCTCTTGGCTGCAGCTATTCTCGCACTTTCCGACAAGAAGATTCGCCAAAATCTTCAGGCGTTTCGCAAAAAGCAGACTGAAGCGGTGCTCGCCGCGAAACTGCCGAAGTGAAGACGGAAATCGTTTCCGCGCATGAATGCGCGAAAGCGATCCGGCTTTTGCGGGACGGAGAAGTGGTCGCGCTCCCGACCGAAACGGTTTACGGACTGGCGGCCGACGCGCTCAATCCGGATGCGGTCACCAAAATTTTCGAGGCAAAAGAACGTCCGCGCTTCGACCCGCTCATTGTGCATCTGCCGAGTGGGGAGGCGCTGGACGAGATCGCGATCGTTGAATCGCAAGTCGCGCATAAGTTAATGGAGAAATTCTGGCCCGGGCCGTTGACGATCATTTTTCTAAAACGCGAAATTGTTCCGGACATCGTCACCGCAGGATTAGAAACGGTGGCGGTGCGGATGAGCGCCCATCCGATTTTCCGCGAAGTAGTCAGGAAACTGAATCGGCCGCTGGCCGCGCCGAGCGCAAACCGGTTCGGGCGCATCAGCCCAACAACGGCGCAACATGTGTGCGATGAGTTGAGCGGCCGTATTCCGCTGATAGTGGATGGAGGGGCGACGGAACACGGAATCGAATCGACCATTGTTCAAGTTGAAAATGGGATGATCGAGGTATTGCGGCGCGGGCCGATCACAGAAGAGATGCTTCGTCCATTTGGTGAAGTTCGCGAGCAAACCTCATCGGCCACTATCAGCGCGCCCGGGCAATTGCCGACACATTACGCGCCGCGCACGAAATTGATCGTAGTTGATGATCTAAAGAATTTCTCGCCGCCAGCCGAGAAACGAATCGGTGCGCTTTGCTTTTCTTCTGTAGCCGCGGTCGCTGGCCGCGGCGCAGCAAGTTATCACGGTTCGACATCGAAGCCGCGGCCGGCGACCGCGGCTACAAGTGGGTTGGCAAAGTTCGTAGGTTTCGCGACGATGCGTTGCTTAAGTGAACAAGGGGACCTACGTGAAGCTGCAGCGAATTTTTTCAGGATGCTACGTGAACTGGACGCGGAAAATCTCGATCTGATTGTGGCCGAACGTGTGCCGGAGGAGGGGATTGGCGCCGCGATTAACGATCGATTGCGACGCGCGGCGACGAATTAGCCGTCATCCCGAGCGTAGTCGAGCGATCCCGTTGCGAAACGTTAAAGGCAACTTCCTCAGGATCCCTCGACTTCGCTCGGGATGACCAATTGTGGTGGCCGCACCCTGCTATTAGCCCTGATGTGCCAATGCAGCCTGGATAAACCCTTTGAACAACGGGTGCGGCTTATTTGGTTTGCTTTGAAATTCGGGGTGATATTGGCAAGCCAGAAAATAGGGGTGATCTCGCAACTCGACCAACTCGGCGAGCGAGCCATCGGGCGAGGTACCGGAAATTTCGAAGCCTTTCTCGCGCATTTGATCGCGATATTTCATGTTGAACTCATAACGATGCCGATGGCGCTCGAGCACTTCGCCGCTTCCATAGATCTTCTCCGCGAGACTGCCGTGTTGAATTTTTGTCGGCCAGGTCCCCAGCCGCATACTGGCGCCTTTGTTCCGGACCTCGCGTTGTTCCTCGAGCAAACAGATCACCGGGTCGGATGAGGTTTGATCGAACTCGCTGCTGTTAGCATTGGCGATTCCGCAAACGTTGCGCGCGAATTCAATTGTCGCCACCTGCATGCCGAGGCAAAGGCCGAGATAAGGCAGCTTATTTTCCCTGGCGAAACGCGCGGCTTTAATTTTTCCTTCCACCCCGCGGTCGCCAAAGCCGCCGGGAATGAGCACGCCGGCTACATCTTTGAGCTCGCCATCCACTCCGTCCTCGATCCGCTCCGCATCGATTAATTTCAGATCGATCCCGCAATTCTGGCTGGCGGCGGCATGGGTTAACGATTCGTAGATTGACTTGTAGGCGTCCTGTAAATCGATGTATTTGCCTACGACGGCGATCTTCACTCTTTTTTTGGGTGAGACCACGCGCTCGACAAACTTGCGCCAGTTACTCAGATCGGGCTCGGGCGTTTGCAGACCGAGCAATTTGCACACGAGTGCGTCCAATCCTTCAGCATGAAACATTAGCGGCGCCTCGTAAATGGTGTGAGCGACATCACGCACTTCGATCACAGCCTCGGGCACGACGTTGCAAAACATCGAAAGTTTCTGGCGCAATTCCGCGTCCAGCGCGTGCTCGGTCCGACACATCAAGACCTGCGGTTGCAGACCGATCTCGCGCAACTTTGCAATGCTTTGCTGCGTCGGTTTGGTCTTTAGTTCCCGCGCCGCCTTAATATAAGGGACCAGCGTGACGTGAATGTTCACGACATTCTGCGGGCCGACTTCGAGAATAAACTGCCGGATTGCTTCAAGAAATGGCAGGCCTTCAATGTCGCCGGTGGTTCCTCCCACTTCCGTAATCACGACATCGTATTTTGATTCATCGGAAAGCTCCCGGATCCGTGCTTTGATCTCATCAGTGACGTGCGGAATGACCTGCACCGTTTTTCCCAGATAATCGCCGCGTCGCTCGCGATTGATAACGGATTCGTAAACCTGGCCGCTGGTCAGATTATTGTGCCGCGAAAGCACACAATTAGTGAACCGCTCGTAGTGCCCGAGGTCGAGATCCGTCTCCGCGCCGTCGTTCAACACATAAACTTCGCCGTGTTGAAACGGGCTCATTGTTCCCGGATCAACATTGAGATAGGGATCGAACTTTTGAAAAACAACGCGCAGCCCGCGTAATTCAAGCAAGGTGCCGAGTGCAGCTGCGGCCAGACCTTTGCCAAGCGAACTTACGACACCACCAGTGACAAAAATATATTTCATCGGTGGGCCCTCGATTTTTGCAGCCGCCGCCCTGCGGAAGATGTCGGGTGTTTGCGCAGCGAGCCGGCTACGGCTTCAGCATCTGCCGGCGTATCGACGCCGGGCGAACCATGTTTAGTGACGAGCACATGAACCCTTACACCATTCTCCAAGGCGCGCAATTGCTCGAGCGATTCCGCCTGCTCTAATGGTGTTGGTTTCCATTTCACGAATTGCAAAAGCATCTCGCGGCGGAAGCCGTAGATGCCTTGATGACGGAGAAACAAGGAGGGACCGCTGCCCTTTGTCGATGGAATCGGCGCGCGAGAGAAATAGAGGGCGTTGCCGGTGCGATCGATCACGACTTTTACCTGATGCGGTGAAAGCGCATCATGAGGATTTTCGAATGGATGCGCTGCAGTGACGATCGCGATCTGTCGACTCTGCTGCAGCGTTGAAACAAGTCGATTAAGCAATTGGGGATCAACCAGCGGCTCATCTCCCTGCACGTTGATGATGAGCGAAAAATCTTTCGCATGCTTCGCAACCTCGGCGATCCGATCCGTTCCGCTCTGATGTTTCGGCGACGTTAACGCCACCTCCGCGCCCCAGGCAAAGGCCGCTTCGGCAATGCGCATGTCGTCTGTTGCGATAATTGTGCTCTCGATTTTTCGCGCACTCCGGCAACGTTCCCAGACATGCCAAAGTAACGGTTTGCCCGCAATTTGGTGCAGCGGCTTCCCGGGAAAGCGGGTGGAGCCCCAGCGCGCCGGAATGATCACGACGTTCCGACTCATCTGTCATCCCGAGCCGCGCAGACGGCGAGGGACCTCACCTGTGGTGATGGGTCACACAAACGGAGATTCGCGTAATCTTCAGAGCGGTTGGGAGGTCCCTCGCTTCGCTCGGGATGACGCGCGAGTGCGATCACGCCGGTACAAACTTCGTCAGAATAATCTCGGTCGCTTCCGCGAAATCCTGCGCGATCCAGTCGGCCGAACTGTCGGCGGTGTTCGTTTCAAAGCCGGTCCGGACGCGAATCGCTTTGATTCCAGCGTTGTGCCCGCAATGCACGTCAATTTCTTTGTCGCCAACCATAATGGAACGGCTGAGATCGACCGCGTGTTCGCGCGCGCCTTGCAAGATCATTCCGGGCGCGGGTTTGCGGCATTTCGAATCCGAACCGGGGACGTCGGGACAAACGTAGGTTGCATCGATCAGTGGCTCGCCTAATTGCCGGAGCACTTCGGCGTGGACGCGCTCGTATTGTTCCCAGGTAAAATAACCGCGGCCGATCCCGCTTTGATTCGTCACCATGATCAATTTGAACGCTCGCGCTTTTAATTTTCGCAGCGAGTCGGCAACGAAAGGGAATACGTGCACATCCTTGGGATCGGAGCAGTAATTGACATCGTGCATGATGGTGCCGTCGCGATCGAAGAAAACAGCCCGCGTTTTTTCGTTAGCCATTTTCGAAATTCTTTCGCAATTCTTCCGGCGAAACCGTTGCCGTCCCCAGTTTGCCGACAACAACCGCGCTGGCGTTATTGGCAATGTCCGCCGCCTCTAACGCAGTTGCGCCGCTGCAAAGCGCGAGCGTGAACAAAGCAATCGCGGTATCGCCCGCGCCCGAAACATCAAAGACCTGCCGCGCTTTGGTCGGCACGTGATGCGGCTTCTGCCCACGTTGGAAAAGCATCATTCCTTCTTCCCCGAGAGTGATGAGGACCATTTCCGCCTGCCATTTTTGCAGCAGGGTGGCGCCGACTTCCTTCAAAACTTTATCGTCCCCGTCTGACTCCGGCAGCGGAATCCCGGCAGCGTGAAACGCTTCGCTACGATTCGGTTTTACTACCGACAAGCCATGCCAGGGAAGATTGTTGCGAGGGTTCGGATCAGCTGCGACCACTTTCTTGCCTTCTCGGGCCGAAGCCACGATTTCCGAGACGAGTTTTTCGGCGAGAAACCCTTTGCCGTAATCTTCGAAAATAATGCCGTCGATTTCCGGCAACATTTTTTTCACGCTCGCAACCACCAACCCGATCTGCTTTTCATCCGGCGCCAGGATTTTTTCGCGATCAACCCGAACGACTTGCTGCTGTCGGGCAATAATCCTGGTTTTGACGATGGTGGCAAAATCCGGCGAGATCGAGCAAGCGGAGGTATCGATTTTTTGGTCGGCCAACAACTGCCGAAGCTGTTCTCCGCCGCGGTCCCGCCCAATCATTCCAACGACGCCGACATGCGCGGTAAACTCGCGCAGATTGCGGGCGACATTGGCGGCGCCGCCGGGATAAAACGATTCGCCCGAGACCTCCACCACCGGCACAGGTGCCTCGGGAGAAATGCGACCCACCTTGCCCCAAACGAACTCGTCGAGCATCAAATCGCCAATGACGAGCAGGCGTTGTTTGCTGGCGCGGTCGAGGATTTGCTGGAGTCGTTCTGAATTCACAAATCGGAGGGCGGATGCCGCCGCGCCATAGGGTTGATGCGATTAAGGGACGGCAAGACGCGGAGTTGAGCAAAAGTTACTTCCATTTAGAGTTGCATTAATCCTGAATACCGGGTCGAAATCAACAGTCGAAGCAGCCAATGATTTCAGCATTTAAAATTAACAAGTGGGCGGGGATTACACTCGCGGTGATAGGGTTCAGCGCGCAGGCCGCGCCAGCGCCCCAGCATATTGACGTAAAGCAGTACAAGAAAGTGGAAGATGTCGTGGTCCCGTTGCCGAATGAAGTTTTCGCCGCGCTCAACAAACTGGGCCCGGTAAACTGGAAAGAGTTCGTTCGGACAGAAAAAGGGGTCAATTTTAGCGAACGCCCGCGGACCGCGCTGCTTCTCGGTAATGTGATCGCCGATGGATTTATCGCAGTGCAGGCGCAGGACGCGCCTGCAGTAAAAGAGATCGGGCAACGTGTGCTTTCGCTGGCCAAGGGGATTGGAGTGGGCGCTTCCATTACACCACATGCGAAGGCGATCACGGAAGCGGCCGACAAACGCAAATGGGATAGCGTCCGCCAGGAGTTGGATCGCACGCAAAGCAGCGTCCAGGGGGCGATGAACGAGCTGCAGGATCAAAAGCTCTCGCAATTGGTCAGCCTTGGCGGTTGGCTGCGCGGCACCCAGATCCTCACCGCGGTGGTGAGCAAGCATTTCACTCAGGAAGGCGCAGAGCTTTTGCATCAACCGGACCTGCTCAGGTATTTTGGGGATCGATTAAACTCCATGCCGGAATACAGCGTGCCCGTGGTGGAAAGTATCAAACGCTCGTTAGTGGAAGTGCGACCGCTAATTGATACCGGCAATAGACCGATTTCGCCGGACGCGGTGAGGAAGATTAACGAAATCACGACGCGCCTCGACGGCGAGATCGTGACGCGTCAGTGATGAATCCACATCGCCAGGTCATATTCATTCTGGTGGTCATGCCGCTTATCCTGGGCGCGACCGCGATCGCTTCGGTCGACGATGCCCAATCCTTCGCTCTGCAGGCGGCTGAGCCTTACGTCAGGGAAGGGTTTCAAGTGCGGGAAGATTATTGGGGCGGGGACCTCGCCGCGGGCGAAAAGAAGGCAGTGCGGCAGCAACTGTTCAAAGGCAACGAATATTGGTTTTGGCTGGGTACAGAAGTGCGCCGGGCAAAGGTTTCGGTGCATATTTACGACAAGGAAGGAAAATTGATCGAACAACCCGATAGCTGGCAAAAAGGGTCTTATGCCGCTGCCCATGTCGTTCCCACCTCGACCGATAGCTATTTTATCATCGTCGCGATCGAAGAGTCTCCCGAGGAACGCACCCATTGGGCGCTGGTTTACGGATTTCGGTAAAAGTCTTATCCTTATTCGGTATTCTTTACTTCCCCTCTAACCCAACAAACAAAAATCGGATGACGGCACTCCCGATCCGCCGTGCTTGCCGGCTTTTCAACAAAGCTGAAGAGGATCAAAACTAGGAAGTTAATCAGTGACCGAGACCCGTACTTTGGAGTTTGAAAACGCACGTGCGTTACAGTCGCTCTACGCCAACGATATCAAGCTCCTGAAAAATCTGGAAGATTCCCTGGGTGTGCGAGTGACGACACGTGAAGGATGGGTGAAAATGGAGGGTGAGCCGGAGAAATTAGATCGCGCCCAGCGCGTCTTCGATCAGCTGGAGGAAGCGCGCAAACGCGGCGTCGATATTCAGAAACATGAATTCAATTACGCCCTTAATTCCGTGAGCGAAGAACGGAGCGATAATTTATCGGATGCCATTTCCGCCCGGATCGTGACTTCGTCGCGCAAGGCGCCGGTCATAGCGCGCACGGTTGGTCAGAAAAATTATGTCGAAGCGATTGAAAAACACGATGTCGTCTTCGCCATTGGGCCAGCCGGAACTGGCAAAACTTATCTCGCCGTGGCGATGGCGGTGGCAGCGTTAAAGAAGGAACAGGTGTCGAGGATCATATTGGCTCGCCCAGCGGTGGAAGCCGGTGAGGCCCTCGGATTTCTCCCCGGGGATTTGCAGGAAAAAATCACGCCTTATTTGCGCCCGCTCTATGATGCTTTGCATGACATGATGGAGGCGGAGGAATTGGAGCGCGCACTTTCCCGCGAAGTCATCGAAGTGGCGCCGCTCGCCTACATGCGCGGTCGCACCCTGAACAATGCCTTTGTCATTCTCGATGAGGCCCAAAATGCTACCACCGAGCAAATGTTCATGTTGCTCACACGCATCGGCATGAATTCCAAGTGCGTCGTCACCGGGGACGTCACCCAAATTGATCTTCCTGCGAATAAACGCTCCGGCCTGGTCGAGGCCTTGCAGGCCCTCAAGGCCGTGCCCGGCATCGCCATGAGTTATTTTACCGACCGGGATGTCGTGCGTCACCCCCTGGTCCGTGCCATTATTAATGCCTATCAGCAGCATCGAACGCCCTCCGGGCGCAAGTAATGATCGATTTTTTCAAACGTAGCGAACTGGTCCGCCGCGGCCTGGCTTCGGGAAAATTGCGCCGCCGTCGCGCCCGCAACGGATTGTTGCGCGGGCTGGAATATTCCTGGGGCATGAAGGGCGTCCTTTTCGCCGCCTTCATTGCTGGCCTGGCTGTGCTCATCTTTAGCGGGAACCAGCCCGAGCCAACGAAGAATTTTGTCATTGCGCTGCTCTTTTTCCTGATTGCGCTGATGATGCTTTGGGTCAATCAGCCGCGTACTTTTTCGCAAAACTCGCGCATTCTTCTCGTCTTCGGGGTGATGTTGGTCCAGTTGGCGCTCACAAAATTTATCTACGTCCTTTGCAGCAGCGGTGTCCTGCGCTTGCAGACCGACATGGCGGAACTGCTCACCCCTTTTGCCCTTGCCCCGCTCTTGCTGAGCGTCCTGCTCGGCCGCAATCACGGCCTCTATGCCGCCGTTTTTGTCAGTCTTTGGAGCAGCGTTCTTTTTGGGAAAATTGACGCGCCTTTGCTCGTTACCGGAATGATCAGTGGATTCACCGCTGTCTATCTGACGCTGCAAGTACGTCGTCGTAGCAAACTGGTTCGCGCCGGGCTTGGCGTCGGGGTAGCGATTTGGATTTTGTCCCTCACCTTCGGTTTTATCGGC
>Ga0137403_10001854_pt1 | contig 26281 bp, 25 predicted proteins | sample CZOMad2_1_16fung_FD_122057 | JGI IMG/M metagenome (GOLD analysis project Ga0137403, IMG submission 122057) | Vadose zone soil fungal communities from Angelo Coast Range Reserve, California, USA - CZOMad2_1_16fungal (Hybrid Assembly) | ecosystem: Environmental > Terrestrial > Soil > Vadose zone... | reverse complement strand
GACGAGCTAATGCGGCTTGGCCCATTCTCCCAGCGGGGCTAAAAGCTCCAAACCGACGGCAAACCTGTTGTTTTCCACGCGCTGAGAATAAACGACGCGTGCCTGGGTACGGAAGCCAGACTCCGGAGCGCTTAGCAGCACGCGGTCCCCTGGGAGCCAGACGTGTTCCGTCGCTACCCGCATCCCTTGAGTGCTCACGTTTGGGCAATGGCCATCTCGCTGAGCTGCGAAGCATCTGGACGAGCAAGCTCCACCGCCACTTCTTTCGTGATTCGTCTGTCGGACCGGCCAGTGGGTAGGGACATATGACACTGACTCCTGTGGCAGTGCCTCTATCGGAGCGTCGCTGGGGTGAGTCCCGATTAGGGCTAGTAGAAACATCCTGCGTCACTTTTGCTTCGTTGGGTAGCCCCCTCGGCGCCAAGAGCGGTCATTAGTTTCACTTCCAAAATCAACGGCTACTATAGTCCGCGTTTGTCGCTCGCCTCGTCGGATGATAGCGAGAATCTCAGAAATCCAAGCTGCGCTTTGGGCAACTGGCCAACGGCCTGCACTTTAGAGTGGCTCGCGGGGGCCGGCAGGAAATACCATTCGTTCCTGACTAGCCAAAGCATGGAAGCACAGCCAACAATCATCAATCCTGTAAATACCCTAATCGAAGGACGGAAATCTACCGTATATGGGGGACCTAGTCGTGCTGCTGGAGACAAAACAGGTGCTGGGGGAGCGCAAGCGGAGTAAGCTCTCTTTGTGCCCACTGAGCCCAGTAGTGGCTAACATTCTGCAAGTTGCGTACTATCGAGGCCCGCTCGTAACCCGCGCTCGAATGCTTGAATCCCGCGGTCACCACGTCACGTCCGTGATGGGCAACGATGAAGCCTTTGGATTGGATGCTGCGGTAATTGCAGCTGCAGATTCCATTGTGATCGGCTTTTCCGCTCCGCACCCTGTTCGAGCAGCGATGATTCACTGGTTCAAGAAACATTATCCTAATATCCCGGTCGTCGCCCTGCGATTCCGCAACGTCGAGAGCTTCCCCGAGGCCGATGGCGGCACCGTGTCCGACGACCCCGAGGTTTGGTTGGCGGCGGTCGCGAGTACTCTCAAAAAATCGCCGTAAGAGTCAAAGCTGAACCACTAAGAGGAGCGGCGAACGTATCCGAGTGCCCTGACGTGAACGTCTGCCCCATTGCCAGGGTGGCGCTGACAATCATCAGCCACTCTCGAAGGTACCTTGGATTCGTCTTCCCGGTCGGTCTTCATGCGATCGGGTTTCTGGGAGACACAACGGAGCAGGCTGCGGACGATTTCTATCCCGGTTATGCCCACACATTCACCGAGATCGGGAAGGGGCGTGGCTGGCCTCCTGCCACACGGGCGCAATTTGATGCCCTGCGCGGACCCACGGCCGCGTTGCTAATCGGCGAGGCCGAAGCGGCCGCGGAGAAGATAGTGAATGACTGATTCCTGTTTTCTACGATAGGTCTTTGCGCCGAGCGTAAATGAAATGTCTCACTTTGGTGGGCTTTGCTTCAAACTGATGTAAACGCTCCTCGACCTCGCGGTCCGCCTGGGTCAATCGCGTGTGTTGCCGCAAATGTTCCGCCCACGATTCGACGATGAACGTTTCGAGATAGCGCGCCGGATGTTCGGTGTCGTAATAAATGCCCCACCGAGACGCGCCATCGCGCCGGCGTATGCGTGAGAATTTCTCAAGCGCTTCCAGGAACTCATCGGAGTTCCTTGCCTCAATCTCATATTCCACCGTAACTAGCACGGGCCCTTGATCCAGCTTTGCCTCGCCAGCCAACATCGGCTTACCCCAATGGTCCCACGCCCTAAGATCCGTCACCGCCTCCGGCAGCCGCGAAACTAAAATCAGAACCGGAGACAGGGCTGTGCCAATCGCCGCGACCACGAAGGAAAAGTGTGTTCCTCGGTGTCCAGCCACAAATCCCCAAAATGCGCTCCCAGCCGCCCATGTGCCCATATACACCAGGAGGAAGACCGCGAGTGCCCGTGCGCGCACCCAATCTGGCGCAACGTTCTGCATCACCGTGCTCATCAGTGACATCACCACCGTCCAGGCTGCTCCTCCAAACGCAATGGCTACGCACAACGGCACGATAGACCTAAACGTGGCTGTGGCCCACAAAGCGGCCGCAAAAACGGTGGTCCCTATGGTTAGCATGCCATCCGCCGAAAAAAAGGATCGCGCTCGCTGCAGCACCATCGCTCCTACCACCGCGCCGCCGCCAAAAACGGCCAGGAGCAACCCATACAACGTCGCGCTCTTGCGTAACTCGTGGGTGACGGTGGGGAGTAGCGCCCAAAACGCGCTTGCAAAAAACATGATCGCCGCTATCCGTCCGAGAACCGTCAGCATGTTTGGTGTGTTTCGCGTGTAACGAAAGGCCGCACGTATCGCACTGCCCACTGTTTCTCGAGGCAAGCCCCTCGGCCGTGAGCCCCGTTTCCATCGCACAATCACCCAAAGCACGCACCCAAAAGATAGAGCGTTCAACGTAAACGCCGTAGCCACGCCCGCGGCCGCAATCAGAAATCCTCCCAACGCGGGTCCAATCGCGCGCGCCAAATTGAACTCAATGCCGTTCAGCGCCATGGCTGGCAGCAAGTCTTCTCGCGGCACAACTTCTGGCAGGATAGCGCGCCACGTTGGAGCTTCCAACGCGTCTCCAACGGAAAGAGCCAGCGTCAAGAGCAGCAGCATCCACGGCGTTATCCAATGCAGTAACGTCAGCGCCGCGATCGCCGAGGCTACGGAGACCATCCATACTTCCGTCGCTATGATGAGCTTGCGGCGGTCGAAGATATCGCCGAGGGCCCCAGCCGGCAGGGCCAGGAGAAAGAACGGCAGCGCCGACGCCGTCTGCGTGAGAGCAACCAGCAGTGGCCCCGCGCCTTGCGAAACCATCAACCACGCCGCGGCCACACCTTGCATAAACGTGCCGATGTCAGACACAAAGTCTGCAATCAACAAATTCCGGAACATCGGCAGGCGCAACGGCCGCCACGCAGTCCCTGGCGGATCGGTTGCGTTGGGATGTATCGGAGACGCGTTTGCCGTCACTTCCGCGAACGTATCGCGTTGTTCCCGTTCCGTCATCGCGTAGCGACTCTATCATTATGTCGCGGCACGAGGGGTTGCAGGGTTGCTTGGGGCAACCCTACAGGTTAAAGCCTTTCAAGGAAGCGGAGATACGCTCTCCAAACCCTCTGCTGAGGAACGACAATCCTGTAACGCCCCTTTTTCGTCATGCCTACTAGACCTGAGTCGAAAAGCTTTCTGATATGGTGCGAAGCCGTGGCCGCCGAGATTGACAGACCTTCTGCGGCTTGACCGCACGTCAATCCGCTACTCTGGAACACTTTGCGCAGGATGTCATAGCGCGTCCCGTCCGAAATCGCGCGCGAAATACGATGGAACTGCTCCGCGCTAAGCGGTGATGGGTGTGAGTCCGCGATTCCGTTTCCCTTCACAAAGATCCTCGCAGGCGCTCGACCCAAGCACGAAGCTGCGCCAGATGGTGGCCCCTGTGACGGACACATTGCGAACTAACGATCCTCGCGAGAGGGGACGTTTCCTCCATATCGTCCGGTGCCACTCGCAGCGCCGACACGATTTCGCTTCTTGCCAGGTTGAATTCCTCGCGAAGAAGATGGCGCGGCGTCGCTCGGTTCGCCTTCACAACTTCCCGATTGATCCGCAGGACTTCCTCTCGAGTCCGTTTTTTAGGTGACCACGTTCCCGCATCCAGCGCTCGCACTTGCTCCGCTGCCGCACGTTCCCAGCAGGCCAGGTGCGCCAGCAAATCCTTGGCCGACCAATCCGGGGTCACACCGACCGCAAGCATCTGCTCATCGCCGAGAGAATCAAATCGCGAAAGCGGTTCTTCAAAGATGCGACTTTCCTCTCGGGCCAACATCGATGTCCGGAACATCGCTCCCTCCGGATGTTTAATAGTCCCGAACGGAGGACGCACCGAACGTAGGAAGATTGGACACTTTCCAGCCACCTCCCAGTGCCTTGATGAGGAGCACATTGGCGTCCAACCGGCGCCGCTGGATATCAATGGCGTTTCGCTCGTTGGTGAGTTCGATCGTCTGCGCGGTGATGACCTGAAGGTAGGTGTCGACGCCACCCCTGTAACGGTTCGTAAAAAGTTGAAGGGATTCCTGTGATGACGCAACGGCCTGCTGCTGCTGTTGCGTTTCGTTTTCGAGAATGCGCAAGGCGGCGACGTTGTCTTCGACTTCTTGGAACGCTGTCAGAGAGGTCTGACGGTACGTTGCGACCGCGGCATCGTAGTTCGCGCGGGCCGATTCGGAGGTGGCGCGACGGCGCCCGGCGTCGAAGAGAGTCTGGGCGAGGGCGGGACCGACGGCCCAGAAGCCGCTCGGCCAGGTAAACCAGTTTGAGCCCTGCGTGCCGGCGAATCCTGCCGTTCCCCCGAGGGTCACGGTGGGGAAATACGCCGCGCGGGCGATGCCGATCTGCTGATTGGCCTCCGCCACTCGGCGCTCCGCAGCGGCGATATCCGGGCGCCGCTGCAACAATTCAGAAGGGAGTCCAATCGGAATGCTGGGAGGTTGGTAGTTGAGCGGGGCGGCTGCGAGGCTGAAGTCCGCGGGCGGCTTTCCGATCAGAATCGCGATGGCGTGCTCGAATTGCACTCGTTGCACGGTGACATCCGTGTCTTGTACGCGGGTGGTATCAAGCTGGGTTTGCGCTTGCGCAACATCAGCCTTCGGGGCTACGCCCCCCTTGAAGCGATTGAGCGTGAGTTGCAGGTTGTCGGTATAGGCTTTTACGGTGTCGTCGAGGAGCTGCTTCTGAGCGTCGGCGCTGCGCAATTCGAAATAGTCCAAGGCGAGTTCCGCCTCGAGACTGAGCTTTGCGGTCTCGTAGTCGGCAGCGGTCGCCTGGGCTTCTTCCCGCGCGGCAGCAACGCTGCGCCGTACGCGGCCCCAAAGGTCCAACTCATAGGAAAGATCAAAGGGCAGCACAAAATCGCCTTTGCTGGACTGTTGGATCTTCGAAGGGGAGTTCGGCGAAAAGTCTGAATTCTTGACATAGCTAGCACTCGGCGCGGTGGAGATGGTCGGAAATTGTGCCGCGCGGTTGAAGCGAATGGCAGCCCGAGCCTCGCGGAAGCGCGCTTCCGCGACTTTCAGGCTTTGGTTGGAACCGGCGATCTGCTCTTCCAGCTTGTTCAGTTCCGGATCGCCAAAAATCTCCCACCAGTTTCCGCGGCTCGTCTGATCCCCAGGGCGCGCGGGGTGCCATTGGTCTGACTCCTTGAAGGAATCCGGCGCTTCTTCCTTATAGGCCGGCGTCGCAGGAACCGTGGGCTTGACGTACTTGGGGCCGACCGTACAACCCGCGAGCAACAGCACGAGAAGCAGTGCAACGATACTGGTGACGATGAAACGCATGACGGCGAAGAAGTACCTCATCGCCCGGGTCCTCCTACCGGTTTGTTGCTCAGGCGTACGGGCATGCCGGCGACCAGAGAGTCCGACGGGTCGACAATGACGGCGTCCGTTGGTTGCAAGCCTGAAACAATCTCTACGCTACTGCCGTAATCGCGGCCGATCTTGACGGGAATCAACTCGGCTTTGTCATTGCGAACGAGTCCGACCTGCAAGCCCTCTTTGCGAAAGATCAGCGTATTCGATGGAACGGTTACCGAGCGGGTTTGGTCAGGCAGCTTGAGGTGCACAAAGACGTAAGCGCCCGGCAGGAGTTGGCCGGTCGGATTGTCAACATCAACTTCGACAAGGAGCGTACGGGAAGCGAGGTCAATGGAGTTGGCGTTGCGAACGAGAGTGCCATGGAAGGTTTGGCCCGGGAATTCGTCGAGAGTCAACGTGGCTGGCGCACCAGAGCGAGCGGCTCGGGAGTACACCTCGGGAACCGCGACGTACAGGCGGAGCGTATGAATGGCAGCCATGTGAAAGAGTTCCTTAGGTTGCGCACTGGCCCCTGCATCTATGAGCGCTCCGATGTCTGTATTGCGGGCGGTGATGATGCCGTCGAAGGGGGCGTACACCTTTTCGAACGATTGCAGTTGCTCCAGGCGTCGCACGTTGGCGGCGCTGGATTCGGCTGCAGCCTTCACCGCACTGAGATTGCTGACCGCCTGGTCGGTCTCCTGCTGGGATACGGAGCCCGTGCTGACCAGATCTTGCCAGCGGCTGGCGGTAATCTTGGCGATGTTCAGGTTGGCCTGCGCGGTATCCAGGTCCGCTCGAGCCTGCTGCAATTGCTGGTCGACTTCGGGAGTTTCGATCTCCGCGAGCAACTGGCCTTTCTGGACATGCGCACCAATGTCGAAATACCAGCGCTTGAGATAGCCACTGGTTCGCGCATAGATGGACGCGTCGCTGAATGCCCGGGTATTGCCGGGGAGGACGATTTCCTGTGTTGGGGCGCCTTCTTTCGGAAAGACCACGGCGACGGTGGGAATGGCGGCTTCTTCGGTTCGTTGCTTGAGCCGTGATTCGGCTGCTGCCCGCGAATAGATGCCGGAGTAAATCAGGAAAGCGAGAGCAGCGAACGCGGCGACGGCGACAAGGATTGCGATTCTGCCCCGGGCTCCCGGGCCAGGGTGAAGTCCGTCCGGGCTCGGCTGTATGATCTGGGCTTCGATCGTTTCTGGTTCGGGAGTGGTCGTCACGTTTTCGTCGCTCGATGTCATTGGTTTTCCTTTAACTCATGCTGAAACTGGTTCAGGCGCATCCTGGGAGTGCTCTAATGGGCCAGAGGGATCGCGCCGCCGGTGAAGCAGACTGAAGACCGCGGGGACGAAGATCAAAGTAGCCACGGTGGCGCACAACAGGCCTCCGATGACGGCGCGGCCAAGCGGCGCATTCTGCTCGCCGCCCTCGCCGAGGCCGAGGGCCATGGGAATCATGCCGATGATCATGGCCAATGCAGTCATGAGAACGGGGCGAAACCGGGTGAAGCCGGCTTCGATGGCCGCTCTGACGGGATCTCCGTGGTGCAGGAGCAGTTCTTTGGCAAAAGAAACCACGAGAATACTGTTCGCCGTTCCGACGCCCATGCACATAATGGCGCCCATCAAGGCGGGAACGCTGAGTGTTGTGTGCGTGAGGAACAAGAAACCGACAATGCCGGCAAGCGCGGCGGGAAGTGCGGTGATGATGATGAACGGATCGAGCCAGGACTGAAAGTTCACCACGATCAGGAGGTAGACGAGGACGATGGAGAAGACGAGTCCGCCCAGCAACCCAAGGTAAGAGTTGCGCATGGTTTGCAGTTGGCCCCGAACGGTGATGAAGCTGCCGCGCGGCAAGGACTTGCGGTTGGCGTCAACAATGCGGGTGACCTCACGGCCCACCGCGCCCAGATCGCGGCCCTGGACGGCAGCGTAAATATCAACGACGCGTCGGATGTTGTAATGCGAGATTACTTCCATCTCGTTGGTTCGTTGGATGGAAGCGACATCCGCGAGAATCTCAGGGCGTGCGGCAGTCGCGGCATTGAGTGGAGTGTTCTGAAGGTCTTCCAGGGATTGGATCGAATACTGCGGAGTCTGGGTCACCAGGTTGTAGCTGACGCCGTTCTTGAAATTCAAGAAAAACATCGGAGTGATCTGGAAGCTGCCACTGAGTGAGTTCAACAGGCTATTGGCTACATCGCGCTGAGTGTAGCCACCCTGGGCCGCCTTGGTACGATCCACAGCCACATCGAACTCAGGGTAATCAAACGCTTGCTGTATGCGCGCATCGGCAATGCCCGGAACCCGCTCGACTTCGTGCAGCATGCGGGCTGCGACTTCGCGATTGCCCTCGATATCGGTTCCCTCGATTTGGATATCAATGGGCGCCGGCAAACCAAAGTTCAAAACTTGAGTGACGATGTCCGAGGGTAGGAAGTAAAAGGTCGTACCCGGGTATTCCCGGGGCAGGGTCTCTCGCAGGCGCTCAACGTAGTCTGCCGTCGCGTGGTGATCCTCTTTGAGAGAGACGAGAATATCGGCGTCGCCCGCGCCGATGAGGCCCGATGTGCTGTGCATGAAATTGATGGCGCTGTAGGGCAGACCGATGTTGTCCAAAATATTGTCCACCTCGCGCTCGGGGATCTCGCGCCGTATCGAGCCTTCAACGAGATCGCACAGCTTCGCGGTCTCTTCGATGCGCGTGCCACTCTTGGCGCGGAGATGGAGAATGAATTGACCGCTGTCCGTGTTCGGAAAGAAGTCCTGACCAAGCCATGGCGCAAGGAGAAATGCCGCAGCGCAGGTGAGAAGAAAGACGGGGACGAAGAGGACCCGGCGGTGGACAAGTACTGCGAGCAGGGCCTGATAGGCATTCCGAAGCCGTTCGAACCCGCGCTCGAATGCTCGCTGGAACCGGACGAGAGGATTCCGCGAACTAGCAGCGTCGCCGTGCTTTGCTTTCAGCAGGTACATCGCCAGCGTAGGCACGAGCGTCCGGGACAGGATGTATGATGCAAGCATGGCGAACACGACAGCTTCGGCGAGAGGAACAAAGAGGTAGCGGGCGACGCCACCGAGCAGGAACATCGGCAAAAACACGATGCAGATGCAGAGCGTGGATACGAGAGCGGGAACCGCAATTTGTGCCGCGCCTTCCAGGATGGCGTCGCGCTGGGCATGTCCCTCTTCGAAATATCGCTCGATGTTTTCAATCGTAACCGTGGCGTCGTCCACAAGAATTCCGACGGCGAGCGCCAATCCTCCGAGCGTCATGATGTTTATGGTTTCTCCGAGAAAGCTGAGGGTCATGACGGACGTCAAGATAGACAGAGGAATCGAGATGGCGATGATTAAGGTGCTGCGCCAGCTTCCCAAGAACAACAAAATCATCAATCCCGTGAGACACGCAGCGATGATGGCCTCGCGAATGACGCCGTTCACGGAGCCTCGGACGAAGATGGACTGATCGGACAGAGGGAGAATTTTGAGCTCCGGGGGAAGCGTCTGCGCGACACGCGGAAGCAGGCCACGGATGCCCTTCACGACGTCGAGCGTGGAAGCATTGCCCGCCTTGAGGACGGACACGAGTGCGCCACGGCGTCCATCCTGGCGCACGATGTTGGTCTGCGGCGCAAAGCCGTCGCGCACGTTCGCTACATCACGAACATAGATCGTGGAATTCCCGACAACCTTGACCGGAAGGTCGTTTAGTTCAGGGACCGTTCTCGGGCTGGCGTTCAATCGAACGTCGTATTCGAAGGGCCCCATTTTTGCCGTTCCCGAAGGCAGAATGAGGTTTTGCTGCTGGACTGCAGTGAGAACATCTTGTGGGGCCAGGCCTTTCGATTGCATCAGCCCTTGATTCAAATCGATCATGATTTGGCGTTGCTTGCCGCCATAAAGGAAAGGAATGACGGCTCCCGGCACCGTCACCAGTTGAGGCCTCAGGAAATTCTGCCCGACGTCGTTCAACTGCTGCTCCGAGAGACCGCTTCCGGAAAGGCCGAGCTGCAGAATGGGCACGCTCGAGGCGCTATAGTTGATGATGAGGGGAGGCAAGGTCCCTGGCGGCAATTGGCGAAGGATCGTTTGGGATACGGCCGTCACCTGGGCATTCGCGGTGTCCAAACTCGCACCTTGTTGCAGGTAAATCTTGACGATGGCTTGGCCATTTACGGTGGTCGATTCGAGATGCTCTATGTTGTCAACGGTAGTGGTCAGAACTCGTTCATACGTGCTTGTGAGCCGACCTTCCAATTCCTCGGGATTCATGCCGGTGAATTGCCATGCCACCGCGATCACCGGGATATCGATGTTCGGGAAAATATCGGTCGGCGTGCGCAAGATCATGATTGGACTCAGGACCAAAATGAGTACAGCAAGAACGATGAACGTATACGGGCGGTCCAGAGCGACTCGAACAATCCACATAAGTAAAACTCCTTACACTCCAATCGCGAACTGATCGCGCGAGACGATCGTCGTTTCAACTGGTCTTAGAACTACTGAGCGCTTCATGAAGGTTTGCTTAGCTTTTCCCTCAACAAAAAGCCCGCAACCAACTCTCATCGGGACATCAAGACAGGGAAGTCCGCCTCGTATAGGACAGTCCGCGTGACGCTACCGAACATCCACTCCCTCAGGTGGGAGTGGCCGTAGGCGCCCATGACGAGCAGATCGGCACGGAAAGCAGCGGCCTCCGAAAGCAGAAGGCGACCCACTTCTTTTCCGCCGGACGACAGACGTCGTACCTCAACTTGCGCACCATGACGCGCCAAGTGGCGCGCGATGTCCGCTCCCGGTTCCTGACCATGACCGGCTCGATTGCGGTCATGATCCACGACCAGGACCTCGACCGCCTTGGCCCTCGCAAGCAATGGCAGGGCGTCCGCCACGGCACGGATCGACTCGCGCGTGGCGCTCCACGCCACAAGGATGCGGCGGACTTCGGATACCGTGCCGCGTGGCGGAAACACGATGATCGGCCGGCCGGAGCTCAAGACGAGGGACTCCGCAAGGCCAGGAGGGGCGGCCGTCTCGCCCGCAGATTCCGGGCGGGCGATCACCACCAGGTCCGCGTAGTACGCATGCACGCCCACCTCGCTGCTCAAGTACGGCAGGGACCTCCACTCCGACTGGATTCCGTGATGACGGACAATGTCTTCGAACTGAGCGCGGTGCTCCGCCTCGATTCGCTCGAGTTGTGCTCGGTGCACCTCGATCGTGCTCTGCATGCCTTTACCGCGGGCGAACGTCTCCGCCGGGGTAACTGTCGGCTCGGGCTGCATAAATACGCTGATTAGGCGCGCCCCATGCTCCTGGGCGAGCATTCCTGCGAACTCCAAGATGCCTGGAGTTTGGGTGTGCCCATCGATGAAGACTACGATTTCCCTTAACCCAGCAGTGCCCTCCTCAATGCTAAAGGGGGCAGGCTCAGGCGGAGACCACGTTGATTGCTTGTTGGCCATAGCGATTCCTCCTTCTCGTCGTGCGTTCCCTTAACAGGCTTACCGAAGCTCGAGAATCGCGCGTGAACGATCACGAACTGCACTCTGCGTTCGCAACGCCCGGGTTCCGTACATCCGCGTGGACTCGACATAACGCTGCAACGTCTTGCGCAATTTCCTCCGCCCGTGGAACACTCGTGCCTTCACTGCTCCCACGGACAAACCCATAACTTGAGCGGTTTCTCCTGTGGATAGCTCGCCAAGTTCCCGCAGTTCGATTGCTTTACGCATTCCTGGCGTTAACTCATTCACAGCCGCAGAGATAATTCGCTCCTGCTCTCGCTGCAGGCAACTGTCTTCAGGGTTCGGGCCTACGTCCGGAATATCCAGAGGCAACGCAGTTTCGTCTTCCGTGTTTGATTCCCCGATCGGCACTTCATGCGTTCCCCGTCTCCTACGCAACAACATAAGTGCCTCGTTGATGGTGATCCGTGTTAGCCAGGTGGAGAATAAGGACTCGCCCTCAAACTTCTTCAAATGAATGAACGCTTTCTGGAAGCTCTGCTGCACCACGTCTTCGGCGTCCTCCCGATTGCGGGTCATGCGCTGAGCTAATGAAAAAATCTTTCCCTCGTGCCGTTGGACCAGTAGCTCAAATGCACGAGCGTCCCCGGTCTTCGCGCCAGCAACCAGCGCTGCATCTTCCTGTGCAACCAAACGATCGGGGGAGGCGCTCGCCGCATTCGCTCGGCCAATCGCGTCCATGAGTTCTACTGGCATAGGGCTTCTCCTTCTCTGCTCGCATTCAAACTGATTTCGGTTTACCGGCTCTTCGGATTGACTGAATTGAATCGCAACCCGCAGAGTCCTCCTTCACTTTCTTCTAGCCACGCGCTTGGAACTAACTTCCTCCAAGATTGAAATGAACCGTGACTTCCATTTCGACAGCCACCGGCGTCCCATTCAGCAGCGTTGGCTCATACTTCCACTGCAACACGGCCTTCAATGCCGCGGGTATCAGCAACGGGTGGCCGCTCAGAGCACGCGCTCCCACCACGTTTCCGTCCTCGTCGATCACGGCGTTGACTACCACGGTGCCCGAGACATGCGTTTGCCTCGCGAGTACCGGATATTCCGGTTGGACCGAATACGTCTGTCGTGGTGGTTTCAGGTTCGAGCCAACGCGAACAATTCGCTTCGCTACAGGCTGCTGCGGCGGTGGGACCGGTATAGAAGTCCCCGTGCCACCGATAACTCCACCGAGCGAACCGCCAAGTTGTCCCCCCGGCACGCCCCCAGGGACGCCTCCCGCGACGCCTCCCAAGTCTGGGGCGGCGGCTGTGTTATCCAGCGAGACCGTCTTCGGAATCGAAGCCGGTGCAGTTAGTTTTCCTAGTTTGTAGGTGAGATTCCGGTGCGTAGATGTTATGTGCGGAGCAACCGCCCGTCCCACCGCTGGTGGAGGCGGGGGCGGCGCAGCTGGCGGGGCCGCCAAGGGTGTGTCTTTGTAATTGTCCAGTTGGATCGTCCCCGTTGTGTACAACGGCACGATGACCAGCGCGGCGAGAATCACAACGTGCAAACCGGTCGCGGCGGCCCACTCGAGAGGGCTCCTTCGAACACTCTTTGTCGTGGGCATCTCGAGTAAAGCGTTCAGAAAAACATCGTTCTGCGTTGTTGGAGAGAGATGAGCAGGTCGCGTGGGCTTTCCTATGGGGCCCTTTAGGGCCGGATCGAAGAGATGAATTGGATGGGTAGTCATTGGTCCTCCGCTCTTGCAGGTCGATCGGCCGAAGGACTCGCAGCATTCGCTCCGCCAATCGCATCCCTGAGTTGTTCAAGCACGTGCTTGATGTACATACCCGTGGCTATGAGCTCCGCGCCTTTCTTGGACATAGCCCGCAGCAGTCGTTCCCCGCTTTTGTCGATGGACGTGACGTCATTGAGGTCGATAATGCAGGCCCGCTTGTCCTGTCTCCTGTGCGCCCTCTTCCAGGTTGTTCTGAGTTCGCTGACCCACGGCCCCACCAAGCATCCCTGCACGATCCATTTCCTTTCTGTCGGCGTCTCCGTCATGGTGATCTTCAGCACGCCTACCTCTCATGTCTGCTGCGCGCACGCGCCTGGGTATCCGCAAGGACAGTGCCGCGCTGAATGCGGTTCAAAGAGCCTCGGTAGACGGTTTCGTTGTTGCCTCGCAAATCTGTTCTTGGGTTGCGTGCCGGACCCTTCCGCATATGAACCTCAGTGCCTGCACGCTCAAACGTGATCTCGCCCATCGCCAACTTCATTAGGTGGAGGCCGCGACCGTGCTCCTCTTCCAACCTTTCGACCGCCAACGGGTCGGGAACCGCTTTTGGATCAAATCCTTGCCCCTGGTCCGTGACGACAATGGACACTCCCTTTCCCAACTCACATTGACAACGGACCTGAACCAACTTGTGAGCGTCCATCCGATGGCCGTGAACGACTGCATTACTCAGAGCTTCCTGAAGCGCCAGTTCAACGGCGGGCTCGTTGCCCGCAACGCACCGCGAACCCTCGATCAGTCGCATCAACCGTTTCACCAACGGCGAGATAGCTTTGCTCTCACTCGGCATCCAAGCCTCGATTTTGAGCAAGGAACGAGTCGCGTGTACTCCGGCAGATGCCGGCCGCAAAGCCAGTCGCCCGTTCGTCTTTTGTGTTCCAGCCATAGCAAAAAGACCTCACGCTCAGCCCTGTGCCAGCCAAAGCCCATAGCGCAGGGAATCAAACAGCCCAAATCCTTTGCGGCGGCGCAGGACGCCGTACCACCTGTTCCACTTAGCAGCGAAAATCAGGATCATTGACATAGCGCCCTCCGCCCATCTGTGTTCCATTCGGGCAACACTGGGAAAGGCAACACGGATGCCAGAACCTGATGTATTTCGGCAACCACGGAACTCCTTGATTTGTTATGAGATAGCCGCAAAGCGAGAGATTTGTGAGATCTGAGTGCTAGCGTGCTAATGCCAGGTATCTAGCAGACTGCTAACTTCTTCGCACATCAAGAGAGCAGCGTCAGAAGTGAGCGCTTTCCAGAGAAGGAGCTGCGGTAAGGATTCGAAACGTGCGATTATGCAGTATCGCGTGAGATTCCGAGTTTGCGTATTCTGACTTGGAGGGTCGATCGATTTAATCCAAGAAGTGCGGCCGCACCGTTGGGACCTGCCACAATCCAATTGCTCTGCGCTAGGGCTTTAAGGATCTGTTGACGTTCCGTTTCCTCTAAAACGCTGTGAAGTGCGCCGTTTGTCGTGGAATTCGGAGCAGCGGCTCTTTCTTCCGGATGACTGACCTTGGGAAATTTCAGATCACCCACGTCGACACTCAGGGCCGGACCCACCGAGACAATTACGGCACGCTCGATCACATTCTGGAGTTCTCGTATGTTCCCCGGCCAGTGATATCGGCACAGGGCATCCATCGTCGCAGATGGAATCGTTTCCATGACCTTTTTCATACGTCTGGAAAACTGCTGCGTGAAGTGCCGCACCAGAAGCGGAATATCCCCCTCACGCTCGCGAAGGGGTGGAACATGAACGGGAAAAACATTCAAGCGAAAGAAGAGATCGGATCGGAACTTCTGCTCGCTCACCATCGTTTCCAAATCTCGGTTCGTAGCGGCAATCAAGCGCGCATCTGTTCGAAGTGTTCGCGAACTTCCCAGTCGCTCGAACTCTCTCTCCTGCAGCACGCGGAGCAGCTTGGTCTGCAGTTCGAGAGGAATTTCTCCTATTTCATCCAGAAAAATCGTGCCGCCGTTGGCCACTTCGAAGCGCCCAATGCGTTGCGCGATCGCTCCTGTAAATGCGCCTTTCTCATGTCCGAACAGTTCGCTTTCCAGCAAACCTGTCGGAATGGCCGCGCAGTTGAGCTTGACAAACGGCTTCGAGCTACGGGGGCTCAAATCATGAATGGCACGCGCAATCAGTTCTTTTCCCGTGCCCGTCTCTCCATAAATCAGCACTGTCGAATCCGTCGGCGCTACGGTTCCCACTCCTTTGAGTACTCTGCGCAGAGAAGCACTGTTTCCGATGATCTGGGCAAAATTCATTTCCGTGCGGATTTCATTTTCCAAATAGAGTTTTTCCTTCGAGAGTTGCTCTTTCAGTTCCCGAATCTCGCGGTAGGCAAGCGCATTCTCGACGGCGAGAGCAATCTGGTTTGCAATCTGGCTAAGGAAACTGATATCAGACTGACTGAAGGCATCGTCTCGGAGCCGGCCGAGAACCAAGACGCCAACCGCGCGATTCCGGCTGATCAAGGGTAAACAGCAGACGGACTTCAAACCTTCCCGCACCGCGATCTGAGCGATTGGGGAATCGAGCCAAGCGGTGAAGGGGCTCTGGAGCGTCAGAGGCTTCATCGTTCGAAATGCCGTACCGGAGGGCGATCCCTCGATCGAATAAACCAACTCTTCGTGGAAGAACCCTTTGCCCTCCGGAAAGTCAAGCGCGTAAAGTCGCAGCTGCTTGTTTTCCGCATCCTGGAGCGACAAGCCGGCGTAGTCGCACTGCATCACGCGCCGGACGTCCTGCGAGATGGCACGCAGGAGATCGCGCAGCTCCAAATTTGAGACAACCTGATTCGTGACGTCGAGAAGCAGCCGCAGCCGCTCGTTCTTACTCTGTAGTTCCTCCGACGCCCGCCGCAACGCCGCAAAATTCAGAGCGTCATCGAAAGCCAGCGCAATGTAATCTGCCACTTGGGACACGAACCGGATATCGTTTGGCGAGTAGGTGTCGACCTGCTTGCTGCAGAAAGTGATGACCCCCAATTTTCGGTGCGCTGTGGTCAACGGGAGCGCACAAGTCGAGCGAATCTTCAGCCTTTTCAAGATCGCTTGCAACCGGGTATAGCGCGGCTCCATTTCGCCCGTCGACCTCAGCAGAGGTTCTTGCCGCTCGTAGACCCACAACGTAAGCGTCTCCTCGGGCATTAGCTGCTCTTCGGGAACCAACTCCGATCGACTCGCCATGTCGATGAAATAATTTTGAAACGTATCGGAGTCTTGGTCACGAAGTGAAACACCGATGAAGTCAAATTGCACCACCCCATGCAGCTCGTCCATCAGTATGCCAAAGAGTTCTTTAAGGTCGCGGTGCGCTCCGATAGCCTGGGACATGCGCACGAGCGTTTCGTACCGCATGGCAAGGGCCGGTGCTGCGAGGACCTCCGAGTCGCTATTCACAATGGGCACCACTAGATCAGGCAGATTCTAGTCCATCTGATGCCCGCCCGGGCACAATTGATACACGTCGCCGAAAGCGAACAGAATGACGTGGACAAAGCAATCGAACTCCTCCGCCTTTCCTTTGAGATTGCCAACCAAAGGACTGCGAAATAGGGCAAGGCTGCAAAACGAGCCCGTTGTTGATCTGCAAAGATTTGGCTCCCCAAGTAGGATTTCGAACCTCCAACCCTTCGGTTAACAGCCTTGAGACCAACTTAATCACAATTTGCCGGAGCCGAGACAAATCGAGGGGAATCAGCAAGTTCTGATCAAATGGGGTTAATTCAGATTCACCTTCTCTTCTCAGTTTTCGTTACCATTTGCCGCCATTCATCACCATTCGCATGACACCTACATGACACCGCGGGTTGTCTCAGGTCTTTAGGGCAACTCTCCCCGTGCACGCTATGTGACTTCTTATCGTCGGAGTCCACAGACCTCTGCGTCTTTTTCCGAGCGCAGGGATTCCTTACCGTTTCCTCGATTGGGACCATTCATTTTTTTGCTTGACAATCGCAAGTCATCCCATATTATGGCACGCGTGCCACAATCTAAGACGTCAGCTTCTCCGTACAAAGTGCAGGTTCTTGACCGTGCTTTGGCGGCTTTAGCGATATTGGCGAACAGCTCGAGTGATTGCAGCCTCGCGGAGCTGTGCCCAGCCCTGAAGCTCCACAAGAGCACCGTGCACCGGCTCATGATGGTGCTGGAGCAGCACCGGCTAGTCGTGAAGAACCCGGAAACGGGGCGATATCGTTTAGGGCTGAGGCTCTACGAATTGGGATCCCGAGCGATCGATGGGCTCGACCTTCGCGGACGCGCGCGGCCCTATCTAGACCGCTTGCAGCGACAATTCGGGGAGACGGTTTTCTTTTGCGTTCTTGATGACGGCCAAGTTTTTTACGTGGAAAAGGTAGAGTCACAACAGAGCGTGCGCACGGCGTGCACCGTGGGAAGCCGCGCGCCAGCGTATTGTACGGCGGTTGGCAAGGCCATGCTTGCCGAGCTTGCGGAGGCGGAGGTGAGCGGCATCGTACGCCGCTGGGGGCTCAAGGCGGTCACCGCGAATACAATCACAACAGCCACTGCACTGAGAGCCGAGTTAAGGGCCGTGAGGTCGCGCGGCTACGCCATCGACGACGAAGAGAAGGAGGAAGGGCTTCGTTGCATCAGCGCGGCGGTCCGTGGGCATTCGGGAAAACTGTTTGCGGCTATGAGCGTTTCGGGGCCGGCGTTCCGCATGACTAAGGAACGAGTTCCAGAGATCGGCCAGGCAGTGATGCGGGCTGCGAACGAGCTATCCGCGGAGTTGGGGTACCAAGGTGCGCCGCTCGAAGTTGCGCGCAGGGCGGCGGGGTAGGCTGATCTGCTAACGGCGCCCGACGAAAGCCGGGCTTTTTTCAGAGCCGGAGAGCGGCTGAGACGGCGTCTCGCAATGCAGTACGCACGGCGTTGGATCAGAGAACTGCCGAGATTTTCCTCTGGCTGCCAGACTGAAACGGGGTGGGAAGAAACAGGAGGCCCGTCAGGAGGAATAAGGGGAAGACGAATTCTCTATTTTCGAAGGGGGTGTTCTCGTGAGAATGAAACTGTCCGAATCAAACCATGTTGTTTGGGGCGGTGAGTTTCTTGCATTTGTATTAAAGACGGCAGTGCTTATGTTCGTGGTCTTGTTGACGACTTTGGTTGTCGATAGGACAGAGGCCCAGAGCATCTTCGGGCGTATCGCTGGAACCGTCACAGATTCGCAAGGCGGCGTGGTCGCTGGGGCGAAGATCACCATCATCAATGAAGAGACGAAACTCGAAAGGCAAACGGCGACTGATTCTAACGGGTACTATGTGGCGAGCGATCTGCCTGTCGGGATCTATAGCGTGATTTCAGAGCGATCCGGTTTCAAGACCGTCAAGAAAACCGGAAACGACTTGGTGGCCGGCGCTCGCATGAGCGTGGACTTGAGCCTGGTGGTCGGTGAGGTCTCGCAAAGTGTTGAAGTAGCCGCAACAGCTGAGACAATCAATACCACGTCCGGCGAACTGGCGCGTGTCATCGATTCGAACCAAGTGAAAACGGTCGCGTTGAACGCGCGGAACTACATGCAGCTGCTTTCCCTTACCCCCGGTACGGCCCTCACCGTGGATGACCAACTTAGCTTGACCACCAGCTTGGCCATCAACAATCAGTCGGTCAACGGCAACCGGCCCGATTCGAACGCTCTGTCCGTTGACGGCGGCTTTAATATGGATTCGGGCTCGAACGCCAGCCAAGTCAACAACGTAGGTATCGACTTCATTCGTGAAGTCGCCATCAAGTCGTCAAACTTTTCGGCGGAATATGGGCGCAACTCCGGCGCCTCAATTAACGTGGTGACGCGCAGTGGGGGTGACTCTTACCACGGAACGGTTTTTGAATTCATACGCAACGAGAAACTCGATGCGAAAAACCCTGCCCCCGGCGCGCTGAAAACTCCCCTGCGGTTCAACGACTTCGGTTGGGATTTTGGCGGCCCCATCAAACGCGGCAAACTGTTCTTCTTCGCTGGTGAGGAATGGAAGAGGATTCGCCTTACGGCAACGCCGCAATCGAGAACTCTTCCCACTCCGGCGGAGCTGACAGGTGACTTCAGCGCGTTACTGGCATTGCCGACTCCGGTGCAACTCCACGAGCCGGGCAAACCGGGCACCCCTATTCCCGGCAACCGGCTCGATCTCGATCCGAACACCCCGCTTACAGCCGACGGCACAGCGATTGCCAAGATCTACAGCACGATGGCGGCTCTGGCGAGCGGGCTCTCCCCGGTTATTCCCAAGGGTGCCACGATTCCGACTGCCCTCAATGCGACTTTCCAGCCCAACAACCCCTTCAACTGGAGGCAGGACCTCGTTCGTCTCGACTATCGCTTCAACGACAAGCACAGTCTCTACGCGCGGTATTTGCACGATAACTTTGACTTGGTCGATGGTTTTGGGACCTTTGTGGACGGCGGAGTTTTACCGACAACGCCAACTCATCGGCTTCGCCCGGGGTATGGCATTCAACTCGGTGAAACCTGGCTCATTACGCCACAAATCGTGAACCAAGCCAAGATTAACGCCTCCTGGAACGGCCAGCGAATTCCTCCAGCGGGTGTCAACTGGCAGAGGGCCACCTACGGCTTCGCTTTCCCGCAACTGTTCCCCGGGGGACGATTTCCCGACGGAATTCCGGACATCAGCGTCGCGGCCGGCGGGGGCATGCCCGTCATTTCAGGTACGCAAGGTCCCGACTTCTCGCTGCTATCGCCTACGGTAGATATCGCTCCGGCGGACGACGTCACCTGGCAGAAAGGCTCTCATACTTTCAAGACGGGAGTCTTGGTGGTCCGCAACCGTAAAGACCAGAACGGCCGGTCCAGATACAACGGCCAAGTTGCCTTCAACACCAGCGCGGCGAGCACGACAGGTACGGCCTTTGCGGACGCCCTGCTCGGTAACTTTCAATCTTACACCGAGGCATCGGATGACCCCATTGGGCACTTCCGATTCACGAACGTCGAAGCGTATGTTTACGATTCCTGGAAAGCTACGCGCCGGTTCAGCCTCGAGTTTGGCCTAAGGTATCAGCATGATGGGCCGACCTACACACAGGCAAACAACATAGTCAGCTTCGACCCAGCTCTATTCGACCCAGCGCAGGCCGTCACGCTTAACGCGAACGGAACCGCGATTGATACGACGAAGGGCGGCAATCGCCTCAATGGATTGGTGCGCGCAGGCAACGGTGTGCCGGCTGATCAACTCGTCCGGGTGCCCAACGGAAATAGTCCTTCCGTTTTGGCGGTGCCGGCAGGTGCGCCACGCGGTTTCTACGACGTGGAGAACTTGTTCGCGCCGCGCTTCGGTTTTTCCTATTCGCCATTCAATGACAACCGCACGGCCATCCGCGGAGGCATAGGTCTTTTTTACGATAAACCTGAGGGTAATATCATTTTCTCTCAGCTCAACATCCCGCCGTTTATCCAATCTTCGACATTCCAGAACGGCAATTTATCCAACCCTTCCGGTGGCGCCGCCGGGGCTGCGTCTCTCTTGGGGGTGTCTGCGATTGATCCTCATTTGAAGGTTGCACGAACCACGAGTTACAGCCTGGGCGTGCAGCGCGAGATGCCGTGGGGCGTTCTCTTAGAGGCGTCGTACGTTGGCAACGAGCAGCGGCATATATTGCGTCAGCCGGATATCAATCTGCCGACGTTCGCACAGCTTCAGGCCAATGCGGCGCTTCCGACTGCCTTGCCGTTGAACCGGCTGCGCCCCTACCAGGGGTATACCTCGATTCGGATGTATCTAAGCGACAGTACGGCCAACTACAACGCGTTCCAGATTTATGCGACGAAGCGGAAGGGCGACTTCATGGCCACCGTCAGCTACACGTGGTCGAAGACGCTGGCCGACTCCAGCGCTCTTGGTGCAAACCCCGACAATTGGCGCGATCGAAGGTACAACTACGGCGTGGCGGATTTTGACCGCAGGCACGTCTTCGCCACAACTTATTTCTACGACTCTCCACTGTTCCGGCACCGGGGCGGATTCGTCGGCACTGCGCTGGGCGGCTGGCAACTGAGCGGCATAACCCGTGTTCAGTCTGGACCACCCATAACGATTCTGGCGAATTCCGCGCTCGGTGGCAAGATTGGTAACGCGAATGGGAGCATCAACGTGGGCGGACGGCGCGCGGATAGAGTTCCGGGAGTATCGCTCGCTCCGACCGCTCCGGGTCAATTCTTTAATCCGCTTGCCTTTGCGACCCCGTCTCCAATAAGTCCGGGAACAGGCGGCGTGGGCACCTTCACCGGCCCATACGTTTTCGTGACGGACCTGTCGTTCCGCAAATACTTCAAATTGCCCAGAGAGAATATGGGGCTGATGTTCGAGTCGGACTTCTTCAATATTTTCAACCGCGCGAACTATTCGCTGGGCAGCCTGGGCAACGCGTCCTTGACAGTTGGCTCCGGCAACTTCGGAAGCTTTGGAAGCGCCAGCAACCCGCGCAATGGTCAGTTCGGATTGAAGTTTAACTTCTAAGCGCAGGGTCCGGAGCGGAAATATGATTTCCGCTCCGGACGCTCACCCTTCTGGCGGCCATACTCTGACTGTTTCAGTGCTAATTGTGTCCGCGGTCTGGGTTTTGCTTATGAACATGAACCGCATTGACGCAGCTTGATGCGCAGGTCATTTGGAGAGGCCGCTGAAGGAAACGCTGCAAAGGAGGACTTCATGAGTACGCAAACACAAGCCGCCGTCGAACGAATGATTTTTCGAAAGACGAACGCACAGACCGGGCGTCATGTCTCTGTGACGCCGCAGAACAGCACGATGCGGCATCTTGCCTATGGCCGTGTCATCCTGAATTTATCAAAACCCTCCATATCGTTCCCCAATGGAGACCGTGAAACCGGGCTGATTTGCCTGTCCGGGAAGGCCACTGTGAAGGCGGCAGGCCAGGAATTTGAACTCGGGAAATTCGATGCGATTTATATTCCACGCGATTCATCGGTTGAAATCTCAACGAGTAATTCCGTGGACCTCGCTGAATTCTCTGCCGAAGTCAGCGCGAAGTATCCATTGAAATTGGTACGGTATGCTGACGTCGAGAAAGATCCCGGCCTCAAGTTCGTGACAGGTGGCCCCGGTTCATCGCGGGAATTGAACATGCTCATCGCGAAGAACGTGGAAGCGGGTCGGCTCGTGGCAGGTTTCACTTACTCCGATCCCGGAAACTGGACAAGTTGGCCGCCTCATGAGCACGCGAAGATGCTGGAAGAAATTTATGTGTACTTTGACATGCCGGAGCCAGCATACGGAATTCAGCTGGTTTACAACGACACGGCGTACCCGGAATTGATCACGGCAGTGCGCGACGGCGATGCGGTGTTGATGCCGAGCGGGTACCACCCAAACGTTTCTGTGCCGGGCCACCGAATCGCATTCCTTTGGGCGATGGCGGCGCATCGCGAGGTCGAGGATCGGCAGTTTGGTGTGGTGAATATTCAGCCGGGGTTTCAACAGGGCGGGTCCGGATTGGAAGTAGGCCGTAAGTAAGCGATTTTCATTCCCTGCGCGAATCAGGAAAGAGCGAATCGATGAGCCTCGAAGCCTTCCAATTGAACGGCAAGAATGCCCTCGTGACGGGATCGCACAGAGGACTTGGCGCCGCAATCGCTGTGGCTCTGGCAAAGGCCGGCGCAAACGTGGGTTGCCACGGGCGGGATCCGAAACCGGGTCCTTCATGTGCCGAAATTCTTGCAGCGGGCCGCAAGACTTTCTATTTTTCCGGAGATTTGGCGGATTCGAAGGTGTACCCCGGTCTTATCGAAAAAACAGTCGCGGAGTTTGGTTCCATCGACATTCTTGTGAACAACGCCGGAGTGATTCGAAGGGCGCCTGCCTCGGAATATCCCACGGAATTCTGGGATGAACTGATCGCCGTGAACTTGACGGCGGTGTTTCGCCTTTCACAGCTTGCTGGTTGGCACATGCTGCAAAAAGGGACAGGCGGCAAAATCTTGAACATTGCTTCTCTACTTTCCTTTCAGGGAGGAATTCTGGTGCCCGCCTATGCCGCGGCCAAGGGTGGTGTTGCGCAGTTGACGAAAGCGCTTGCGAACGAATGGGCTTCCAAAGGGATCAACGTGAACGCGATTGCCCCCGGGTATATGGCTACGGACAACACAACGGTGCTGCGTAACGATCCGGTTCGCAGCCGCCAAATTCTGGAGAGGATTCCCGCGGCTAGATGGGGTGAGCCGCTGGACATCGCAGGCGCCGCGATATTCTTATGTTCATCCGCCAGCGACTATGTGCACGGACATGTTCTTGCCGTGGACGGAGGCTGGTTGGCTCGTTGAGGAAAACACGCGGGCAAGGATCACGCAAAGAGAGAGGCTTCTGCCGCAGTGTGAGTGGCCCGAGTAAATTGGAGAATGCAAATGAACGCGCCAACAAAAACTTTTCCCGATTTCGTGGTGGTAACTCACGAAAATGGCAAGGAGTCAGCGCCGGAAAGCGGGCTGAAACGCCGCGTGCTTGCCTACAACGACAAACTGTTTCTTGCGGAGCATGAAATGGTGAAAGGCTGGGTGGGGACGGTGCACAGCCACCCGCATGAGCAAGTCGTGTATGTCATGCACGGGCACCTCAAGATTACGTGCCAGGGAAGGACAGTCGACGTTCGAACGGGTGACACTTTCGTTGTGCGCGGCGGCGTGGAGCACGGTGCATCCGCAATCGAGGACTCTCGGGTAGTCGACGTATTCACGCCGTGCAGAGAAGACTACATTCGTTGAAGCGTTTTTGTTACCTAGTCTGCTCAGCGTATGGCTGTCGGGAAGCAGGCCACCTCAATTCACGAGCGATTCATCGGCGCACGATGCGAAAAAAAACATTCCAGATAGTAAAAATGCTCGGATTACTTCTTGCCGGTCCTCTCTGTGTGAGTTGCGATTCGTTCGCGCAAATGCAACATGACGAGCCGCGAATCCAGACTTCGGAACTCGATCGGCAAGTCCAAGATTTTCTCCAGAGAGAGGTGACGGCCCATGTTTCCGACATTAAGACTCTTGAGCCGCCGCCGGACCGCGTCGTTGGCGCGCTGACCATCGGAGAGTTTTCCTGGGGGACCTTCATGCGAACTCTCGGCGCCTATTCGGAGTTTATGGGGACGAAGACAATTGCGGGCCATGACGTCCCGCAAATGATTGGAAAAATGGCTCAGGTCGAATTGGACCACGGAGGAAAAACCTGGGCGCAACTTTATGCAGCGATGGCTCTCGAATGTTTTGGGACAAACCTGAAGCACAATGCATTGTGGCAGGGGTTGTCTTCCGAAGAGAGGCAAGCGTATCTCGCGTTACTTGACCCAGGCCGATTTTATGATTCAAAGAATCACAAGCTAATCCATCTCCCCGAAAACTATTTTGGTGTTGCAGCGCGCATCGCGGCAATTGACTACGAACTCGGCCTCAACAAGGATCGCGACTCACTGGATGACCTGCTGAATCGGGCGGCATCACAATTCACCGGCGGCGCACTCTTTGCAGACGATGCACTGCCGACCGGCCGGTACGATCGCTATTCCAATGAGTACGCCAGGGCCCTCTATGATGCTGCGGCACTCGCGGGGCGTGATGACCTTATGAAGGCCGTCGCGCCGTCGCTTAAGGAGCAAATGAAACTGTGGTGGGATTTGCTGTCGCCGGACGGCTACGGTTATTCCTGGGGACGCAGCCTCGGGGCGATCAGTTACATGGATACAATGGAAATCGCTGCCTTCGTTGGAAAATATCCCGAGTTCCGCCCAGCGCCGCTCCCGCAAATTGCTTCGGCGTATTACGCTGCATGGCGCTGGCTGCGCAATGATTTCAAGGACGAAACTCATCTTCTCTCGGTCTTTGCGTTTGGCCGGGGAGATTACGGTTACATCACCAGGGAGCGCGAGTGGCAGCAAACCACCACCTTCCTTGCAAAGGTTATTGATGCCCACAAGCAATTTACGAATGTGCTGGCAAAAGAAAATATCACAGGCTTTTCTTCGCATCTCACTCTCGCCAACGTCGCCCGTTTCGTCTATTTCCGCAACGATTTGGGACGAAAGTTTGGAGTGTGGGTGGTTCGACAAGGAGAGATGCATTTTGCCTTGCCGTTCGTAACAGGGCCGCGTGGAGCTACCTCCGATTACGAGCCGGCGCCGCACGGTCTGCCTGGCTTCGCGGTCCCGGTCGAGAAACCTTATCCCTGCCTCGTGCCGTTCCTTGAGCTGAAAGACGGAACGACAATCGCTGCAGCGGACGGCGCAGATGAAATTCATCCGTCCTTGGATGGGAAAAGTGTTACTGCCGTATGGAAGCGTTGGGTGGTCGTCGGAGCCAAAGCGGGCGAAACCATTGACCCAGGTCTCGTGACGGAAGTCACTTGGTCACTCACAAAGAATGGTCTTCGTCGGTCGGAGGTCATCACGCCATCCAGGTCAGTGACGGTCCGCCGTCTCTGGATGGCGGTGCCGACTCCGTCGGATCGCATCAAGACCTCGATTTTAGACAATGTTCGGAGCGATCGGCTGATATCAAAGGAAGGCACAATGGAGGTTCGTGTCCTTCATTCCGATTGGCCGTTGCAAATTTCTGCCTTTGCAACCGGCGATGATCCATTGGGCCGTGGGGATCGTGGGTCGCTTCCTTTGCATCTGCTCCTGGAGACAACAAAGAATCTATCCTTTGCGCCAAGTGCCCCGAAAAGGTTGGACATCGAGTTTTCGATTCTCGGCAGTCGACCGGATTAATACCGGCAGCGCGCACACGAATCAAGACATCGTAAGGTTTTCTGGCCTCGGGTGCACTTCCACGTGGCTCAAGCAGTGGAGTGTCGTGAAGGGTCTCGGACGCGGCCAGCTTCGTTAGGGATCCAGTCCAATGGAGAACTCCGGCAAGCGCCGAGTAACAACGCCACCTATTACTCGCTTGGTCGAGCATTCGGGAACGAACCAAACGGTTCAATTCGTTCGCTCAAGGCTTGGGCCTAGAAATGGCAGCTTACGTCACCACTAACAACGCTTCCGTAGTCCCAAATCCGAAAGCAATACTACATTTTTATGACAGCGCATATTCACTCTGCGACCCATTCCCCCAAAAGACTTTCCCATCAACAACTTCCGCACGCGGGTCTCACTTCATATGCTAAAGCATTCGGTCGAGAGCCGAATGCTCTACCCAAACTCTGTAATTGCTTGAGGACAAAGAATTTTGGCTCCCCGGGCTAGATTCGAACTAGCAACCCTTCGGTTAACAGCCGAATGCTCTACCGTTGAGCTACCGGGGAACGGGCAAACAGATCTTTAATTTACAACAGTTTGCAGACTCATGCCACTCTCCTCGCTTTAGATTGGGGTCCAGCCAGGGTCCAACCGTTCGGGTTGCAGCCGAACGATACGTCCAACATAATTTCCACCAATGTTGTACGCAACCTCCTTCCATACGAATCGTCTGTGAACTACAAAGGTTCACTCGCATGAAGATAAACACACCATGAATTCGAGCGGCTTCAGCCGGCCCGTTCGACCAG
>Ga0137403_10001853_pt1 | contig 26289 bp, 33 predicted proteins | sample CZOMad2_1_16fung_FD_122057 | JGI IMG/M metagenome (GOLD analysis project Ga0137403, IMG submission 122057) | Vadose zone soil fungal communities from Angelo Coast Range Reserve, California, USA - CZOMad2_1_16fungal (Hybrid Assembly) | ecosystem: Environmental > Terrestrial > Soil > Vadose zone... | reverse complement strand
CGAAGTGACCGGCCCGCATGTGGTGCTCGTGACCGCGCCCTCGCGGGAAGACGCCCTCACCCTGGGCCGCGCCCTGGTCGACGAGCGCCTCGCCGCCTGCGTGAACGTCCTGCCCGGCCTCACGTCGATCTATCGCTGGGAGGGCCGGCGCGAGGAGACGGCGGAGTGCCTGCTCGTGATCAAGACCGACGGCGCGCGGTATCCGGCGCTCGAGCGTCGGGTGCACGAGCTGCACTCCTACGCGATTCCCGAGGTGCTAGCGTTGCCGGTGGACGCGGGGGCGGCCGCCTACGTGCAATGGCTGAAAGAATCGGTGACGGTCGAGGGGAGGTGACGGCGCTGACCAAGAACGACCTGATCAACGCGGTGGCGGCGCATGGCCTGTCCAAGCGCCAGTCGGCGTCAGTGGTCGAGACGCTGTTCGACATCATCTTCAACTGCTTCGAGCGGGGCGAGGACGTCAAGATCGTCGGCTTCGGGCACTTCCGGATCCGCCGGAAGGCGTCTCGTCGCGGGCGCAACCCGCAGACGGGCGACAGCATCGAGATCACCGCGCGCAAGGTGCTCACGTTCAAGCCGAGCAAGGGGCTCAAGCTGCGGCTCAACCACTAGCCCCCGGGGGACGCGTGATCCAGACGATCCCAGACAAGCTCTATTACCGGATTGGCGAGGTGGAGTCACTCACGGAGGTTCCGGCCTACGTGCTCCGGTACTGGGAGTCGGAGTTCAAGCTCCTGCGGCCGAAGAAGAACCCGGCGGGGCAGCGGCTGTACCGCAAGCGGGACCTCGAGCTCGTGCTCCGGATCAAGTACCTGCTCTACACCGAGCGCCTCACCCTGGAAGGCGCGCGCAAGCGGCTCCTCGCCGAGGCGCGCGGCACGCACCAGATGGATCTCGGCCTCAAGGGCATGACCCTCGAGGAGACCCTTCGACGTACCCGGGAGCGCCTCCGCGCGCTGCGCGATCGTCTGAGCCCCGAGCGAAAGTGAGCGTCCGCCTTGAGTTTTCCGTCGCCAATCCGTACAATGCACCGTGGGTCGGGGCGTGGCGCAGCCCGGTAGCGCACTTGACTGGGGGTCAAGGGGTCGCTGGTTCAAATCCAGTCGCCCCGACCATTTTCACGGGAACCCGAGGGCAGATTCTCGGATCTGCCCTTTTGTGTTTGAGGGGCCGCGATGGCGGGCGTGATCCTCATCACCAACGACGACGGGGTGCACGCGCCGGGGCTGGCCGCGCTGGCGGCGGCGCTGGAGCCCCTCGGAGAGGTATACGTGATCGCGCCCGACCGCGAGCAGAGCGCGGTAGGGCACGCGCTCACCCTGCACCGGCCCCTCCGCGTGGAGATGCTCGGTGAGCGGCGCTTCGCGGTGAACGGGACGCCGTCGGACTGCGTGAACCTCGGTGTGCTCGGGCTCTTGCCGGAGACGCCGGTGCTGGTGGTATCGGGCATCAACCACGGCGCGAACCTGGGCGACGACGTCACGTACTCCGGGACGGTGTCGGCGGCGATGGAGGGCACGCTCCTGGGAGTGCGCTCCATGGCGGTGTCGCAGGCCGAGCCCGAGGCGGGCGTGGGCTTCGAGGCGGCGGGGGAGGTGGCGCGGGCGGTGGCCACCCGGCTCCTGGTGGAGGGCCTACCGGCGCAGACACTTCTCAACGTGAACGTGCCGCCGGCGCGGCCGCAGGGTATCCGGATGACGCGGCTGGGCCAGCGCATGTACAGCGCGAAGGCGATCCGCGAGGTGGACCCGCGCGGACGGCCATACTACTGGATCGGGGCGGGCCCGCCGGTGTGGGCGGAGGATGAGGGAACGGACATCGCGGCGGTACACGCGGGCTGGGCCTCGGTGACGCCGTTGCATCTGGACCTCACGCATCATGGCGCCCTGCGCGCGATGGGGAGCTGGGAGTCGAGCCTCAACGCGCAGTTCCGGAGGCGGAGCCGGTGATCGGGCGGGGAGCGGTGCCGGCCGCGCACGACCGCACGGCGGCCGCGCGCGACCGGATGGTAGAGGAGGTGGCCGGTCGCGGCGTGACGGATGCGCGCGTGCTGGCCGCGATGCGAAAGGTGCCGCGGCACCGCTTCGTGGAGGAAGCGCTCCGCGACCGAGCCTATGGGGATTATCCGCTGCCCATCGGTGAGGGGCAGACGATCTCGCAGCCCTTCATGGTCGGGCGAATGACGGAGTTGCTGCGGCTGAGCGGCCGAGAGAAGATGCTGGAAGTCGGCACCGGCTCGGGCTATCAGGCGGCGGTGCTCGGCCAGTGCGCGGCGCGGGTGTGCACGGTGGAGCGACTGCCGCGCCTGGCCGCACGGGCGCGCCAGACGCTGGAGGAGCTGGGATACTCGAACGTGTGGGGGCGCACCGCCAACGGGACGTTCGGATGGCCGGACGAGGCGCCGTTCGACCGGATCCTCGTGGCGGCGGGCGGCCCCGCGGTGCCGCCGCCGCTGTTCGAGCAGCTCGCCGAGGGCGGACTGATGGTGATGCCCGTGGGGGGACCGGACACACAGCGGCTGCAGCTCATCGAGAAGGTGCGGGGCGAGATGCGCGTCACCGACGACTCGGGATGCGTGTTCGTGCCGCTCATCGGGAAATACGCGTGGCAGGAATGACGCCGACGTCGGGCGGCCCACGCGAGGACGGGGCGTAGCGCAGCTTGGTAGCGCGCCTGCTTCGGGAGCAGGAGGTCGCTGGTTCAAATCCAGTCGCCCCGACCATTTCTCCCGCTCACGAGACCTCCCGGGTCTCCGCGCGGCGGAGCTCCCGCCGCCACCATGTCCAGTGCCACCATTTCGGTTGATCGCGCGATGAGCAGCGAGCCCCGCACCGCGGCCGAGATCTTCGTCGATGGCCTCGTGCAGGGCGTCGGCTACCGCAACTTCGTCGAGCGCAAGGCGAGCCAGCTCGGCCTGGCCGGCTTCGTCATGAACCTCAAGGACGGGCGCGTCCGCGTGCGCGTCGAGGGCAGTCGAGGCCACATCGAGGAGCTGGCGCGCGACCTCGAGAAGGGTCCGCCGCTCTCGCACGTCCAGACGGTGGCGGTGATGTGGCGGCCGGTCACCGGGCGGTTCCGCTCGTTCGGGATCCGCTACGCGGAGTTCGATCCGTGAGCCTCGGACGCCGACGCGCCCGGCGCGCGATCGGCGTGGGTCTTCTCGTGCCGGCTCTCATCCTCGTCGCGCCGCCGGGCGCCGCCGTCGCGGAGGCACCGGCGAAGCCCCCCGAGAAGGAGCCGGGCGCCAAGGTCAAGGCCCTCCCACGCCGCGCCGGCGCGCCCTCTGGGGCACCGGGCGAGCCCTGCGTGCACGTCGTGCGCAACGGTGAGTCGGTGAGCCGCATCGCGGTGCTCTACCACGTGGCGCGCCAGCGCCTCATCGATACCAATCACCTCGCGCGGCCCGAGACGCTGCGCGTCGGCCAGCGGCTGACCGTGCCCGGCTGTGACCGGAGCCGCGCGGGTGGCAGCGCCGCCGGGCAGGCGGTGAGCAGGCCCGACGGCTCCCTGGTGGCCCTGGTGGGCCCGCGCCGCGTGCCCACGCGGATGTACCTCGACGTCCCCGAGCTCGACGGGAGCGCCATCGACTTCACGTGGCCGGTGATCGGACCGGTGGTGTCGAGCGTGGGCCGGCGGCGCAGTGGCTGGCACGCGGGGATCGACATCCGCGCGGAGGAAGGGACGCCGGTCCATGCCGCCGCTCCCGGCACGGTATGCTTCAGCGGGTGGGCGCGCGCCTATGGTCGCGTGGTAATGCTCGAGCATTCGAGTGATTTCATGACGATTTACGCCCACAATCTTCAGAATCTGGTCAATGTCGGCGATGTCATCGAGGCCGGCACCGTCATCGCCTCGGTCGGCCGGAGCGGTCGCGCCACCGCGCATCACCTCCACTTCGAGATCCGCCACGCGGGCATGGTCTACAACCCGCTCTTTTTCCTGCCGCGCCGCGACCTGGTCATGGCGCGCGACGACGAGATGCCGGGTCCGGTGGAAGAGGACAATGAAGACGAGTGAGGCCGAGGAGCCGGAGGAAGGGCTCCAGGACGTGGAGGCTGCGCTCGAGGGTCTCCTCGCGGCCGGCGCCGATACGCTCACCGAGGGCCGCGAGTCGCGCGAGACGGCGGAGAAGCACCGCGCCATCCTCGGCATGTACCTGGACGAGATCCGCCGCATCAAGCTCCTCGACGCCGCCGGCGAGCAGGCGCTTGCCCGAAAAGTCCGTGCGGGCGACGCCGACGCCGAGCGCCAGCTCGTCGAGGCCAATCTCCGACTCGTCATCAGCATCGCCTGCCGCTACGTGCGCCGCGGGCTCTCGCTGCCCGACCTGATCGCGGAGGGCAACGTCGGCCTGCTCCACGCGGTGCGCAAGTTCGATCCCGAGCGAGGTACGCGCTTCTCGACCTACGCCACCTGGTGGATCCGCCAGGCCCTCACGCGCGCCCTCGCCAACCAGGCGCGCATGGTCCGGCTCCCCGTGCACGTAGAGCTCCTGCTCTCGCAATACGTCAAGGCGCGCACCGCGCTCATGCAGGAGCTGGGCCGCGAGCCCACGCCGGCGGAGGTCGCCGCGCGGTTCGGCCGGGCGCCCGAGCAGATCGAGGATCTCGAGTACCTGCGCCAGCAGCGGACCTTGTCTCTCGATGCCCCCGCGGGGCGCGACGGCAAGGGGAGCCTGCAGGACGTCATCTCCGATCCCGAGGAGCAGCCCGGGGGCGGGCTCGCCGCCACCCTGCGCGCGCGCGCCGACCTGGCCGGCGTGCTCGCGGACCTGCCAGATCAGGAGCGCCGTGTCACTACCCAGCGCTTCGGGCTCGGCGGGGGCGAGCCGCAAACCCTGGAAGCCATTGGCAAGCAGATGGGACTCACCCGCGAGCGCGTGCGCCAGATCGAAGCGGCCGCGCTCAAGCGCCTGGGCGCGCTGCTCACCGCGCGTGGCGTCGATCCGTCGGACCTTCTCTGAGAGGAGACCATGGTCAAGAAGAAGCTGCCGTCGTCGCCGCCATCGTCGAAGTTGTCGCCCGCAGCGTCCAAGCTGTCGCCGCCATCGTCCAAGCTGTCGCCCGCAGCGTCCAAGCTGTCGCCCGCAGCGTCCAAGCTGTCGCCAGCAGCGTCGAAGCCGTCCCCATCACCCTCGAAGCTGTCGCCAGCAGCGTCGAAGCCGTCCCCATCACCCTCGAAGCTGTCGCCAGCAGCGTCGAAGCCGTCTCCATCACCCTCGAAGCTGCGCCGGTCGGGGACCGCCCGCATCGTCAAGAAGGGCGGACCCGCGCCGCACGTGCTCTTCATCGTTGCCACCGACCAGCTGCGCGTGTATCAGCACCTGGAGCAGGAGATCGCCAAGCTCAAGAACGTCGAGCTCATCACGGACCGCCGGCGGCGGCCGCGCCGGCATCGAGAGCTCACCATTGCCATGGAGCGGCGGCGAGACGACCGCCGCAAGCGGCCGGACGTGGAAAAGCAGCTCCGTCAGCTCGGCTGGTCGCTGGTGCGCACGGTGAAGATTCCCCCGAGCTGAGGGGCAGGGGAGGTGGCACATGGCCGAGCCCACGATGGAGGCCCTCGCGCGGCGGGTAGAACGCCTGGAGCGGGAAACCGGACGCTGGCGGCGCGGGGCGGCACTGGGCCTCCTGCTCCTCGGGAGCGCGGGACTCCTCGGTCAGGCGCCCGTCGTCACCGGGGTGGCGAAGGCGCTCGACGCCGAACGGTTCAACCTGCGCGACGGGGCCGGCAATCTCCGCGGTTCGCTCGGCGTCACCACGGACGGCACCGCCAGCCTCGTCCTCCACAATACGGCCGGCGTGCGCCAGGCCGGCCTCGCCGTCCTGCCCGATGGCACCGCCAGCATTTCCCTCGGTAGCCCCGCCGGCCGCACCGTGACCGAGCTCACGCTGTACCCCGACGGCACGCCCGGCCTGGTGGCGCGCGACCGCGCGGGCAAGACGCGCGTAATCCTCGGTGCCGCCGCCGACGGCCAGCCCTTCCTCTACTTCCTCGACGCCGCCGGGGCCAGTAGCTGGAAGGCACCGTGAGGGGCGCGCGAGCGCCACACTAGACGATTGGAGGGCGGCCCACAGCGCCGGCCGGGCCATCACGTGACACCCACACGGAGGACCTCCTCATGAGCATCGGACGGGCGACCAAGATCGCGGCGGGCATCCTGTTCCTCCTGGCGGTAGTCGGCGTCACTTCCCCGGTGTTGCTCGTCCCGCTCGGCCTGGCCGTGTGGGTCCTCGGCGAGGCCGCCTGATCGACTGGGGACCACTGGAGTTGTGGGGCGGGTACTCGGGGAGCCGGACACCGCACAAGACAGATGGATCGGCAGGCGATCAGCCAAGATGTCCTCGAGCGTTTCTGCGCGCCCCCTCATCGTCGGGCCTTCCACGGCGTTCTTGAGCGTCTGAAAGGCCGCGGGGTGGACCTCGTTCTCATCGAGCTAATTCTCATGGAGGCCTGGGGTGCGGCCAGCCGCGAGCGCGATAGGCGGCGGCGTAAGAACAAGGGATCCGCTTCGCGATGGAACGGCGCTATGTACGCTCCAGGTGGCCCACCTCGATCTGGAGTCGGGGGTGTGCCGCGTGGCGCAGGGGAAGGGCCGGAAGGATCGGGAAGTGCCCGTGGTGCCCCCGCTGGCGACGATCCTGCGCGCCTACTTGGCCGAGGTGCGGCCGCGGCTGAAGGGTGCGGCGGGCTCCCCGTGCGTGTTGCCCACGTGCCGACGCGCGCGTACGGGGTGGGGGGGCGCCCGCGGCGGCGCGGCCCGCGCACACACCGACGCGAGGGCGAGGCCCTCCTCGGACGCACGATCTTCCAGCGGGTGCGCCAGGCGGTATCGCCCATCGTCGGCCGGAAGGTGGCCCCGCACACGCTGCGGCATTCCTTCGCCACGCGGTTGCGGGAGCATGGCGCGGATCTCCAGTTGATTCAGGAGGCGCTCGGCCACGCCAGCATCAGCACCACCGTCATGTACGCCCATCGGACGACGAGCAAGCGCCGCCAGGATCTCGCGCGGCTGCTCGAGGGGCCGGGGGACTGATGCTATTCAGCGCGTCTCGCCCGCTCGAACTCCCATGCCGCAAAGCACCGCGGATGGACGTGATGCTTCTCGAAGCCGGGCGAGCGGCCGTCATGAGCGAAGTGGATCTCGATTTCGAGCTGGTCCTTTGTGATGGGGAGATCGCAGACCGAACAGGGGATGCCGCCACCGTGGGAGCCCCAGGTGCCATCCGGCGCGCGCGTCGGCAATGTCCCCCGTCGGATCGCCGCGCGCGCTTGTCCTCGAAGCCTCAGCTCGTCAGGCATCTGGCCAAGTTCCGGTAGCCGGACGTCGTGGGTTCATCTTGATTCGCGGGGTGTCCCGCCGACGTTGCGCGGAAGCGGCGTGGCCATTCATCCTTAGGAAGTAGGCGACTATGGCCATGATGGCGATCGCGAGCCAGCGCACGAGGGTCAATTCGACGCGGATCATCGTGAGCTTCTAGTGATCATGATATTCGCGCATCTTTTCGGTGAGAGCTAGAGGCAATCGAGGAAACTTGAGAGCTTCTGCAAAAGCAGAATTGCGGAGAGGAAGGGCCGTGACGCCGCTACTTCTCCACGTCGGGCGGGTAGTCGAAGGTATGCTTACACGCGGGACAGCGCGCCTTATTGGGCATGGCTTTCGTTGCAGCCGTCGTGCAAATGAGCGTCCGGCCCCCGCACGCGCACTCCAAGGTGGCGATGTTGGTCCGTTTGTCCAGATTGATCAGCTTCATTTTCATACTCGCCTCAACCTGACTTCCGCGGTGCCCCCCCGGCGCTGTGCGGAAATGGCGAAGCCCAGCATTCCCGGTGCACGCGCTGCTCGCCGATGAGTGGGCACGTGTAGGGCTTCACGATGATCAGTTCGCAGACCGGGCAGATCGGGTTCCCCTGGGAGTCGAGCCTGTTGGTCATCGCCGGGCCTCCGAGTCCGAAAAGTGTTCCAAAGTGAACACCGTATGGGTTCGAAAGCAAGCCCGCGTTGCGGATAGGACAAAGAGCCCAATAGGGAGGAGTGGCGGTGATCGCGGCCACCAGTCCTAGGGGCCAGCCTGGCGAGCTTCTGCAAATACAGCGCTGCAGAACATTCCGCGCGTGTGGACTACTTCTCGCGGGCTCGCTTCAGCGCCCGCTCAATCGCGGGCACGGCCTTGGGCGCGTGCACGAGGGCCCATCCTGCTCCGCGGCCGCAATGAGGCGAGCCGACGCCGCGTCTGCCGCTTCGCCTGCTTCCAAAAGCACGAAGTAGTCGGCCTGGCTCAATTCCAGCTGGAACGGCAGCGCGTCGGCCGCGGCCATGGTGCCGCCGATGACCGCACGCCACTTATAGCTCGTCAACCCATCGACCGGGAGTAAGGGAGGGGACTATGCCCAAGATCATCACGCGCGTCCGGACGAGCCGCGGGTCCACCGGCACATGCTGCGCCTTGGGCGGAAGTGGGGCTATCTCTCGCAGGTACCCAAGATCGAGCCGCCTCGGCCATTCGGATCTCAAGATGACTTAGCGCTACGCGCACCTCTCGCCGGCCCATCTCCGCGGCGCCGTCGATCGCCTCGACGGGCTCGCGGGTGGGCACATGAATGAGCACAAAGTGCTAGAATCTGACTCAGCGCGAGAGACCGCGCCGCGCGCGTCCACGCAAGCTGTTGGAGTGTCAGACGCCGGTGGGCCCGCCCCCGTAGCTCAGTTGGATAGAGCAACAGTTTCCTAAACTGTGGGTCGCCTGTTCGATTCAGGCCGGGGGCACCACCGTACTTAACCCGACGAGGCCGCTCAGGAGTCGCCCGTAGGAGGCCTCGCCGGTGATCTCATAGAACCGGCCCTCCGGCGTCGTCAGCGGGGTGAAGCGCAACCGCCCTGTGATGAGGCGCCGGAGGATCGGCCGGGCATCCAGCGGCCGGCGCCGGAGCAGCCCCTGCCAGTCCGCCAGCCGCGCCTCGATGGCACGGCGCAGCTCACGCCCTTCCAGGCGCTGCGACAATCGGCCCAGCCCATCCAGGTGCTCGAGCTTGGCCAGGATCTCCGCCCGTTCCCGCTCGCGCGCCTTCAAGGCGTCGAGGACGGAGGCAAGCGCGGCGCCCTGGGCGAGCGCGCCCGTGAGGCGGCCGATCTCCTGCTCGAGGCGCCGCCGCCGCTGCTCGAGCGCCTCGCGCTGGTCGTCACCACCACCGCCGGCCTGGTCGAGCTCGAGGGCCCGCGCGACGGCATCGCGTAGCAGCTCCGGCGCGAAGACATCGCGGTCGAAGGCCTCGAGCACGGCCTGGTCGGCGCGCGCCATGTCCATCGTGAGCCCGTTCGTGCAGGCCCGCGCGCCGCGGAGGTGGTGCCACATGCAGCCGTAGTAGGTCTGGGGCTCGGGTCGCCGGGAGGAGGTCCGCTTCCGGAGGTAGATGCTCTCCTGGCACACGTTGCACGCCGCAAAGCCGGTCCCGCATCCCCGGTGGCCGGCCCACAGCCGCCCGTGCTCGCGGCGCACGTAGGCGCGCCGGGCCGCCGCCATGTGGGCCCGCGGCCCGCCACAGCTCTTCCGAGACGATCCGGAGCTCGGGCGCCTCGACCGTGAGCCACTCCGTTTCCGGCCGCTCCTGCTTGATCCGGGTGCCGCCGCGGTCCACCCGGCGCGTCTTGTTCCAGACGATCTGGCCGCGGTAGAGCTCGCGGCGGAGGATCTCGCGGACGGCCGTAGGCGCCCAGCCGCGCGCGCGCCGCGGCGTCACGCCCTCCGCAGTGAGCGCTTTCGCGATCCGGACGAAGCCCCACTCGGCGGCCGACCACTCGAAGATCCGCCGGACCACGCGGCCTGCTCCGGGTTGACCTGGCGAAAGGACGTGCTGCCGCCGGCGCTTCCCGTCAGCGCCCGGGGTAGGGCAGAGCACCTCGACGTTGTCGTACCCGAAGACGCAGCCGCCGGCGACGTGGCCCGCCCGCGCCTTCCGGATCATCGCGTCATAGGTCCGCTGGCGGGCCTTCTCGCGCTCCATCTCGGAAGCGAAGGTCGCCAGCGAGAGGAGGACCTTGTCCATGGCGTTGTCGAGGGTCCGCTCGCGGTCCTCGAGGTAGAAGACGCGGACGCCGGCGTCCATGATCTGCTTGAGCGCCCAGCCCGTCTCGATCGACTCGCGGCCGAGGCGCGACTCCTCCGACATGACGAGAACCTGGAAGGGCGGCCTCGGCTTGAGCGCATTCATCAGGCGGAGGAAGCCCGGGCGCTTCAGAAACTCGGCGCCGGAGATCCCGTCGGCGGCGTAGACCTGGGCCTCGGCGACGGTCCAGCCCTTGCGCATGGCATAGCCGCGCGCGTGCGCGACCTGGCGGGCGATAGATTTCTCCTCGTCGGGGAGGTTCTGCTCGGTGCTCTTGCGGGCGTAGATCGCGGCAATCATCACGGTGGCACTCCTCTTTGGTCGGGGGTGTGTCGGAGCGTAGCCGATACCCGCAGTCCGCATTTCCGTACTTGCAGTAGTTCGAAACTTTTCGCCAAGGCTCTGGCGCTCTGCGAAAAGAAGCGCGACTATGGTTAATGGTTATCAATAGGTCTAGCCAAATGTCTGACGAGCTGCTCCTCCGCGAGAAGGTGCGCGTGGCGATTTCGCGCAGACGCTTGCCCGGGTGGGCGGCCGACCGCACCTACGGCGGGCCGGGCGGCGGGCAACTCTGCGCGGTTTGCGAGGTCGCGATTCCAAGCAAGCAGGTAGCACTGGAGATCCACTTCGACGATCTCCGTGGAGTCGTCGGCGGAAAGAAAACGCACCACCTGCACTTCCGATGCTTCGCGGCGTGGGAGCTGGAGCGGACCAAACCCGTCTAGCGTCATTTGATCGGCTCCTCCCCCGACCACTCGAGCAGCCGTGCGAGTTTCATGTCGGTCATGTGGTTCTCCCTACCTGCCGGCGGGCGTCGGCGCGGGTTGACCCGCTATAAGGGGGCGTGCTGTCATCGGCGGCACGATGGCCACGGCCGAGGCCCTGCCGTTCCAGGTGGAGCTGCGCGAGGCCGACTACTTCGTGCTCCTGAAGCAAGCGAAACGGCAGACGCCGGTGTCGCGGCGCCTCATTGCGGCCGCGGAGCAGGACGGGAGGCGGGGCTCCCACCTCTTCACCGGCTTTCTGACGGACGGGCTCGCCCTGAAGGCCGTCGCTATCGTTCACGCGCCCAAGGCCCTGCCCGCGATTGAGCGGGCGCTGAAGCGAGCCCGCGAAGCATAGCTCCCCGAAGCACAAGCGTTCTGCAATGCTGTGTTTGCAGAACCTCGCAAACTTTCCTGTCTTAGCCGCAGAGTCCCTTGCGCTCGACTCGAGAAAGTGTTCATTAAGGAACACCATCGTCCCGACTCGGAGGTGCGCCAGTGCCCAACAGGCTCGACCCCTACGGGAACACCATCTGCCCGGTCTGTGAACTGCCCATCGTGGATCCCTACACGTGCCCATTCGTCGGCGAGCAGCGGGTGCACAGAGAATGCTTTGCCTCGCCATTTCCGCACAGCGGCGGCGGGGCCTCGCGTAAGTCAAGGTGAGCGCCCGATAAATGATCCGAGAACTAGGGCCCACCATCATCCGCTGGCTCGCGGTTGCGACCATGGCGGTCGTCGCGTACTTCCTCGCCGACTGAACGTCGCTGGTGTTCAGTCCCACGACCTGGCCCCTAAGGCTGGTAGCCGCGCGGGAGTCAGCCTGAGGCGAGTATGAAAATGAAGCTGATCAACCTCGACAAACGGGCCAGCATCGCCACCTTGGAGTGCGAGTGCGGGGGCCTGACGCTCATTTCCACGACGGCTGCTACCGAAGCCTGGCCCAATAAAGGGCGCTGTCCCGTGTGTAACCAAACCTTCGACTACCCGACCGACCTGGAGAACTAGGGAATTGAGATGGCTCTAGACCCAAAGCTGTTCACGCTCAACTTTCAAGATCCGGCCCAGGCTCGGCGTTTCCCCCGGCATCGCTGGTCGAGGAACAGTTTCGGCGTCCAACAGCTATGGCTGCCCATTCTTCAGATTCTCCAATCTCAGGTGAACCCCATCCGAATTGCCCGCGGGGCGAAGCCCATTGATGGCGAGCGCCCGAGCAACTTCAATTCATTTTGGGAGTCTGTTCGACTGCTCGAGGTTGTGCTACGCGACCTGGATACTAACTCGCGGCGTTTCCTCGAAGCACAGCAAGGCCTAGAGCGGGCGGCAGCATCATCGGACAACAATCTGAGGGATCACTATGTCGAGGAGATCTCCGACTCACAAACGTACTGTCAACTATCTCTCGAGGCGGCATTCAGCTCCGCTCGCAGACTGGCGGACCGATTCGCGGACGTGGTCCGGCCGCTGATCTTCGAGCACATCGGTTCGCTCTCGCCCGCGATTTCCCTCGTCTAGCAGCGGGCATTCGCGGGGACATCTCATCAAGCAAGCCGCTGGGAGATGTGGCTATCTTGCGTCGAGCATTCACCGAGCACATCCGGTGGTTCGAGATCCTCGTTCGCCCCGTGCAGCCGCGCCGTGATCTGCAGGGGCCCGCCGCGGATTCGTGCCCCCCCGACGTTGATATAGACGGGCTGATGTTCCAATAAATCCCTCAAACCCCCTCGGGTCACTTGTCTCCGTCCGCAGCTATGTGGTTTCTGGACGGTGATATGTGAATCGACCGCCATTAGAGAGGGATACCGCGCTGTCGGGAGCCTGTGGATTCTGGGCGATCGAGAAGCGATCGTCAGCTTCTGGCCCGAGATCTGAGCAGGTCCCGGTTACGCCGCCCTCACAATCTCGCGGATTTGCACGGACCAAACGGAAGCGTGGCTCTCCGGGGGCACCACCGACCGCGTCAATCTCAAGATCGCCAAGGCCTTCGGCCTGACCATCCCGAAATCGCTCCTGCTCCGGGCGGATCAGGTGATCGAATAGATCCGGAATTTCCGCCTCGGGCACCATCAGGGCTCGCATTCCGAGTTCGGCACGGGCCGCGTCTTCCCGTCGCCCTGCGCAATTTATGTCGGTGTCATACCGCTGACGGTCCCTCGTCCCTAAGGACCATTGGCAAGTGAGCGAAGTCTTTACGGATTCCCCTTGGCCTCCGCCTTGCTAGGATAGGAGGCATGAGCCAGGCAGGGTCTCGGCCCTTGCGGAGGGGTCGGCGCGGGGTGCTCTGGGTAGCGCGCGCCATCGCCCTTGCCCTGCTCGGCATGGCGGCCGTGGCCGGGGCGACCATCGGGCTCGAGGCGCGGGAGCCGCTCACGGGGCGCGTGGTGCGCGTCATGGACGGCGACACCATCGCGGTGCGCGTGGACAAGCTTGTCCTCACCGTGCGCTACATCGGGACCAACACGCGCGGCGCGCGCATGCCCGGGGATAGCCTCGACGCGGGCCCCACCGAGGCGGCCGAATTCAACCGGGCCCTCGTGCTCGGCCAGACGGTGCGGCTCGAGATCGACGCGCAGGAAAAAGACGCGCAGGGCCGCCTGCTCGCGTACGTCTACGTCGGGGATCTCATGGTCAATGCCGAGCTGGTCGCCAACGGCTACGCCGAGGTCGTCATCACGAAGCCGAACGTGCTGCATGAGGAGATGCTCCAGCACCTGCAGCGCCAGGCGCGGCTTCTCAAGGTGGGGCGCTGGCGCGACTCGCCCTACGTGGGGCGCGAGCCCGGCAGCCGCCGTGCCGCCACGCCCCCGAAGCCCTCCGCCGCCGCGGGCGATCCCAAGTCGACGCCAACCGGGCGCAGCTTCGGCACGGTGGACCGGCCAGGGGCGGTGCCTCACGACGCGTGGACCTGCCCCATCTCGCATCCCGTCAAGGGCGCGGCGAACCCCAACGGGGAGCGGCTCTATCACCTGCCGGGCGGCGAGGCGTACGCGAAGACGCAGCCCGAGCGCTGCTACGCCAACGCCGAAGAGGCGCGCGAGGACGGGACGCGCCGCGCCCAGCGCTGAGCCGCCTCAGGCTCCCGGCGGTCGGTAGCCCGCGCCCTGGGCCAGCAGCATCGCGTCGAAGCCCTCATCGGGGGACATGAGGGGCGTGGTCTTGATGTCCTTCACCGCGCCCCCGGCCGCCACCGCCATCGACGCCGCCGCGGCATTGACGTTGTCGGGCACGTCGAAGAGAACCACGACGTCGTAGTCGCCCCAGCAGTAGTACCAGGCGTGCAGCTTCCCGCCGAGCTTCTCGATCACCGGCCGGAGCGCCTCCATCCGATTCTCGGGCCGCTGCACGAGCCGGCTCCACGCCGTGCTCGTGTAGGACGCCTGCACCATGTAGGTCGGCATATCGCCTCCTTGCCCCCGGCGAGGTCGAGGGTGAGGCCACCGTAGTCCCTTGCGCCGTGAAGGGCAAGGAGCGCCGCGTGGGGCGGGGAGTGGGGGGGCCCGCTGCGCCGCGCCCGCCGCCACTCCCGCCCTGGGGCATGGCCCCGTCGGCATTCTTTACGGCTCTGGGACCAGGGCGGCGAGTCGGGTCTTAGGTGCGCGTTTTTACATGACGCCCGGACGGGCATCATTCATGCACAATAGGGGCTGGCCACGGTGGTGGCTCGCCGCGGTAGGAAGATTGATAGGTGACTGAAAGGAATCATATGGCCGAGCTCCTGTTCCTGGTGTCGCGTAACCACGTCGACATCCTGAGCCACCTGAGCCACGAGTTCGCCGGCGGCGACGTGCACATCCTGATCGACCGGAGGCTCGCCGAGCGCCGGCGCGCGACTACCGGAGCGGCTGTGACCGAACGCCGCGCGCGGCACCGCCGCGCGCAGCGCGCCACGGAGTACGAGCTGCGCTCGATCGGCTATTCGATCGTCACGCTCGAGCCGTCGGAGGGGCAGTCTTTCGAGCCGAGCCTCACCGCGAATCCCTTGGCGGTGCGCGAGGTGACCGGTTACCTCCGCGACCGCTTCCGCTCCCTTATCCCGATCCCCTCGTGGGACATCCACCGCGACGGACAGGGCTTCGTCCTCCTCGACGGGGCGGGCCGGCCCGCCCACCGGCTGCTCTTCGCCAAGGAGTTCCTGGACTACTACGGCAGCACGGGCGCCGAGCGCATCAGCCGCCTCCTCGACGACTGGAAGCTCCCCCAGCAGGTCGAGACGGCCGGCCCCGAGATCCTCCTCGTCTCCTCGTACGGGATCCGGATCGGCGACTGGTAAGCCTCGGGCGGGGACCCCGGCGCCCGCCCCTCGTCAGCGCCGAACGCGCGGATTTCTTGACTCACGCGGTGCCACCTTCTAGCATACCTGCGTGATGGACATGGAGACGTCCCGGTGGGGATGATGCGGTCGGCGCTGGGCTACTTCGGCCTGATGGGCGCCGCGGGCGAGGGAAGCGGCGCGCGCGGCGCCCTCGCGGCGGCGCCGCGCAATCTCCCCGGCATGGCCGCCATCGCCTCGCGCTTGGTCCTGCGCGGTGAAGTGAGCGGTGAGGGCGATTTCCAGATCCTCGGCAAGTTCGAGGGGGAGATCAACGTCACCGGCAAGGTCTTCGTCGCCGAGGGCGCCCAGGTCGACGCCAACATCAATGCCGCCGCGATCCAGATCGGCGGCGTCGTGCGGGGCAACCTCTCGGCCACGACGCGCGTCGAGATCCTTCCCTCGGGCGTGCTCACCGGCACGCTCAAGACCGGCAGCTTCTCGGCGGCCGACGGCGCTTCCGTGAAGGGGGAGATCTGGGTCGCGCGCGGCGGCCAGCCCCGTCCGGCCTCCGCCAGCGCCAGCGCTAGCTGAGCGTCGGCGTGCTCGACTGGCTGCGCGCGTTCCTCGACGACTCCCGTGTCGCGCGGTGGTCCCTGCTCGCGGTGGCGGCGCTCGTGGTCCTCGGTCTCGTCGGATTCGGCGGCTGGACCTGGTATCGCTCGCAGCAGGCGCAGGGCGCCGCCGCCCTCGCGGCCGCCGGCGAGCTGGCGCAGAAGGCGCTCGCGCCCGGCGCCACGCCGGAGACGCGCGCGGGGGCCGCCCAGGCCCTCGAAGCCGTCATCGCCCAGCACCCCCGCTACGCGGGCCTCCCGGAAGCGGCCTACCGGCTCGGCAACGTCCGCTACGCCGCGGGGGAGTACGCCGCCGCGCGCGGCGCCTATCAGATCGCCCTCGCCCAGGGCGCCAGGGGCACGGTGCGCGGCCTGGCAGCGGCCGGCATCGGGTACACGTCGGAAGCCGAGAAAGACTACGCGAAGGCGCAGAGCGCCTTCGAAGCCGCGCTGGTCGGGCTCGGACCGAAGGACTTCCTCTACGAGGGCTTGCTGCTCGACATCGCGCGGACCCAGGAGTTCGGGGGCCGGCGGGACGCCGCGCTCGAGACCTACCGGCGGCTCCTGAAGGACGTGCCGGACAGCCGCCGCGCCGACGACATTCGCACCCGGATCGCCTCGCTCCAGAGCGCCTCGAAGTAGCTGCCGCGCCCGCCCGCGCCGCGCGCGAGCGCGAGGGGGCGGGAGGCACCACGACTGGATGATTCGCCTCGGACCGCTCGATCCGCGTCACGTCCCCGTGAGTGTGAGTCTGATAAGGAGTATTATGTCAACTAGCTGGCGGATGCGGCTTCGAGCTCCGGCTACACTTGGGACCCGCTTGCCGGCGGGGTTCTGCCCCCCTCAGCACTGAACTCCCTAACAGGCGTTACCCGCCCCCCGCATAGCGGTAGAGCCAGAACTTGTGGTCGGCGTTCCGCCCCAGAAAGAGGAAGACGTTGTTGGTGGCGTCGTAGGCAAGGTTATTCCCGGAGACGCCAGGCGGCACCGCCTCCCACTCCCACTCCTTGCTGTCCAGCCGGTAGATGCCGAGGCCCTTCGGAATGCCGCCGTAACCCACGGTCACCGGATTGAGAAGGACGCGGTTCTTGGAGTCGAAGGCCAGGTAGGTCTCGTACTCCCACCCGCCGAACTCGCCCGTCGGCGCCACCCACGTGGCCGGGAGCGGGATCCGCGCGACGACTTTCTTGTCCGGAATCGAGTACTTCACGAGCGACCGGATCTCCCGCGCGATGGCGTAGATCGCCCGCCCCTCGACGTCGATGGCGGGCTGATCGTTGTTCATGTTCTTGAGACCCGGGAGCTTGATGAACTCCGACGACGAGCCGTCCATGGGAACCACCTGCATGTGCGCCCCGCCCCGGTCGTAGAATCGATACACTCGATCGGTGATCGGATCGAGGACCCCGAAGTGGTTGTGCAGGTCGCCCCCGTAAGCGGGCGTCGGCACGTGCCAGGTCGCGTCCTCCCACTGTCGCGTCTCGAAGTTGAACGTGTAGCCGCCCTTCGTCTCCGTCACGTTCGGACACCCCGAGCCATTCGCCCCGTAAAAGGCGGGCATCATCACGCCCTTGTCCCGCTTCGGGTCGTAGACCCACGTCACGTTGTCGGGGCGGTTCGGCTGGACCCCACCGGGCGGCGCGCACCAGGCGTGGAGCTTCTCCCAGGTGGTCCCCCGCGCGAGGTCAATGGCCCACACCATCTGGCCGCTGTAGCTCCCGCCCCCGTTCTCCGGGACGGAGTAGTCGCCCCCGGCGAGAACCATGCGGCCGCGCTTCGAGTCGTACAGCTGGCGCGTGTGCTTGGAGTTGCAGCAGAAGGGCACGCCCACCCCGGAGATCGCGGTCCACGTGCGATCCTTGAGCCCGATCAGCGGGCTCCCGCCGGCTCCCGCCGCGGCTTCCCCGCTGCTGGCGGGGGCCGTCTGCACCATCAAGGTCGTGGTGGGAGAGAGATCCTGGATCGGCGTCGCGTCGCTGGTCGCGAACCAGCTGAGAACGATGAGGGCTATGACGGCGCGCATAGACGTCCTTTCATCGGGTCAACGTGAGCCCCACGGCTCCCGCGGGAGCGCGGCGCCGAGGGCCGTGGGGCCGCCCCGCGTCGGATCGGCTCACCCTATCCGGGAATCTGCGCCTCTTCGGGCAGCTTGTCCCAGACCGGCTGCCACTCCGGCACCCGAAGCCCGGCCGCGGCGGCAAGGGTCTTGACCTCGGCGGCGAAGGTGCGGCGCACCTCGTCGTTGTCGCGGGTCTTCAGCCGGAACTTCTGATAGAGGCGGTTCTTCGGCGAGTTGGGCCGGCCGAAGATGTTCATGGTGCGCACGTACCATTTCTCCAGCGCGTCCTGAGCCTCCGCGCGGGTGGCGTCGCTGGCGGTGAGCCGCTGCACCCAGAGCTCGCCATGGCGGATGTGCATCTTCTCTTCCTTGAAAATGCCCTCGATGGCGCGCACCCACGGCCCGTAGGAGCAGTGGCGCACGTCCTCGAGCTGGTGGCCGGCCCCGCGGTCCATGCAGAAGTTGAAGAACACGAAGTCGGCCCAGCGGTCGATGGGGTAGTAGAAGATGTTGACGCGCTTGTCGGCGGCCACCCGCTCGGTGCCGATGTCGGCGTTGGCGTCGTCGAGGCGGAGGGTGAAGTCGTGCCGCCCGATGTGCGCGGGCACGTCCACGCCGAGGTCCTCGAGGAGCCCGTACATGACGTGCGCGTGACGCACCTCGTCCTTCACGATCTGCGCCACCACGTGCTTCTCCTCGATGGTGGGCGCCTTCATGATCCACGGCACGTAGCCGAAGGCCCCCGCCAGCTCCGAGTCGGCCTGCATGGTCATGAGGTGGACGAGGCTCTGGCGATACGTCTCCGTCATCTCCGCCGACGACTCGATGCGCTCGCCGGCCTGGATGCGCGCCAGGAGCCGCTCCTCGCTGAGTTCTCTGCTGGAGTCCATGACTCTAGCTCCTTTCCACCACTCGCACCGCCTTCCCCTCGCTGCGGGGGATGGTCTTGGGCGGGTCGATGGCAATCTGCGGGTTGAGGCCGAGATGGCCGCGCAACCGCTCCCCTACTCGGGCGGCGAGGGCGGCCACCTCGGTCCCGCCGGCGTTGAAGCCGCCCCAGACGCCGACGAGGCCCTCCGCGGGCTCCACGTGGACGGTGAGGCGGGGGAAGCCGTCGGTCCGGTCCACTACCAGCTGATAGTGGGGTGCGAGCTCCACGATCGTCAACAGCGCCGCCTCCACCTGTGAGGGGTACACGTTGACGCCCTTGATGACGACCATGTCGTCGGTGCGCCCCTTCACGCGCGCCATGCGCGCCGTGGTGCGCCCGCAGGCGCACGGCTCGGGGTTGAGGCTGGTGAGGTCGCCGGTCCGGTAGCGCAGCATCGGCAGCGCCTCCCGCGTGAGGGCGGTGAGGACGAGCTCGCCCTCCTTGCCCGGCCCCAGCGGCGCTCCGGTCGCGGGATCGACGATCTCGGGCAGGAAGTGATCGTCGTTGACATGGAGCCCGTCGTGGGCCGGGCACTCCCCGGCCACCCCCGGACCAATCAGCTCCGAGAGCCCGTAGAAGTCCGACGCCACCACACCCCACAGCGCCTCGAGCTGGACGCGCATGGCCTCCGTCCAGGGCTCGGCTCCGAAGAGGCCATAGCGGAGGCCGAGGGCCCGCGGATCCTGGCCCGTCTCGCGCAGGGCCTCGCCGATGTGCAGCGCGAAGGAGGGCGTGCAGGCGAGGCCGTGGGGACGAAAATCCTGGAGCAGCAGGATCTGGCGCAGCGTGTTGCCCGACGACGCCGGCACCACGGTGAGCCCCATGTGCTCGGCGCCGTCGTGGAAGCCGAGGCCGCCGGTGAAGAGGCCGTAGCCGTAGGCAATCTGGATGAGGTGGCCCGGCTCCGCGCCTCCGGCGGCCAGCGACCGCGCCATGACTTCCCGCCAGATGGCGAGGTCGCGGCGGGTATAGCCGACCACGGTCGGCTTGCCCTTGGTGCCGGAGGAGGCGTGGATGCGCGCCAGCTCGTGCCGGGGTACCGCGAAGAGGCCCCACGGGTACTGCTCGCGGAGATGGTCCTTGCGGGTGAACGGGAGGCGCGCGAGGTCCTCGAGCCCGCGCAGCGAGCCCGCGTCCACGCCGGCGGCGGCCAGCGCCGCGCGAAAGAAGGGCACGCGCGCCGCCGCCCGGTCCACCGTGTCGCGGAGCCGCGCGAGCTGGAGCGCACGCCGCGCGTCCGGCGCCATCGTCTCCGCCTCCGGATTCCAGATCACGTCGCCGGCCTCAGCGGACCACGACCGACTTGAGCAGCCAGGCCTGGCGCTCGAGGAATCGGGTGACGGTCTCGAGAAGACGGGGATCCGAGGCCCCGTCGAGACGGATCCGGTCGGGGAGGATGTACTGGACCTCGGGGTAGGACACCAGCACCTTGAGCAAGGTGCGGACCTTGGGATCGGGTGCCAGCAGCCCGCCCCGTCCGGGATCGCCCGCGCCCGGGTCCCAGTCGTCCTGGAAGACGAGTCGAAGCTCGCGACCGCCCTCGCTCACCCCCGGAGCCCCGCGTAGAGCTCGACCATGGCGGCCACCTGCCCCGCGGCGGAGAAGGCCCGCTCGGCGACCACGCGGCCCGCCGCGCCCATGGCGGCGCGCCGGGCGGGGTCGACGAGCAGCCCGATGGCGGCATCGGCCAGATCGCGCGCGTCGGGCTTGGTGAGGAGGCCCGTCTCGCCGTCCACCACCACTTCCTCGACGCCGGTCGCGCGGACCGCCACCGCGGACAGCCCGCACGCGTGGGCCTCGGCCAGCACCAGCCCCTGCGTCTCTGTCTCGGAAGCGAAGAGGAACAGATCCGCCGCGTGATAGTAGGGCGGCAGCGCCTCGCGCGCGACGCCGCCCACCAGCCGGATACGGTCCCGCGCCGGGCTGGCGGCGGCTCGGCGACCCAGCGCCTCGGCATGACTGCCCTGCCCCACGAGGAGGAGCCGGGCCTGGGGCAACGCGCCCGCGATCAGCCCGAAGGCCTCGATCACACGCTCCACGCTCTTCTCGCGGTCGAGGCGGCCCACGTAGAGACAGACGAGCGCCTCGGGCGCGAGCCCGAGCGCCCGGCGCGCCGCGCCGGTGTCGTCGGGACGGAAGCGGTCCAGCGGCACGCCGGTGGGGACGACGGCGACGCGCGTCCGCACGCCGCGCGTCCGCAGGGTCTCGGCGATGCACGCCGAGGGCGCGATCACGAGGTCCGCGCGGTCGGCGAAGCGGCACGCCAGCCGGACCGCGAGCGCGGCCACCAGCCGCTCCGGCGCGGGCACGTAGTGCGCGTACTTCTCGTAGCGCGTGTGATACGTGAACACGAGCGGCACCGCCAGCCGTCGCGCGATCCGGCGCGCCGTCACCCCGAGGAGGAACGGGTGCTGGGCGTGGACGATGTCGGGACGGAGTCCCCGGGCGACGCGGGCCAGGCGCGGCGAGCACGGGAGCGGCACCGCGAAACCGGGATAGGTCGGCGCGGGGATCGATGGGTAGCGGAAGACGCCGGGCGAATCGCCGGACGTGTCGGAGGCGGGGGCGAAGACCCAGGCCTGGTGGCCCGAGGCCTCAAGCCCGGTACGGAGCGTCTCTACGGCAGTAGTGACCCCACCCCGGAACGGCAGGTAATTGTTCGTGAAGAGGGCGACGCGCATTCACTACTCATCCGGGGCGCCGGGGTCTTTGCCGCGCTCCATGAAGTCCCCGGGCTTGATCGACTCCAGCCACTCCTTCACCTTGTCCGGGTCTTCCGGTCGCGTGCCCCTCGCGCCCTCCGCGTCCTTCACCACCTCCACCGTCTGGGCTTTCTGCACCACCTCTTCCGCCACGAAGATGGGGGCACCCACGCGCAGCGCCAGCGCGATGGCGTCGCTGGGCCGCGAGTCCACCGTGATCTCGTTGCCGCCCAGCTGGAGGTGCAGCACGGCGAAGAAGGTATTGTCCCGGAGGTCGTTGACGACGACCTTGAGCACGCGGGCTCGCAGCGACTCCAGGATGCTCTTGATGAGGTCGTGGGTCATGGGCCGCGCGGTGGGGATCTTCTCGAGCTCGATGGCGATGGCATTGGCCTCGGCCAGGCCCACCCAGATCGGCAGCGAGCGCTTGTCTTCCTCGTCGCGCAGGATGAGGATCGGCAGGTTGGACAGCGGGTCGACGGCCAGCCCCTTGACCTTCATCTCGAGGTACATGGCACGGGTCCCTCCTCTGCGGGCGGCCCGGCCGGCGCGAGGCGATGCGCCCCATGGGCCGCGAGCTCGCCGCGCAGGCTGTGGGGCAAGGCCTCGGTGATGCGAACGCTGACGACCTCGCCGAGGAGGTTCTCGCCGCCGGCGTCGAAGTTCACCACGCGGTTGCAGCGCGTGCGGCCGCTCGCCTGCCGCGCGTCCTTCCGGGAGGTTCCGTCCACCAGCACCTCCAGCCGGCGGCCCTCGAGGCGGCGGCTCCGCTCGGCGCCCACCCGGGCCGCCACCGCCAGCACGCGGTGGTTGCGGTCCGCCTTCACCGGCTCGGGCACCTGATCCGCCATCTCCGCCGCCGGCGTGCCGGGACGGCGCGAGTAGCGGAAGGCGAAGACGTTGTCGTAGCCGACCGCCTCCACCGCGGAGAGGGTCTGCTCGAAGTCCGCCTCCGTCTCGCCGGGAAAGCCGACGATGAGGTCGGTGGACAGCGCGAGATCCCCCACCGTGTCTCTGAGCTCGGCGATCAGCTCGAGGTAGCGGGCGCGGGTGTAGCCGCGGTTCATGCGCTCGAGAATGCGGTCGGAGCCGGACTGGAGCGGCAGGTGGAGGTACTCCACCACCTTGGGCACGTCGCGGATGGCGCGGATCAGCCGGGGGGTGAGGTTGTAGGGATTCGAGGTGGTGAAGCGGATGCGCTCGATCCCGTCGATCCCATCCAGGCGCTCGAGCAGGGCGGCCAGATCGGTGGGGGGATCGAGGTCGCGCCCATAGGCGTTGACGGTCTGGCCGAGGAGGGTGACCTCGCGACAGCCCTGGGCCGCCAGGCCGCGCACCTCCGTCTCGATGGCCTCGGGCGAATGGCTGCGCTCGCGCCCCCGCGTGGTGGGAACGACGCAGAACGTGCAGTGCTTCTCGCAGCCCTCCATCACGGTGACGAAGGCCTTGAGCCGCGTCGCCCCGTCCGGACGCGCGGTGATCTTGACCAGGGGACCCTCGCTCGTCTCGAGCACGGGCCGCCGCTCCGCCCGCGCGCGCGCCACCAGCTCGACGACGCGGGCGATGGCGGGCGAGCCGAAGACGAGGTCCACGTGGGGCGCCCGCTGCTGGATGCGCTCCTGCTGCAGCTGCGCCATGCACCCCATCACACCGATGAGGAGCCCGGGCCGCTCCGCTTTGAGCCGCTTGAGCGTGCCGAGCTGCGAGTACACCTTCTCCTCGGCCTTCTCACGGATGGCGCAGGTGTTGACAAGGATGAGGTCCGCCTCGTCGGGCGAGTCGGTCAGCTCGTAGCGCTCGTCCTTGAGGAGCCCCGCCACCCGCTCGGAGTCGTACTCGTTCATCTGACAGCCGTAAGTGACGAGGTGGAGTTTGGGCATAAATTCCTGACAGTTACGTTAGCACCCTGCCCGGGGGGAGTCAAACACGTGCGGTGAGCGACGTTACACGGTTTCCTCGAACACTCCGATGCGACGAAATTTCTCGTAGCGATCCTGCACCAGGGCGTCGCCGGACAGCGAGCGCAGCTGCCCCAGATGCTCGCGCAACGCGGTCCGGAGATTGGCGGCGGTGTCCTCCCAGCTCCGGTGCGCGCCGCCCAGCGGCTCCGGGATCACCGCATCGATGACCCCGGCCTTCTGGAGATCGGGAGCGGTGATGCGCATGAGCTGGGCCGCCTCGGGCGCCTTGGCGCCGTCGCCCCAGAGGATGGCCGCGCAGCCCTCCGGCGAGATCACCGAGTAGATGGCGTGCTCGAGCATGAGGACCCGATTGGCCACCCCGATGGCGAGCGCGCCCCCGCTGCCGCCCTCCCCCGTCACCACCGCGACGACGGGCGTGCGGAGGGCCGCCATCTCGCGCAGGTTGCGCGCGATGGCCTCCGCCTGGCCCCGCTCCTCCGCGCCCAGGCCGGGATAGGCGCCCGGCGTGTCGATGAAGGTGACGATGGGCTTGCTGAACTTGTCGGCCAGCTGCATGAGCCGGAGCGCCTTGCGATAGCCCTCCGGGTTCGGCATGCCGAAGTTGCGCGCGATGTTCTCGCGGGTGTCGCGGCCCTTCTGATGCCCGACCACCACCACCGGCTCCCCCTCGAAGACGGCGAGGCCGCCCACGATGGCGAGGTCGTCGCCGAAGACGCGGTCGCCGTGGAGCTCGACGAAGTCGTCGAGGAGCAGCTTGTAGAGGTCCAGCGCGTGGGGACGCTTTGGGTGGCGGGCGATCTGCGCCCGTTGCCAGGCGCTCAGGCTGCCGTAGACGCGCTGCTGGAGGCGGCGCAGCCGCTCCTCGAGCTTGGTGGCCTCGTCTCGGGTGGCCGCCTCGTTCTCGGAGGCGCGCAGCTCCGCAATCCGCGTTTCCAGTTCAAGGATCGGCTTCTCGAACTCAAGCTCGTCGGGCATACTCCACGATGATACTGCCCGGCCCCAGCAGCTGCTCCACTTTCGCCACCAGCTCCGGCACCGGCTCCACTCCGAGCGCCGGCGCCTTCAGCACCACTTCCTGCTCGGCCAGCAGCACGTGCAGGAACAGCGGCGTGGTCCCGCGATGCGCCTCGCAGATCGCCCGCACCGCGCCGAGCAGCGCCTCGCCGGCTCCCGCGCCGCCGCCGTCCCCCTTCACCCGGATCCGGCAGGTGTGCGCGTGCCGACCGCTCCCGCCATTGCCGCCGGTGCCGTTCGGCCGGTATCCGCCCTCGGTCCTCAGCGCGTCCTCCAGTGGCTTGATGTCCTCGACGAGCACCACGCGGCCCTTGTCCGTCTCGTCGATGCGGCCCTTCACGATGACCGGTCCCGGCGCGTGCAGCGCGGCCGCGCAGGCCTTGAGGGCTTCCGGGAAAATGGTCAGCGACACCGATCCGTCCACCGCGTCGAGCGCGGCGAAGGCCATGCGATTGCCGCTCTTGGTGGCGCGCTCGCGGACCTGGCTCAGCTGCCCGAGCAGCGCCACCCGCGCCCCCACCGGTCGGGAGGCCACGTCGGCGGCGGCCGCGGTGCCGAGCTCGCGTGCCCGGTCGCGATAGCGCTCGAGCGGGTGGCCGGAGATGTAGAAGCCGAGCACGTCCTTCTCGTAGGTGAGGAGCTGCTCCGCGGGCCATTCGGGGACGGCCGTCGGCGACGACAGCGCTGGGCTTCCCGCGGCCCCCGGGGCGCTCGACGCGCCGCCCGGGGCGTCGAAGAGCGAGGTCTGGCCTTCCTCGCGGTCGCGCTGGCGGCGCTGGCCGGCCTCCATGGCCTGGTCGAGCGTGGCCAGGAGACCCGCGCGGGTGCCGCCGAAGCCGTCGAAGGCGCCCGCCTTGATGAGACTCTCCAGCACGCGGCGGTTGAGGAGGCGCAGGTCCACGCGCGCGCAGAAGTCCGTGAGCGAGCCGAAAGCGCCGGTCTCCTGCCGCAGGCGCACGATGGAGTCGATGGCCGACTCGCCCACGTTCTTGATGGCGGCCAGCCCGAAGCGCAGCACCGGGCCTTCCACCGTGAAGCGCGCGCCCGAGCGGTTGACGTCGGGCGGGGCGATGGCGAGCCCCATGGCCCGGCTTTCTTCCATGTACTGGACGATCTTGTCCGTCCGGTCCATTTCCGACGTGAGCAGCGCGGCCATGAACTCCACCGGATAGTTCGCCTTGAGGTACGCGGTCTGGTAGGCCACCACGCCGTAGCACGCGGCGTGCGAGTTGTGGACGGCGATCCCGTTGGCGAGAAAGCTCCGGGCCACCGGCACCTCGAAGTCGTACGTCGGCTCCTCGCCCTCGCGAACGAAGCTCCGGGCCCGAGACCAGCCCACCGGCTCCTTGGCGAGCGCGTCAAGCGCGGGAGAATCGAGCCGCTGGGCGACGTGGCGCAGCGTATCCCGGCGAACGCCCCCCTTCCCTTCATTCGTGAACATGAGCCGGTAGGCGATGCCAAGGGCGCGGCAGCCAGCCTTGAGGCTGGGGAACGACTTGGCGATCGCATCGCGCAGCGCCGGGCGACACAGGGCGAGCGGGACGACGTCCACCGTGCCGCCCGCGAGGAGCGAGCCGCGGCCGGGGCCGGCGGGAAGCGATCGAGACACCGCCACGAAATCATCCGCGGCGAGCTCCTCGGCGTTGACCCAATCGCGCTGGGTAAAGATCGGGTGGTCGGGCGTGCAGCGCACCGACATCCCATTCGCCAGCCGCAGCCGGCCGACCGGCCGCACGCCGCTGGGGCGGACCGCGCGGGCCCGGTATGGGCCGTCCTTGGTCAGAACCAAGTCGCCCGGCCGCACCTCCGTGATGGGTTTCTGGGTCCCGTCCGCCATCTCGATGCGAGTGTCGGCGGTCAGGCACTTGTTGAAGCCGTAGCCCGCGAACTTCTCGATGAGGTCCCAGATGCGCTCGGCCTTCTTGGCGTC
>Ga0137403_10001851_pt1 | contig 26290 bp, 25 predicted proteins | sample CZOMad2_1_16fung_FD_122057 | JGI IMG/M metagenome (GOLD analysis project Ga0137403, IMG submission 122057) | Vadose zone soil fungal communities from Angelo Coast Range Reserve, California, USA - CZOMad2_1_16fungal (Hybrid Assembly) | ecosystem: Environmental > Terrestrial > Soil > Vadose zone... | reverse complement strand
GCTTAGACTGGTAGCAAACGAAAGTTCAGCGCGTCCCTTGAGTGCGGCTTTTGCAGCGGCTGGCGTACCAGTGTTGGGCCGCATCGATTTGGAGCAGTCTTCGGGTCGGTCACGCTACGATGGCTTGAACGTGTCGTATCGCAGGCGTCTCCATAACCGCGTTAGCGTGAATGCCACTTACACGCTTGCCAGGGCCTTGGCTTACAACGGCAACTCCGCTGCGTTCCGCAACCGCGCTTTCAATCCGTTTGATACCTTCGGTGCCTATGACCTTGGACCCACGCCAACTGATACGCGACATCGCTTTTCGATGGGCGGTGTCGTCAACCTGCCTGGCGGGTTCCAGGTTGCGCCGATCGTGCAGCTGGAATCGGCTCGTCCCTACACAGTTGGCTATCCCACCTTGGACGTGCTGGGCGTTGGCGGCGGTCGTGGAGCCTCCCATGCGATCGTCTTCAACAGCAATCCCAATGACCTGATTGCGACGTTCAATGCATTCGGAACCACAACCAAGCCCTACAGGGACTGTCTCCGCGCTGGAAGTTGCTCAATCGCTTCCTTTGACAATGCCCGCGGACAGGCTTTCTTTCAGCTTGATGTGCGAATCACTAAGAACTTCAAGATCAGAGAGCGGGCCAACCTTCAGGCCATCTTCCAGGTCTTTGACCTTACCAACCGCGCGAATTTCGGAAACAATTTTGACGGTAACATCATAGACACCGTGGGAGCTGCCGGAGCCGCCCCGAGTTTTGGCAAACCGACGGCCTTTATTACTCCGAGCGGAGTGACTGTTCCTCACAGCTTATCTGCAGAGGTGGGCTTGAGATTTAGCTTCTAGCTGAGTGAAGTCCTTTAGGTCAGACTGAAGGTGGCGGATTCTCTGCCACCTTCTTTCTTTCCATCGGCAAGTTTCATTGCGTGGAAAATCACGGGATCACCGATGTGACCAACCAACCCCATCTCGAGAGCCTCCAGACTAGTATACCGGCGAGCTGTTGCGAAAAACTCCAGGGCGCGCGTGCGGCCGATTATTCGCGGCATCCTCTGGGTTCCTCCCCAACCCGTAATGATTCCCAGTTTCGCGCCAGGATGTGAAAAGACAGCGCCCTTTGACGCAACTCGGATGTCGCAGGCCAGCGCGAGATCCAGAGCGCCGCCCATGCAATAGCCGTTGATGGCGGCGATCGTAATCTGTCTTGCGTCAGCGATGGTCTGGAATAGATCCTGACCGAGCTTTGAAAACCCCAAGGCAGCGGCAGTGTCAAGTTGTGCGAGTTCGCGTATGTTAGCGCCGGATGCAAAGACGTCGTCCGTACCGGAGAAGATGACTGTTTGAATGTTGTCGCGCGCGAAGAGACTTGAAGTTGTACGCCCTAACTCCCGAAGTGTGTCGAGCGAAAGAGGATTGCGCTGCGCTGGTCGGTTGAAACGGACGATAGCAATAGAGCCGGTGATTTCAGTGGCTATTGGCGGCGGGTCTTCGTCGATCATTAAGACACATGGCGAAACGTCGTCGCGTTAGACAAGATTCAAATCTGACAGAACAACCCGCAGCCACCGATCTATTCGCGCGGTTTCACGTTTTCGCGGAGAAACTTGACGATGTTTTCTGTAGACGTGCCCGGAAGAAAGATTTCCGCAACGCCCTGCGCCTTTAGTTTCGCAATATCATCCTGGGGGACTATTCCACCTAACAGAACAAGACAATCGTCCATTCCCTGGTCGTGAAGCAGTTGCACAATGCGGGGACAGAGAGTGTTATGGGCGCCGCTTAGAATCGAAACGCCGACGGCGTCCACATCTTCCTGCAGAGCCGCGGCAGCGATCATTTCCGGCGTCTGGCGCAGTCCGGTATAGATAACTTCCATGCCCGCGTCTCGTAATGCGCGGGCGATAACTTTTGCGCCGCGATCATGGCCATCAAGGCCCGGCTTTGCGACCAGGACGCGAATCTTTCTGTCGTTCATGTTCTGCATTGTAGACCTTACTGTATGAATTGCCCCAGCAGCCCATCGCGCTTGATGTATGATTTCAGCTCCGAATAGGTGAAGAAATACTTGCCCCGCGGCTCAAAAGCCTTAATTACGTGAGGGAACCCGGCATCATATAGGAAAGTAATTCCTTTAGGGCCAATGGAAAACTCATCAAGTTCCTTCAGCTCAAATTTCAAACTATCGTATGCTCCGTTCACCATCTCTTTCTCTTCGGGGCTTCTATTCTCGTGAGCGATCCGTTTGATCTCGCGCTGTAGTTCACGATCCACCATAGCGGCCAGCGAGTTTAATTTCTTGGATTCAAATACGTCCTGGGCCGTAACGATCTGGCCGTCTTTCAAACTGATCAGAAAATGCTTATGCTGTTCGTCAGGATATGCAGCCATCCCACTTTGCGTGAAGGTGATGTCCAGTAAGTAGTTCCTGTTGTAATCCACAACATAATTGAATTCGGTTAACCAGGGATCGTCTCTGTATTCCTTCAGGGAATAGTCGAATATGTTTTTGAATTCGAGTGCTAAGCGGATCCTCCGTAACACCGCAGGATTGTTCAATCCGGTGATCACAGGGTAGGTGACAACTGCCGTCCTGCGATTCGGAAACAGTTTCGCCACATCAGCGTTGCGGACAAGCACGATCCTGTGGCGCTGTATGATTACGCGATCTTCAGCATGACTGGGCCTGCCAGTACGAATCTGACCAACGGAAGCATAGAACCCGGTGAAACTGAGAACTGTGAGGAAAACCAGGGTGAACCTCTGCATGAGTTTGCTCTGGGAAGGCTGCGCTTTCGATTAGGAGTTGAGAAGTTAAAAAGCAGGCTCTTCGTAGACGCCGTAAACGTCCCGTAAGGCAGAACAAATCTCGCCGAGGGTGGCATACGCGCGCACAGCTTCGATCGTAGCGAGCATAGTGTTTTCACCACTCTGAGCCGCACGTTTGAGCTTCTCAAGTGCGTTGACTACTGCACCGCCGTCTCGCTTCGCCCGCGCCTCGTCGAGGCGCTCGATCTGATGATCGCGTACTGACTCGTCAATCGCCAAAGTGGGAATCTGGGAATCATTCTCCACCTCGTACTTGTTGACACCCACGATTATCTGATCGCCTCGCTCAACGGCTTTCTGATACTTATAAGCAGAGTCCTGAATCTCCCGCTGCGGGAATCCCTTTTCAATAGCAGCGACCATGCCGCCCATCGAGTCGATCTTGCGAAAATAATCGCGCGCCCCGTTCTCCATCTTTTCTGTCAGCGCCTCGACAAAGTAAGACCCACCCAGCGGATCGATCGTGTGTGCAACGCCAGTTTCTTCGGCAATGATCTGCTGAGTGCGAAGCGCAATCAAAGCTGCCTGGTCCGTAGGCAGGGCCAACGCCTCATCATAGGCATCCGTATGCAAGCTCTGTGTGCCACCAAAAACTCCGGCCAGCGCTTGTATGGCCACCCGGACGATATTGTTCAGCGGCTGCTGTACGGTAAGCGAAACTCCCGCTGTCTGTGTGTGGAAACGAAGTTTCAGCGTTCGTTCGTTTGTCGAGCCAAAACGATCCTGCATCTCTCTAGCCCAGATCCGACGCGCGGCTCGATACTTGGCAATTTCTTCGAAAAAGTCGTTATGGGCATTAAAGAAAAAAGAGATTCGCGGAACGAAGACATCGAGCTCCAAACCGGCCTTTAGCCCCCACTCGACATACTCAAGCCCGTCGCGCAAGGTGAAGGCGAGCTCCTGAACGGCGGTGGCGCCAGCCTCGCGAATGTGATAGCCGCTAACGGAGATTGGATTGTAGCGGGGCACATGTTGCATACAGAATTCAAACGTATCAACGACCAGCTTCATCGCGGGTTGGATGGGATAGATCCACTCTTTCTGTGCGATGTATTCCTTAAGAATATCGTTTTGGAGCGTTCCTGAGATCTTCTTCCAGTCCGCACCCTGCTTTTCCGCCACCACTAGATACATGGCAAGTAGCACGGACGCCGGCGCGTTGATCGTTTGCGAGACCGTGACCTGCTCGAGCGGAATCCTGTCGAATAGGGCTTCCATGTCAGCCAACGATGAAACTGCCACGCCGCACTTGCCGACTTCGCCTTCCGAGAGCGGAGAGTCAGCGTCGTAGCCCATCAGAGTGGGCAGGTCATAAGCGACTGAAAGACCAGTCTGGCCTTGCTCTAATAAGTACCGGAATCGCGAGTTGGTTTCTTCAGGCGTACTGAACCCCGCAAACTGCCGCATGGTCCAGATCTTGCCGCGATAGCCCGTAGGATGTATCCCACGCGTGTAGGGAAACTCGCCCGGGAAGGAGATGTCGCGCGAGAAGTCCAACTGAGCGGTATCCGCAGGCGTGTAGAGTCGATCTACTTCTTCAAGCGAAACGCTTTCAAAGCGCTTCTGCTTCTCAGGATGTTTCTTTAAGGCGGGTTCCAGCGTCTCACGCTCCCAGCGCTCAACTTCTGCTTCGATTGGCGTGGTGATCTCTTTAGTTTCAGACATAAGGACTCGCGACTATTGCGAATGGGAGAATTCGATATTAGTTGAGCAGTATTCGACTGTCAATTACCGCTAAACAAGGGAGTTGCTTACGATTAGAAGAGGGGAGCGCGGTTGTGATGGCAGTCACAACCGCGCAGCTCGGCAGGCACTCGCGATGCGTGGCTTTCAAGCAGGGGGATTAGCAGGCAACCGGCAGGGAAAAGAAAATTCAACGCCGTCCGTTGCGAAGGAGCTTCCCCTGTGGCTCATTCGACGGGTATTACAATTTCATTCGGTCGCACCATGTTTAGCCGGCTGCGCGCAGCCGCCTCAATAGTGCGCGGATCACTTCGCAGTTGCTCGATCTCCATTCTCAAGGACTGGTTTGCGTTGCGAAGTCCTTCGACGTCAGTTTGCATTCGGACGTATTGCTGAGATGCCAGGGACATCTTTGTCCTGGTCCGCATCGTGACCGCAACGCAAATGGCAAATGTTGCAAGAATGATCATTCCAAAAATAACCCAAGCAGGTATTACGCCACCGCGCCTGCGAACTTCGGTGGGAGTTCCGATGATCTCAAGAGAGATCTCTTTCACGGAGGCGAATGTTGAACCCCCTCGAGGCACGACCCGCTGCGCGCGAATTCGCTCATCAACCCAGTAAGAATTTATGACCCTGCTCAAGAAGCACCTCCAAGTCCTTTGCTGATTCTGATTCCGCGTAAATGCGAACTACAGGTTCCGTGCCTGAAGGCCGCATTAACAGCCATGAACCGTCCGCAAAAATAAACTTAACTCCATCCATTCGGTTTGTTCGCTCAACTCGTCGCCCGCCAATTTCCTTAGGGTCTTCCTTCAACTTGTCGCCGAGCGATTCCATCAGCTGCGGGGTCAAGCGAATGCCGATTCGGCCTGATTCAAGCTTGCCAACCCGCCCATACAACTCCTTCAACTGTTCGGTCAAGCTCGCGCCGCGCGACGCAACTGCCTCCGCTGCAAGCAGACACGCAAGGATGCCATCTTTCTCCGGATAGTGACCTTTGATCGACAATCCCGCCGACTCTTCGCCGCCGATGACAATCTTGTTTTCATTGATCAATTCTCCAATGTATTTGAAACCTACGGGCGTCTCGTAGACTGGAAGACCGCGAACTAGTGCGACACGGTCGACCAGATGCGAAGTTGCAACTGAACGGGCGGCACCGCCGCTCCATCCTCTTGACTCCACCAAATAATCGAAGAGCAGAGCAATCAATTGATTGGGGGTTATGAACGAACCATTTGAATCGATGATTCCAAACCGATCAGCATCCCCGTCTGTGGCCAGACCTAAGACACATTGTTTTGCTACCACGACCTCGCGCAACTCGTCTAAGTGACTTGCCTCGGGTTCTGGAGAGCGTCCGCCAAACAGAACGTCGCGCCAGTTATGAATGGTTTCGACCTCAAGGCCCTGGGTACGTAATATTTCGTCCAGATAGCCGCGACCAGTGCCCCAAAGGGGGTCGTACGCATAACGGCCGCCGGCTCGAGAAATCGCGTCGAAGTTAATCTTGGTGCGCAGATCCTCCAGATAACCGGGGCGAGCGGAGAATACTTGTAACCCGGCGGCTTTAGACGGTTTCGTGGGCGGGGCAGTCAATCCAGTTTTTCTGATGAGTTCCTCCACACTCCTGGTTACTTCAGGCAAGGCGGGCGCACCATCGCTGGTAGAAAGCTTCATCCCATTGTACTGAGGCGGATTGTGCGAAGCGGTAAAATTGATTCCGCAGATGGCTCCCTTGGCGCGGATTACGTGAGAGATAGTCGGTGTCGGGACTGGCTCGTCGCAGAGAAGCACGCTAAAAGCGTTCTCGGAAATGATGTTAGCGCATTCCTCTGCGAACTTTTCACCAAGGAACCGCGTGTCATAGCCCACAACCATTAAATTCCCGAGCTGGCTGGCTGTTCCGAAATGGGAACAAATCGCGCTAGTGACACACCGAACGCCGGCGAAGGTGAATTCATCCGCAATGACGGCGCGCCAGCCAGAGGTGCCAAATCGAATATTCATACCTGGTTTTAAGGGCCTGCTTAACCTCCTAACTACGTTGACCACAAGATGCTCGATAATGCAAAGCCCTGAGCCACTATAGGGTGTGCTTTTCGATGGGCCAATCCTTTGCCAGTCAATAGTTTAGGGCAAGGTTGGCGGAATGTAGCACCGGTGCTTAAGGGTGTAAAGCAATATCTTTGCAATGTTTTAGCCATGTAACCTCAACAGTTACTTCAACTAGCCGCGCTTAATGGACCAAAAAGGCGAACGCGGGGCGTACGCAAAAACCAAGCGTTTTCTGGAAGTTGTACAACGTTTAAAGGGGGTTGACACCAAATTGTTACACAGCTAGACTCAAAGGTGAAAACGTGCGGAGGGCTAAAGCTATCCATGGCCCTCAAGCAAAAAGGTACCCACTAGTAAACCTGTCTTGCCTTTCATTTCAAAGAACTTCGTGGCTTGCCGTTGATTCACCCACCCTGGGTGCCATTCCATTTTGATATCAAGAATCGGAGAGGCTCCATGCCTGAATTAACTCGTTCCCCAGAAGCAGTTGAACCAGATGTCCAGACGAGCAACCTTCCAATAGGTTCGATTGTCAGGGCGCTTTGCCAAGCGGCGAATTCTGGGCCTGATCTGCTCTACGAGGTCATGCTAAAGCTGAGCCTGCTGGTTGAGTCTACGGCGCCAATGTATGGGCTTTCTATATGGAGTTTGGAGAGCGGACAGAGGCCGAGATTGAGCTGGGCGGAAGGGCTGCAGGACGCCGAACTGGTGACAGGGGAGCGAATTGTTAACGAAACTCTCACTGGAGAATCTGTCTGGCCAAACGTGAAAGAGGGTGATGGTTCCGTCTGTTTTGTTTTGGCTTCTTCCAAGCCCGGACGTGCTGGAGCCGCTCTGTACGGCCTGTGCGTTCGCGCATTGTCGAGGCAGCAGGCCAGAGATCTTGGGGCAATAATGGATGTGACGAGGTTAGCCCATTCTCATGTGTCGGTTGGTCAGGTCATTCAACCGCAGAAACCTCCGCAAGAAACGATTGGCAACACACAGCTTCCAGGGATGATATTTGCGAGCCGCTCAATGAATGAAGTGGCTAGAGCCGTGGCCCGAATCAAGGATTCAAACTCCTCAGTCCTGATCACTGGCGAATCCGGTACTGGTAAAGAACTAGTTGCTCACGCGATTCACAGGCTTAGCAGACGCTCTGATAAGGACTTTATCCCCTTCAATTGTTCGGCTGCCCCACCTGATTTAATCGAAAGCATGCTCTTCGGCCATCGAAAGGGAAGCTTCACAGGAGCACTTCGTGATAGCGAAGGGCTCATTAGCGCGGCAGAAAACGGAACCCTCTTCCTGGATGAGGTTGGTGATCTTCCTTTGGCTCTCCAGCCCAAGCTTCTTCGATTTTTGCAGGAGGGAGAGATTCACACTCTTGGTGACTCAGCCCCGCGCAAAGTGAATATTCGTGTTATTGCCGCAACTCATAAGGACCTCGAGCGCTTAGTTCGTGAGAAGGTATTTAGAGAAGATCTCTACTACCGGATAGCCTCGCTTACGGTGAAAGTCCCACCGTTGCGGGAACGGCCGGAAGACATTTCGGCGCTGATCTCTCACTACCTTTCCCACTATGCCAGGCGCAATGACAAGGCTGTAGCCGGGATAACCTGGGAAGCAATCCGGGTTCTCGAGCATTACTCCTGGCCCGGTAACGTACGCGAACTCGCCGGCGAAATGGAGCGGCTTGTTTTGTACGCTGAGGAGAACGGTCAAATTACGTTGGACCACGTCAGTGAACATATCTGCCCGGCTAGCTTCCTTCGCACCCATTCTGAAAAGGGATCGGGTGAAAACCTGGAACTGTTATTGGAAGACTACGAAAGGCGAGTCATTACCGAGACGCTGAAACGTAATGATTGTAATGTGGCCAGGACAAGTGAAGCATTAGGGTTGGGATCAAGGCAGACGCTATATAAGAAGATCAAGCGATTGGCTATCGATATCACTGACTTTCTGCAGGAAGATACCGAGCCAGGTTTACAGTTTCGCGCCGAACGCAACTGATCGAGTAAGCCGCTAAGTATTCTGGGAAGCATTCGAGAGCAATCTCGAATGCTTTTTCTTTTGCGCCCGATATTGTCGCCGCGTCCCCCTCGGACGCTCATTAGCTTGTTAACCCGAGGCGACAAAGCAATAGCCCCGAAAAAGCAACCCCAAAAGGAGTCTCTAGTCAGTCCTGTTCCATCCGGCTCAATTCTTTTTGTTAACCGTAGGCGACAACTCAACCAGTAAACCAAACGGAAGAGTGAGGTTTAGCTCAACGTTATTGATTTGCCGGCGAATGGCACGTCTCTTGTTAAGGAGAGGCTAATTCGCGAGGCCACGGACGCGTCGCGAAAGAAGTATCGAAGATGTTACAGAAAGATCTCATGAAAGCTTTAACCACAAAAGAGGTGGTCTCGCTGGCAGTGATCGCAATCACCGCACCTGTGCTCGCGTTGGGCTTTATCCTTGCCGCGCGGGCCATGGTCGTGGCTGAAAACGGACTCATGCTGTTGACACTGACTCTGAGTGGCGCTGTCGTGAGTGGGCTCAATGGTTTTGGCCGCCGCACGGTCAGGGCCGAATCCCAGTCCCGCAGGAGCCGCGGAGAACCACAGTCAAGCGTGGCCCTTATATCGTGAGCCTTCCATAGCATCTTCGCGGGCTTTCTTTCGACGGGGAAGAAGGCAAACGAAGTATCCCAAGCCATAACCAAACTAAAGGAGCAAACAAAATGATTAGGAAATTCTTTCGCGATGAAACCGGTCTTGAGTTGTCGGAATATGCCGTTGCGGCAGCCTTGGTTGCGATCGCAGTCGTCGCTGCTTTCACGGCCCTCGGCACCGCCATTAACACTAAGATTAACTCGCTTGCCGCGACCATCAACGGATAGTCCTACGCAGCAAGAATGGGGGCCGGCGCGCTTTAGTTGAGGTCTAACTCGGGTAAAGCGCGTTGTCGGCTCTTCAAGAGTCGTACCATCCGGAAGGGGAGCGAAAAAGATGATTAAGAATTTTCTTCGAGATGAAACCGGCCTTGAACTTTCAGAGTACGCAGTAGCCGCAGCGTTAGTTGCCATGGCCGTTGTTGTTGCCTTTACAAGCCTCGGCACAGCCATCGGCAGTCGAATTGACTCGCTTGCCGCCACGATCAACGGATAAGTTTCCTGACGGAATGCGAGACAGTCTTAGTTGAGATCTTTAGAAGCAAAAAGCTACCGGTAAGAAGCGACTTCCCAGAATACGATCGCTTTAGGGGTGCAAGAGATGTCTGAAACAGTTGTAACCATAGCTCTTCTTCTACCCTTGGCGGTGATCATTACCTATTACGATGTTCGCTATCGCCGTATTCCCAACGCTTTTGTACTCGCAACCCTCGCCGCCGGTGTGGCGATGAACGGAATCTTCGGAGGACTGCCTGGTATTGCCGCAAGTTTCATGGGTTGCGTCCTCGGGTTTGTGTTGATGTTCATGCTTCACATCTTCGGAGCGATGGGCGCGGGAGACGTCAAGCTCTTCGCCGCGATTGGAGCGGTTACGGGTGCCGCGTTGGTGGTGCCTACTTTCCTGGTCGTCATTCTAACGGGTGGATTGCTGGCAGTCGTTTCGATTGTCCGCGCGGGAGCGGTGATGCCTACGATGCATCGAGTGCTCCAGATATTTATGGGGATGTTGCCAGGGTGGCAGATGCCAAAATTCGCGGTTCCCACGGACCGCAAACATACGATTCCTTACGGTGTAGCCATCACGATGGGTAGCATCATCTCCATGGCCATCTTTCACACTTAAAAGCGCGTGTCTACATTCGCACGCTGCCAATTCGGTCAACTAAAAACACGGAGAGGTCAACCATGCGCAACAAACGTTTCTTTATCGTCTTAGCCGGTGCACTTGTCTTCGGACTGCTCGCCGCGGTTTCCGTTACTCGTTATTTGTCGAGCGCACAGGCCTACAGCAAAAATCTCAACCGTGTTGCGGTTGCCAAGGTCGCTATTCCTCTCGGTACGAAGATCATTCCCGAGCAGGTGATGGTGGTCCAGTTTCCCGCCGAGTCGACCCCCGATGGCGCCTTTGATTCGGTCGAGAAGTTAACCGGACGGGTCGCGGTGATGAACATCGCGCCTCGCGAGCCAATCACGGAGGCGCGGCTGGCTCCCGTTGGAACCGCCGGCGGATTGTCAGCAGTAATCCCTGAAGGCTACCGAGCGATGACGGTCAAGGTTGACGACGTGGTTGGTATCTCGGGATTCATCATGCCAGGCACGCTCGTCGATATCGTGGTGGTCATAATCCCCGGCGATTCCGGTGCTCAGGGGCAGCAGCCGATTTCCAAGATTGTCTTACAGAACATCAAGGTCCTGGCGAATGGTCAGAACATCGACAAACCCGAAAAAGAGCGCGAGGCCAATAGCGTCAAAGCGGTCACCCTCCTGGTCACTCCGGAACAAGCTGAAAAGCTGGCGCTCGCTGCGAGCGAAGGCAAGCTGCAGCTCGTAATGCGCAATTCAATCGATCAGGGTGACGAACAAACGAGGGGAATAGACAAGCGCGGACTTCTAAATGGCGATCGCGCTATGCCAGCTCCCGAACCCGGCTCGTTAAAGAGCGAACAAGTCAAACCAAATCCAAAGCCGGCGACACGACAGTTTCATGCTGAACCAAAGCCGGTAGCCGAGCATTCACCCGCCCCTCCACGCGCCTCAGTTGAAATGATCGAAGGGGCGAAGAAACGAAATGTTGATTTCCCGTGATGAATAAAGAGAGCGTCGCGGGTTGTTGAGACTAAGTTAACCGTAAGCAAAAGGAGCTAAAGATCATGCACAGCCGTTCCCCAATCACGCGCCGAGTAAGCTTGTTGCTGGCGTCATTGATGCTTGTTGTTATTAATTCCATCTGCCACGCTCAGGCGACCTCTTACAAGGCCTCCTTCAAAGAAAATAAAGAGGCTGTGGCGGTTAACGTACTGGTGGGCCAATCACGGGTAATCAATTTTGATAGGCCCGTCGGCCGCTTCTCGGTTTCTAATCCCGAGATTGCCGAAGCAGTGCTGGTTTCACCCGATCAGGTGCTGGTGAACGGCAAAGCTTTCGGCCAGGTAAACTTCATTGCCTGGGAACAGTCCGGCGGCGAGTATCTGGTATTCGATGTTTACGTGCGAGCTAATCTCTCGCTGATCGATTCGCAGATTCGCGCGCTGTTTCCGAAAGATGACATTCGCTTGAGCCAGGCAAATGGTTCAGTAGTCATCTCGGGGAACGTGACGGATCCACAAACCGCCGCGCAGGTAGACAGCGTGGTCCAGGCTGCCGGCTTCAAGACGGTTAACATGCTCGCCTCGCCGGTAAAAAACGTTGCGCAGGTGCAGTTACAGGTTAGGGTCGCCGAAGTCAACCGCAACAAGCTGCGCGACTACGGGACGTCATTTACGACCATTCCGAAAGGTGGCACTGCCGGGTATATCAACAGCGGCGGTGGACCGAGTTCGCTCGGGAACACCGAGACCAGCCCGGTTTCTACCATACTTGATAGCGTGATATCTCCCGCGTTGAATCTCTTTGTCTTCAACCGTCAGATCAACACCGCGGCAATGCTGCGCGTGCTGCGGACGCAGGGCGCCTTCCGCGACCTCGCCGAACCCAATCTGATCGCGATGGACGGACAGCAGGCCAGTTTCCTGGCCGGCGGCGAGTTCCCCGTGCCCGTGGTCCAGGGTGGCGGTTCTGGCGGCAACGTTTCCTTGACCGTGGTGTTTAAGGAATATGGAGTACGGCTGAACTTCAAACCTACAATCCTAGATGAGGACCATATTCGGTTGGAACTCGAGCCGGAAGTTTCCACTATCGATTTTGCCAACGGCGTGAAATTCAATGGCTTCATAATCCCGGGCCTGAAAACGCGGCGCGCGAAAACAGGAGTTGAACTGCGCGATGGCCAATCCTTCGCATTAGCGGGATTGCTCGACAACTCCGAAACGAAAACGTTTTCCAGAATTCCGGTCGTCAGCGACATTCCCGTCATCGGGGCGCTCTTCAAGTCCAAATCTTTCCAGAAGAGCGAGACCGAGTTGATGTTCATTGTCACCGCTGTTTTGGTGAAGCCAGTGAACCGTGACGACTTACCGCAGATGCGTGGCGTCGATGGGCTGAAGAATGGCTCACCGCTGGGTCTGGAGCCCAAGAGCGAAGAGATCCAGGGGAGAACCGGTTTCTCAGTGACGGGCCAAAATACAGAGGAGACGCCAGCCGCAACCCCGAAGCCAGCGCAGCCTGCCAAGGCTGTCGAGCCGGCTGTGAATCCGAAATCAAAGAGCGGAACGCAAACCAGCGACGGCTCTTCGACCGGCACGTCTTCAAACATTACTCGCATAAATCCAACGCTTCCCATAGCGCTCGTAATGCCTACGAATTCCGGCCCCCAACCTCTCAAGCCGTAGTCATGTCACCCTCGTCTGAAAGGTTGTTTAAAGAAGGAGGCAAGAAATGAACAGATTGGGCCAAAGAAAAAATAGAAAAAGCGAGCGTGGGTCGATTTTGGTGATGTCCGCAATAGGCATGCTCGCGGTTGTGCTGGCAGTTGGTCTCGGTGTGGACATAAGTCACTTTTATCTTGTCAAGACGGAATTGCAAAACGCTGCTGATGCCTCGGCACTAGCCGGGGCTTCGGCTATTAACTCGGCTCCCAGTGGGATCATTGAAGGCACCAGACGTGCGGTCAAGGCGATGAATTCATACGAATTCAACAATACCGGCATCGACTTCAGCGGCAACGTGCTGTGGGCTGTAAATCTTGATGGACCTTACCTGAGCACGGCTGATGCGGCGACTGACGCACAAGCACCGACCATTCGTTTCGTTAAGGTCACAACTCCGAATAGTCCGGTCGGCATCTCTTTCGCGGCTATGGCATTGGGTGGCAGCAAAAATCTCTCGGCGAGTGCGACCGCCGGTCTGTCGATTCCGCTCAACGTCTATTGCGATTTCATTCCGCTCTCGGTGCTCATTGACGATAACGCAACTCAGTTAGTGCCGGGTCAGACCTACACGATTCGGGCAGGTAACGGCGGCTCGCCGTCGCCTGGTAACTATCAAATTCTCGCCGTCGCAGGTCCTGGCGGAGTGGACGTCGGATTTGGCATTGGCGCCGGCGTTGATGCCTGCGCCAAACCCGGTGACACATACGAAGTTGATTGCAAACCGGGCCTTACGGCCGGCAAAGTGCGAACCGGACTCAACTCGCGTTTCGACGACTATGGAGGAAGCCAGCTCGACCCAGCAAACGAGCCTCCCGACACTAATATCAAACAGGGCATCAGCTGGTACGACTACAGGAAATATCTCGGCTGTGGCCGGTCCAACGACGCCATACCTTGCGACTCGAGATACGCGCAATCCCCATCCCATACCGGAGTGGACTTGCGTCGGGTTGTATTAATCCCTCTGGTGAAAGTGAGTGAATTCGATCAGGGCCGCTGTACCGTAAAGTTCTTCCGTTTTGGGGCTTTCTTTCTCAGAACCGCAGCTTCAAATGGCAGCGGCGGTGAGATTCAAGCCGAATACATTGAAGACCGCCTCGCTCTCGGTGAAGGTGGTTACGATCCTACGGCCGTTGCTGGTGACCCGGCGTTGGCCGCGCCAGTACTTTACAAATAAGGGTTCACAAGATGCATTCGAGAATAAAAAAAGTTCGTTTGCTTCGGAGACTTCGCCGCCGTCTCCAGTTACGCACGCTGGCCCGAAACGAGCGGGGAATACAGCTCGCGGAGCTCGCGATTGTGCTGCCGATCTTACTGATTCTATTCGCGGCAACGGCGGAATTCGGAAGATTTTTTTATGAGTACAGCACCTTGGCCAAGGCTGCCCGAATTGGCACGCGATACATGGTAACCGCCAAGGTGAGTAGTTTCGAACGTAATAGAGCAAAAAACCTGGTCGTATATGGGAATACTGCGGGCACGGGAGCGCCACTGGTCGCAGGACTAACCACAGATCAGGTCATTATTACTCCAAAAGATTCTTCTGGGGTCGAGCAGCTCGCTGGCGTTCCGGAAACAATCACTGTTCAGATCATCGGCTACAAACACCAACCGTTATTCGATCTGGGTGGGTTAATGAAAAGCCCCACCTTCTCGCTAAACGTCGATGTTAAGCCCAGCGTCACAATGCGCTACCTACTGACGACGCCACTAGTTTAAGGGACAACGATAATGCGAACGAAGAAACGCGGAAATAGACAGCGCGGTGCGACACTGGTTGAGTTTTCGATCGCGGCAACTGTCTTTCTCTTGGTCATGTTTGCCGTGCTCGAATTCGGGCGCGCCCTCTGGACACATAATGCGTTGACGGATGCCGCTCGCAAAGGTGCGCGTTACGCGGTCCTTCACAGGGCAGACCAAATTGACGACGTGAAAAACGTGGTTGTCTATGGCGACCCGGCGGGAGGAACAAATCCGGTGGTTGAGAACCTCAGCACCACTAACGTGCAGGTGAGTTATACCAACTTTACGCTGGATGGCGGGACTGTGCAGGTAACAATCACCGACTACCAGTTTCACTTTGTCATTCCCATTATAGGCACGCAAATTCAAATGCCGAATTACACCACCACGCTAACCGGCGAATCCGCGGGCCTGTTTCCACCTGTTCTCTAAACCCCAATCCAGCAAACTAGAAGAATGACACAACCACTTACAATTGTAGTTCTAAGCACGGGTCTTGATAACTTCAAGGAGATCCGTACCGCTTTGTCAACAGATAATCGCGTCCAGTTGCTGGCAGGTGGAAACGATGCCGAGCAACTGCACGAAGAGATCATGCGCCTCAAGCCAGCGGCCGCGATCATCACGCTTGGCGCCAACTCGGACCAGGCAATCAAGCTCATTCAGCGACTAACAGCAGAGTCGCCGCAAACTGCGATCATTTCTGCCGCTAATAACGCTGCGCCCGATCTGCTGCTGCAAAGTTTGCGAGCGGGAGCGCGCGAGTTTCTCAAGCTTCCTATCAGCGCGGAAGAGCTCAAGACAGTTTTGGATCGCGTGGCCAACTTTTGCGCGGGCCAGGTTGGATCGCCCAAGAAGAAGGGCCGCATGATTGCGGTCTTTTCGAGCAAGGGCGGTTGCGGTACGTCTTTCATCGCCACCAATCTGGCGGCTTGTGCTAACGCGCGCACGGTTTTAGTCGACCTAAACCTTCAGGCAGGCGATCTACCGCTTTTCCTTGGCGTAGACCCGAAATATTCCTTTGCAGATATGGCGGAGAATCGTACCCGGCTTGACGATGCTTTGATCAAGAGCTTCGTCACTCCTTATTCCTCCAACCTTTCACTTCTTGCCGCGCCGCGGCAGGCTGACGCCGCAGATGAGATCGAACCGGAGCACGTCTTCGAAGTCTTGCAGCGACTGCGCGAATCGTACGAATACGTTGTGCTCGATCCGCAACACACGTTTGACTCGATAACGCTGGCAGCGCTCGATCAGTCAGATGAAATAATCCTGGTCTTGACGCTGGACATACCAGCAATTCGCAGCACCCAGCGCGCCCTCGAAATTTTCGATCGACTCGGCTACCCACGCAAGAAAATACGCATTCTCGTAAATCGCTGGAGCAAACAGATTGACCTGGATTTGCGGCAGGTTGAGAAGTTTCTCGGCGAGCCGGTCATAGGGTTTGTGCCGAGTGATTACCAGGAGGCAGTCACCTCGATCAACCTCGGACAGCCGCTGATTCAGTCTGAGCCAAACTCCAGAATCGCTCAGGAGATCAGGCGCGTGGCGAGAACGCTCTCGACGGGCCCAGTCAGTGTGTTGCAAGAACCGTCGCCGCGACGAAGTGTCTGGAACTCGTTCTTTAAAAAAGAGCCGTCGCAGAATCAGCTTAAGCTTCAGGTTAGTAACACAGATCTTAGTCTGTGATTTTGTAACTTTACAGAGGATCGCAGACCTCGCGTCTGCCTACCAAAACTATTATGGCACTTCGAGAAAGATTAATTAGAGAAACGGTTGGCGGTCCGCCCGCCGGCAACAGCACCGGCAACGGGCAGGACGGCAGCGGCAGTAACCATTCCTTCCAGGAAATGAAGTCCCGGCTGCACCGCGCTCTCATTAATCGCATGGACCTGACAAAACTGGGAACGCTAACTCCTGAGCAGGTTAACGCTGAGGTCTCGCGGCTCGCAGAAAGCGTGCTGGCGCAGGAAGCTATGCCTCTTTCCACGGCAGAACGTGACCGGCTCGTCAATGACGTTCAGCATGAACTTTTCGGGTTGGGACCGCTTGAGCCTCTGCTCGCAGACCCAACCATTTCCGACATCCTCGTCAATTCGCACGGGACCATCTATGTGGAGCGTCGCGGCAAACTCGAAGTCACCAATGTTGCCTTCAAAGACGACGAACACCTGATGCGCGTAATCGAGCGCATCGTCTCGTCAGTTGGCCGGCGCATTGATGAGTCGTCGCCAATGGTGGATGCCCGCTTGCGCGACGGGTCGCGTGTTAACGCGATTATTCCGCCGCTTTCAATCGACGGGCCGGTGCTTTCAATTCGCCGTTTCGGCGCCGAACCCCTGCGCATGAATTCGCTGATTGAGAACAAAGCGCTGACCAAAGACATCGCTGACATGCTGGAGATGTGCGTTAACGCACGGCTTAACGTGCTGATCTCCGGAGGCACAGGAGCAGGGAAGACGACGCTGCTAAACGCGTTGTCGGCTTACATTCCCGTAGATGAACGCATAGTCACCATCGAAGATTCAGCGGAACTCCAACTGCAACAGCCGCACGTGGTGAGGCTCGAAACGAGACCGCCGAACATTGAGGGAAAGGGCGAAGTGACACAGCGAGATCTCGTGCGCAACGCACTGCGCATGCGTCCCGATCGCATCGTTATCGGCGAGGTGCGCGGCGGCGAAGCTATCGACATGTTGCAGGCAATGAACACGGGCCACGATGGTAGTTTGACAACGATTCATGCGAACACCCCACGCGACGCGCTGGCTCGCCTGGAGACGATGATTCAAATGACGGGAATGCGCCTTTCCGACCGCGCCATGCGACAACAGGTTGCTGCGGCGATAAACCTCGTCGTGCAGGTGGCGCGGCTGTCCGACGGCACTCGACGCCTCACCGCGATCTCCGAGATCACGGGCATGGAAGGCGAGACCATAACGATGCAGGAAATTTTCCAGTTCGAGCGTACCGGGATTGATGCTCAGGGCCAGGTCATCGGTCGTTTCCGTCCTACCGGAATACGCCCGCGCTTTGCCGAACGACTCAAGGCCTGCGGACTGCAACTGCCGCGAGTTTTCTTTGAAGAGATGTGAAACGATGCTGATCTCCTTTTTAGTATTTCTGTTTTCTCTGTTCCTGGTGCTTGGCGCCTATCTGCTGGCCACGCATGGAACCGACGCCAAGCGCGCGCGGCTGCAAAAGCGACTCTCCGAGGCGTTGCTGCATTCCGCACACACAGAGGATATGGAAATTGTGCTGGCGCGCAATGAACTGATGAGCGAGATCCCCTGGTTGAATCGCTCGCTGGTCCGGATGCAGGCAGCCTTGCAGTTGAAAAGGATGCTGGATCAAGCCGACCTGCACATCACGCCGTCTCGGCTAATCATGTTTTCAGGTATGGCGGGATTGTTGGCGGCGTTGGCTGCGTCAGTCATAAGCGTATCTATTCTTTTGATGTTGGGCGCGGGCCTTTTAGCTGCGTCAGTTCCGTTCGTTCACGTTTGGTGGAAACGTAAAAAGCGCTTTGACGCGTTTCTGGAGCTTTTGCCCGATGCTCTCGATTTGATGAGTAGGGCACTTAGCGCCGGGCATGCTTTCTCAGAAGCCCTGCACATGGTTTCCGCCGAGATGCCGGAGCCGATAGCGACGGAGTTTCGCAAGACCTATGAAGAGCAGAACCTCGGCCTGTCGCTCAAACTCGCTTTGGAAAATCTGACGCAGCGCATTCCGCTTCTGGACCTGCGTATGTGCGTGACCGCTGTAATGATTCAGCGCGAAACGGGCGGCAACCTCGCGGAGATTCTTGAAAAGGTGGCTTACACGATTCGCGAACGCTTTCGAATCATGGGCGACTTGAAGACGTTGACCACAAGTTCGCGCATGTCGGCATGGCTTCTCTGCGGCTTGCCGATCTTCGTGACCATTGTCATCACAATCATGAACCCGGAATACATGAACATCCTTTGGAGAGACCAGCGCGGCCACTACCTGATTGCGACCGCAATGTTTCTCCAGGTCACCGGTATGTTGATTGTCAGAAAGATTTTGAGGATCAAGATTTGAAAACCTGGTAATAGTCAGTGGTCAGTAGTCCGTAGCAGCATCCGCAACCGACCGCGATCAACCAACCACAGGCTACTTACCACTATCCACTAACCACCAACCAAAGGAACGGACTACTGACCACTGACTGATTACCGACCACGGACAAACTTCCATGCTCATATTGATCACCATCTCAACCTTCGTTTGTATCTCGCTCGGCTTGATGGGAGTTTACTGGCTCCTGTACAAGCCACAGAGTGCCGCCACGGAGCGGCTCAAAAGACTTGGTGAAAGAGCGACGAGCGCGACCAGCACTCCAATCTCGCTCGATGATAATGACAATGGACCGGGGTCGGATCTCGCAGAGCGCCTGGCATCACCACTCAACCGACTACTGCCGCCGTCGGCGGCGGAAGCTCAGAAGTTACAGAAGCAATTGATGCAGGCCGGCTTCCGGTCACAGATCGCGCCCGGTGTTTACCGCGCCATTCAGCTGATGACGATGGCCGGTTTCCCCGCAATCGTCGCGCTGGCTTGTGCGCTCCTGGCCAAACCGCTCGCCGGCGCATTCCTTTGGATTCTCTCTGCCTTTATCGTTGGCTTCTTTCTGCCGCGCTACGCGCTGGGCCGGATGATTCGGTCGCGGCAGCAACTCGTGCGCTGGGGACTCGCCGATGCACTGGACCTGATGGTCATTTCAATTGAGGCCGGGCTCGGCCTGAATGCCGCAATGATGAAGGTCAGCAGCGAACTGAAAGAAGTGCATCCCGACATCTGCGAGGAGTTTGAACTGGCGAACCTCGAGATTCGCGTGGGTCGCGAACGCGATGAAGCTTTGCGCAATCTCGCCGAGCGCACCGGGGTTGACGATCTCCGCAGCCTGGTCGCGATGCTGATTCAGACGGACAAGTTCGGTACCTCCATCGCGAAGGCGATCCGGGCGTTTTCGGACTCGTTACGCACGAAGCGCCGGCAGCGTGCTGAACAGGCAGCGCAAAAGGCAGCCGTCAAGCTGCTTTTCCCGCTCGCGTGTTTTCTGTTTCCGACGTTGTTTATTGCGATTCTCGGCCCCGCAGCCCTGCAACTGATGGACACTCTCGGCAAAATGTAAAGAAGGAGTTGGACCATGAGCAAACGAAGATTACTGGCCATTCTTATTGCGTTAATTGTCACCGTAGCTGCCTCAGCGATGTGGAGCGCTTCCACAATTGAGCGCGAAGGCGACTCGGACGCCAATGCGATCGAGGACTCAGGCTCATCCGCGGGGAATGCGAACGAGCATCAGAAAGGTGGAAACAAGGTAGTAAAGATACTCGCGGCGCCCTTCAAAGCTTTCGGGCGGTTGTTTCGTCACAAAGACGACAACAAACTTGAGCGCATGACCGAGAAAGACGCCGAGAAGTTTCAGAGTGTGGGCGTTTCGCGCGTTGATGACAGCCGCACGCCCGAGCCGATGAAGCTGGCACGAGCCAACTCTGCGAAAGAGCATTTGGCGAATGGTCGTTCTTATCTACTGAACGGCCAGCTCAATGAAGCGATCTCTGAACTCTCTACCGCCGCTTCTCTCGATCCAAAGCTTGGGGAAGCTCACAACCTGCTCGGCGTTGCTTACGACAAGAAAGGTCTTTCGGATCGCTCTAAGGAGTCTTACGAACGCGCCGTCAAAGTGGAACCTGAAGACGCGCAGACCTTGAACAATCTGGGTTTTTCGCTTTACCAGAGTGGAAACTATCGCGCCGCCGTTGATCGTTTGAAGCGAGCCGCGAAACTAGCACCCACCGATGAGCGAATCCTGAACAACCTGGGCCTTGCGCTATGCCGCCTGGGAAGGTTTGAAGACGCTTACAAGCATTTCGCGCGCGCGGCGGGACCGCTGACGGGAAATCTAAACACCGCTCGCATGCTCGAGAGGTTTGGCCGCGACGACGACGCAATCAAATACTATGAAGATGCTCGTCGTATCGATCCCTCTTCAACTATGGCGTTAAGACGTCTCGCCGATCTCTACAAGCGAACAGGCAGGCTTGAACAATCTCAGGCCGCCGGTAACTCGCTGGCCGGTATTGCAGTTTCAGGCGGAGTAGCGGGGGTAGCGGGAGGAAAGTAACGAATCATGTAGGAGAGGCGTTCGCGCCTGTTCACTAGCTGAAACCAGAAGTTGGACATTTGTCATGACGCAAACAACGATACTTTCTCGAGCTGAAGTGGAATCAATGGGGCCGCCGGTGGCCGAAGAGATAGCTGACCTCGGCATCGGCGAAGCCTTTCTCTGTGACCTGGCACTCAAGCACGTTGCCATGATTCCAGAACCGACGACCACAGCCGTGGCGGAGCGACTTCATCTGCCACGCGCACTCACGGAAGAACTCCTGGAGAAACTTTATCGAGAGAAGCTAATCGAAGTGCGTTTGCAGACCGCGGTAGGCTCGACGCGATATAGCATGTTGGATCGCGGCTGGGATCGGCTGGTGCGATTGCTTGCGATCTGTGGCTACAGCGGGGCGGCTCCAGTTTCACTGAACGACTACGCGCACATGATGCGTTTGCAGTCGATCCCTTCGCATCCGGCTTCGCTGGAAACCGTGCGTTCTGCATTTCATGATCTGATACTGCCCGAGTCGCTCCTGCAAACTCTCGGTTGCGTTATCAATTCAAGGCGATCACTTTTCCTGACTGGTTTGCCTGGCACCGGAAAAACCGCCGTTGCCGAGCGGATTAATAACGCTTTGCCGGGGGCGATCTGGATTCCCCATGCTGTGGAAATCGACGGTCAGATCATCCGCGTCTTTGATTCCCACTGCCATCGCCTGGCTTCGCCGGACGTGACGCCGGTGGAATATGACCGCCGCTGGGTGCTCATTAATCGGCCGCTCGTTGTCGTAGGTGGCGAACTAACACTTGAGAACGCAGACCTGACCTGGAGCGAAGCCGCTAAGTTCTACGAAGCGCCGTTTCAGATGAAATCAAATGGCGGTACGCTAGTTATTGACGACTTCGGCCGGCAGCGCGTAGCGCCTCAGGATTTGCTCAATCGCTGGATCGTGCCGCTTGAACGTCGTGTTGACTACCTCGCACTGCACACGGGGAAAAAGATCGAGGTGCCCTTTGAACAGTTGGTAGTGTTTTCAACGAACCTCGATGAAAACGACCTGGCGGACCAGGCATTCCTGCGACGAATGGGTTACCGCGCGCGAGTAGAACCTCCTACGCCGGGAGCTTATTCTGAGATCTTCAAGCGTCAGGCTTACACGCGGGGGATGCGATACGAGCAGTCGGTGCTGGATCATGTGCTTAACAAGTACAGAATTGAGCGAAAGCAAATGAAGGGTTGCGAACCGCGTGACCTGCTGGACCGCGCCACTGACATCTGCCTTTTTGAAGGACAGCCCCTGGTATTGACACCGCAGGTTTTGGATATTGCCTGGAGCAACTACTTCGGAACGTCGCACTCATTCGCACCTGCCAATACGCAAGAGACGATGATTGAAAGAACGCTGGCTGATCCGCTTGAGCTGTAGCCCCGACTAGAAGCCCCGGACCGTTAGGGTGGGTGCATTCAGTCCTGTCCACAAACAGCTACTGTATGGTTGGGCTCTGTTTTGGCGGAGGATCGTGAAGCTGAAGTTTGTAGGTCATTTTTATGAAACTCTTGCAAACCGCCATTCAAACTCTTGTCGTTGGCGCATTGGCGCTGTCTGTTTCCGCCACTGCTTATGGCCAAAAGAAACTGGACCGCACTCCGTCCGCTGTCTCGGCGGCAAGTGACGCCTCTGAGCAGATTCACTTGAAGCTGAAAGACGGAACGATAATCGCCGTGGACGAAGCCTGGGAAAGCGGGCAGGGAATTTGGTATCGGCGTGGCGGCATGAGCCACCTCATCTCGCGAGATCGCGTAAAAGCAATTGATCGTGGTGCTACCTCGAAGCCAAAGTCTGATGTTCAGGTAGCTAACGTCGTAGCGACCGATGACCAGGAGAATCGTGATGACGCTTCCAGCGGTGCCAACAGTTCTGATGAACAGCCCGTCTGGATTTATCTCGTGGGCGGCGCTAAGTTTGAGGCCGATAACGTGACGGAGTCCGCCTCAGGTGCCTGGTATCGGCGCGGCCCGCTTTCGGTTTTTGTTGAGCGGGCACGAATTGATCACATCGAGCGAGAAGAGCCAACTCTGGCTGACTCCAAGAGAGCGCGCGGTTGGACCACCGGTCGCCCGAAGATTGACAGCTTGATCAAACAGAATGGCGCGAAGTATGGCGTCGATCCCTACTTGATCTTTTGCGTGATGGAGCAGGAATCACATTTCAATACACACGCTTTATCGCCAAAGGGTGCTCGCGGACTGATGCAGCTGATGCCGGGTACCAGCGCACGATTCGGCGTCAGACGGCCTTCCGATGCAGCGCAAAACATTGCCGGTGGCACACGATACTTGAAGCAGCTCATGGGACAGTTTAACGGCCGGATCGATCTCGTGCTGGCGAGTTATAACGCGGGCGAAGGGGCGGTCATGAAGTTTGGCCGCAGGGTGCCGCCATACCGGGAGACTCGGGCTTATGTGAAACGAATAAGCTACCGTTATCGCCGGTCAAGACCTGTGGTTCCCAAGAGCGAGGGAACAACAGTAGGAGCAGCATCCCTGTGAGGTTTGCATAAGTTTAGCCGCCAGAAACTATCGACGCTGAAGAATGAAAAGCATCCTGGTCAGATTCACGTTAACCGCAATTATCTGTTGCGCGGCATCCTTACCTTCTCCTGCCCAGCAGCTGTCGGAGACGCCGCTTACCAACGCGGCGGTCGTCAAACTTGTGCGTGCCGGTTTTAAAGACAAGACTGTGATTGCGATCATTCACAACCGCCCAAACCGATTCACTCTTGATCCCGATAAGTTGATTGAGTTGAAGCGCAGCGGAGTCAGCGAAAACATCATTCTCGCGATGTTGGCCCAGGATGATACGTTTGTCATGGCTGATGACGACTGGATGGACGACTCGAAATCTAGAGGAGGCAGAGGCAGGTCCGGCGATCCAAACGCGCAGTCCGGAGGTTCTGACATTTTTGGCAGCAGTAGTGGCTCCAGGAGTCAGACCAACGGGCGAGGCATCGATGGTTCAAATCAGGGTGAGACTACAACGACGGGTAGTGCAACGGTGCGAATTCTGCGTCCGCCGACAGAGGCGGGCAGTGCCCAGTTCAAGCTGGAAAAGACGCCCACCTTGACTAACGAGTCCGTGATCAAATTAGTGGAAGCCGGCTTTTCTGAAGGTACGATTATCAAGAGAATTGAAGACTCGCCGGCGGACTTCGATCTTTCCAGTAGCAAACTGGAAGAGCTTCGCAGGCGTCGCGTGACCGAGGCGATCATCCTGGCCATGACGGATGCGATGGGCGATGAATCAGGCGCGAAGCAAACTGCGCCAGCCAGAATTAAGGGGAAGTAGCGCCGTGCGCCCAGGCAGACCAATGGTTAGGCTTCTACTGACCCCGTTCGCGCCTCTGCTGTTGCTCTTATTCCTCGCGCTCTCGCCTCCCGTCCGAGCGCAGTCCAAATCACCAGCTCCAACACCTTCGCCTAAGCAAGACGAACAGGAAATCGATCCTGAGGATGTAATCTCCGTCAACACGACCGAGGTACTGTTGCCGGTTACCGTTCGCGACAGCGCCGGCTTGCTGGTTGGTAATTTGACTCGGAAAGACTTTCGTATCTTCGAGGACGGCGTGGAGCAACCGCTAAGCGATCTCAGCCTGCGCCAGGTTCCGGTTGATGTTGCTCTGATCGTCGATGCTTCTTCCTCTGTTGCAGGCAACCTCGACGACTTCCGAAACGCGGCGGAAGGCTTTGCTTCTCACCTTGCTGCTGACGATCGCGTGAGTCTTATCCAGTTTGACGACCGTGTGGTTCTGCTCCAGGACTGGACCGGTAGCCTGGTCCAGTTGCGTCGAGCTTTGAAGAGAATTGTCCCAGGAATGTTTACCCGTTTTCACGATGCAATGCTCCTGGCCTCGCGCGATCAAGCGCCGCGCGGGAATGCACGGCATGCGATCATCGTGTTAACCGACGGTATCGACAGCGGGCGCGGCGCGACCTTCGAGACTGCACTGCGCGCCGCACTTCAGTCTCAAACGACAGTCTTTGTAGTTAGCAACACGCAGATCGAGAGGGCCCGGAAACAGGAAGAACTATCGACGTTGCTGTCGGGCTCTGACTCCGCCGTGCGATTTAATCAACTTCGAATCGACGATTTGCGGCTCGGACTTGCTGCGCTGAGCGACAGTGAACGTAATCTCGGACAGTTAACCGCTGCAACCGGGGGCAGGCTTTACATACCCACCACGTTTAATGATCTCGAAAGGACCTATGCTGAGGTAGCTGATGAGTTGCGGCATCAATACACTCTCTACTACTCTCCACTTAACACCAAACGGGACGGTCAATTCCGGCGGGTGCGCGTGAAAACTACGAGCCCTACTCATCAGGTCTCAGCCCGCGTCGGCTACTACGCGCCAAAAAGATGAACGCCCTTCGACGGGCAAAAGGGCAACAAAAGGCCAGCACTCCTTCCGCCTGACCGATGGCCGCATCCAATCACTCCGTTTTCCAAACCACTTCCAATGTCCGGCCAAAATGCCACGCTTCCGCCCCATGACATGAAATTGCGTCGCGTTGACACGCGGCAGAAGATCCTGTACCCTCCGGTCGGTGACCTGCTCTTGAAGCTAAGTCTAATTATTTAGTTGGTTAGAGACTTTTTGGAAGGGCGGCATGGTCATTGCCATTGGATCAGCCGAGTTGCAAGGCTACGTGTGTGTTCCCCCCTTGCGAGCAGCAATTCTATCTAATACAAGACGAGTACTTGGAGGAGACAGCATGCGACTAATCAAGCGCGCCGAGAAGGGCCTCACGCTAGCGGCCGGTGGACTACACGACGTTATCCAGTCAGTTAATAAATACAAGCCCAATCCGTCGTTTACACCTAAATGGTCGGACAAGCCTTTGCTGAAATCGTGGCAAAAAAGCAAGCCCACACTCGGTTGGCCCCGAACCACGGATTCGCTATGCCCCAATTGTGTGATCGAGGCCAGGGAATCGATCATTAGCGGCAAGCAGGACGTGAGTGTTCTGATCAACGAAAAAGTTGGTGAAATCAAGGCCCAGATTATTGAACGCGATGGCGAAGTTTGGATGGTAAAAGACTGTCCGATCCACGGGCACTTCGAAGACATGATGGCCATCGACGTTAAGTTCCTGACGCACATCGAAAAGATGTTCCCCGGCCGGGACATCGACGCGCATAATGACGAAAAACTCCACAACCATGGCACCAGCACTATCAAGTATGGCCGCGGCGCGGTCCTGACGGTTGACCTTACCAATCGCTGCAACATGATGTGCGATCCCTGCTTCATGGACGCCAACCAGGTTGGCTTTGTTCATGAGCTAAGCATGGATGAAATCAGGGAGATTCTTGACAACGCGATTTCGATCAAGCC
>Ga0137403_10001850_pt1 | contig 26291 bp, 21 predicted proteins | sample CZOMad2_1_16fung_FD_122057 | JGI IMG/M metagenome (GOLD analysis project Ga0137403, IMG submission 122057) | Vadose zone soil fungal communities from Angelo Coast Range Reserve, California, USA - CZOMad2_1_16fungal (Hybrid Assembly) | ecosystem: Environmental > Terrestrial > Soil > Vadose zone... | reverse complement strand
GGCGACTGCTGCTCGCCCGCGATAACCACGGAGGAACCGGGATGAGCTTTGAGGTCGCCAGTCACCGCACGCAGGAAATGCGAATTGTCGGCCGTGCCGCCACCCAGACCCAAACTCGCCGCCAGACTTCGCGCAAACCCTTCCACTTCCGACGCCCGCAGCGAAAGCCGGTGCTCGCCCTTCACTCCCGTCGGCGAGGGCACGCTCTCCACCACATAGAGCCGGTTCATCGCCGCATCGGGATTGCGCCGTGCGGCGTAGTCGTGCGCATACCGGGCCGAACCCGGGAAACTTGGCGACAGGAAATCGGCATCGAGCGACAGAATCACGTCCGCGCCTTCCAGCCGATACTGCGTCTCCACCGCCTGCCCGAACGCCAGCATCGACCCCGCCAAAACGTTATCGCGATGTAGCGGCGAATACTGATGCCACTTGGCCTTCGGATACATCTTCAACAGCGCTTGGATCTGATTGGCCAAAGTCGGCGAAGAAATCGGCCCGGTCAGGAGCCGGAAACCCTCTCCATCCACAGCCCTCTGACCCGCCATGCGGGTGCGAATCTGGTCGACAAAGTTTTTCCACGACCGCGTTTCGCCGAGATACATGGGAGTCTGCGAACGGTCCGGGTCATACATATCGAGCAAACTGGCTTGTGCAAAAATATCCGCCGCGCCCAGGCTCGCTGGGTGGTCGGGATTGCCTTCGATCTTGGTGGGCCGCCCCATGTGGCTCTCGACCAGCACCGGGCTGGCATAGCCGCCAAGCGTAGTGGCCGAGGCATAGAACTGCGGCCGCCCGGGGATAACGTCTTCCGGTTGGCGGACGTAGGGGACGATTTGCTCGAGCGGCTGGCGCGTACAGGCGGTCATCCCGGCCAGCGCGAGCGATGCACCCATCGTCTGGAGGAAGCCGCGCCGCGAGAACGAATCCAGCCACTCGGAAGCCCCTTTCGGAAATTCCCGGTGCATCATCTCGCGAAATTCCTCGCTGCCCGCCAGCTCTTCGAGACTCCGCCAATACTCGGGGCCACGGGCCGCGGCGATCTCCTCACGGACGGCCGCCAGATCTAAGGGCTTGACCGCCACACCCTGCGCGTCCAGCGTCTTCTTCTTGCCCGGGCAAATGTCTTCGCGTTTTGTATTTTCAGCGGCCATTTTCAATTCGTTCGTAACTGCCGTTTACCGGTGACACGTCGAACAGCTCGTAATATCCGTCACGTTCCGCAAATGATACTTCGCCACCAGCGCCATGCCCAGCGCTTTCTGGTCGGTGTAGTCTTTGCCATCGACCGCCACCGGCGTATCGCCGGTCGGCTGCTTGTATTCCATGTTGAAAACTTCATCGCGCGGCCGCAGGAATTGTTCCGGCGCGCGGTGGCAGTCCAAGCACCACTCCATTTGCAAGGTATTGGCCGCGTACATCAGCGGCATCTTGTCCACCGGCCCGTGGCAGGTGTTGCACCCCACACCCTTATTAATATGAATGCTGTGATTGAAATAGACGTAATCGGGCAGATCGTTGAGCTTGCTCCACACCAGCGAATGCCCGCTGCGGTAGCTCTCGCGCACCGGCTCAAGCAGAGCTGCGTTGGTCCAAATCTGCGAGTGGCAGTTCATGCAGGTCTTGGTCGGAGGAATGCTGGCGTAATTCGACGTCTCGACGGAGGTGTGGCAGTACCGGCAATCAATCCCCAACCCGGCAACGTGATGCTGATGGCTGAAAGGCACGGGCTGGGGCTTGGTCACGCCCTGGTAGGTAATATAGGGAGATCGTTCAAAAGCGAATAGCCCGGCAAAAGCTGCGCCGCCCAAAAGTACAACGGCAACAATGCTCGCCTTCGAATACAGATTAATGCTGCGATGAAAAATCTGCGCCATTTCGAACGAGGGTCCTAGTTCAGCATCCCACTACGCCGGGCTGCCTTTAGGCTATGAGCGGGGCGAAAGAAACCCCAATTGCACCTTTTCAGGTGCCGAAACAGATAAGAATGCGCCGTGCCTAAAAGTGTCAGTGAAACTGGTGATTATAAACAAGCGCCCGCGCTTTTGTCTCGTGCTTTCTCGATTTTCTCGCGCCACATTCTCGCAAGAGGAAAAAATCCCGCCTCGGCGGGAATCTGCGAACGGTTGTGTGGCGCAAACGCACCGCCCGCGTGGTCTTGCTCTGAGCCTCGATTTTCAAGCCTCCAGCCAAGGCTTTCAAACCTTGTTCCGTCGGGTCTTGCAACACCACGCATCAACACTGCGCGGCGGACCACAGGGGCGAAGGAGCCCGCGCCGTACAGGCTCCTACCGCAAGTTCATCGCCAGTATCCGCGGCTCCGTCATCTCTTCCATCGCGTAGCGCAGGCCTTCGCGGCCTAACCCGGAATCCTTCACTCCACCATAGGGCATGTGATCGATGCGGAACGATGGAACCTCGCCCGCCATCACCCCACCTACTTCCAGCTCATCGAACGCCTGGAAAATCCGCTTGGCATCGCGCGTAAAGACACCCGCCTGCAAGCCATAATCCGAACGGTTTACTCGCTCCAGCGCTTCTTCAAACCGGTCATACGGCTCCACCGTCACCACCGGAGCGAAAATTTCTTTGCAGTTCACTTTCATATCCGGCTGCGTATTGCTGAGCACGGTCGGTTCCAAAACTGAGCCTTTGCGCGAGCCACCGCACAAAAGGCGAGCACCTTTGGCTATGGCTTCCTGCACCCAATCTGCTGCGCGAACTGCATCCGATTCGCGAATCAGCGGGCCCACATCGGTAGTTTCTTCCATTGGATCGCCCGAACGCAGCCTCTGCACCCCAGCCACCAGCAGTTCGCTAAACTTCCCGTAAACACTTCGTTCGACAAAGATTCGCTGCACCGAAATGCACGTCTGCCCCGCATACGAATACCCGCCCACCACGCAGCGCTCCGCCGCATAGGCGAGATCGGCATCGCTGTGCACAATCACGCCGGCATTCCCGCCCAGTTCCAGCGCCACGCGCTTCTTTCCCGAGCGCCCCTTAATCGCCCAACCCACCGGAGCGCTGCCGGTGAAGCTGATCATCTTGATACGGTCGTCTTCGATGAGCAGCCCGGTGTCCTCATTCGACAGCATCAGCACATTCAACCCGCCATCCGGCCACCCGGCCTGTTGCACAATCTCGCCCAGCATCAGCGAAGCAGTCGGAGCCTGCGGCGCGGGCTTCAACACCATCGGGCACCCGCACGCAATCGCCGGAGCCACTTTATGCGATACCAGATTCAGCGGAAAATTAAACGGCGTAATCCCCGTAATCGGCCCGATAGGAAAACGCTTCACAATCGACCACCGTCCCGCAGTCGATTCCTGCCAATCCAGCGGCAAATACTCTCCGCCAAGCCGCGTGGCTTCCTCCGCTGCAATCTGAAATGTAAAGACGGCACGGTCGACTTCCACCCGCGCCACCTTGATCGGCTTGCCCGCCTCTAGGCAAATCGAGCGCGCGAACTCCTCGCGCCGCGCCGCGATTCCCGCGGCAACCGCCCGCAAGACTCTCTGGCGCTCAAAGGCCGGCAACCGCCTCGTCGTCCCAAACGCCGTTACCGCCGACGCAATCGCCTGCTCGGCATGTTTCCGCGTTCCGACGAAGGTTCGGCTCACCACACTGCCGTCAAACGGCGACCGAATCTCCTGAGCCGTCCCCTCCTCGTACCACTTGCCGCCAATCAATAATCCTCGGGTTGCAACCTCAACTTCCGTCATCGGCGTCATCGGAGCCTCCAAAACTGCAACCACTAATTATAGTCTCCACCCCCGCTGGGGTTGCATAGGCAAAGCCCGTGTGGTCGCGGGCACCCTCGCCCGCGGGGCCTCGGTCGAGCCAGCTTCCAAACACTACTTTTCTTACAATTTGTGCCAGATTCGCCGATGCAGCTTCGCGATTAGCCACCGACAGTTGAATAGGCGTCCATCTCTTTGAAAAGCAGCGTCGTCGATACTCGTTCATTCCCATCGGGATCAAAACTTGGCTGGTGATGAGAAAAACTGGTCTTCGCAACCAGAGAGTACATCCCGCTTGCCGTAAACAGCTTGGAATAGTCTTGCTTGAAGGAGAAAACGCCTGCCTTGTGATGGTAGGGGCGTTTGTGTTGGTGGATCGGATCAAAGTCTGTGATGGCGAGAAATCCGCCATTTCTCAAAACTCGATCCGCTTCCGCAACAGCGGGCAACAGGTCCTGGCGATCAACGAGATAAAGACAAAACCCGAAGTAAACCAGATCGAAGGACTGGTTTTCGAAGGGCAACTTCGATGCCGTGCCCGCATGAAGCTCGATCCCCCCGTCCCCCAGCTTTCGATTTCCTTCCGCGACGGCAAGCTGGGACGGATCAATTCCACTGCCCCTTGCTTCGATCAAATTGCAGATTCGCGCGAGCTTGGACCCATTCGCACACCCGACTTCCAAAATAGAGCCGATTTCATTCCGAAACGGCGCCAGGCAGTGGTGGATCCAATCGATGTCCGAAAATTGCTCGCCCCACTTAGCTGCCGCCGACTCCAGGGTCGCCTTGTTTCTCCGAAAATAGTTATCGCCCTCTTCTTCCATAAACGTCTTGGTTTGGTTAGCCATATTCTTCGTCAGTCTTGCACAATTGCCGGTCGTGTGGCACCAAAGAAAATGCTGCTCGCAACGTCTCGCTGGCAATGGCGCCCCCACCCGCGTGGTCTCGCTCGAGCAAACTCCATTGGCTTCGAAGAGTGCCAATCTTCAATAATACGCCGCCTCTTCGATAAAACGCCGCCCCGGGGCAAAGCCGGAAGCGGCGCTGATTTCGAAGCCCGAAAATTACCAAATTGCAAAATTACCAACGAGACCTACACCATCTGCAACACTTCTCCGGGCAATCTCACTAACCTCGTCTTTGGGGCATCCGCCGGACGCCGCGGCGCATTCTGGCGCTTCACCGCCGCGCGAGCGGCGGTGCGGGCTTCGATTTCCGGAGTTGCCGCAGCGTTCTCTGCGGTCATTCGCTCCATCTTGATGCCCAGCTGGCGTTCCAACGAATGCAGTTCCGAGCGCTGCTCCCGCGCAAACAGCGTCGAGGCCACGCCGGAGTTCCCGGCTCGTCCGGTGCGACCTACGCGGTGAATGAAGTTTTCCGCAACCTCCGGCAGGTCATAGTTGATGACGTGCGCAATGTCTTCGACGTGAATGCCACGCGAAGCCAAGTCGGTTGCGACCAGCACTTGATAGCGTCCGGTTTGGAAGCCCGTCAGTGCGGCCGTACGCTGGGATTGTGAACGATCTCCATGAATCATGGCCGCTGCGAAACCCTCGCGAGCCAGATTCTTGGCAATGCGCTCTGTTCCTCGCTTGGTACGAGCAAACACCAGGCATCGCCCGGATTCGCTGGCCAGGAGCCGCTCCAGCGCTTCCTGCTTGCGGTCCGAGGGCACTTCGAACGCCTGCACGCGAATGTTGTCGTGCGGCTTCGATTGTGACCCAAAGGACAGCCGCACCGGATTCCGCATATAGTCATTGACCAAGCGCGCCGCCGAGGCTTCCAAAGTAGCCGAGAACAGCATCGTCTGCCGGTCTTTGGGAAGAACTCCAACTATCCGTCGAATCGCAGGCAAAAAGCCCATGTCCAGCATCCGGTCCGCTTCGTCGAGAACCAGCGTGCGCAGTCCGCGGAACAGAATCAGCCCGCGATCAAGAAAGTCTTCGAGACGTCCAGGCGTCGCTACAACCACTCGCGCGCCTTTGCGCAAACTGGCAATCTGCGCCCGTTCGGACAGTCCGCCCACGACCACCGCCGCAGGACCCAGTTTCGGGCCACGCAGCGCATCGTATTGATCGGCGACCTGCATCGCGAGCTCTCGTGTTGGAACGAGCACCAGTGCCGTGATGCCAGGGGTGTTCTTGGCAAGCAGTTGCTCCATCATCGGCACCACGAACGCCAGGGTCTTCCCTGTGCCCGTCTGGGCCAATGCGAGCAAGTCCTTCCCGGCCAAGGCCTGCGGAATCGCAGCATCCTGCACCGGGGTAGGGGTTACAAAGTTGTTAATGGAAAGTTGTTTGTGGGTATAGGGGGAAAGCGGTAGTTCTGAAAAGTTCTGCATTGATCCTTTTTGTGGCTGGCGCTAGGCGCAACAGCACACACGGAGGCATCCGGCGAGCGGCTACGTACAAAGCCAGTCTAATGTTTCCTTTAAGTTACGCTGGAAATCGACGGTGGGGACTCGGGGGCGGGAATTCTCAGATCGTCACAACATGAACCAGAAGTCTCACCACACAAACCGCTGAAGTAAGCGTTAGACAGAGTCTACCACAGAGCACCAAGAATTGCATGTTAGCTCCTCAGGGTTGGTTAATCCTTTAGTAACCTTGGGGTTCCGCCTTCCGGGGTGCCCAATGCGTCCCGCGGCATGGCGAGCCTCAACTCGTTGAACTTTTGAAAGTGTCACAACCACGCGACCCTTACCCCAAAACCCTCGCTATGCTTCATCCGAGAAGGAGGCTCTGCATGAGGTACCGCATAATGATGACACCCCAATTTCAGACTTTCGACGGACCCCGTTCTCGATCCGCCGTCTCCTTGCTCCTGGTCGTCACAATACTGATCATTACGTTGACGCCCAACTCCTGGTCGCAGAACACGCCTATAAAGCCGCGCACGGTCGTTCTCAAGCAGGGCCAAGTGGTGGAGATGAAGTTTGTAAAGCGTCTTGATCCGCGCCGAGCGAAGATCGGCGACGCCGTCGTGCTGACTCTGGCAAAGCCGCTTCTTGCTGAGGGTGCCACGATTCTTCCCGCCGGTTGGTCTGTTCATGGACGAATCGCAGACGTGAAGCACGCCGCAAAGAAGTGTCAGCCTGGATCCATTCATTGGGAGCTCGACCCGCTGACAATGACGGACGGCACGAGAATCGAGATTCAGCCCATCGCGGACGACATCGCGTGGTCGAGGCTCCGCGACCAAGCCCCGCGCCCGACACCCAGCCCTGCCCACGAAACATCTGCGCGAAAGACGGGTCCCGCCGTCGGCGGCATCCTCAAAAGCATTGCCCTGGGCATTGTGTTGGTCCCGCTAATGATTCTGATGTTTCCACTGTTCGTCCGTTCAGAGGGCGAAGACCCATGCCCTGGGGGCAAAGGCCGCGAGGGATCCATTTGGAAAGGAAAGGCTTTCTATGCCCAGATTTCAAACGACGTACATCTGGTTGCTGACTGATCTGAATGTCGATCATGCTGCACAGCAAATTTGCGGGTCCGCGCCGCAACGGGTACCATGGGGACGCCAATTTTGAATCCCATCGCCGTCGCACGGAGGCTCTCCCATGAACGTCAAGATCTCCCTATTGATGCTCGCCCTCGCCCTGCCCCTCGCGGCGCACGCAGCCGATGCGCCCAAATACCACATCCTCCGCCACATGGCCATTGGCGGCGATGGCGGCTGGGACTACCTCACCTTCGATCCTGCCGGGCACCGCCTCTTCATCGCCCGGTCCACGCGGGTCATGGTCGTGGACGTCGCCGCCGGCCAGCTCACCGCCGAAATCGTTAATACCCCTGGTGTCCACGGCGTCGCTCTGGTTCCGGATGCAGGTCAAGGCTACGCCAGCAACGGGCGAGAGAGTACAGTCACGGTATTTGACCTGAAAGACCTCCACGAGATTGCCCGCATTAAAGTCGGCGACACGCCCGACGCCATCGTCTACGATCCATTCTCGAAACGCGTCTTCACTTTCAACGCCAAGAGCAAAGACACTACTGCCATCGACGTGGCCACCGGGAAAGTTGCCGGCACCATTCCTCTCGGAGGCAAGCCCGAATTCTCAGTCTCGGATGGCAAGGGCCGCATGTACGTCAATAACGAAGACAAGAGCGAGATTGTCGAATTCGATCCCCAGGCTCTGAAGGAAACGCACCGCTGGAAGCTCACTGGCTGCGAAAGCCCCTCCGGCCTCGCCATGGACAAGAAAAATCGCCGCCTCTTCGCCGGCTGCGACAATAAGAAGATGGCCGTGATGAACGCCGACACCGGTGCCGTCATCATCACTCTGCCGATCGGCGACGGCGTCGATGCCAACGCCTTCGACCCCGAGACCATGATCGCCTTCAGCTCCAATGGTGAAGGCAACCTGACCGTCGTTCACGAGGACTCTCCAGACAAGTTCACTGTCGCCGAAACCGTCCCCACCGAAAAAGGCGCCCGCACCATGGCCCTCGACCCCGAGACGCACAAGGTTTACGTGGTCACCGCAAAGTTCGGCCCGGCACCCGCGCCTACAGCGGATGCACCGCATCCGCGGCCTTCGATTCTGCCGAATTCATTTGAGGTGATTGAACTCGGGCAGTAGCAGGTGGTGAGACAGATGTGCCGCTTTGCGCTCGCTTTCGTTCTTCTCGCCGCCTCGGTTCCTGCTTCCGTGGGTCAAGAAGCAGGTTTACAACGCCTTCCTAGGCTTTCGCTTGTCTTGCCGTCTGGCTTCGCTTCGGAAACCGTCCAGATCAACTATTTCATGGGTGGATCGTTCGGCGGATACGGAGGCTACGTGAGGGCAGGGAAAAAACCGCACAACCTACGAGATCGACGCCTCCGTCGATGGAAAACCAGCGACGAACATCAAGCTCATTGCATATTTGCCCGGATGCAAGATTGCAACTCTCAACATCCCGCTGCTCGGCGCGACACAGGAAAGACGGCTTCCGTGCAAGCCGCTCGGACGAATTTCTTTGCGCGGGCAAATCTTTCCCGTGTTCATCACGCAGGAGCAACCGACGGAAGTCGAGGTCGCCTATCTCGCCATGTGGGATCACCAGTTCTTTGGCATTTACGACGGCATGGTTACGACAATTCGTCTCGGAACCGTTGTACCCGACGCAAATGGACAGTTCGAGGTCAAACTGCCCAATTTACACAAACAGATGAACTTGGGTGAAGGCGAGTTCCAGTTCATCTTGCGACACCCTACCAGCGGAAACATCCTCGCCTTTCTGAAGCCCACAGTTGCAGGCGCGAGTTCGGATAGCTTGAAAGTAGACTCTTCATATCCGTCGGTAGTCCTGTTCATGGCAGAAAGACAGTGAAGACGCAACTCCAAGTTTGGTAGCGTTACCGTAGTCGCCGCCTAACAGCGCATTGACCCCTTGCGATTCCAGCAGTTCATGGGACGGCATGCGCCCTGCAGATCTGGGGCTTGGCGACTATGAAAAATCTCGCCCGCTCTCTTCTGATTGTTTGGGTATCTCTGATTGTTTGGGTGTCGCGAAATTCCACTTCACCCCAACGGCCCGAGATCACCGAACTGGCGGGTCGAGATGCATCACCGGTGATAAAGGCTTGTCCACTCGGCGCCGTCGCCAAGACTTCACTGGCTGACGCGTGCAAATGACTCATCGTGGAGATATCGGGACAGCCAAGGAGCCCATTCGACCGATCAGATTGTCGCGAACGACAAAGCGGACAGTGCTCGCCGAGGTTGGCAACGACGCATCGATTCGGGCTGAGTTGTCGGCCACTGGACGCGTACCTAAGCGTGTCTCCAAAAGGTCATTCGCGGAAGGTTAATCAAAAAGGCATACAGCAAATACCCAATTGACGACGGAAAAGGGCCCCAGCATCATCCTTAGTCGAAGTATTTAGAGGGAAAAGTTCAGTACCTACCTTACCTTCGCGGAGTCGCTCGCCTTTCCTGCAAGGTAACTTGTTCTCGCCGATGACTGTTCCCAATCCGTCCGCCAACAACAGTTCCCTGCGAAGGAGATGTCATCTTATGAAGCAAACCTCAATCAAAAGCAACCTCGCCAACATCGGCCCGCTGCTAGTCATCACACTTCCTCTCCTATTCGTCGGCGTGACGGCCGCGAGCAGCCTGCCGACGGACCCTGACATTGCCGCCATCCTCAGCAACGTAGATTCCAACCGCATTCTCAACACCGCACAAACGCTTCAGAATTTCAGAACACGGCAAGCCTGCTCGGACCAACCGGAACCAGGGCATGGCGTGACTGCTGCCCGCGATTTTATCCTCGCCCAATACAAGTCCATCCCGGGACTGCAAGTCAGGCTGGACCCATTTGTTCATACTGGCTGCCCGAGCGCGCCTACCTTCAACGTCATCGCTTGGCTTCCGGGAAAACATCGCAATCGGCTGGTCATCATCGGCGGTCATTATGATTCCCGAACTACCCTCGTCACCGATTCGACCTCTGACGCGCCCGGCGGCAACGATTCCGGCGCCCAGACCGCGGTCGTTCTCGAGCTGGCGCGTGTGTTTGCAGGCCATGCGTTCGATTCCACAATCGTATTCATGTCCTTCTCAGGCGAAGAACAGGGACTCTTCGGCTCTTCCTCGATTGCTGCCAATCTCAGCCGCTACTTCGAGGAGCCGCAGGTGATCGCGATGCTGAACACGGACATTCCCGGCGGCGACCAAGCCGCCAACACGCCCGCCGATCTCCTGAATTTCCGGCTCTATTCGCCAGGAATTCCACGCGAGCGCCTGAGCACCGATCCCGACGGCACCACCGACAATACTTCTCCCGCCCGCGGCGTCATGCGCTACGCTGGAACCTGGGGTGGAGCGTATGTTCCAGCTATCACCATGATCCCCAAACTGCGGGAAGACCGGCCGGGCCGCGCCAGCGACCACGTACCCTTCCTCAACAATGCTTACCCGGCTGTCCGCTTCATGGAAACTTTCGAGTGCTCGCCCTCGCCCGTCGACAACAGTTGCGGCGGACCACTGCCCTGCCCTCCGCCCGCCAATGTTCCCGCCTTTTGCAAGGACACGAGCTTCGTCACCACGCATCAGCATTCACCCAACGATCAGGTCCAGTTCATTACTCCCACCTATGCCGCCCACATTGCGCAAGTAATGGCTTCGGTCGCAGGGAGTTTGGCGCGCGCCCCCGCGTCGCCACGGGGCTTCAACGCCACCGGCAATGCGCTGCAAGGCGTCAAGGTCAAATTCGATGAGATCGAAGACAGCCACGTTGACCACCTTGTTGTAGCCGCCCGCTCCGTGAACGAGAACTTCTATCGCCAGCGCGTTTCGATTTCTGCCGGCGAGGGGCACCCGTTGATCTCACCAACGGCTCTCGGCCTAACTCCGGGCGATAGCTTCTTCGTCTCGGTCGCCGCAGTCGACAAACAGGGACACGAATCATTGTTCGCCTATCCCGAAGTACGCTGCGATTCGAGCGTCTGCGCCATTCCCCCGTATGCCTACAACGTCACAGCGCCCCTGCCGCCGCCTCCACCCGCCAAGGATCCCGCCGAAGACGACGACTAAGACGCAGAACGGGAAAAGGTCGGGCCTTCTCCCGTTCGTTTTTTCTCGTTTCTAACTTAGAAGGCTCCGCGACTAAATCTCGAAAATCCTATAGGACGCTGGCGGCTGCCTGCTTTGCAGCAGCGTAATGGCAACATTCCGCACCGGAATGCCCGCCGTAGTCTGACCCTCCAGGGTTCCGTGATGCGCGTGCCCGTGCAGCACCAGGTCCGCTCCGTGCCGATCGACCACTTCCGCCAGTCGCGACGTCCCCATAAACGGAGAGAGCTCCGGAGGCTCCCCCTGCACCGTCGCCGCAATGGGCGAATAGTGCAGCACCACGACACGCTTTGGCGAACGCAACTGCGAGAGGCCCCGTTCCAGCTTTAGCGCCTCATCGATCGAGGCCCGCACAAAAGACTTAATTTCCGGCTCCCCAAACGCCGTCAGCACGCCCCTGCCAAAACCGCCAACGAATCCCTTCGTGCCCGCGAAACCCACGCCGTCTCTCTCGTAGCCACTGCCATCCAGCACCTTAACGCCGGCCGTGGTCATCATACGCATCAGTTCAACTTCTTTGCCGCTCTCGTAGTCATGATTCCCCAATACCGCAATGGTCGGAACCCGCAACCGCACCAGCGCGTTCAACAGGGGTTCCATTTCCGAAGGCTGTCCGTAATTCGTAAGATCGCCGGCAAGGACCAGCACATCCGCCTGGTCCCGCGCTTTTGTCAGTTGCTCTTGCAACGGAGCTTGGTTGGCGGGGGAGAAATGCAGATCCGCCGTAGCAGCAATTCTCATTCGGCAACTTTCCGCGGCGCTACCATCTGCAGCTTACGGCCCGGCTCCGGAACGTGTTCAATCCTCGCCCGCCGCGCCCGGTGTTCCGATAGGATGTCCTCGAACCCCCACTCCTCGACATCAATGGCAAACGTCGCATCGTCGATGAGCCCGCCTCGAAAATCGCCTCCCGTATTCGGAAGCTGCACTCTTTCGGAAAACCTCCCCAACAGGTCTCGCCACAGAAATTGGGGAACGTAGTTGGTGTGTGCCGGATAGACGTAACGAAACAGTATCAAGGCCCACAGCAGCAGCTCCCAGTGCTCGCCCACCAGTGCCAGAATCCGGTACCAGTCCAGGTTTCCGTGCGTGGCAAACACGATGTGGGCGATGTCCGCGCCGTCAAAGCGCTCCCGCCGGACGACAAACAGCTTCGACGCCAACAATTCTTCCGGCGCCAGCACTCGGCTTTGCACGCCCAGAACATTCGTTGGGCGCGCCCGCTCAATCCACGAGGTGTCCACGCTCATCACCCCGTTGCTCATCCCCGTGATCAGATCGACAAAAAAACCATCTCGATGCGCCTTCGCCAGCCAAACCGGATCGCGAATCTCGCACTCAAATCCTTCCTCCCGCAGAATCGCGAGCGCCTCGGAAGCCGCCTCGGGACCGAGGAAGAGGTCGAGGTCCTTCGTAAATCTGCACACTCCCGTATGCTCCCGTAACGCAAAGGCGCCGGCCACCGCGTAAGGCAACCCCGCGCCCTCAAACAAAGAAAGGACATCCCGAAAAAGCTCATGCTGCTTTTTCGGGAGCCCCGCCTGGTTCGACGACGTGGGACATACCTCGTTCTTCGGCTTGGGTTCTGGTTTCGCCATTCCCTTTTGCCCTATGCGGCACGGCTCGTCATGCAGCACGCCTCGTTCGGGCAGCCTTTGTCGCTGCCTCGCTGCGGCCCTCTGCGCCCTTTGTGCGCACCGCCTTCATGGCCGCCTCGTGCCGATCGCTCGCCCCTCGGCGCTTCGCACTGGCGCTCGCTTGCTGCGAGAGCGCTTTGTGCGACGCGGTCCCTGTGCTTTCCTTCTTCAATGCGCCCAAGGTCGCTCGTGAACGGCGCGCCGAAACTTTCGTGCCGGCTCCCGACCGACCCTTGCGATTGTCCCGGCTAGCTTGTTCCCGTACTTTCGCCGAGGTCTTTCCTTTCGCGGGCGCTGCAAGCTTCACTCCCGCTCGTCGCGCCTTCGAAAGCCCAATAGCAATCGCCTGTTTTGGGGAAGCAGCCCCATGTTTACCTTCTCGTACGTGGTGGATCTCCTCGCGCACAAACTCGCCCGCCTGTGTGCTCGCGGATTTCCCTTCCCGCGCATCCTCGCGCGCCCGATCGATGGTTGCTTTTTCCGGCATCCCGCTACCTCCTCCGCCGGAGGCTAACGCGAGTTCCGTAAGAAAGGCATCCAAGGAACTCTGTAATCGCGGGAACTGGTTCCCGTAGACCTCTTGCTTGAGCGTCGGGAAAACACTCGCGACAGAACGCTTCTCCAGCCCCCTCAAAGCGCCCTAAGCGACTCTGAGCCCGACCTCGGTTTCTTGCTCGCCCAGCAGCAACCGCCGTAACCGTTTGCGCGCGCGATGAACCTGGGATTTGGAACACCCCAGGGAGCACCCCAAGCGCTCGGCGATCTCCTGGTGCTCATACCCAAAAACGTCGTGCAGCAGGAAAAACTTCTTGTACCCGGCTGGCAACTGTCCAATCGCACGCGCCAGATTCATCCGGTCGATCGCTCCAGCCACCGAGGGATCTTCCCGGCCAAGTTCGCGGTGCCCTTCGCCTTCGGCGCTGCAAGGCTCCAGATATTCCACAAGAGTTTCGGTCGGCTTCCTTCGCCGCAAATGCATCAGAACCAGGTTCACAGTCACCCTGTGCAGCCAGGTTGCAAACCCTGATTCGCCACGAAATGTGGCAATCTTCCGAAAGAGCTGTAAGAATGCTTGCTGCGTTAAATCCTCGGCCTCAGCCGCGTTCTTAAGCATTCGTAAACACACGCCATAGACATTCTTGGAATGCGCCTTGTAGAGGTACTCGAAGGCCGTAGCCACGCCAGCCTTGGCCTGCTCAATCGCCTCTGCCTCCGCAAGATTGCTCTCCATTTTTCTCTCTGCCTGTTCCATGATGAGTTTTGCCTCAGCCCGCCGGCTTAAAACCGATCTCTATCAACCTGCGCGCTCGAACGAATCGTTCAGTCGGCTCTCTTTCCTATAAATTGTCGTTTCCGAACTTGAAGCACCAACGAACTGAACTGGACATGAAAGCAGGCTAATGCCGAGGGGCAAGGGTTCAGCGCCGTGTCTCTTTGCCAGGAATTCAGAAGTCTCAAATCGCGCTCATTAGACTTGACGAGATCTGGAAGGAGTTTGCTTTTTGCACAGGAAAAAACCATGGCGGAAGCGTGTGGGGGTCGAACCCACCGGTGACATCGTGGATGCCACCCACCGGTTTTGAAGACCGGGCCCAGCACCGGCGGAGAAACGCTTCCGTTCGCGCGCTCGAAGCGGCAGCGCGTTGCGCACCTCATTGTACTTGGGCCGGGTTGTACTTGGGCCGCGTCGTCGCAGCCGATGGCCGAGAACTGATGGGCATTCAAACAATCCTGCGGGCCAGTGGCGTCATCTAACAGCGGTCATTGAACAACGCTGATTCCCTCTTCCGGAGAAAGTTCCTATGCGCCGTTTCAACCTCGTCCAAGTCGACGTCTTCACCAAGAATCGCCTTGAGGGGAATGCCCTCGCCGTCATCACCGATGCAACCGGCCTGACCGGCGAGGAAATGCAGGCGCTCGCCAAGGAAACAAATCTTTCCGAAACCACCTTCGTGTTCCCGCGCGACGCGGCCACAGAGAAATCGCGCGGCGTCCGGGTGCGAATCTACACCGTCGCCGAGGAGCTGCCTTTCGCGGGCCATCCCACGCTGGGCACGGCTTTTGTCCTTCGCGGCGACAATGGAGCACCCGAGGTCCTGCTCGACCTCAACGTCGGCTCCGTTCCCGTCCGCTATGAGGACACTCCCGGTCAGCCGTCCTTTGGCGAAATGCGGCAGCGAGATCCGGAATTCGGCGCCCGTCACGATGCCGAAACTATCGCCCGGATCACCGGACTCTCGATGAATGAGGTCGACACCAGCGTCCCCATCGAGTCCGTGTCGACCGGCATGTCTTTTACGATCGTCCCTATCAAGACCCTCACAGTCCTGCAAAACCTCCGCATCGACTTGCACGCAGGCAGCGAATATCTGCAGAAGACCGGAGGCAAATTCTTCTATTTCGTTTCGCGCGAAACCGTGAACCCGGACGCCCGCCTTCACTCGCGCATGCTCTTTTACAATGGAGAGGACCCTGCCACGGGCTCAGCCGCGGGATGTACTGCGGCCTGGATGGCGGCCCACGGCGTGGCCGCACCCAACGAGCGCGTCCTCATCGAGCAGGGTCTGGAAATGAAACGCCCCAGCCAGATCTTCGTCAGGGCCAATCTGGACGGTAGTGTTGTAAATAACGTCCGCGTCGGCGGCCATTGCGTCGAAGTTATGCGCGGAGAAATCACTCTCTAACCGCTGAAGAATCCGCCCGGAGCCGGGTGCCTCCGTTTTCGCGCGGTGGAAAACTTTCTCCGTAAGACACTACTGGCACTTCGGTGGTAACGCGCGCTCCGCGCTCCACGCGTCGTTCGCCCCCATCCCACGATCGTGTATAGCACGGAAGTTGCATTAACTCGCGCGCTACTTTACACGTCTTCAACTGGCATTTACGATTCTCGCCACAATAGGTTCCAAAAAAATAAGTTGACAAGAATAAAAGACCAGATCGAAAGAAGTCCGACGAAAATCTGATCGCCGAGGAAAATCATGAAGCCAAAACGCACCATCCTTTGCGCCGATAGCAACGAGCAAGCTCTCTCCATCCGCAAGATCCTGCTGGAAACACGCGGCTATCGCGTGGTTTGCTGCGGACGCGCCGATCAGGCCATGGAGCACTTGCGCGGCGGCAATGTGGACTTGGTGATCGCCGATCTGCTTCTTTCCGACCTCGACGGCCCCAAGTTCATCGATGCTGTCAAAGAGGCATCGCCCCGTACGCCCGCGATCCTACTTTCCACTCGTCTCAGAGTTTTCGACCACGAAACAAAGGCCGATGTGTTCCTGGCCAAGAATTCTCAATCGACCGCCGAACTGCTGGGCCATGTAAAAACTCTGCTCGTTCGCCGCCGCGGCCCCAAACGGACTGTAACGCCGCCTCTCGTCCCGGGCTTTCACTTGGTGCCCGCCCCAGCCAACGCCTAAGCCGATGGAGGCAAGCCTCGTGTAGTCGCGTGCGAGGGCGTCTGCGCCACCGCACAACCTTGGCTGAATCCGAAACCTCCATCGTGTAAGATCGTCTCTGCGAATGCCCGCCTTCATCCAAGCCGAAAACCTCACCAAAACCTACCGCGTCGGCAAAGTCGACGTCCCCGCTCTCCGCGGCGTGTCCTTCGAGGTCCAGCGCGGCGACTTCATCACCATTGTCGGCCCTTCCGGAAGCGGAAAATCCACTCTGTTCTACCTGCTGGGCGGGCTCACCCACGCCACCACCGGCCGCCTTATCCTTGATGGCAATGACTTGGCCCGACTCTCCGACTCCGAGCGCACCCGCATGCGCCGCGAGAAAATCGGCTTCGTGTTCCAGAAATTCAATCTACTACCCACCCTCGATGCCCGGTCCAATATCGACATCGCGCAGGAAATTTCCGGGCGACGCGCCGACGACGCCCACTTCGAAAAGGTCAGCTGCCTCCTCGGCCTCGAGAAACGACTAGACCACAAGCCCTCAGAAATGTCCGGCGGCGAACAGCAGCGCGTGGCCCTGGCCCGTGCGCTGATTAATCGCCCGGCTCTTATCCTGGCCGACGAGCCCACCGGAAATCTCGACTCCAAAAACTCCGTCGCCGTTCTGCAAATGCTCCGCCAAGCCAACGCCGAATTCGGCCAAACGGTAATGATGATCACCCACAACCCCGAAGCCGCCGCGTACGGCAACCGCATCATCCACATGCGCGATGGAGAAATCGTCGCCCCGGAACTCGACCCGCAGTGGGTGGGGCATCGCTAAAGATTCTTGAGACGTTCCTCGCCACCTTACTTTGCCCAAGCCAGCCCATCCGGGTAATTCCCCACAGCAATCCGCTGCCCCACGTTCCATTGCCCCAGATTGATCACCACAACCTTCCCCGCCGCGCAAGAAACATACGCCGCTCTCCCGTCAGGCCGAATCAAAATCTCCTGCGGACTGCCTTCCACCTCGATCCGCCTCGCCACCTGCATGCTGCCAAGGTCCACCACAGCTACCTGGTTCGTGGAAGGCACTGCAACCAGCAACCACCGCCCATCCGCCGTGGCTGCCGTTCCATACCCCAAACCTGGAAGCGGTACCCACGTTTTCACCCGTTGCGCCGCCGCGTCGATCACAGCTAACTGCGGCTTCGTTTGATCCGCTGTAAACACCAGCTTGTCGTCCGCGGAAACAGAAATCCGCTGCACTTTTCCCGACACCGGAATGACCGCCACCGTCTTGCGCCCCACCAGATCGAGGACCGAAACCGTGCCCGGCCCGACGTTCGCCGTATAGCCGCGCCGCCCGTCGTGCGACAGGGCCAGCATGTGCGACTCCTCCTGTCCCGTCGGCGCCGCGCCTACGATCTTCCTCGTTTTCGGATCGATCACCGTTACCGTCTTATCCAGTTCCGTCGTGACATAGAGCAGCCCGCTCGCCGCATCCAGAACCGGGAAATGCGGCCGCACGCCATGGCCAAAATCAATTTTCCCGGCGATGGCGCGCGTCGGCAAGTCAAGGATTAGCATTTCTCGGCCATCGATCCCTGGACTTCCAACTCCAGAACTGCCGTAGATCGGAACGAACGCGGTACGGCCATCCTCCGAGACGGCAATTTCGTGCCCATGCACTCCAACCGTTTTCTGGGCGATTTTCGCGATCTCCCGCCCCAACACTGGATCGACAAGGCTCACGTTGGCATCGCCCTGGTTGACGACTAGCAAAGTTTGCGCACTCATATTGGCAGGGAAAAATCCCAGATATACCCCCAGCAGCATCGCCAGAAACTCTAAGACAGGCTTTCGCATAATCGCAAAAGTATAGTCCATCGGCCGCTAGACCGCTCCCCTTTGCACGCCGCCAATCTTAGGATAAGCTGCCAATTCCAATGCTAACGAGGTATTTCCCCATGCGCCTTTTTGCCAGTTGGCTCCTGATCGCCATCGCCCTCTGTATGCGTCTCCAAGCGCAACAAAACCTGCCTCCTTATAAGGACCCGCATCTCGCCACCGAAGACCGGGTGGCCGACCTTCTTTCGCGCATGACGCTCGAAGAAAAAGTCGCCCAAATTTGCGGCGGCCACGCGACTCGCGGGCTAGTCGACGCCAGCGGAAAACTCCCCTACAAAACCGCCGAAGAGGTATTCAAAGATCTTTACCGCATCGACAACAAAATCGGCGCCCGCGACCGCGCGCTCATCCACAATGCCTTGCAGCGCTATCAACTGGAGAAAACTCGGCTCGGCATTCCCGACATGGCGTTCGGCGAGGGTTTGCATGGATACATGGCCTACGGCAGCACCAGCTTTCCACAGGCTCTGGCACTGGCGAGCACGTGGGACCCCGCTCTCGTCAAAGAGATTTTCAGCGCCGTGGGCGACGAAATGGGCTCTTCCGGAGGCACCCAGGCTTTCTCTCCCGTTCTCGATTTGGCACGCGACCCCAGATGGGGCCGCACCGAAGAGACTTATGGCGAAGACCCGTATCTTGGTTCGCGTATGGGCGTCGCAGCCGTCGAAGGACTGCAGGGGGACACCTTCCTGATCGACCGGCACCACGTCATGGCCACGGCCAAGCACTTCACCGCCCATGGCCAGCCCGAGAGCGGCACTAACACCGCCCCCGCAAATTTTTCGGAACGGGAACTGCGATCGTCCTACATGTTTGCCTTTGAGGCCGCCATTCGCGAAGGACGCGCCGGCAGCGTCATGGCCTCCTACAACGAGATCGATGGCATTCCTTCGCATATCAATCACTGGCTGCTCGAAAAGGTTCTGCGCGAGCAGTGGGGTTTCCCCGGCTACGTAACTTCCGACGGCAATGGATTGCAAATGCTCTACCAGACCCATGGCGTTGCCGCCGATGCCGCGGAAGCGGCGAGGAAAGCGCTCGCTGCGGGCGTCGATTTCGACCTCTCCGATGGCTCCGTCTATCGCACTCTGCTGCAACAGGTGACCGATGGAAAAGTAGCGATCTCGGAGGTCGATCGTGCTGTTGGGCGACTACTGACGGCGAAATTCCGGCTGGGCCTCTTCGAAAACCCCTACGTCGACCCGGACTATGCCGAGAAGACGACGAACAGCGCCGAACACCAGAAGTTGGCAGAAAAAGCGGCGGAAGAAGCAATCGTACTGCTGAAGAATGACAACACCGTGCTGCCGCTCGATCCCCAAAAAGTAAGAACCATCGCCGTCATCGGACCCAACGCGTCCGACGTTCATCTGGGCGGTTACTCCAGAGATCCGGGTCGAGGCGTTAGTGTTCTCGACGGCATACGAGCCCGTGCGGGATCTGGCGTGAAAGTGCTTTACGCCGAAGGCTGCAAGATCACCACTGGCAAACAAGGATGGGCCGGCTGGTACGAAAACAATTCCAAGCTCGCCGATCCAAAAGAGCAACAAGCCGGCATCCGCGCCGCCGCCGAGGCCACCAAGAAGGCCGACATGGCAATCGTCGTTGTCGGCGAGACCGAAGCCACCAACCGCGAGGCCTGGTCCGAGGATCATCTCGGCGACCGCGATTCTCTTGACCTGCTGGGCGCGCAAGATCAATTGATTCAAGCCATCGTCGAGACCGGGGTGCCTACGGTCGTGGTCTTGATCAATGGCCGGCCGCTCTCCATCAACTACGCCGCGGCTCATGTCCCCGCCATCGTCGAGAGCTGGTATCCCGGACAGGAGGGCGGGACCGCGCTCGCGCGAATCCTCTTCGGAGATGTGAATCCTGGCGGCAAATTGCCGATTACCTTTCCGCGTTCCGTAGGCCAACTGCCGGATTTCTACAACCACAAGCCGTCCCGCAACCGCAGCTACATTTTCTCGTCGCGCGAGCCTCTATTCCCGTTCGGCTACGGACTGAGTTACACAAGTTTCAAATTGGAAAATCTGCGCGTCGAACCCACGGAGATCGCCCCCAATGCCAGTGCCAAAGTGACCGTGGATGTCACGAACACGGGAACTCGCGAAGGGGATGAGGTGCCGCAACTCTACATCCATCAGCGCGTCAGTTCCGTCACGCGCCCCGTCCTTGAGCTGCGAGGCTTCCAGCGAGTTCACCTCGCACCCGGCGAAAAGACGACGGTCACTTTCAACCTCACGCCGGAAAGCTTGGCGCTCTGGAATGAAGAAATGCGGCGAGTCGTCGAGCCTGGCGTATTCGACATCCTTGTGGGTACGAGTTCGGCGAAAACCGAGGCCACCCAACTCACGGTGTCCGCGAAGTAAGACGGCGAGAACGCTAGAACTTCGAGAAGAACTGGATTCTCGAATTCCTGAGCGTTTTCGGGCGCGCAGGTAACATTGCCGCTGGGATGTGCGTTCGATATAATGACCAAACCGCCTGAGCGGGAGTAACTCAGCGGTAGAGTGCGACCTTGCCAAGGTCGAAGTCGCGGGTTCAAATCCCGTCTCCCGCTCCATTTCCCTTCCGTCGCACTGGCTTGGGGCACCCGGTCTCACGGCATGTCATCGAGATTGGTCCAATCGCTGTCAGGCGACGAGGCCGTACATCCACCGGTCGCCTTGCAGACGTAAAACTGCGTGACGGGGTGAATTTCCCACACCGTCGAACGCCAGCAGCCAGTCTTGGCTTTGGGAACGCTGCAGTCGTCTTTGGTATTGAAGTGAATGTTATCCACCATCAATTGCCCCACCACCTTGACCTGCTTTCCCTGCAAGGCATTCACTCGGCTAAAGGTCCACTTGGCGTGACGAGTGAAGGGTGTCATTTCCGCGACGACGCTATGCTTCTCCAATTTCGTGAAGAGAACGCTGCCCTGCTTCGGGTGCGTGGCGCGAGCCTTCGCGGCCAGGGCAGAATCGAAGCCCAAGCCGAGATGATAATCAAAGGCGCTCGCCGCTTTGATCCTGCAGTTGCAGGTTTCGGCAAAGGAAGGAACCTTAGCCGTACCTTTGCTCGTGTCTTCCGCGAAATAGAGATAAGCGATGACGGTGTGGATATTGCCCTCGCCGAGGCCGGCGAACTGCGTTGCGAAAGTGGGATGATTTTTACCGGTTAGCGCAGCCGGAAGGTTCGATTCGAGCGTCGGGAAATCGGACTCAACCAGATCTTTGGTGGAGGCCAAAGCTGCGCCGGGATCCTGGTCTTTCAGGAAATCCAGGTAAGCGTCGTAGCTGGGGGCGGTTTTCGCGGTGGAGCAACCGTCCGGAAATTTGTCATGACACTTTTTCAGAGTCATGGTGCCGGTTTTGGGACAGCTTGCCGGATGCTGGCTGGCGGCCTGGCTCGCAAGGTCATGGGCGCGGTCGAAAGACAAGAGATAAGGTGAGATGCCGAGTACGGCACAGGTAACGAAGAGCAGCCGGGTGAGCCTAAGCATAGTTCCTCCTCAGATCGTGCGGCTGAAGTGAGGGGAAGAAGGCCACAGCCATCACGTCACAAGCTCCAGAACCCTTCGGTCCTGCGCTGTCTTGAGTGAGTTCCGGAACGGCGGCAATTGTACATCGCTTTTGTTCCAAAGAACACAGTGAAGCCCGGGTAGCCCACGCAATCCCTATTTTGGATTGCGTGCGGGTGTAGGCGCCGGGGACGCTTCCCCGACGCGTTCTGCCCGCTTCGGTGCTGTTCTCGTTCAATTTCCATCCACCGGAGCGCCTGAGATTCCCGACTCAAGCCAAACAACGGCGTGCGTGGGTCACCCAGCAACGTGGGATAAGAACGTCGTAGGGCATGAAGGGTACCCCTCCCCCCCAGGGTCTAGTGGAATCAATGAGATACGTGGTGTAGGGGGCCAAAATCTTTGAGTTTAAAGGACTTACAGGTAAAATCTTGGAAACAAGGGACTTAGCTCTGGAAGATCGTTTTCGCCTGTAACTCCTTATAAATATGGTGCGGTCGATGATCCGCTAAGTCAACAAATAAGTGGGACTTTGCGGGAGGCGGTTCCAAAATGGGAAGGAAAGTTGGAGTGGATGGGGAAGGGGTTGATGGGGTTTGTGGTGGTGGAGGACGGGGAGAGGGACGTGTGGACCCGAGTTAACGTCTATAGTGCGGACGCGAACAATCGCAGACTGAACGCTAGCCCGTTCTCGGTCACCAGCCTCCATCTCCTTTCCTTCGCAGACCATCCGGTTCGAAACTCCTAACTCTTCAATTCCCCGAGGGTGTCCGCTTTCGGACACGGCCTTCCACTAGTGGACGTCCGGTATGCTCGCGACTTCTAGATTTAGCCTGTAACGCCTTTACGATTCCATAGTTTGCACTGCTCCGCAGATGGTAGGAGAATTGCCATCTCGACCTGCAGGGTCTGCGTTGCCTGCTTGTCTTAGCTCGCAGGTCTAAATGCAGGCGGAGGTTTCGCGCGATGAGTGGGATGGCTCAAGATCTTCGCTATGCGCTCCGCCAGTTGCGCAAATCTCCTGGATTCACCGTTGCGGCAGTTTTGACGCTGGCCATGGCCATCGCTGCAAACGCCGCTGTTTTCAGTGTTATGAACGGGCTGATCCTCCGGCCCCTGAATGTGCCGCAGGCGCAGAGCCTCTATACGATCGAACGTGCGAGTGATAAGGACCCGAGTCAGTCGTATCCCGACTATCTAGATCTGCGTGATCGCAACCACAGCTTTGATGATCTGGCAGCTTATAGCATTCCCCAGGCAGCGCTGAACACGGGTGCAGGCCCATCCCCGACCTGGGGCGTGGAGGCGAGCGGGAACTACTTTGACGTATTGCGGATCAAGCCATACCTCGGCCGTTTCTTTCACGCCTCCGATGAGCACGGTCCGAACAGCGCCCCTTATATCGTGCTCAGTTACGCATATTGGCACAGCCATTTTCACGACGATCATGGCGTGGTGGGTCGCACGGTTCAAGTTAACAAGCACCCCTTCACCGTCCTCGGTGTAGCACCGGCAGAATTTCGCGGGACGCTAGTATTTTTCTCTCCCAATTTCTTTGTTCCACTAGTGAACTGCGGGCAGGTGGATGGGGGCGATTGCCTTGGCGATCGCGGAAACCGCTCGATTATGCTTCTGGGGCACCTGAAACAGGGCATTACTTCGTCACGGGCCACCGCCGATCTGGATTCAATTGGCTCGTATCTGGAAAAGACTTACCCCCAAGACGAACGCCAAATGAGCTTTTTGTTGGCGCGCCCAAGCCTCTTGGGCGATCAGTTTATAGGTCCGTTTCAGGCATTCCTTGGGGGTTTGATGTTGCTGGCAGGCTTGATTCTGCTGGCTGCTTGCGCCAACCTGGCAGCTTGTTTGCCGCACGCGCCGCCGACCGTTCCCGTGAAGTGGCCCTGCGACTCGCCCTGGGATCGAGCCGCCAACGCATTCTGCGGGGGCTGTTTACCGAGGCGTTGCTGATTTCGCTGGCCGGCGGCGCCATCGGTCTCTGGACCAGCGTGGCGCTGTTGCGCTGGCTAAGCGTGTGGCAGCCATTTGGAAATTTTCCCATGCATGCGCCCGTGACGCCGGACGCGACTGTTTATGGAATAGCTTTGCTGCTGACTTTAATCAGCGGATTCCTCTTTGGCGCGGTCCCGGTAGGCCAGGTATTCCGCACCAATCCGTATGAGATCGTGAAGTCGGGATCGGCTGGCAGAATTGAAAGGCGGATTACTGCCCGAGACGTCTTGCTGGCGGTGCAAATTGCGCTCTGCGCGGTGCTGGTCACTTCCTCGATGGTTGCGGTGCGCGGGCTGGCGCGGGCGCTGCATAGTAATTTCGGTTTTGAGCCGCGGAACGCCATGCTGGTAAGCTCCGATCTGCGCATGGCCGGTTATACCGGCGATCGAGTGCCCCCGATGCAAAAGCGCATGATCGATGCCGTCGCGACGCTTCCCGGCGTAGAGTCTGCGGGATTGACCGATGCTTTACTGCTCAATGACGCGAACCGCTCGAATGTCTTTACCGATGGAACTACAGATCTGAAGCTAGCAAATGCCGCGGGTAATGCCTACGTGTATCACATATCCCCCGAATACCTTCACGCGGAGGGCACTACGTTGCTGTCCGGCCGGGCTTTCACATGGCACGACGATAAAAATTCGCCACGCGTTGCCGTCGTAAATCGGGAGTTTGCCCGCAAAATCCTTGGCTCGGCAAAAGACGCAATCGGCGGCTATTACAAGATGCCGGATGGAACTCGTGTGCAAGTGGTGGGTATTACAGAAGACGGAAAATATAGCAGCCTAACCGAAGATCCCCATGCGGCGATGTTTCTCCCCATCCTGCAATGGCCCTCCAATTCAACATGGCTGGTAGTGCGATCGAGCCTCGATCCGCAGCAACTGGGGTCCGTCATAAGGCACACGCTGCACCAGTTGGATGCAGGGCTGCCTGTTGACACCGAAACTCGGTACGACGAAATGGCCACGGTTCTGTTTCCCTCCCAAATGGCGACCATAGTGCTGGGTGTGATGGGCGGGATCGGCGCAATGCTGGCTGTAACTGGCATCTTTGGAATCGCTGCGTACTCGGTCAGCAAGCGGCTGCGCGAGTTGGGAATTCGCGTCGCCCTCGGCGCGCAGCGTAAGGAAGTGTTACAGGCAGCGTTAGGACGGGCTTTCAAATTGCTCGCCGTTGGTTCCGTGGCTGGATTGCTCCTCGGAATTCTGGCGAGCCGCGTGCTGGCTCTCATCGTGTATCAGGCAACTCCCCGCGATCCGCTGGTACTGGCGGGCGTTGTTCTAGCAATGTCGTTGCTGGGGCTCGTGGCTGCTTGGATTCCAGCGCGACGGGCGTTGTCGGTTGATCCAATGATGCTGCTGCGCGAGGAGTGAATATCCGCGATGCAATCATGCATTGTGGATCAACATCGCAACGACTGATTGTTGGCTGTAGTCTCACCTCGGGACGCTTACGTGACGATCGAAATAATATTATGAACTGCCTGCCTGACGATTTTAAGAACTTTTCCGATCGCGATAACGTTCTCCTTAACAGCTTAGGAGAAGAGTCGATCTCCTGAGATTTGCATGCGTGCAACATCAGGGCGTAAGCGTCAGCAGCAGGAAAAGGTGGATCGATAAAACCGTCTTGCCGCCGAAGTGGAGGAAACATGAAACTTCTGTCGTACTGCCGATCTCTTGCCGCAAAGTTCTTGCGTCGCTCGCAGGTCGAGAATGAGACGGATGAGGAGCTTCGCGCGCACGTTCAGCACCGCGCCGATGATCTTGAACGCTCCGGTCTGAACCGCGCTGATGCGGAACGCACAGCTCGCATAGAGTTCGGAGGCCATTTGCGATTTAAGGAAGACAGCCACAGAGCCATGGGCGCCAATTTTATCGAGATACTGATACAGGATGTGCGGTTCAGTTTCCGTATTCTGCGTAAATCGCCGGGATTCACTGTCGCGGCTGTCCTGACGCTGGCGTTGGCCATTGGCGCAAACGCCGTGGTCTTTAGCGTATTGAATGCGTTTATACTGCGTCCCCTGAATATGCCTAACGAAGAAAGTCTGTACGGGATCGAACGCGGAGACAACGGGTTCCAGTCGTATCCTGACTATATCGACCAGCGCGATCGCAATCGCAGTTTTGAGGATCTGGCGGCGTTCAATATGACTCAAGCAGGGCTGGACACAGGTGAAAACCCAACCCCCGCCTGGGTCTATGAAGTAAGCGGAAACTACTTCGACGTATTAGGCGTTCAGCCGAATCTTGGCAATTTCTTCCACGCCAATGATGAGCATGGTCCGAATAGCGCTCCATACATCGTACTCAGCCACACATATTGGCACGTCCATTTTCAGGATGACCGTAGCGTGGTGGGCCGGGTAGTTCAGGTGAACAAACATCCTTTCACCATCGTCGGTGTCGCGCCACCTGAGTTTAAGGGCACCATAGTGTTTTTCACTCCCGATTTCTATGTGCCGATCGTGAACCAGGAGCAACTGGATGGGGTAAATTTTCTGGACGCGCGCGGGAAGCACTGGGTTTTTGAGGCGCTGGG
>Ga0137403_10001849_pt1 | contig 26291 bp, 28 predicted proteins | sample CZOMad2_1_16fung_FD_122057 | JGI IMG/M metagenome (GOLD analysis project Ga0137403, IMG submission 122057) | Vadose zone soil fungal communities from Angelo Coast Range Reserve, California, USA - CZOMad2_1_16fungal (Hybrid Assembly) | ecosystem: Environmental > Terrestrial > Soil > Vadose zone... | reverse complement strand
CGACCAAGGGCTAATGACAAGCGACCGATTTTCATCATAGGGAACTGCTTCGCGTGGCGTCAAACCTTGCGGCGTCGCAGACTTTGTTAGAATCGCTCTTTCCTTCAACAGCTTAGAGGACTCGTGTATCGCCACCTGGAACGTCGGCTTGCACAGCGCGTGCGCGACTTTGTGCACCGCAGCTACAGCCTCGACCTGCCGAAGATAGTAATCGAACAGCCGCCGAACGTTGAACTTGGTGACTATGCCTTGCCGGTGGCATTTGAGCTTGCCAAAAAACTACGCAAGGCGCCGCGAAATATTGCGCAGGAAATTATCACGGGGCTGGGATCAATTGAAGGCTTTGAGAAGCTGGAACTGGCAGGAGCGGGCTACATCAACGCGCAGGTGAATCGCGCTGAACTAGCTGCAGCTTTGGCGTCGGACGTGAAGCCCAGGGCCGAGGTTGCCGCCGGTAAAATTCTTGTCGAGCATTCCAGCATCAACCCAAACAAAGCTGCGCACGTCGGACATCTGCGCAATGCCATCCTGGGCGACACTTTTGTGCGGCTGTTGCGATTCGCCGGCAGGGAGGTGGATGTTCAGAATTACATCGACAACACCGGGGTCCAAGTGGCGGATGTGGTTGTGGGATTTTTGCGTCTCGAGAAAAAGTCGAAAAGTGAAATTGAGCAGCTCGCGCGTCAGCCGCGCTTTGATTACTACTGCTGGGATCTCTACGCGCGAGTCTCACAGTGGTACGAGGCGGACAAGCAGAATCTCTCAGCTCGCCAGCAGGCGCTGCACGAAATCGAAGCCGGCGGAAACGAAACGGCCAGCATTGGCGACCTGATCTCAATTGCCGTCTTGCGCCGCCACCTCGAGACCATGGACCGCTTGGATATCGAGTATGACTTCCTGCCGCGTGAAAGTGAAATCCTGCATTTGCATTTCTGGGACGCTGCTTTCGTCAAGCTGAAAGATGCCGGCGTGCTCTATTTCGAGACTGAGGGCAAGAACAAAGGCTGTTGGGTAATGAGGCGAGTGGGGAAAACTAAAGCCACAACCACAGCAGACACAGAGGAAGTTTCCGAGGAAGATCAGAAAGTCATCGTGCGTTCGAATGGAACCGTCGGCTACGTCGGCAAGGATATCGCCTACCACCTCTGGAAATTCGGGCTGCTGGGCCGCGACTTCGGATATCGCAAGTTCTACAAATACCCTAACGGACACGATTGTTGGATTTCCACGACCGTTGGCGCGCTCGACCATCCTCATTTTGGCGATGTCGCTGAAATTTACAACGTCATCGATGCGCGCCAGGCCGAAGCGCAGAACACTGTCATCGAGGCCCTGCGTGGACTCGGCTACACGCAGCAGGCAGATCATTACACTCACTTCTCCTATGAGATGGTTGCGCTCACGCCGCGTTGCGCCGCCGAGTTGGGATATGAGCTTTCTGAGGAAGACAAGGCGCGAGCCTACATTGAAGTCTCCGGCCGCAAGGGCTTCGGGGTGAAGGCCGATGATCTGATCGACATACTCATTTCATCTGCAGCAAAGGAAGTGGATTCCCGCCATCCCGAGTTGAAGCCAGAGGAACGACGCAAAATTGCCGGCCAGATTGCGACCGGTGCCCTCCGCTATTTCATGCTGAAGTTCACAAAATCTTCTGTCATTGCGTTCGACTTCAAAGAGGCGCTGAGCTTTGAGGGGGAAACTGGGCCTTACGCGCAGTACGCAGTGGTCCGTGCTACGAATATTTTCCGCAAAGGCGGCATCGATGCGGACGAATTTACGCGCGAAATGCACACACTCGAGGATCTAAAAGAATACTTAACCGGCGAGGATGCGAACGAAATCTGGGAGCTGTGGCTGGCGGCCTCAAAAACGTCCTACGTGATAGAGCAATGTATCGCTACAACCGAGCCGGCCTATTTGGCCAAGCACGCGTTTCAACTCGCACAGCTTTTCAATTATTTTTACCATCGACATCCGATTCTGGTGGAGGCCCATGAGAAGAAAAGGAAATTCCTTCTGGCCACCGCGGCCGTAGTACGCCGCGAATTAATGCGAGCTCTGGCCGTGATGGGAATTACCGTGCCGCCGGTGATGTGAACAGAGGGGCCGTCGCCCAACATGACGACGGTGTCCGCAGCCTGAAAGTTTCCCTCCACTCTGCGCACGAATTGGCAGCACCCTTCTCCTCTGCCGTACCATCCTGCCTTCAACAGAACGATCAGAAGGGAATGTCCTCATCGCTAATCGGAGTCGCGGCAGCTGCTGCAGGCTCCGGCTCCGGGGCGCGCTGATCGAAATTATTGCCGCCCGCGGCGGCGCTACGAGAACTTCCGGCGAAGTCGCTGCCTTCGCCGCGTCCGCCGAGCAGCAGTAGGTCACTGGCAACAACTTCTGTCATGTAGCGTTTCTGGTTGGTCTGCTTGTCGTCCCACGAACGGGTTTGCAGGCGACCTTCGATGTATACTTTGCTGCCTTTCTTCAGATACTCCCCAGCAATCTCCGCTAGCCGCTGCCAGAGCACGATGTTGTGCCACTCAGTGCGATCGGCCCATTGGCCGTCTTTATCTTTGAAACGCTCGTTAGTGGCAAGCGCGAGCTTCGCCACCGGCGTGCCGCTGGGTGTGTACTTTACTTCCGGATCTTTTCCGAGGTTTCCAATCAGCATGACTTTGTTGAGGCTTTTTGCCATGAGTGCTGCTCCTTCTACTCCCGGCGGCCAGGAACTGGGAGCCGGGACGGTTAAGTGTTTGTTTGAGGGCTGGATGGCCACTATACCAGAATCCGGAGGTAGCTGATGTGACGGATGAACATTCGATTCGGACGCTCGGACCTCTGACCTCAGACCTCCGACTTCAAACCTCCGGCTCATCGCTTTCGAGGTTGAGCAACTGAAGCTGAGGTCTGAGGTCTGATGTCCGTCCTCTGCGGGCCGACGGCCGAGTGTAGGTTATAATTCAGCCATGTCCACTGAAGCCGTGGCCGTGGGGATGGTGCCCGACGAGCTCAAGCACGAACCTCGCTCCAAGGGGCTGAACACGCCTCGAAAGAAGAAACCGAAGGAGTTAGCCGTAATTACCGAGTGCTGCACCGGTTGCGCCGGGTCTCCTGCCTGCGTTGAATATTGCCCGGTGGAAGACTGCATGTTCTGGGTTCCGGACGAGGACCATCCGCCATTTGGGCGCATTCAGGTTGATCCGATTCTCTGCATCGGCTGCAAGAAGTGCATCAGCAAAGGGCCGGATGGATGCTTCCTCGATGGCTGCCCGTGGGATGCCATCGCGATGGTGGATACGGTGGAAGTCGAAAAAGAAGTCGGGGTGATGCCGTTCTGAGAGCAGCCTTTAGCTGTTAGCTCTTAGCTCCTAGCCAAAGCTCTACTTCGCCCTGCCGCGAATTGCCTTTTCTGTCGCAACCGCTTGCTCCCGCACATGCTCTGGAATATCCGGCAGCTCACGCTCATACGGCTGAATCGCCGGAATGTCTTCCGGCTGCCCAGTCAGATACAGCGCACGTAAAGCCTCCCAGACTTGATCAGTGCCTGGATCCAGAGTTGCGATTTGGTCGCCAGCGTTCACCATCTGGCCGGCTTTGACAAAGAGATCGGTCAACCGCCCGGAAATCGGCGAGCGAACCTCAACCGTGTGACCTTCATTTTCCAGCTTGGCAACAATTCCGCCGTGGTGAATTGGAGTGCCCACTTTACTGGTATCGATTACTCTCCCGGGCTGCAGAGCAGTGATTTTCGCTGGCTCCAGCAGCGCATGAATCTGCGGTCTTCCCGTAGCATCCCCGAATCGCACCAACGACAGCGCCGCGTTGCCGCGCACCATGAGCGACGAGTCGTTGAGCATCTTGAGCAGCGATTCGTGAAAGCCTGCCACGGAAGTATCCTGTCCCATCACCCAGGCCTCGGTGTTGCGAACTTCTTCCACCGGATACGCAGCCAGGCGTACCACATCGGGATACCAGCGCGTTACACTGGCATCGCGCCGTGACATCCGCTCACCGATTTGCACCAAAGCATGCTGGATGTGACGCGGCTTCTTATCGTCATGCAAGTATTCGCTGAGTTGCTTATCTGAGAGCTGCCGCCCAAACCAAGTGTTCCACCAGAACAGGAACGGCATAAGCACGATCAGCCATGCGGTAACGAAGAACAGAATGCGCTGCCCGGTCGACATGCGGCGGCGAGCTTTGGGGCTGCCGGACGACGCGATTTCAGAAGAATTTGGAACGGCAGACATTCGGAATATAACGGAAAGTAATAACCAGTCCCGCAGTGAGACACACCGCCACACCGATCCCTGCGATCGGAGTGATTGAATTGCAACTATTGAACTGAACTGGCGACGCTGGAGAAGGCGTTGTTGGCGTTAGAGCCGACCAACCGAATTGTCCCCACTACAAGAACCAAAATCACCGCCAGCATTACAGCGTACTCGGCGATGTCCTGACCGTCCTCTGACCACATCCCCCGCATGAGCTCACGCATACAATCCTCCAAGCTCAACAACCTCATCCGTAAGTGAACATGATGACGGGATGGCGAATGCTTGTCAAATTGTGGAATTGTGGGAATGTGAGTGTTTTCTCGCCATCTTCGGCGTGCCGTTTAGAATAGGTCGAATGGCAAGCGTGCTTGAGTTCGATCAGATCACGAAGGAATACCGCAGTTTCTCCGGCCGTCGCTCTATTCATGCTCTGGATAGTTTCACGGTACAGGTAGAAGCAGGCGAGATTTTCGGGTTTCTTGGGCCGAACGGCGCGGGTAAGAGCACAGCAATTCATCTGGCGATGGGCTTCATGCGTCCGACCAGCGGGCGAGGACGCATGTTGGCAGCGCCGTTCGGGCACTCTCTCACGCGCCGCCGAGTCGGCTTTCTTGCGGAGAATGTCGCCCTCTATCATCGTCAGGTCGAAAGACTGATTCGTTTCTATGGTGCGCTGAATGCGATGGACGGATCTTACCTCGCCAGGCGGACCCGTGAAGTTCTGCAAACCGTCGGCTTGCAGGAGCATGTGAGGCGCAATATTGGCAAGTTCTCTCGTGGGATGCTGCAAAGGGCGGGCTTGGCGCAGGCTCTGGTGAATGATCCCGAGTTGCTCATTCTGGATGAACCCACATCGGCGCTGGATCCACTGGCACGTGTAATGGTCCGCGAGTTACTACTCAGCGCGCGTAACCACGGCAAGACAATTTTCCTGAGTTCGCATCTGCTTTCCGAAGTCGAGCTGGTCTGCGACCGTGTGGCGGTACTGCATCGTGGAAAACTAGTTCGTCTGGGGAGAACAGCCGATCTCCTGCAATCGAGTGAGCGCACCGAGATCATCGCTCGTGGAATTGCTGCCACCGCTTTCGCCGGCAGCTTCGCTCAGAACGGAATCGTGAGGTTCTCGGTCCCGGCGGCCGATCAGCGTTTGGCACTGGAGCGGGTTTGGAGCCTTGGCGGAGAGATCGTCAGCGTGAATCCTGTGCGCCGCTCGCTGGAAGAAGTATTTCTGGAAGTTACGCGCGATCACGACCTGCCGCGCTCGGAAGGCGTTCAGTGAAGCCCATCCTGCTGATCGCTTTGAATTTTGTTCGCGAGCAGCGCTGGCCTATATTCGTCTTACTCTTGTGGGTTGTCCTGCTGGCCGTGGTGGGACTCTTCGCCGATCTTCCGCGCGAACGCGACGATCTGCTCTTCATCTTCAAACAAATTGCCATCTACGTGATTGCTTTTAGCGTGTTCTTCGGGGCCTCGGCGATTTACAACGAGCGCAGGTCACGGCGCATTCTGGGTGTGCTCTCAAAAGCTGTGGCGCGTGACCAATATCTGGCAGGACTCATTCTGGGGGTGACGCTGGCTTGCGCAATCTATTGTTTCGCACTTGGGGTGACGGCCACTTGGACGCTTGGGGGCGCGGGATTCCCAATTTCTCAAGTCTGGTTTCTGATGCTTTGCCTCGTCGCCGCATGCGTATTGGCGGGAACCGTGGCTCTGATGTTCTCCACTTTCCTGCATCCGTTTCTTGCAGCCGGCGCAGCCGCCTTAGTGCTAGGATTGCCAGCCCTGGCCAGCCTTACCTTATCCGTGCGCTGGGCATATATCGTTCCAGTTTTTATACTTGGCACCGCTGTGCTCAAGGCTAACTTTAAGTCCCCTGGAGGGCTGTTTTGGTTTCCGGTTGGGCTCGCATTCCTGGAGACTTTCTTCTTTTGGGCGCTGGCGACGGTAATTTTTTCAAGGGTAGATATTGCGGTTGAAGTGGAGTAGGCAGGCAAAAAATTGTGATTATTGACGCAGCAGTTCCGTCGCCGAGCGCGAGGCGTACTCGAGAACACGTCCCGGCAGAATTCCCAGGTAGATGGTCGCAAACACGGTAAGTGTTAATGCCGCCCTCAATCCGGTCGGAACCGGCGGAAGCGGCGCTTCTTCGCGCGGCTCGCGCATGTACATCACAACCATCACTCGCAAGTAGTAGTACGCTCCCACGGCACTGTTGAGCACTCCGATAATTACCAATCCCACCAGGTTCGCCTGAAGCGCTGCGCTGAAGACATAGAACTTCGCGAAAAATCCACCGGTGATCGGAATTCCAATCAGCGAGAGCAGAAAAATGGTCAGTGTGGCTGCGAGCAGCGGCGAGCGGCGGCCTAATCCGGAATAATCCTCGAGTGTAACGTAACGTTCCCCTGCGCTGGCAAAGTGACTGACGACCGCGAAGGCTCCGACATTCATCGCCGCGTAAGAAGCCGCATAGAACATCGCGGCGGGAATGCCGCTGCTGGGAAGCGCCGCAAAAGCCACCAGCAAATATCCCGCATGAGCAATGGACGAATAAGCCAGCAGGCGCTTGACATTATCTTGCACGAGCGCGCCAAGGTTGCCGAGGGTCATGGAGAGCGCCGCCGTTACCCAAATGAGCCAGAGGCGCCCCGGAGCATTGGCTTGAAACATAATTCGCAGCAGCACGGCAAACACCGCGGCTTTGGGCGCAGTAGACATGAATCCAACCACAGGGGAGGGAGCGCCCTCGTACACGTCAGGAGTCCAGATATGGAAGGGAGCAGCAGCGACTTTGAAACCCAATCCAACGAACATCAGGGCAATACCTGCGTAGGCCAGCAAGGGAATGCTGCCGGAGCGAAGCACCTGGCTGATGGCGCTGATGCTGGTCGATCCGGTGGCCCCGAACATCAAGGCGATTCCATAAAGAAAAAACGCGGTCGCGAACGACCCAAGCAGGAAATATTTGACCGAAGCCTCGCTGCTGATGGCAGCCCGGCGGCGGAACCCGGCGAGGATGTATGTAGAAATCGACGAGATCTCGAGCGCAATGAAGATGAGCACCAGTTCAACTGCCGAAGACATCAGGCACATGCCCACCGCGCCAAACAGAATCAGTCCGTAGTATTCTCCGGCGCGAATCTGCTGTACTTCCATATACTCGTAAGAGGTGAGGATCACGACGGCTGTGACAGCGGTGACCAGGAAATGGAAGAACACGCTAAACGTGTCCACGTTCACCATGTTCCAGAATCCGGGGCCGGGAAATTGCGATTGATAGAGCGTCGCAACAATAGCAGCGAGAGAGCCGAGCAGCGCAATATTTCCGAGCGTTCGCTGATTGCGGCGTTCGTCGATCAGCGGATCGACAACCATCACCACCATTCCAAAAATTGAGAGCACGAGTTCCGGCAGGATGCGAACGTACTCGACCGCTTGCGGCGTTGCGGAGCCGCTCATTGTCCCACCACTCTGCTCGCCATCTGAGTAAACGGAGCGAGGGCAGACTGCACGGCTGGATCAATGGCGTTTAGCCATACCAAGGGCGCAACTCCCATGACCAGCGCGGCTGCGGCCGTGGGCCAGAGCGCAATGCGTTCGCGAAGTTCCAGGTCCGGCAGCTCTTGATTAACCGCATGCGTTACTTTGCCGAAGAAAACTCTTTGATACATCCACAGCAGGTAACAAGCGCTCCAGATCACGCCAGTGGCTCCCAGAATTCCATACAATGCGCTGGCGCGAAAGGCTCCGCTGAGCACGAGGAACTCTCCGATGAAGCCATTCAGCAGAGGCAGGCCGAGTGAAGAAAGCACAATGAAGAGAAACAAGGCGGCATACACCGGCATCGGCGTAGCGAGCCCACCGAATTCAGAAATCTCATAGGTGTGCCGGCGTTCGTAAAGAATCCCGGCCAACATGAACAGAGCACCGGTAGAAACGCCGTGAGCCAGCATCACAAATGTCGCGCCATCCAGACCTGCAGGCGTAAAACTAAAAATCCCCAGCACCACAAATCCCAGGTGGCTGATTGAGGAGTAGGCAATCAGCTTCTTCATATTCGGCTGCACAAGGGCGACCAGCGCACCGTAAATGATCCCGATCAGCGCGAGAACTGATATCCAACCGGCATTGGCGCGTGATTGATCAGGGAAAAGTCCCAGATTAAAGCGCAGCATGCCATAGGTGCCCATCTTGAGCAGGACGCCTGCCAGCAGCACCGAGCCAGCCGTGGGAGCTTCGACGTGTGCATCTGGAAGCCAGGTGTGGAACGGGAACAGCGGAACCTTCACGGCAAAAGCGATAAAGAACCCGAGGAACAACCAGGGGGCAGCCAGCGTAAAGCCTTCTATATTCCCAGTGCGTGCTAAATTCTGGATTGTGGTGAAATCAAAGCTGCCGGTTTTCGCGTAGAACCACAGGATTGCTGCCAGCATGAAGGCTGAAGCGATCATCGTGTACAGGAAAAACTTCACCGCGGCATACACCCGTCGTCCGTGGCCGAACATGCCGATCAGCAACGCCATGGGGATCAGCGTTGCTTCCCAGAAAAAGTAGAACAGGAATAAGTCGAGCGATACGAACACGCCGATCAGGGCGGTCTCAAGAATTAGCAGCAGGATAAAAAATTCCTTTACCCGCTCGTGGATCGACTTCCATGAGATCAAGACACAAAGCGGAGTGAGGAAGGTGGTCAGCACCAACAGCCACATGGAGATTCCGTCCACGCCCATGTGGTAGTGAATGTTCGGAGTTGGTATCCACGGAATGTTCACCTCGTACTGAAAGCCCGCCTGCGCGCGTTGAAGGTGTACTGGCAAATGCAGCGAGAGCACGAAAGCAAGCAGGGAAATCACCAGCGAGAACACGCGGATATCGCGCTCACGGTTCGGGACGAACAGCAACAAAGCCGCCCCGGCCAGAGGAATGAACGTCACCAAGGTAAGAATGATCGAGCTCAGGCCCTCGCCGGTCATCGTGCTCCCATCCAGACCATGTAGGCGATCACTGCGGCTGCGCCTGCCGCAACCCAGCCAGCGTAGGAACGAATGTTGCCCGACTGCATATGCCGCAGCGTGTCAGAGATATGGCGTGCGCCATCGGCGCTGTCGTCCAGCGTCGCGTCTATCACGCTCTGGTCCACGCCGTGCCAGAGAATGCGGCGCGAGCCGTCCACCACCGGCTTGACGAACAGAATCGAATAGAGTTCATCAACGTAATATTTATTGAGAACTGCGTGATAAAAGCCGCCGAGAGCGTACGCGATTTCGTCGGGAAGCTCCGGGCGCAGATAGTAGAAAATCGCCGCCATGACGAAACCCAGCAGGGCAGCAAAAACGGAAATTCCGGTAAAGAGCAATTCTGTCGCGCGACTGGTTTGGGGCTCAGGACCTTCTGTCTGCTTCTCCGGAGACGCGACTTCGCCCGGCGTGGCATGCTGTGTGTTCAGATAAGGAGTCGAGGTATGAAACACCGGCGCCAAAAACTTGTCGAAGTGATTGCCGCCACCCATCGATCCGGGAATTCCAATCCAACCACCAACGACCGATAGCAGGGCCAGAATCACCAACGGAACCAGCATGACCCTGGGGCTTTCGTGGATGCCGCCATGCCCATGTGGCGCGGGCGCCCCCGCTGCCCGCGAGGCTGCCTGGTCGCGTCCCAAATGCGTGCCATGTTCGGCATGCCCGGCAGGCCCGGCATGAGCATGCTGCTCTTCCGTTGCTCCGCGATATGAACCAGTAAACGTCATGAACCACAAGCGGAACATGTAAAACGAAGTCAGAAATGCAGTGAAAAGCCCAATCAACCAATACGCCCAACTCGCCTGGTATGCCCGCCAAAGAATCTCATCCTTGCTGAAGAACCCAGCGAGCGGTGGAATTCCTGCAATGGCCACCGTCCCCGCAGTCATGGTCCAGAATGTCCACGGAATCTTTTCTTTTAGGCCGCCCATCTTGCGCATGTCCTGCTCGCCGCCGATTGCGTGGATCACCGAGCCGGCCGCCAGGAATAGCAAGCCCTTGAAGAATGCATGCGTCATCAGGTGGAAGATGGCAGCAGAAAAAGCTGCCACACCGCAGGCCATGAACATGTAGCCAAGCTGCGAAATGGTGGAATACGCAAGAACCTTTTTGATATCCGTCTGAGCGATTCCGATCGTGGCAGCAAAAAGGGCGGTCAAGGTTCCGATGATTGCAACTACGGTCAACGCGATCGGCGCATGTTCGAAAATCATGTGTGAGCGCGCCACCATATACACGCCTGCGGTGACCATGGTTGCGGCGTGGATTAAAGCAGAGACCGGAGTTGGACCCTCCATCGCATCCGGCAGCCACACATAAAGCGGAAGCTGCGCCGATTTGCCTGCCGCGCCGACCATCAGCAGCAAGCCAATAGCAGTCAGCAGGCCGGCTCCGGTAGTTTCAGGGCCCAGCGATGAGACCTGCTGAAACACCTGCATGAAGTCAAGCGATCCGAAATGCTTAATGAGCAGAAATAGCGCAATCAGGAAACCGAAATCGCCCACCCGATTAACGATGAAGGCTTTCTTGCCGGCCGATGCGGCGGAATCGCGCAGGAAAAAGAATCCGATGAGCAGATACGACGCCAGTCCCACGCCCTCCCAGCCGATAAACATCACCAGATAATTGTTCGCAAGCACCAGCGTCAGCATGAAGAACATGAAAAGATTCAGGTAGGAGAAGAACCGGTAAAATCCACCCTCTTCCCACATGTAGCCGACGGAGTAAATGTGAATGAGGAAGCCAACTCCGGTCACAACCAGAAGCATGACCAGCGAAAGCTGATCAAGATAAAAAGCGAAATCCGCGCGGAAATTGCCGGCACGAATCCATTGCGCCACAGTTTCAACATGAGGAAGTTCAAGCGTCGAGAAGCGGACCGCCACAAACAGAGCGAGCCCAAACGCTGTCCCAGAAAAAGCCAGCGCTACCGTGACGACAGCTTGCCGTGTGAGCCGCTTCCCGAAGAGACCGTTCAGCGCCGCACCAATCAGCGGCAGGACTGGGATCAGCCAGAGGTTGAGGTTCGGCGTCATAGCTTGAGCAGATTCACCTGATCAACATTCAAGGTCTCGCGTGTGCGATACACGGCGATGATGATGGCCAATCCCACTGCTGCTTCCGCTGCGGCTACCACCATCACGAAGAACACAAAAACCTGCCCACTCAGCGCATGCCATTGTGCTGCGAATGCAACGAACGAGAGATTCACGCCATTTAGCATTAGCTCGATTGACATGAAGATGGTGATAATGTTGCGCTTGATCAGAAATCCCAGCACGCCGCAGGCAAACAAAATGCCGCTGAGCACCAGGTAGTAGGACAGCGGTACCATCAACCCTCCTTCTTGGTGTGCTCGACTGCTTCAGGCCGCGACGCCAGCACTACCGCTCCCATGATCGCGATGAGCACCAGCACAGAAGTGACTTCAAACGGCAGCAGAAAATCGTGGAACAGCAGCATCGCGATCTCGCGCGGTGGCCCCGGTAGCGCGCCCACCGAAACGGGCTGCGTGCCCGAATGCGCGATCAACACCCACGCGATCAGGACGCTGCCGACCAGCAGTCCGGGGATTCCAAACAGCACCGCAATTCGGATGCCGCGCGTCCGTTCTTCTTCTCCGGCGTTTAGCAGCATAATCACGAACACGAACAGCACCATGATTGCGCCGGCATAGACGATTACCTGCACAGCAGCAACGAACTCCGCGCCGAGCAGGAGATATTCCCCGGCCAACGATCCCATCACCACCACCAGCGACAGGGCGCTGTTGATGGGATGTCGCTGCGCGAGCAGGTTGACGGCTCCCGCCACGCAAACTGCGCCGAAGATTAGAAACAGAGCAAGATGAAGCATCGCTTTGTCGCGCCGCCGTCCCCGGCGGCTGTTCCGCGGGCGTCCCGCCCACAATAGTGCCGGCAAAGATGCCGGCGCTACGATTTCAACGCCACAATCAGGGCGGTAATCACCAAATTGGCAATGGCCAGCGGCAGTAAAAACTTCCAACCGAAAGCCATGAGTTGGTCGTAGCGGAAACGCGGCAGCGTTCCGCGCACCCAAATATAAATAAAAAGAAATACGAAAACCTTCAGTACAAACCAGAAAACCGGCAGGATCGCTTGCAGCACCGAAGGGCCAAAAATCGGCCCGTGCCATCCCCCCAGGAAAAGCAGCGTGGCCAGGCAGGCGACAGTGATCATGTTGACGTACTCGGCCATGAAAAACATGGCGAACTTCATGGCGCTGTACTCGGTGTGATATCCAGCGACTAGCTCGGTTTCCGCCTCCGGCAGATCGAACGGCACGCGATTCGTCTCCGCGTACGCCGACATCAGATAAATAAAGAACGCGACAATCTGCCCCTGAAATATGTTCCATCGCGGGATAAAACCCAGGAAGGTTCCACCCTGTGCGTCTACAATGCCACGCAGGCTGAGAGTGCCGGACATAATGAGAACGCCAATCAACGAAAGTCCCAGCGAAACTTCGTAGCTCACCATCTGCGCGCTGGCACGCAAGCCGCCGAGCAGGGAATACTTGCTATTGGAAGACCACCCCGCCAGCGCCACGCCGTAAACCCCGAGTGACGTCACACCGAGAATAATCAGCAGACCGATATTCACGTCCGTGATCTGCAGCGGCGTCTGGATCCCGCCGATCGTGATCCAGTTCCCAATCGGAATCACTGCAATCGAGGTGAGCGCAAGTGCAACCGCGAGCATCGGAGCTGCGATGTACAGTGGCTTATAAACGTGCGGCGGCGTCAGGTCTTCTTTAAATAGAAACTTGATCCCGTCCGCCAGCGGTTGCAGCAAACCAAATGGCCCGACTCGTGTGGGTCCCCAACGGTTCTGAATATGGCCAATGACCTTTCGTTCCAGCCACACGCTGTAGGCGACGGCGGTGAGCAACACGAAGATTGCGATCACAGTCTTGATGACTGAAACGATGATGAAGGTTTCAACGCTGAGCAAAGGCTTTCCCTGAAAGGCGCTTACCAGATTGGATCAATCGGCGGCCACTTCGGCCGGCTGTTGGTTACGATTTTCGATGACTGAGTTCAGCGTTCTGGAATAGCGTCCCAAAGTCCCAGAACTGAAAAGGTTGTTATTTGCAGGTTGAATCAATTCCGCACTCTGCACCGAACCGGGCCCGCTCTTTGATTTTGATAAGGTGGTGTGCTCATCATTTCCAGCCAGCAAATTCATCCGGGAAACATCGTATCCGGGAACCAGCCGCTGAATTTCATCCAGAATCGCCATCGGATCAAACGGACTCATCTTTGGTTCAAGCCCATGCGCCTCAAGCCAGACTGCATGGCGATCAGCCTCGCCGGACTGAGCACCCCGCGACTGCCCCATATCGGCAGGAGTTCCACGACCAAAAGGAACGAGCTTACGGACATCGAAGCCCATGGCGTCGGCGATGCGCACTATCATCTCGAAATCGGATTTCGTGGCCGTGACCTCGCCTGCCTTCTTAACAATTTGTAGATCCCCACAGGTGTTCGTAAAAGTTCCCGATTTTTCGTACGCGTTTGCTGCTGGCAAAACAACATCGGCCATGATCGCGGTCTCGGTCAGAAACATGTCCTGCACGACAACGAAGGCTTGTGCGAATGCAAATGGATCGATTCCCAAACGCCCAATCGGATTAGCGCCGACAACGTAAAGCGCTTTCAGCTTGCCGGTCTTTCCGCTCGCAACCATTTCAGGCAAGCTCAACCCGGGAGTTTCCGGAATTCCGCCCCATTCGTCATGGAACTTACTCTTGTCCGCGACGTGGTGGTAGCCGGGCAGCAGGTCTGGATAAACGCCCATGTCTGCCGCGCCGCGCGAGTTGGCGTAATCACCGAGGCAGACCAGCTTCGCACCTGGAATTGAAGACGCAAATTTCACTAACTCAGCAATAGCATCGCCGCGAAGTTCTGATCCGAAAATGATGACCAGGTTCTGCTCGCCTCGAAGTTTCTCGCGCAAAGGGAGCCATTGCTCCCCGGTTCCCATTGTGTTTGCTGCTGAGTCATCACCAGCCAAGAAGGCGGCAAATGACGCTTCATTCCGCGCAGGAATTTGCAGAAAGCTCGCCGCCTGCCGGCGCAGCTTGATCGACTGCGAGTTCACCACGTACAAACGTGCGCGGTGCAGGCGAACGTTGTTGCGAATCTGCCAGGCAAGCAGCGGATGTTGCTCGGTCGGATCATTCCCAATCAGCAAGATCGCTGGCGCGTTGTACACATCCCGCATGCTCGCGGTCATTTCTGGCTTGCCAGAAAGCGCAGCGGCGAAGGCAGGGAAGTCGGCAGTGCGGTGGTGATCGATGTTGTTTGTGCCCAGCACCATCCGCGCGAACTTCTGCAGCAAATAATTTTCTTCATTCGTCGTGCGCGTCGAGCCCACGATTCCAATCGAATGTCCGCCCTCTCGGTCGCAAATTTCTTTGAAGCGCGTTCCGACTAGCTCAAAAGCTTCTTCCCAGGTCGAAGGCATAAGCCGGCCATTCTTGCGGATCAGCGGCTGCGTGAGCCGGTCTTCGTGATTGGCGAAATCAAACGCGTAACGTCCCTTGATGCACAGAAAATCGCCATTGATTCCGCTTTTGTCGCGATTGTCGCCACGCACAATCTCCATGCCGGTATCTGCTCGGCGCACGCCCAAAGTAGTTTTGCAGCCGTCAGCACAATGGGTACAGGTCGTGCCGACGTGCTTCATCTCCCAGGGACGAGTCTTGTATCTATATGCGCCCGAGGTCAGCGCTCCCACTGGACAGATGTCAATGCACATGCCGCATTCTTCGCATTCGAGATGATCTTCTTTATTGGGAGCGATAATCGAGCTTACGCCGCGGTTCTGCACGCCCAGCGCCCACACGTCCATGCCTTCGCCGCACACGCGCACACAGCGATAGCACAAAATGCAGCGCGGCCTGTCGAAGTACACCACCGGTGACCATTGCTGCTCGTCCCGGTGCTCTTTTGCCTCCATGTACTTCGATTCAGCAGCGCCGTATGCGAACGTCATGTCCTGCAATTCGCACTCACCACCGGCATCGCACACAGGACAATCAAGCGGATGATTTCCCAGCAGCAGTTCGACCATGCCCTTGCGAGCCTGATGAATCTCCGGGCTGTCGGTTGTCACCGCCATGCCTTCGGTAATGACCGTGGTGCAGGCAGTTTGCAACTTGGGCATCTTCTCGATCTTCACCAGGCACATGCGGCATGCACCCTGCAGCGAGAGATTAGGGTAATAACAAAAAGATGGCACCTCGATGCCCACACTCTTGCAGGCTTCGATCAAAAGCGTCCCCGCAGGCGCTGTGACCTTCTTTCCGTCGACCGTGATGTTCACGTCAGCCATGATCTAGTAGCGCCGGCGGGACGCCGGCTGTGGCGCAGGCGTCCTCGCCTGCGCAATCAAGAGCTTGCATTCTCCAGCATTCTGTACCAACGGGCTTCGCCCGTTCTGAGGGCCGGCGAGGACGCCAGCGCTACGCCATCACCGGCAACTGCTCGACCGCGCCTAGTTCCTCAAACGGACACGGCCGTCCCTCAAGGTGATCCTCGAACTCCTTCCGGAATTTTTTGATAAATGCCATAGTTGGCATCGCTGCGGCATCGCCCAGCGGGCAAAATGTCCGTCCCAGCATGTTTTCCGAAAGGTAATACATGTTGTCGATATCTTTTTTAAGCCCTCCGCCGGCATGGAAACGGATCAAAGTCTTCTTCAGCCAGTCGGTTCCTTCGCGGCAGGGAATGCACCACCCGCAACTCTCGTGCTGATAGAACTTCATCGTACGCAGAGCGAATTTCACTATGCACGTTGTCTCGTCGAGCACGACCACCCCGCCGGATCCCAGCATCGAGCCAGCTTTCATTAGGGTGTCGAAATCCATTGCGACGTCAATTTCGTCAGCGGTGAGAATGGGAGTGCTGGATCCGCCCGGTACCACGCCCTTCAGACCGCGCCCGTTCGGAATTCCGCCGCCCACGTCATAGATCATCTTCTTGAGGTTGTATCCCATTGGCAGCTCATACACGCCGGGCCGCTCTACGTGCCCGCTGAGGCAGAACAGCCGCGTGCCGCCGTTTTTGGGCGTGCCCAGGTTCGCGAACCACTCCGCTCCACCTAGAATAATGTGCGGAATGCTCGCTAAGGTTTCGGCATTGTTAATAACTGTTGGCCCGCCCCAAAGACCAACCACAGCAGGGAACGGAGGCCGAATTCGTGGAATGCCGCGCTTGCCTTCGAGCGATTCCATCAGCGCTGACTCTTCGCCAACCTCGTATGCTCCCGCTCCACCATGCCAGTACACGTCGAAGTCGCGCCCGCTGCCAAAAATGTTTTTGCCTAGTAAGCCGCGCGCATAGGCATCGGCGAGCGACTTTTGCATGATTTCGGAAAGATAGCGGTACTCGCCTCGGATGTAGATGTACCCTGTAGTCGATCCGACAGCCAGCCCAGCGATGATCACTCCTTCGATCACCGCATGCGGATCATGCTCGAAGATGAGCCGGTCTTTGCAAGTTCCAGGTTCACTCTCGTCGCCATTGCAAAGAATGTACTTGGGTTTGGGAGACTGCTTGGGGACAAACGACCATTTCAGGCCGGTGTTAAATCCTGCGCCACCGCGTCCGCGCAGACCTGAGCTCTTGACCACGTCTACGATGTCATCCGGCTGCATGCTTAGAGCCTTCTGAACGGCCTTATAGCCGTCAAGCTCAAGATAGCGGTCGAGATTCGTCGCTCCCTGACCGAAGCGCCGGGAAACGACTCTTATCTCATCGGGATGGGAAACGAGAGAAGCCATAATAAAATTGACTCATTCAATCATTGAGTGATTGAATCACTGCAAAAACGGACTCGAAGGATCTTTCAATGATTCAATCGCTCAATGATTCAATCTCTTAGTGCGTTGTCTTCCTTCTATATTCCTCCAGCAATCCGTCCATCGTCTCCGGCGTCAGATTCTCGTGGAAGTCGTAGTTCACCTGCACAGCCGGCGCCCAACTGCATGCGCCGATACATTCGACTTCTTCGAGGGAGAACAGCCCGTCGGAGGTCGTACCCTTGTTTCCGACGCCGAGCTTCTGTTCGCAATGTTCAAGAAGCTCTTCGCCTCCGCGCAGCATGCAGGCGATATTCGTGCAGACCTGCACGTTGAATTTCCCGCGAGGCTTGGTCGTCAACATGGAGTAATAGCTGATTACGTTGCGGACCTCGAGTTCGGTCAAGTCCAGGCGGCCGGCAATTTCTGCGATGATCTCATCGGAGAGATATCCGACCTCGTCCTGCGCATACAGGAGCGTCGGAACTAGCACCGACCTCTTCGTCGGATAATGTGTCAGCATCTCTGAGAACCGCGATTCGAATTGATCTGAGAACCGCATTCGATTCGTTTTCCTCTGTGATCCTCTGTGTCCTCTGTGGTCAGTTCGTCCTCAACCACAGAGCGCACAGAGGCCACAAGGGACTCCTCACCTATCTATTTCACCTAAGACGATATCGATGCTACCGATTGCCGCCACCACGTCCGCGATCAACCTTCCCTCGCACATCGTCGGCAAGGTTTGCAAGTTAGCCAGGCATGCGGCGCGCATGTGGACTCGATATGGCTTCGCGGTGCCGTCGCTGACCACGTAGTAGCCCATCTCGCCGCGGGGCGATTCCACAGCCTGATAAACTTCGCCCGCTGGAACTGCGAAGCCCTCAGTAATAATCTTAAAGTGATAGATGAGCGCTTCCATCTGCGTCTTCATTTTTTCGCGATCGGGAAGCACTACTTTCGGCGCGTCCGCCTTGATCGGTCCTTCCGGCATGCCATCAAGCGCCTGTTGCACCATGGCAATCGATTCTCTGAGCTCCTGGACGCGGCACATATATCGCGCGAATACATCACCATCCGTAGAAATCGGCACCTTGAACTTGAACCTCTCGTAGCTGGAATATGGCATGTCGCGCCGAAGATCAAAATCTACTCCGCTTCCTCGCAGAGTCGGCCCGCTTGCCCCCAAGGCGAGCGCGTCTTCAGCGGTAATCTTCGCCACACCTTTCGTGCGCATCATCCAGATCGGGTTTCCGGTCAGCAGGTTTTCGTATTCGTCTACTTTGGATGGAAAACGATTGGCAAAATCGCGCGCTCGCTCGAAAAATCCAATAGGCGGTTCAAGCGCCAACCCGCCAATGCGGAAGTATGAAGTCATCATGCGCTGGCCGCTGACCATTTCGAACAGGCGCAGGATGTCTTCGCGTTCGCGGAAGCAGTAGAGGAAAACCGACATGGCACCAATATCGAGCGCATGCGTCCCGAGCCAGACGAGATGGGAATTAATGCGAGTCAGTTCGTTCAGCAAAACCCGCATCCATTGCGCCTTGGGCGGTATCTCCAGTCCGAGGAGCTTTTCCACGGCCAGGCAGTAGCACAGATTATTGGTGAGCGGACAGAGATAATCGATTCGATCTGTCAGCGGCACCACCTGCTGATAAAACTTCGCCTCGCAGGTCTTCTCGATGCCGGTGTGCAGGTAACCGATGTCCGGCATCATCCGCACCACGGTTTCACCATCAATCTCAAGGATCAAGCGCAACACGCCGTGTGTAGACGGGTGCTGCGGCCCCATGTTGAGGATCATGGTGCGATCCTCGACTGGCTCGAGCACCGGCATTGGCGTGAGATGGGCCATAGCTAGCGATAGCCTTCCACGGGATAATCCTTGCGCAGTGGGTACCCCTCCCAATCCTCCGGCATAAGCAAACGCCGTAAATAGGGATGTCCTGTGAAGCGAACTCCGAACAGGTCGTAAACCTCGCGCTCGAAGTAATTGGCCGCAGGCCAGATTGAAGTCACGGAATCAACCGCTGGGCTTCCACCGTCGAGCCGAACTTTCAACCGAACTCGCTCTTTATTTGAAATCGAGAGCAGGTGATAAACCACTTCAAATCTGGGCTCTTGCGGAAGCCAATCCACACAGCTCACGTCGGAAAGAAAATTGAACGGGCACTCAGGATTATCACGTAATAGAACGCAAGCCTGGCGGATGAAGTCCCGGTTGATATAGATGCTGATCTCATCGCGGTCGAATCTAGCCTCCTCGACCGCGACCGGGTTCCAGGCCAGCAGTTTGGCAATCGCCGGGTGACTCTTGAGCTGCTCCAGGTCGGTGATCGCGGGCGGCAACGGCATCAAACCTCACCTCGCCCGGCCGATGACGTGCCCCAGTCCAGCACTCCTTTTTTCCAGATATAAAAAAATCCGACCAGCACAATTCCGATATAGACCAGCATCTCCCAAAAGCCGAACATCTTCAGATCGCGCAGAATTACCGCCCAGGGATAAAGAAATACTGTTTCCACGTCAAACAAAATGAAAAGCATTGCCACAAGGTAGAACTTCACTGAGAATCGCTCGCGAGCATCGCCAACCGGAGTCATTCCGCATTCGTAAGGAGAGAGTTTGGCGCGGGTAGGCTTGCGATAACCGATAACCCAGGAGAGCACGACAATAGCGCCGGCCAGAAGACTGGCAAGCACAAAATGGATCAATAATGGCAGGTAGCGGGCGAAATAATTGTCGGGCATAGGGGAGCTAACTATAATTCGCGCCAAACACTGCTTAAACAATCTAGATTAGAGTTGGCATGTGGTAGTGTCAAGCCAACGGGCGTGCCTTTGAGTGGAACAATCTAACGGCTAATGCAACGACGGAACGCGATCACATGATCTTCGGCTTCAATACCGACATCAAGCATAACGACACTGTGTACCACGTGCAGAGCGAGGCGCGAGAGAACGAGCTGCTCCTGCAAACCCAGGTGTTCGTCCGTGGGCGCTGTGTGGGAAAGCGGGCAACTCCCTATGCGGATAAAGCAACCAGGGGTGGCTTTAGCGATCAGCAGAAAGAGCAAATCCTGCGCGACCAACACCGCTTAGTATTAGATGCCATTCGTGAGGGCAGGCTGGATGAAGTCTTCGATAAGCGTGAAACGCCGGAGAGCCTGGCGGCAATTAAACAGCTCGATGTCCAGTGGTTAAACGCCAGTTCGGTTCACTCCGACGAGAAACTGATCATGCGATTTCGGGTGACGGAGGCTGGATCCGGAGTGCAAGGAGCTCGGCTGACCGTCCGGTTTGCGAGGCCCGATGCGGTTCCGTTCTACACACAAGTTGTGACCGACGCCAGCGGCGATGTCGAAATGAGCATGGAGATGGACGAACCGTCTTTGCAGGATTCTTCTGTACTGGTGCAGGCCAACTACTCCGGTCGCACCGCGACCCGAAAATTTCAACTCCGGAAAATTGAGGCCTAACCCCCGAAATGAAGCTCGTGATCAACGGGGAAGCTCGCAGCTTCGACCTCCCGCTTACGCTTGCCGGACTGCTTGAGCAACTCGGAATGAAGCAGGACCGTGTCGCTGTCGAACTGAATCGCACGATTGTCCCACGTGAAAAGTGGGGCGAAACCAACCTCTCGGAAGGCGACCGCCTGGAGATTGTCCATTTTGTCGGCGGCGGTTCGGGCGCTGCCCAAGAATTCCTCGTGAAGGAACTTACCTAGTCAACCTTTTCACCTCAAATCTTTCATTGACTTCATCCAACTCCCGCCTAAAATGTTTCAAACATTTCTATGCTAGATTGTTTGAAACATTTCGGTCTTCTTCATGCAGAATCTCTTTACATCCCGTGATGTGATTGCCCTTACTGGCATCACTGCCCGGCAGTTGCAGTGGTGGGACGAGCGCCGCATCGTTGTGCCCGCGCGCCAAGGCCATCGACGGCTCTATTCAATGGAAGATCTGGCCGAGATCGCCGTGATATGCGAGCTGCGGCGCCGTGGCTTCTCGCTTCAGCGAGTGCGCAAGGTCATGCGTTTTCTCCAGCGCGAATTCAGCAAGCGTCTGGCGGAGACGGTCAGCGGTGCCTCGGAATATCACCTGCTCACTGACGGTCGAACCATCTATTTGGAAACCTCGGCCAAACAAATTCTCGACATTTTGAAGAACGCCAGGCAGCCCATGTTTGCCATCTGCCTCAGCGATACCGTGCGGCAAGTGCGCGCGGTGATTCGGAGTTCAAAGAAAGGCAACGGGTCCACGTCAATATCACTTTATAGACGCAGTAGGGCTTCATAGCAGAGGAGTTTGGTTCCAGGGGAGGGGAGATGGTTGCAGAACTAAACGTCCTGAGCGAATGGATCCCGGAGCAGATGATTCCGGGCACAATCTTTGTGCTGGAGAACGCCGGCCGAATGGGGGAGAAAGAGGATCCTTATTGGGCCGTGCTGTCCTGTCCTAAATGCGGAACCCTGGGTCTTATCACGCGCAAGCAGCTCGCTGGATTGCTGCCAGTGATCTGCGGGTCGGATAAGTGCTCGGCGCAGTTTTTCATCAACGACAGCGATATCGTAGTTCGAAAGCCGTGCTGAACCGCGCAGGCAGCTTGCAGCGCTCGGGCCTCCCCCCAGAGATTTAGCTGCCTACTTTCGCCTTGTCCAGGACCACCGGAATCTGCTCCACTATCTCGATCCCGAATCCCTCGAGGGCTGCTACTTTACGCGGGTGATTAGTCAGCAGCCGAATGCGCCGTAAATTCAAATCAGAAAGAATTTGTGCTCCAATGCCAATCTCGCGCTGAGTGCGACGCTCGCTCTCGGGTCCAGCCGGCAAATGCCTTTCGCGGTGGAAAGCGAGGGCGGTCCGTTCGCCGGCGCGCTCCACCGAGAATCCCTTTGACGTCTGATGGAGGTAAATCAGTGCACCCCGCCCCTCGCGCTCAATCATCTGCATAGAGCCTTCAATGGTGGCGTGGCAATCGCAGACGGTCGATCCGAAGACATCGCCCATCAGGCAGTGCGAGTGCATACGAACCAGCACCGGTTCGCCGCCACTTTCAGTATCGCCTCGAACCAGCGCGACATGCGACTCGCCTCCATCCACTTCGCTTTCGTAAGCAATTAGGCGGAATTCACCATGGCGCGTGCTCACCAGCGCCTCGCCCACGCGGTGCACATAACGCTCGTGCTGCATGCGATAACGGATCAACTCAGCCACCGTCAGAATTTTCAGATTGTGAGTACCGCAAAAATCGATCAAGTCGGGAATACGTGCCATGCTCCCGTCGTCGCGCATGATCTCGCAGATGATTCCTGCTGGAACAAGCCCTGCGAGGCGAGCCAAGTCCACCGACGCCTCCGTCTGCCCAGCACGCACCAGGACGCCGCCCTTACGTGCTCGCAGGGGAAACACGTGTCCCGGCCGCGCCAAATCGGAGGGCCGCGTGGCGGGATCGATTGCCACCTGGATTGTTCGGGCACGGTCGTACGCAGAAATACCAGTGGTCACACCATCTCGCGCATCAATAGCTTCACAAAAGGCTGTGCCGTAATTCGAGGTATTTTCCGAAGTCATGGGCCCGATGCGCAGATGATCCAAACGCTCTTCGGTTAATGCCAGGCACACTAGCCCGCGCCCGTATTTCGCCATGAAGTTAATGGCTTCCGGAGTAACTTTCTCTGCGGCGAGGGTCAGATCGCCTTCGTTCTCGCGATCCTCATCGTCCACGACGACGATCATCCGGCCAGAGCGAATTTCTTCGATTGCGCTGGGGACATCGGTAAATGGCAGCTGGGACGTCATGCTGGTCAAATTCTAGCAAAACGTGGTGCGTTCCAGGTCTACGTGCCTGGGTGCAAGCGCCGGATAATCCAGAAAAACAATGCCTGCCAGATTGGCATTGAAAAAGAGAAAGGCCGCCAGTCGGCGGCCTTGGTAGAGGAATCGACTCTTTTATAGCGTCGATTCAATTTCAAATCCCCACGCCTCCAGCAAAGGCTCAGGGATGTATTTGGAATTCTTGTTGCGCCGTGCCCACTCGCGCAGGCGAGTAGAGCGCAAGTACTGGTCGGGCGAGAGTTTGTACTCGCGGACCACCTGCTCGAATTCAGTCACGGTGGGAATAATGGGCCCGATGGGTTCGGGCTTGCCCCAGTTGGGATTTCCACGTCGCTTAGCCATGAACGTTCTGCCTCGTACTCGTAATTAGAATTCTGACTGCTGGGATGACCTAAAGTCTTAGATTCGCCTGGCTCCGCCAGGGATTCACCGCTTAAGGCTCTAGCTACTGAGAAAAGCTGTACCCTAATGACGAATGGTGGCTACTTGGAAACCAGTGATTCTAGGACGCTTTCCCACAAAAGTCAATAGCGATTTGACCGCCGTTAACGGCTCTTGGCAAGCTACTTTGAAGGAATCTTAACCAATTAGTCCCTTTCGCAGTCCCGATTCGGGGACGATTACCGTAATCGAAAAGCAGTCGTCTCAGCAGATGCTGGCTTGGTTCTTGCCGTGCTCATTCTTCTCTCCGAATTACCCCGGTAACCTTAGTCGCCGCCCAAGTGATTGACGGACAGTGATTACGCCCCTAAATTGCAAGCTGGGAGACCGGATGAGGGCGTTCGCCGCGGACTGCTACGAAAGCAGGCTGAGGAGGCAGAATCGAGGCCAAAGAATGCCGCCGAACAGCTTCGAAAAGCGTTGCCCATCTTCCTAAGCGATGATCGTGATGAACTGGGTGGCGTGGCAAACCGCGGCTAACCGCAAAACTACTGATGTCTGACTTCCAGTCTCAAGGGCCCTTATGAGTTTACAGGCACTCGTTCTCTGTTCTGACGAGAAGATTCTTCGCGTGCTGCGCCGTGTGCTTAGCGATTTGGAGGTCAAGGTCGAGCATTGCACCGAGCGCGATGCTGCCATTCGTAAACTGACTCGCGATCGCTTTGAAGCCGTCATTGTGGACTGTGCGGACCAGGACACGGCGGCTTTGGTCCTGAAAAGCGCCCGCTCGGCCCCTTGTAATCGGCGTGCCGTGGCGGTCGCGATCATCGACGGTGCCACCGCCGTGCGTGGCGCTTTCGAGCTTGGGGCGCATTTCGTTCTCTACAAACCTATGTCCAGCGAGCGCGCGAAGACTAGTTTTCGTGCTGCCCGTGCGCTGATGAAGCGCGAACGCCGCCGCAATACTCGCGTCGCGGTTGAAATTCCAGTGACATTCCGTTTCAACGATGGAGCCAGCCAGCAGCACGCGGCGACCATTGATTTAGGCGAGGGTGGCATCGCCGTCAAGCTTCCACAGCGGCCCCGCAACTCTGACTCTATGTCGGTGCATTTCTTGTTGCCTGGAACCGAGCACACCATAGCCTGTATCGGCCAGATCGCATGGGAAAATGCCGGTCGCCAGTTCGGAATTCGCTTCGTTGATCTTTCTCCGGAAAATCGAGCACAACTGAAGACCTGGTTGGAGAGCCACTCTCCCGAGTTCGAGAAAGATGATCCTCCTGCTGCTTGCAAACTTACTGACCTGAGCCCGGGTGCATGCTATTTGGAGATTGTCGCGCCATTCCCGGTGCGTACCCGAGTGATTCTGTCGATGCGTTTTGCCGATCTGCAGCTGTCAGTCGAAGGTGTAGTGCGAGTGATGCACCCAGAAATCGGCATGGGAGTGGAATTCACTCAGACGAGTGCGCAACAGCGTGAGCACCTCGAGAAATTTATCAACGCACTTACCAGCAGCAAGAGTTCTGTTCCTGAGTTGATGGTCGAACCAGAAGGGCTGGGAACAGATGAAGTCACCATTCAGAGCTCCGAGTCAAGTGAGTTTGAAGATCCTCTGCTGGATTTATTTCGCAAGAAGGCCGATGCGACGCCTGAATCATTTCGGGCTGAATTGCGCAAGCAGCGGGGCGGTGGCTCCGCATCCGCCGCGTCGGTTTGAGATGTTGCGGAGCCCTTATCCCCCTCGCCGCGCCCGGCGAGCGGAGAGCTTTCGTTCCATAGTGGAAACCAGCAGGGCAATATCGGCGGGCTTCACGACGTAATCGTCCACTTCCGTGTGAATGGCTTTCAGAGCGGTCTCGAACCCTGGATATCCCGTCAGCAGAACGGTTACACAATCGGGATTGGCGTCCCGCATCGCTCGAACTACGGTGAATCCGTCGCCTTCCTGACTGATGTTGATGTCACAGAGTAATACATCGTAATTGCTGCTCTTAATTAGCCCCAGCGCTTCCGCCACAGTTCCTGCACTTTTCACTTTGAAACCATACTGCTCAATGAGAGGCGGCAGCGTGAGGCGGATATTGGGCTCGTCGTCAACGAACAGCAGCCGTTTGTCGAGTGCCTGTTGGGCAGAAACGGTAGGGACAGCCGGTTTCGCAATTCTACCCCGGATCTCTTTTTCCCGCTCCTCGAGGACAGCATTCAACTCCTCAATAATTTCCAGGAGTTTCTTCGGATCCTGCTCGTTGGCCGCCCGCCGCGCCAGTTCGCGCCAATCCCTTTGCTCTCTCTTGGGGATCATGGAATATGTCAGACTAAAGCAGCTTTTACATACTCTCTGTTCGGTGCAGAACAAAGAGCGACAAAGGGAGGCAGCCACGCCGATTGTAGAGCAAATTAGCGCAAAACAAAATGGCTCTGTTCCAACAGCCAGTGTAGGGGACAAAGCTCTCAATACGCATAGAATGGCTGCGTGTCACGACTTACACTCTTCATTGGAAAGGGTGGTGTGGGGAAAACTACCCTGGCGGCGTCCTTCGCCGTCCACTCGGCGGTCGGCAACGCTCGTCGTCCCGTCCTGCTGATTTCCACTGATCCCGCCCACTCACTCAGCGACATCCTGCAGCAACCCCTACGCGATGCCCCTAAACGGGTCCCGCTGCCCCGAGGCGCTCGTCTTTATGCCTGGCAGGTCGACGCGGACAAGCAATTCCGTGGTTTTCTCGGTCGACACAAGGAAACCTTGCTTACGATCCTGGAGAGCGGTTCCTTGTTCTCTCGGGAAGATATCGAGCCCCTGCTCGACATCTCGGTTCCGGGAATGGCAGAAATGGCGGGCTTGCTTGCCCTTGAAGAGGCCCTGAGCTCAGGAAAATACGACCAGATTGTGGTGGATACCGCGCCTATCGGGCACACCCTGCGGTTGCTGCAATTGCCGGAATATTTTCAGCG
>Ga0137403_10001848_pt1 | contig 26299 bp, 22 predicted proteins | sample CZOMad2_1_16fung_FD_122057 | JGI IMG/M metagenome (GOLD analysis project Ga0137403, IMG submission 122057) | Vadose zone soil fungal communities from Angelo Coast Range Reserve, California, USA - CZOMad2_1_16fungal (Hybrid Assembly) | ecosystem: Environmental > Terrestrial > Soil > Vadose zone... | reverse complement strand
CGGGCGGCCGGCTCAGCGGGCGGCGCGCCAGCGGGCGGCCGGCTCAGCGGGCGACTAGCCGGCGGCCGGTCGGCTCAGCTGGCCGGCCGGCTCAGCCGGAGGAGCTACCCGAGGCGGCCCGCGCTACCGCCGTGAGGAGCAGCAGCGCGGGCAGGTCCTCGAGCAGTACGGGCCGACCGGCCTCGTCGGTCAGCGGGATCTGCCAGTTCGGGTACTCGGTGCTGGTCCCGGGGATGTTCTGGCTGCGGATCTCGCCCACGGCGTCGGCCAGGGACACGCTGATCAGCAGGGCCGGGGTCCGGGCCAGGAAGGCGTAGAGCGCGACCGTGACCGCGTCCAGCTGGCCCCGCTGCCCCGGCGCCAGCAGGCCGGCCGCCTCCAGCGCGTCCAGCCAGGCGGCGATAACCTGCCCGGCCCGGTCCCGCTCGTCCTGCTCCGGGACGGTGAGCAGGCCCAGCCGGGCCCGCTCGGCCACCTGATCGCCGGTCAGGAAGCCGGCCACCGTCGGCACGTCGTGGGTACCGACCGTGGCCATGACGTCCCGGCGCCACTGCGCGGCGGGCAGCGGCGTGCCGTCGCCCTGCTGGGCGAACCAGAGCATCATCGTGCCCAGCACCTGGTGCTCGGCCAGGTAGGACCGGATCCACGGATCCACGGTCCCCAGGTCCTCGCCGATCGCGACTCCGCCCGCGCCGACGGCCTGCCCAGTCAGGGCGGCTACGGCCGCGACGTGGTCGTAGCGCACGTAGGCGCCCTGGTCGGCGCTCATCCCGGCCGGTACCCACCACAGCCGGGTCAGGCCCATGACGTGGTCGACCCGCAGGCCGCCCGCGTGGCGGAAGGACGCGGCGAACAGCTCGGCCAGCGGCCGGTACCCGGCCGCGGCCAGGCGCTGCGGATGCCACGGCGGCTGGGCCCAGTCCTGGCCCCGCTGGTTGAAGCTGTCCGGTGGTGCCCCGACGCTGATCCCGCTGACGACCAGGTCCTGGTGCGCCCAGGCGTCGGCGCCGCCCGGATGCACGAGAACCCGGCGTTCGCGTTCGCCAACGGATGCGAGGTGTGCGAGCTCGAGGTCGACCCCGAGACCGGCGCAGTCGAGATCGTGGCGCTGACCGTGGTCGACGACTCGGGCCGCTCGGTGAACCCGATGATCGTGCACGGCCAGATGCACGGCGCGGTGGCGCAGGGCATCGGTCAGGCGCTCACCGAGCGCTGCGTCTACGACCCCGCGAGCGGACAGCTCCTGTCCGGCTCGTTCCTCGATTACGCCATCCCGCGCGCCGACGACCTGCCCGCGATTTTGGTCACCAGCCGCGACGTCCCGAGCCCGACCAATCCGCTCGGCGTCAAGGGCGCGGGCGAGGGCGGCACGGTCGGCGCGCCGGGTGCCGTGATCCACGCGATCCTGGACGCGCTGGCGCCCCTCGGCGTGGCGCACATCGACATGCCGGCCACCCCCGAGCGAGTGTGGCGGGCGATCCAGGACGCGCGGCGGCTCAGTCCCGGCTAGCCTCGGGCTCGGCGCGGAAATCGCGCAGGCGCCGCCACACGACCCGGAGGCCGGCGATCACCGGCACCGAGAGGAACATTCCCGCGACACCGGCGAGCTCACCGCCGGCGAGCACGCCGAAGATCACCAGACCGGGGTGGAGCTCGACCCCGCGTCCCATGATGAGAGGGCTCGACACGTAGTCCTGCAGGAGGCGCCACACCAGGACGAAGAGCGCCAGCAGCCCGGGGTGCGCGAACCCGCTGAACAGCGCGACCGCGATGACCGTGACGCCGGCGGCGAGAGGCCCGAGCACGGGAAGGAACTCGAGCGCCCCGCCGATCGCCGCCAGCACCAGCGCGTACGGCACGCCCGCCACCAGAAACAGCACCGTCCAGACGACGAAGGTCAGGGCGCAGAGGAGAACCTGGGCGCGGACGTACTCCCCGAGCACGCTGTGCAGGTCGAGGGCGATCGTCACCGAGAGCCGCCGCCGCTCGTGGTCGTCGATCACGCCGGTCACGACGCCGGTGATGCGCTCGGCGTCACGGAGGAAGAAGAACGCGAAGATCGGGACCATGACGACGACCCAGGCGCCCGACAGCCAGCCCAGGGCGCCGGCGAGGCCGTGCTGCGCGTACTCGACGACCTGAGGGAGATGCAACCGCACCAGGTCGTCCAGGATCTCCGCGCCCTTCCAGCCCGGAAAGATGTTACCGATGACTCGGCCGCTCTGGATCCGCGTCGACATCTCCGGGAACTTATCGCCGAGGGCGGCGAGCTCGCGCCCCAGCGGGGGCCCGACGAGCGCGGCCAGGGTGCTCAACGCCCCGATCAGCACCAGGTAGACCACGCCGATCGCGAGCTGGCGTCGTCTCGAGCCCGGAAGGCCGCGCTCCACGAGCTTCACCAGTGGAAAGATCAGGTAGGCGAACACCACGGCGAACGCCAGCAGCAGCAGGACCGTCCTGAGCAGGTAGACGAGCGCCAGCGCGCCGATGACGACGAGGATCGTCCAGACGACCTTCAGGGTCTTTGGGTCGAGGAGACGCTGCATCGACCGCTACGCGACGGCTCGGAGCCGCCGGATCTCCTCGCGCCAGTCGGCGACCAGGGGGTCGCGCTCGGGGTCCTTGCCCTCGTCGCGGACGCGCCGCTTGCGGAACGCCAGCTCGTGCTGCGCGTTCACCAGCGCCGCCGATTCGCGGCGCCGCATCCGGGCGATGCGACGCGTGCGAAAGGCGCGATCGCGGACGATCTCGGCGTACTCCTCCGGACTCACGGTGCGCCCGACCTCAGCCGCCAGCTCCTCGCGGATCACCCGCCGCTCCCACACCCCGCTGCGCCAGAGGGCGAGCGCCATGATCACGACGAACGGGAGGAAGATCGTGAGCTCGGCAAGGCTGCCGCTCAAGAAGGCCTGGATGAACCCCATGTCGGGCGGCGCCTCGTGCGCCGGCGGCGGCTCGCCCGCGGCCGCACCAGCGATCGCGAAGATGAGCGGCAAGGCGTTGTTCAGAAAGTGAGCCGCGAGAGCGAGTACGAAGCCGGCGATCGGCGCCAGGATGCGCAGCCACCGGCGGCGCGTCTGAACCGCAACCCCGAGGAAGATGCCGAAGATGCCGGTGAACATCGCGTGCCCGCCGAATCCGAACAACGCGTAGCGCCAGCCGAGCTGCGCGCCCCAGGGCGCGACCCCGAACTCGGCGTAGCCCTGCGCCACGTACAGCGGCGCCTCGAACCACGTGAACCCGAGGCCGACGAGCGCGCCGTAGACGAAGCCGTCGCGCATGTTGTCGAACTCCGGACGCAGCAGCCAGAAAATCGCGAGCACCCCCAGGGCCTTGACGAGCTCCTCGACGATCGGGGCCGAGATGGGCGCCGACAGCATCGTGGCGGCGTCGGGCCCGAGCACCTGCGTGATGACCGGGTGTTGCGCGACCCACGCGTCGACTATCAGAGAGAAGACGGTGTTGAAGGGCAGCGCGAGCGCCGTCGCGATGCACGCCCCCCAGAAGAACGCCACCGCGAACAGCCACGGCCTCTCGCGCTCGCGCCGGTCGAGGAACCAGAGCACCGCGATCGGGACGAGTGCCAGCAGGCTCGAGAGGAACAGCGCGCGGAAGAAGACGCTCGCGACGTCCGGCCGCATGCTGCCGATCAGGCCGAGGTGGATGGCCGTCGCGACGAGCAGCACGAGGAGCAGCGCGCCGCCGATCGCGACGCACGCCCCGGGCCGCCGGAGCGGGGAACCCATCAGCAGCCGATCGTAGTCCGAATGCGCCCGCAAGGCCTCGGCCCCTCCAGTCAATGTCGCGCGCTCCCCCCGGGATGGCGTACGCGATTGTAGATCAGGAGCGCGTTCGCCCTCCGAGGGATCGTGAGACCAAGGTCCTACTTCCGTTCACCGCCGCCACAGGCTCACGCGCCATTTGATCCCGATGAGCAAGGTGAACACCAGGCCGACCGCCGCGAAGGTGCTGATGGTCGGCCCATAGCCGATGCGCTCGATGAGGGCCCCGGAGGCCATCAGCCCCAGGGGCATGCCGTAGATCGCGAGCGTCCGCACGCCCATCACCCGTCCGCGGAAGCGGTCGTCCGAGGCGTTGAGCAGGTTGGCGGTCATCGCGATCATCGCCACGCTCTGGACGAAGCCGGCGACGAGGAGCGCGAGGATGCCCGGGCCCAGGCTCCACAGGTGGCCGAAGCCGAGCAGGATCGCGTACCAGATCGCCGTGTAGACGAGCATGGCGCGCGCGGGGTGGCGTGGCCCTCCGGTCACGACCGTGACGATCGAGCCCACGAGGCTGCCGAGCGCGAAGCTGGCGGCGAGCCACCCCAGGCCCGTGGCGTCGACGAGATAGACGCGCTTGGCGACGTACGGCAGGAGGCCGCTCGATATTGGATAGGCCGTGAGGTTGATCAGGAACGCGAGCCACATCATGGCGACCAATGCCGGCGTCGCCAGCACGTGGAGCAGCCCGTCCTTCAGCTCGCGCCGTCGCGAAGGGCCGCGCACGGCGCTGGAGACGCCGGGGGACACGGCGCGCGGCGGACTCGCGGGGTCGGGCACCGGACGCCTCCGCGCGACTCCGAAGGTCAACGCGAGGCTCGCGGCGTAGAGGGTCGTGACCAGGACATAGGTGGGGCCGAGGCCGAGGACGCTGGAGAGCTCCGCGCCGGCGAGCGCGCCGACCACGCGCGCGGAGTCCATGGTGGCGCGCGACAGGCCGACGGCTCCCATCAAGTCCGGCGGCGGAATCGTCTCGCCGATGAGCGCGTTGCGCATCACCTGATCGTTGGGGCGCACGAGGCCGGCGAGCGTCGCGACGACGAACACCCAGCCGGGCGACAGGTTCCCGGTCAGAGTCAGCAGCAAGACGAGCGCGGCGAGGATGGCGTAGATCGCGCGCATCGCCGAGAGCATCACCCGGCCGCCGAGCCGGTCGCCCAGCACCCCGAACATCGGCGAGGCGAGGGTACCGAGGAGCAGCAGCGAGCCGAAGGCGGTGAGCAGCAGCACGGAGTCGGTCTGCACCATGACGTACCAGCCCAGCATGACCGTCTCCATCTCGAACGCCAGCGACGTAAGAAGGTCGGCGGGCCACTGGAAGCGGAAGCTGCGAACGCGAAAGGCAGCGAGGATCAGGGCCGAGCCGCGCCGTCAGCCGGCCAGCGACTCGATCGCCGACACCTCGTCGGCGGAGAGCGGCAGGTCGCGGCTTACCAGGTCCTGTCTCATGTGCTCGGCGTCGGAGGTGCCGGTCAGCGGCAGCATCCCGACCGCCTGCGCGAAGCGGAACACGACCTGGGCCGGCGTCACCTCGGCGCGCGCGGCGATGCCGGCGATCAGGGGATGGCGCAGCACGTCCCGGTTGGCCGTGAGCAGCGAGAAGCCCTGGTAGACGATCCTTCGATCCGCGCAGAACGTTCGCACGTCGCGGTCCCAGCCGCGTCGGGCGAAGCAGCGATTCTGGACGAAATCGGGCGCGTCGGCGCCGGCGAGCGCCATCTCTTCGAGCTGCTCCCGGGAGATGTTGCTCACGCCGAGGCGCCGCGTCCGGCCGGCCTGACGCTCCTTCACCATCGCGGCCCAGACTTCGGCGTCGTCGTCGGTCCAGCCGTAGCCGGACGCGGGCCCGTGCAGCACGTAGCTATCGACGTGGTCCGTGCCGAGGTGCTCGAGCGAGCTGGCCATCGACTGGGCGACCTGCGTGGCGAGATCGGCCGTGGGGTCGTAAGGCAGGCGATGGTCCTGGCCGGCCTGGTAGGTGAACTTCGTCTGTAAGAACAGGTCCGCGCGGGTGACGACGCCCGCGCGGTAGGCGGCGGCGAGCCCCTCACCGACGCCGGCTTCGAAGTAGTGGCGCCGCTGGTTGGCGGTGTCGATGCCCCGGAAGCCCAGCCGCAGCGCGAGCTCGGTGAGGACCGGAGTGCGCTCTTCCTTCCAGGCCGTGCCATAGAGGAAATCGGGAACGGGTGCTGGATGACGCGCCGGCATCGGTGTCAGGCTTCGTATTCCTGAGTGACCCGAAGCTCGACGTCGCCGTCGTCGTCGACGACGAGCGTGATCATGTTGGGCCGACAGCAGACGGCGCAGTCCTCGGTGAACGTCTGCCGGCGGCCGCCGCTCGGATCCACGAACACCTCGTTCTCCTCGCCGCAAAACGCGCAGCTGTACGGCACGGGCCCCAGTCTACCTTGACTCGTCTGGAAGCGGCCGGTCGCGTCCGCGACCGCATTCCGGTGGGCGTAGCCTTCGCCGGCTCGGTCGTGCTAACGTCCTGCGCCATGGAGACCGAGCCATGAAGGTCTCGTTCTTCGAAACCGCCCGCTACAGTGCGCCCGACGCCCTGCCGTCCGAGTGGCCGGTACCGTCCGGGGTGTACGACCGCGACGCCGGCGCCCAGGCCTATCGGGGCATGATCGAGCGGCTCGAGTACGTCGAGGAGCTCGGCTTCGACTGGGTGAGCGTCTCCGAGCACCACTACTCGCCCCGGATCCTGACGCCGGCCCCGATCGTCTCGGCCGCGTTCATCGCCGCCCGCCTGAAGAAGATCACGATCGCCTTGCTCGGCCCGATCGTCCCGCAGAGCAACCCGGTGCGCGTGGCCGAAGAGGTGGCGATGCTGGACACCCTGGCCCAGGGGCGCCTGGTCGTCGGACTTTTGCGCGGGACGTCGAACGAATCCCTGACCTATGACCTCAACCCCTCGGAGGCCCGGGAGCGAACCGACGAGGGCATGGAGCTGATCCTCAAGGCGTGGACGGAGCCGCAGCCGTTCGGCTGGCAGGGCCGCCACTTTCAGTACCGGACTGTTTCCATCTGGCCGCGCACGCTGCAGCAGCCGCATCCGCCCACGTACGCCCTGGGAACGAGCCGCGAGTCGTGCGAGTTCGCCGCGCGCCACCACCTCGGCTGCGGCGTCTCCTACGGGTCGTTCGAGGCCGTCGGCAAGGCGACCCGGTACTACCGCGAGCAGTGCGCGCGCCAGGGCTGGCAGCCGGCGCCGGAGCAGATCATCTACCGGGCGAACATGCTCCTCGCCGACACCGACGAGGAAGCCCAGGAGTCGCTGCGAAAGCTGCCGGGCCAGGCCCCGTTCGCCATGCGACCGGGTGTTCGCGACGCCATGATGACGCTGGATTCCCGCAACATCGCCGGCGAGGCGCGGGCGCCGATCGTGAGCGGCGCGCTTCCCACGACGTTCGTCGGGAGCCCGGACACGGTCGTGGAGCAGGTCAGGCGCTGTCGCGACGTGGTCGGAGCCGGCGTGCTCGACCTGTCGCTGCACCCTCCCGGGTCTCGAGATCTGGATCCGCTCATGCGCGCGCTCGAGCTGTTCGGCCGGAAGGTGCTACCGCGCATCCGCGACATCTGAGATAGAAGGGATCCGATCGTGGCGGAGACGGCGTTCAGCGAAGGCTACGTGGAGGCCGACGGCTTCCGGATCCGATACATGGAGGGCGGGCGGGGGACCCCACTCGTGCACCTCCATGGCGCGGGCGGGCTGCGCCTCACGCCGGCGCATGACCTCTTGCGCCGTCACTTCCGGGTCGTCGCCTTCGAGATGCCCGGGTTCGGTCAATCGCCCGAGAACCACCGGACCGCGAGCATGCCCGAGCTCGCGTCGACGATGGCGCAGGCGATCAAGCGGCTCGACCTGGACACCTTCAACCTGATGGGCACCTCCTTCGGCGGCAAGACCGCGCTCTGGCTGGCGCTCCAGGAGCCGGAGAGCGTGCTCGCCCTGGTGCTGGAAGCTCCCGCGGCGATCCGTCAAGCGGGCGCCCGATCGCCGTCCGGATCTCCCGAGGAGATCCGGCGCCTCCTGTACGCGCACCCCGAGCGGCTCGGCTCCGTCCCGCTGCCCGATCCCGCCGTGTGGGCGAAGACGCAGCCGCTGGTCCAGCGGCTGCGCGGGCCCGACCGCGACGCGGACCTGGAAGATCGGCTGCAGGAGCTGCCCACGCCGACACTCGTGCTGTTCGGCACCCTGGACCGGGTCATCGCGCCGGAGATGGGGCGCGTCTACAGGGAGCTGCTGCCCAGCTGCCACCTCGTGTTCGTCTACGATGCCGCGCACGCCATCAGCACCGACCGGCCGGAGGCGTTCGCCGAGGTGGTGGTCGATTTCCTCGAGCGCCGCGAAGCGTTCGTCATCAGTCGTGCGGAGACGGTGATCCACCCCTAGAGCCGGGGAGGATGCACCCCACGGCTGAGGAGGACACCCATGGCCCGCCACTCGTCACCGGTGTCGGCGGTCGCGCTCGTCCTGACCATGACGCTCGCGCCGCTCGTCTGCGCGCAGGTCACCACGCCCGCTGGCCGCTCGGACGCACCTGCGGGACAGATCACCCTCGCCCTCACCGTCACGCTCGCGCCGACCTGGTTCGATCCCGCGGAGACGCCGGGCGTCATCACGCCGTTCCTCACGCTCTACGCGCTCCACGACGCGCTGGTGAAGCCGATGCCGGGCAACGCGTGGGCCCCGAGCCTGGCCGAGTCGTGGACGATGTCGAAGGACGGCCTGACGTTCGAGTTCGTGCTCCGCAAGGGCGTGCGATTCCACAACGGCGATCCGCTGAGCGCCGAGGATGTGAAGTTCTCGTTCGACCGCTACAAGGGCGGGGGCGCGACCGCGCTCAAGTCGCGCGTGGCGGCGGTCGAGATCGTCGACGCGCAGCGCATCCGGTTCCGGATGAAGCAGCCGTGGCCCGACTTCATGACGTTCTACGCGACGCCGGCCACCAGCGCCGCCTGGATCGTGCCGAAAAAGTACACGGAGCGCGTCGGGGACGACGGCTTCAAGAAGGCGCCGGTCGGCGCGGGGCCGTACCGCTTCGTGTCGTTCAATCCGGGCGTCGAGCTGATCGTCGAGGCGTACGACGGCTACTGGCGGAAGACGCCCGCGGTGAAGCGGCTCGTCTTCAAATCGGTGCCGGACGAGTCGACGCGCATGGTGATGGTCAAGCGCGGCGAGACCGACATCGCGTACGGCCTCAGAGGTCCGGACGCCGAGGAGGTGAGGCGCTCGCCCGGCCTCACGCTCAAGGTCGTCCTCCCGACGGTGAGCCAGTGGCTCGTGTTCACCCAGCAGTGGGACCCGAGGTCGCCGTGGGCGGACCAGCGCGTCCGGCTCGCCGTCAATCTGGCGATCGATCGCAAGACGTTCAGCGAGGCGGAGTATCTCGGGCACGGGCGGCCGGCGCCGAGCATCATCCCGCGCGACTTCGAGTTCTACTGGGCGCCCCCCGCGTACGCGTACGATCCGACGCGGGCCAAGCGGCTCCTGGCCGAGGCGGGTTATCCGAAGGGCTTCGACGCGGTCGAGGTCGCGACCGACGCCGTGTTCGCGCCCGAGGCCGAGACCGTCATCAACGGGCTCCAGGCCATCGGCATCCGCGCGCGGCTGCGTCCGATGGAGCGCGCGAGCTTCTACAAGGCGGACCAGGAGAAGCAGTTCAAGCACCTGGTGCGCGTCGGCAGCGGTGCGGCCGGCAACGCCGCGACACGGATCGAGGCCTTCGTGATCTCGGGCGGGATCCGCGCCTACGGCGGCTACCCGGACATCGACGCGCTCTTCCGCGACCAGGCCGTCGAGATGGACGGCAAGCGACGCGAGGCACTCCTCCACAAGATCCAGCAGCTCATGTACGAGCGCGCCATGTTCGCGCCGATCGTGGAGCAGGCCGGGCTGATCGGCGTCGGACCCAGGTTGGCGGAGGTGCCCACCATCACGGGCCACCCGTTCGTCTCGCCGTACGAGGACCTCAAGCTCAAGTAGAAGTCCGCGTAGGGTCGCCGGACGCCGCGGCTATCGGTAGCCGCCGAGACGAACCGCGTAGTTCCGGGATGGTGCGAGGCGTCGCCTGCGAGAATCGACGGTCAGCCCCAGGGCTTCGAGTGTTTCCACTCCGAGAATGGGCTCGACGACATCACCGACGAGGATGGTGGTCGGCGCCTCTCGTCCCCCGATCCGGAAGATGGCGGTACCGGCGTCGAGCCTGACCCGCCGCCCGTCGGCAAGCGTGATCGCGACTGAACGCCGGAGACGCTTGACACCGACGGCGCGCGCGAGCGCCTCCGGAATCATCGAGAACGTCGCACGCGTGTCGACGAGCATGCTGACCGTAGCCGTTTTCTCGGCCGACACCTTGACGCGCTGATGAACGTGACCCATATCTCCTCCGCCACGAGATCTAAACCTAGAACGCGCCACGCCTCACGTCAACGTGCCTTCATTGATACGACGACGCCGGGCGCTCAGAGCCGATAGACACGCGCGGCCGTGTCGTGGAAGAGCTTGGCTTTCTCCGCCGCGGAGCTGCCCGACGTCAGGCGCTTGAACGAGTTCCACAGGACCGTGTAGCTGCAGCTCGCCATGTCCACCGGGAAGTTCGACTCGAACAGGCACCGATCGACGCCGAACTTCTCGATGGTGAAGTCGTAGTAGTGCCGGGTGGCGTCGGCGAGCTCCTGACTTCCCGGCGGGCGCGAGCGCTCGTGCCAGCCGAAGCCGTTGATCTCCATGTTGATCCCACCGAGCTTGGCGACGACGTTGGGGCAGGTGGCGAGCTCGCTGATCGATTTGCGCCACTCCGCATAGATATCCTTGGCGCGGCCGGCGTAGGGCCCGATGCCGAGCGGCCCCCCGAAGTGGTTGAGGATGATCGTGGTGGAGGGAAACGCGCGAGCCAGCGAGGTGACGTCAGGGATCTGATGGTGGTAGAGCCACGCTTCGAACGTGAGCTTGCGCGGCGCCAGGTGGGCGAATCCCGCCCGGAAATCGTCGCGCAGCAGCAGGCCTTGCCCCGGCTTGGTGCGGTGACTCGGCACGGACTCGTTCGGGTCCCAGGCGGCTCCCAGCCGGATGCCGCGGAAGCGGCCGCCGCCCGCGGCGATCTGCGCGTCGAGCACCGCGGCCACGGCGTCGCCGAGGCGCAGATTGGCCGTGCCGATGATCCCGGCGGCGATGCGCGTCTTGCCGTAGAGGCCGGAGGCGCTCATCGCCGCGATCCCGTTCACGAACTCGGTCTCGCCGACCGGACGCATCGCCTCCGGGCCGTCCGGCTTGAACATCGCGCCGCACTCGATGAACACGGTGGACACGATGTTGTGGCCGGCGCCGACGTCGGCCACGATCTCGTCGATCAGATAGCGTGAGGCGGTGCGCCCGGCCTGCTGGTCCCAGAGGTGGTGATGCGGGTCGCAGATCGGCAGGTCGGGTTCGAGCGCGGTTTCGACGGTCAGCGCGAGCCAGTCGTGGTTCTTCGAACGTGCCGTCATGGCGGGTCGTCTCCCTGCGTCGCGCCATCCATCCTTGCTCCACCATCGGCGCTCACGCGCGCCCATGATGCGCCACGGCCGGGCGGACCGCAAACGCCCGGACCGTCTCTTCCCCGTTGTGGTGCGGGATGTCGCCGGGCGCGCCTGTCACCACGTATAATCCTGGGAGCGCGCACGCTGACGCGCTCTCAGGAGGGACGACGATGGCGGTGGAGACCTCACGGCAGCCGATTCGACCGGTGACGGGAACGCACGTGGTCCGCATTCAGCACGAAGGCATCGCGACCGCCGACGCGGAGCGGTCGAAGGATTTCTACTGCCGCGTCTTGGGATTCCAGGTGCTGCCGCGCCCGGCGTTCTCGTCCGGCGGCTACTGGCTCGGCACGCCGGGCATCTTTCCTCAGATCCACATCATCCAGTCGCAGATGCAGCCGCCGGGCCCCGGGGCGCCGATCAGCCCGCTCGGCCGCCACACGTGCTTCGAGGTGGCCGACTACGAGGCGATGAAGGCCACGCTGGAGCGCGAGGGGATCAAGTACGTCGAGAACACGCAGCCGGGCGGCCGCGTCCAGGTGCTGTGCAACGACCCGGACGGCAACACGCTGGAGTTCCAACCCGCGACCGTCTGATCGACGTATCGAGGAAGATGAATCGAGAGCGAGGCGCGACACCGCAAGCCGATCGCCTGACGATTGCCCGCGCCCTCGCGCCCGCCGGTCGAGTGCCGAGTGGAGGACGTGCTGGACGCGGTGGCGGCGGGCCGCGCGGCCGTGGAGATCAACGGCGATCCGAGACGGCTCGACCTGGCGCCCCGCTGGCTCAGGGCTGCCCGCGAGCGCGGCATCAGCTTCGTCGTCTCGACCGACGCCCACGCGATGGCCGAGCTCGGCAATGTCCGGTACGGTGTGGCGATGGCGCGGCGAGGCTGGGTACGGCGCGATGAAGTGCTGAACACGCGGAGCGCCGCGGAGTTCGCCCGGTCGGTGGCGCCGACGGGCCGGACGTGAGCCGGATCTTCCTGCTCTCGCCCGCCCACTGCGGGGGCCAGCGCGCCCAGCTGGTCTTGAGTGAGCGGGCCGCGTTCGATCTCGCCCAGCGGGTTCGCGTCGGCGCGGGCGCCCCACTCGGTGAGGTCTTCTCGTTTCTGAGCGACCTCTACTTCCGCGGCAAGCTGACCTACGCGCGCGCGTTCGCGCGGCCGCCGGACGGACGCGCGGGTGTGTTCGTCATCACGCCGACCGACGGTCTACGGCCGGCCGACGAGCCGGTGGACCTGGCGCGGCTCCGGCGCTTCGCGTCGGTCGACATCGAGGGCGCCGATCCACGCTATCGCGAGCCGCTCGACCGCGACGCGCGCCGGCTCGCCCGGCGAATCGGAGGGGGCGGCGAGGTAGTCTTGTTGGGCAGCATCGCCACCGGCAAGTACATCGATCCGTTGCTGGCCGTGCTCGGCGAACGGTTGCGGTTTCCTGTGGACTTCGTCGGGCGCGGCGACATGAGCCGCGGCGGGCTGCTGCTCCGGTGCGCGCGGGCCGGCACGGAGCTCACCTACGTGGGCGTTCGAGACGTGGTGCGCCGCGGGCCACGTCCGCCCCGGCTGGCGCCGCCGTCTTCGTGAATAATGCGGGCCAGGATCCAGCGGACGATGAGATCCGTCAGCTCGCGCTCGCGGCTCTGGAAGCCGTGGCGGGCGCCGCGGACGACGGCGCCGGTGAACGAGCGGGCCCGCGACGCGTTACGCCCGAAGGCGTCGATCACCTCCTGCGCCCGGCGGTCGAGAAACTCGTCGCGACTCCCGACGATCGCCGCGATCGGCAATCGCACGGACCGGAGCGCGGTCCACCGGGCGTTCGGCCGATAGTACGGGAACACGTCCTCGACTTCGCCGGGCCGGTACAGGCTGATGTAGCGCCGGGCGCTCCAGTAGCCCCAGGCCCTCGGCACGAGGCCTTGGGGATCCCGCCTGGCGATCCGCTCGGCGGCGGCCACGCGGCGGCGAAGCTCGCGCCCGCCGAGCCGCTTGGCCTCGGCCGCCACGTCGGAGACCGGACCGAGCAGGAGGAGCCCGCCGAGGTACCGGCCACGGGCACGGGCCGCGTAGTGCAGCACCTTGTTGGCGCCGGTGGAGTGCCCGGCCAGGATGACGCGACGGTATCCACGCTGCCGCGCGAACGTGACCATCGCCCGGATGTCCTCGACGCTCTGCCCGAAGCGCTCGAAGGCCGCGCCGGCGAGCTGCTTGCCCCGGCCGGCGACGACATCGTGGCCGCGGTTGTTGAACTTGAAGTACCCGATGCCGGCGGCGTTGAGCCGCGTCGACAGCTCCCGGATCAACGGCTGCGCCGAGGAGAACACCGACCCGAGGCCGTGCACCCAGATGAGCGCGGTGTGCCGACGGCGCCTCGGCTCGGCGATGACGCCGTCGAGCCAGACGCCGTCGCGAGTCGCGATGCGCACGAGCGACACGGCGACACCTGGTGGGCTGGGCATGGCCGGATACTAGTCTACGAGCGTCCGCTGTATAATTCGGCCAACGTTCTGGCGGGCACCGTGTAGCGCAGCGTTCAGCGAGGAGGGCGACCTATGCTGACCCACGAAGAGAACGAGCTCATCACGCGCATTGGCGCCGGCACCCCGATGGGCGACACCATGCGCCGGTACTGGATCCCGGCGTTGCTCGCGTGGGAGCTGCCCGGGCCCGATTGTCCGCCCGTGCGCGTCAAGCTCCTGGGCGAGGATCTCGTGGCGTTTCGTGACACGGAGGGGCGCGTCGGCCTCCTCGACGAGCTCTGCCCGCATCGACGCGCCTCGCTGTTCTTCGGCCGCAACGAGGATTGCGGCCTGCGGTGCGTCTACCACGGCTGGAAATTCGACGTCAGCGGCCGGTGCGTGGACATGATGAACGAGCCGGAAGAGCTCGCCTTCAAGCACAAGATCCGCCAGCAGTCCTACCCCACGGTCGAGCTGGGCGGTCTCATCTGGGCCTACATGGGACCGCCGGAGCTCTCGCCGCCGCCGCCCAAGTTCGCCTGGACGCAGTCGCCGGCGACGCACCGGCACGTGTCGAAGGTGATCGAGGAGTGCAACTGGCTCCAGGCGCTGGAAGGCGGCATCGACACCTCGCACGCCCCGATCCTGCACCGGAACATCACGACAAGCTCCAAGCGGCCGGGTATCAGTCCGGCGAACCCGTTCGTCCGCGGCAAAGCGCCCGCGCTCGTCGTCGACCTGACGGACTGGGGCTACCAGTACGTCGGCATCCGGCCTCTCGACGAGACCGACATGCACATCCGCACCTACCACTTCGTCCTGCCGTTCCATCAGATCCGCCCCTACCAGACGAGCCAGGGCTTCGCGGCGGTGGCCGGCCACATCTGGGTGCCGATGGACGACGGGAACACGATGGTCTACAACTGGCATCACAGCACGGAGCCACTCGACGACGATGATCGGGCCGAGCGTCGCTCCGGGAATGGCCCGGACCACGTCGACCAGACGAATTTTCGCTCGAAGGCCAACCGGCAGAATAACTACCTCCTGGATCGGCGGGTGCAGAAGACGGAAACGTTCACCGGGATCGACGGCATCAACACCCAGGATCGGGGAATCCAGGAGAGCATGGGGCGTGTCGTCGATCGGAGCAAAGAGCACCTCGGCCCTGCCGACAAGGCCATCATCCAGGCCCGTCGGCTGCTCCTCGGCGCGATCAAGACGGTGCAGGCCGGTGGCACTCCGCGTGGCGTCGGCCCGAGCTACTACGCGCTCCGGGCGTCGGAAGGCGTGCTGCCACGCGACGCCGACTGGCGGCAGGTCCTGACCCCCGAGATGGCGACCGCCGAGATCTTACAGACGGTGTAGCTGGACGATACCTGCCGGGGCTTGGAGCGGGCCCAGCAGTAGCGCGGCGCTCGTCGCGGCCTGCGGCGTACTTATGGCCGGCTGCGCGCTGAGTTATCAGTTCGTCGACGACCACGCGCCGGCCGCGCGCACGAAGCGTATCTCCGAGAACGCCACGAACGTCGCCGGAACGCTGGACGTCTCCGCGCTCGAGCCGGACGTCCGCTATCTCGCCTCGCCCGAGCTTCGGGGTCGGCTCCGCGGAACGGAAGGCAACGCCCGGGCGCGCGCGTACATCATCGCGAGCTTGCAGTCGGCCGGCCTCGCGCCGGCCTTCGGCGACAGCTTCGAGCAGCCCACGTATCCGGACGGCCCGGGCACGAGACCCTATGCCGTCAACGTCGGCGCGATCTACCGCGCGCCCGACCGCGACGCGAGCTGGGTGGTGCTCGTCGCGCATTACGATCACCGGGGCGTCATCGGCGGCGCAGTCCACGCGGGGGCCGACGACAACGCGAGCTCGGTGGCGTTGCTCCTGGCACTGGGCCATGCCCTGGGTCGGGTCCGGCCGGTACTCCGCCGCCACGTCGTCCTCCTGTTCGCGGACGCCGAGGAGCCACCGGACGTCCGCACGGAGCGGATGGGCTCGTCGTGGTTCTGGCGCAACCCGCCGCTGCCGGCTCACCGGCTCCACCTCGCCCTCGTGTTCGATCTCATGGGAGGGCGCGCGTCTCCGGAGCTTGGAGCCGCTGGGCTGGGCAATGCCTTGTTCGTCCTCGGTGCCGAGGCGGACCCGAGCCTGGCCGCTCTCGTGCGCGACCTCGCGCCGGCGCCCCAGGTGGAGCCCGTCAGGCTGAGCCTGCCGATGATCGAGGTGATGCCCTATCGGCCGGGCTCCAGGTTCGCGCGCAGCGACTATCACGGCCTGAGAAAGCACGTGCGCCGCCCCTTTCTCTTTCTCACGACGGGGCGTACGGAGACCTACCACACGTCCGCCGACACGCCCGACACGGTGGACTACGATCGACTCGGCGCCACGGCGCGCTGGGTGACTCGGCTGGCCGTCCACGCGTCGGACGTCGAGGAGGATCTCGGCTGGCACGACTTGCGCGCCGACGCGCGCGCGGATGCCCGGTCCATCCTGAGGCTCTACGGAGCGATCGACGCGAGTCAGCGCGTCTCCTGGCTGCTTCGCCGGGCGTTGGCCGCGGATCGGCGGCAGGTGGAGCGGTTGCTCGAAAGCTGGGAGCAGGGCGTCAGCCCGACACCCGACACCTACCGCTCGCTGCTGCTCGCCTCGATCCGGGTCCAGGCGGCGCTGTGGCATCCGTCGGGGTGGTGGTTCGCGCTGTGGTAGCGTCCTCAGAGGCCCGACGCATCGACCAGGCCCGCGACGTCATTGACGTTGACCCAGCCGCCCCGACCATAGACGATCCGCACGGAGTGCCCGGCGGCGAGCACGCGGGCCAGCAGGTCTCTCAGGGGCGCGGTGCGGAGGCTGCCGTCGGCGCGCGCCGCGCGAATGGCCTCCACGAGCCAGCCGGCGCCATCGCGGCCCAGGTGCATGAGCCCGATCCAGACGCCGTGGCCTTCGGCCGGCGCCACCGTATCGCCGATGGCGCGGAGCCGGACCTCGTCGAAGCTGAAGCGTCCGGTGTCGGCACGATCGGCGAGGATGCGGTCGGTGTCGGCGGTGCCGGCGAGCGCGCTGTCGACGGCGAGGGTGATCTCGTTTCCCGCCTCCTCCAGCAGCGCCTGGATGATGTGGCGCTTCAGCACGATGTCGCCGAACGCGACGAGCGTCCCGGGGCCGAGGGCGCCCTCGGCGAGCGACAGCGAATACGCCTCGCCCGTTGACCCGAAGTCCGGATTGTCCACGAAGCGGGCGCCCGGAACGTCGATGGCCTCCGCCCGGTGACCGCGCACGACGACGGCGTTCCGGCCGCCGAACGCGGCGAAATCGTCGAGGAGCCGGGCCAGGATGGGCCGGCCCTGCACCCTGAGCATCGCCTTCGGCACGCGCGCCGTGAGACCGCCGAAGTCCGTGCCTTCTCCGGCCGCCAGCACCACGGCCGAGAGCGACTCGCGCGCCGGCAGGTAGCGCCGCTCGGCCTCGGCCAGCTCGGCGTCGCCCTGCAGCCGGAAGACCTCGTGGAGCGGAGCCACCTGCGGCTCCACGGCCAGCAGCGACTCGTCCGCGCGAAGGCGGCGCGCCGTCTCCTGCATGGCGCCGATCGAGGCTCTCAGGAGATGGTTCGCCCAGATCACCGCGCTGACCCGTCGCGCGCGGAAGTCCTCGGTCGAGGTGCGCCAGTACGTGGTCGGGACGAGCACCACCGGCGACCGGCTCCCCCACTCCGCGAGGAACGCGAAGATCTCGGCCGGGCTCGACTGCCGCGAGTGGATCAGGATCGCGTCGGCGCCGGCCGCGTGGTAGGCCTCCGCGCGCTTGAGCGCCTCCGGAAGACCCCAGCCCGCGATGAGCGCCTCCACGCGGGCGATCAGCACGAAGTCGGCGTCGTGCTGGCTGTCCTTGCCGGCCTTGATCTTGCCGCAGAACTCCGCGATGTCGGCGAGTGGCTGCAGCTCGGAGCGGAGGAACGAGTTGGTCTTCGGGAAAAGCTTGTCCTCGATCACCACGCCGGCCACGCCGACCTGCTCGAGCTTCCGGACGAGGCGGCGCATATTGTTGAAGTTGCCGTAGCCGGTATCGCCGTCGAGCAGCACGGGCACCGCCACCGCCTCGGCCATGAACGCGACGTGATCGACGACCTGGGTCCAGCTCAGCTCGTTGTTGTCACGGACGCCGAACGAGGCGGACAACGTGAGCCCGCTCGCCCAGATCCCCTCGAAGCCGGCTTCCTCGCCGATGCGCGCGGAGAGCCCGTCATGGGCTTCCATCAGGAATGCGATCTCGGGACGGGTCACCAGGCACCGGAGCTCGGTGGTCGTGCGCATGGGGTGGTTGTGCCCTCCGTTACGCGCGCACGTTCGCGCGGAAGCGATCGCGAAGCTCGTGCGGTGTGTAGGGAATGCGGGGGACCGGGGCTTCCTCGGTCGTCACCTTCGCGAGGATGAAGTGCGGCCCGGCGCTGTCGAGCGCCGTCCGCACCGCCTGGGTGATCTCGTCGGCGGCGGTCACGGCGGCGACGGTCCGGTATCCGGCCGCCTCGGCCAGCCGGTCGAGGCGAATCTCGGCGCTGATCGATCGCTGGCCGCCCGTGGACCCGTAGACCTCGTTGTCGAAGACGATGTGGACGAAGCGCCTCGGGTGAAGCGCCGCGACGAGCGGAAGGATGCCGAGGTTCATCAGGAGATTACCATCGCCGTCGAGCACGACCGTCGGCGTGTCGCGGTCCGCCAGCGAGAACCCGAGGCCGATCGCCGAGGCCAGCCCCATGGAGCCGATCATGTAGAAATTCTCCGGCCGGTCGCCCAGCGAGAAGGACTCGCGGCACATGTAGCCGTTGGCGTGGATCACGGGCTCGCGTCCGAGAGCCTTACGCGCGGCGGCGATCGCGTCCAGCCTCGAGAGACGAGGCGTGAGAACCGGAGGCGTAGGTGTACCGACATGCCGCGCGTTCGCGGGCGTGGTCGCATCGCGCGCGACGGGCCGAGCCCGGCCGGGTGCTCCGTGCCCGGCCTTGCCGATCTCGACAACCCCAGGGGGCACGAGGAGGGCAACCGGCTGCATCGCTCGGTCCATCGTCTCCACCGTCCAGGCGAGGTCGGCCTCGATCGTATCGGCGGCGAGCACCCTGTGTGGAATCCTGAGCAGCTCGAGCAGCCGCGGCGAGATCTCGCCGGTCAGGATGTGCTCCGGCGCGTCCTTGCCGAGATGACCGCGCCAGGTCACCAGCAACAGGGCCGGAAGACCGTACATGAGCGCGAGCGAGGCGAGCGCATTGAGGCTGGTGCCAAGGCCGGAGTTCTGCATCAGGACCGCGGGCCGTCGGCCGGCGAACCACGCGCCCGCAGCCAGTCCGACCGCGACGTCCTCGCGCGGCGCCGGAATATAGGGCAGGCGGGGGTGAGCCTCGAGCGCCGCGATCAGATCCTCGATCAGCGAGCAAGGCACGCCGGCGAAGAAGTCAAATCCCTGCCGCTCGAGGGTCACGGCGAGCTCGGACCCGGACACCGTCATCGCCGCCAAGTCTATCGCGGCGTGCCGGCCGGGGTTCACTTTTGGGACGGTGTCCAGGCTGACCCGAGACCAGTTTCTAACGCGCGAGCGGGTCGGGGCGCAGCTGGAAGCGCACGACCAGCGGGCTCGCCAGCGTCTTGCCCGGCGCGCCGGGAGTCGGCGCGTCGATGCCTTCGATGTGCATGGGCGTTCGATTGCCAGACGTCACCCAGAGCCCCTTGCCCTTCCATCCGGCAGTCGGATCGTCGATGCGGCCGTCGATCCCTTTGGCGAAGAAGCCCATCGGATACGGAACGCGCAGCTCGACGACCTTCCCATACGCCAACGCGTGCAACGAATCCGAGAAATTGCCGGTCCCGATGGGAGTGTCGGGGCCCAGCCCGAAGATGTCATGCTGGTCCACCCAGGTGTAGTAGGGACCCTCGGCCGCCCCGTCTCTGCCGACGAACGAGGGCCCGGGGAGCGGATAGAACGTCCAGCCCTCGGGGCACAGATTGCCTTCCGCCGCTCCCGGCCCGTTGAGGCGCCCCTTGCACTTGCGTCGGTCGAAGCTGGCGATGTGACCGCTCGCCAGCGTCACCCACGCCACGCCCTGGCGGTCGATATCGAACCCGCGCATTCCGTATCCGGGCGGCGGGACCTTGTAGACTTCCGCCAGCGCGGTCTCCGGTGGATTCGGTCCCGGCTGCAGGCGGAGGACCCACCCGGGGTGCCCGATGTTCGACCCCCAGATGGAACCGTCAGCCGGGCTGTAGGCGATGCCGTAGAAGCCGAGCCCGATCCGCTTGTCCCTGGCGGGATCTTCCGGCTGGTCGGGCTCGACGTAGCCGTCGCGCCTGCCGTTGCCGTTGGTGTCGACGACGAGCGGTGTCCAGCCCTGCGACTTCCCCGCGTCGCGAGTCTCCCAGAACATCTTCGTGTTGACCCAGCCGACGATGGCCAGATCGTTCTGGAGGTTGTTGCTGAGCCACAGCGTGTGGTCGGCATCTTCGGCAAAATTCAGGTGGTGCGTGCCGAAGCAGGTGTCGATGAACGTGAACTGCTTGGTCTTCGGCTCATACACCGTGACCTGGCGGGAGTTCTGGACGAACCCGTCCGGGGTTCGCGTGAGCGGGTACACCTTCGCCGACGGATGGCCCGACGCCGCCGCGCAGTACGCCGGCGGATTCTTGGGCGAGCGGATCTGGGCCGTGAAATAGACCCGCCCGTCCTGATCCATCATCGGGTTGTGCGCGTTGACCCGCGAGTCCCACACTTGCTCCGCGCCGAAGTAGGGTGACGGCGCGACCAGCGGATTGGCCAGCGCCGAGCTGGGGGCGTCCTGATCGCGGATCGGCACCTGCATGGTGGTCTTGACGATCTTGACCGGATCCAGGATCGGCAGGTGATCCGTGCTCAGCTCGGCGGCGCCGTAGATCAGGCCGAAGGCGTTGACCGTGGGCTTCCGCCGGTCGGTGACGATCAGATCGTGGATGTAGTACTTGGGCGAGAGCCAGTCGTACACGGTCACGACGATATTGCGCTCCACGCCGTGCGGCCGCGGCGGCATCGACGCGGGCAGCTCGCCGGCGCGGATGCGATCGGTCCACTCCGCCAGACGGCGCACGTGGCCCCCGTCGTTCGTGTTCATGGTCCCGATCGTCCGTACCATGGTGCCGCCGCCTGGTCCGGACTGCAGCCGCCGCGTCCACGCGTCGACCGACGAGCTCTTCGATACGTCCAGCGCCGCGGGAATCTCGCGCGTCGCCTTGTCGCCGAGCTGGTGACAGTTGCCGCAGCCATTCAGCTGGACGGCGTTGAGCCACTGCTCCTGGCTCCTGAACGCCACCGGCATGCCGTTGCCGTCGGGGCCCGTGCCCGGGAACAGGCCCTTGTCCGGGATCCTGAGCAGGGCGAACCAGTAGATGGCGGGATAGTATTCCGCCGCGGCCGCCGCAGTCGGCGCCACGACCGCGGTCAGGTTCACGACCTGGCCGCGCGCGCTCCTGACCTTCGGCGAATCGACCAGCCCGTAGCCGCGCACCCACACGCTGTAGGTGGCCGGCGGGAGATCGGGGATCACGTAGCGCCCTTGATCGTCCGTGACCACGATCTTGGCGAATCGGGTGCCGAGCTCGGTCGTTTCGGCGATGACCCAGACGCCGGCTTCAGGTCCATTCCTGCTGGTGACCACCCCGCCGATGTCGTCGCTGTCGATCTGCACCGTGACGCGTGGGGCCTGTTGCGCAGACGGCCGGGTCACCGGCCAGGCGGCCAGCATCACGGCGAGGCCGACCACCGCGGCGCCCGCGTACAGCAGATGTCGTTTCAGCATGTCTGCCTCCCCCGCGGAGAGATGCGCGCACGATCTGCCTGAACCAGGGCCCTGTCAAGTGGCGCCCTGGGGGGCTTGACACCGACTCGGCGACAGGCCACGATCCGGCGCCGTGTCCTTTCTCGAGTCTCGAACCCGCGCGGCGCGCGAGGGCTTCGGCAAGCCGGTCCTGCGCAAGGAAGACGCGCGCCTGCTCGTCGGCGCGGGCTGTTACAGCGACGACGTCAACCTGCCGGGTCAGGCCTACGCGTGCTTCGTGCGCTCACCGCACGCCCATGCCCGCATCCGACGCATCGACACCGGCACGGCGCTCGCCGCGCCGGGTGTGATCGCGGTGCTCACCGGCGCGGATGCCGCCGCCGATGGCGTGAAGCCGATCACGCACAGCCCGATGCCGGGGAATCCTCATGAGGACATGATCCGCCGGCGCGACGTGGTCTTCGTCGCCCCGCATCCGCCGATGCCAGCCGACCGCGCGCGCTTCGTGGGCGCGGTGGTGGCGATGGTCATCGCGGACACGCCGGCGGCGGCACGCGACGGCGCCGAGCGGGTCGCGGTCGAGTGGGCGCCGCTGCCCGCGGTGACCGCCAGCATCACCGCTTCGGCCCCCGACGCGCCGATTCTCTGGGACGAGACCACGTCGAACGTGTGCGTGGATTCGGAGGTCGGCGACGCCGCGGCCGTGGACACCGCGTTCTCGCGGGCCGCCCACGTGGTGCGGCTGGAGACGTGGGTGCAGCGGATCACCGGCGTGCCGATGGAGCCTCGCGCGGCGGTCGGCGTCTGGGACCCGGCCACCGGCCGCTACACCGTTCATGCGGGCGCCGGCGGCCTGGGACGGACCCAGACGGGCGTGGCCGGCGCGCTCGGTGTCCCGGAGAGCGCGGTCCGCGTGGCGGCGCGTGACGTGGGCGGAAACTTCGGGACCCGCAACAGCTGCTATCCCGAGTTCGCGCTGGTGGCCTGGGCCGCGCGGCGCCTCGGCCGCCCCGTCAAGTGGACGGCCGAGCGGCGGGAGGCGTTCCTGGCCGACTACCAGGGCCGCGACCTCGTGGCGCACGCCGAGCTCGCCCTCGACGCCGACGGCACCTTTCTCGCGCTTCGCGGCGCCAACACCAGCAACGTCGGCGCCCACGCCGTCTCGTTCCACCCGCTCAACAAGGGCATGGCGCTCACCGCCACGGTCTACCGCGTCCCGGTCGTGTCGATGCGCGGGCGCGCCGTCATCACGAACACGTCGCCGACGACGCCGTACCGCAGCGCGGGGCGCCCCGAGGTCATGTTCGTGATGGAGCGGCTGATCGATCTCGCCGCGCGCCGTCACGGGTTCGACCGCCTCGAGCTGCGGCGACGCAACCTCGTGCCCGCGAGCGCGATGCCCTACCGGAACCCCGTCGGCACGCTCTACGACAGCGGCGACTACCGGGCTGCGCTGGACCGCGCCGTCGCGCTCGCGGATTGGACGGGGTTCGAGGCCCGTCGCGCCGAGGCGCGCCGGCGCGGCCGCTATCGCGGGATCGGCGTGGCCAACTACATCGAGCTCAACACCGGCTTCCCGCGCGAGCGGGCCCACATCACGGTGCGCCCCGACGGCTGGATCGACCTGGTGCTGGGCACGCTCTCGTCCGGTCAGGGCCACGCGACGAGCTTCGCGCAGCTCCTGGTCGAGTGGCTCGGCGTCGAGCTCTCCGAGGTGCGTCTGATCACCGGCGATACCGACGTCACGATCGTCGGCGGCGGCGCCCATTCCGCGCGCGCGCTGCGGCTGGCCGCGGTGGTGATGGCGAAGGCGTCGGATCAGATCGTGGCGAAGGGCCGGCGGATCGCCGCGTGGATGCTGGAGGCGGCCGAGGCCGACGTCGAGTTCGCCGCGCGGCGGTTCACCGTGAAGGGCACCGACCGGTCGGTCGATCTGTTCCAGGTGGCGGCCGCCGCGGCGCGGGCCGACGCGCCGGGCGACTGTCGCGGACCGCTCGACGGGATGAGCGACGAGACGATGCCCGTGCCGTCCTTTCCCTACGGCTGCGCGGTGTGCGAGGTCGAGGTCGACCCCGAGACCGGTGCGGTCGAGCTGGTGCGCTACACCACCGTGGACGACTGCGGCCGTGCGGTCAATCCGATGATCCTTCACGGCCAGACCCACGGCGGCATCGCCCAGGGCGTGGGGCAGGCGCTGTGGGAGTCGTGCGCGTACGAGGCCGCGACCGGCCAGCTGCTCTCGTCGACGCTGATGGACTACGCCCTGCCCCGCGCCGACATGCTGCCGGCGTTCACGACGGAAATCAGCGAGGTGCCCTCGACGTCCCATCCGCTCGGCTTGCGCGGCGGCGGCGAAGGCGGGACGACGCCGGCGCTCGGCGCCGTGGTGAACGCGATCGTCGACGCCCTCGCCGAGCTGGGTGTCGAGCACATCGAGATGCCGGCGACGCCCGAACGCGTCTGGCAGGCGATCCGCGACGCGCAACGACCACGATAAGGGTCGCGCGCGACATGCTCCCTCACCTCGGAAAGCATGATCTCCGGCACGGCGACAAGTCAACTGGGATCGCACGCGCCATGGCCCGCTCGGGGGGAGGTCCAAGCCGAGCACGACCTCCCACGATCGCGTGCCCGCGGGCCGAAGAGAAGGCTCGGGGCCCGCGTCCGATGTTCGTCACGACGATCGCCATCCAAATCGGGGTTCCGCGTGGTATCCTCCACGCCGTGAAAGGCTCCGGCGCTTCGTCACGTGCTGCCGCCGTGCCCTGGTTGGACACGGGCCGGGGCGCGGCGCCGGCGCGGTGATCCCGGAGCGCTGATACCGGAGGCAGCCATCGCCCAGGTTTCGTCCCTCATGCTGGCCCGCTTCATCCGCCTGCCGCGGCGCTCCGCGGATACTTGGCAAGGCGGCGTCGTCCGCATGCCCATGTGGGTGGACGGCCCCGATGGCACGCCGTATCGGCCGCGGGGCGGCGTGTGGGTCAGCCTGGAGACGGGCCTCGTCAACGTGAAGCTCGCGGAGCCGGACGGAGACGACGGGACGCTCGCCCTCGACGCGCTGCTCGAGCTGGGCTTCAGGTTCGCTCGAACGCGCCCGGCGGCGATCCAGGTCGCCGACCGGGCGCTCGGTGAGCAGATTGCCCGCGCGCTCGGTGACGCGGAGCTGGCCGTGAGCGTCGACCCCCGCCTCGACGCGGTGAAGGCGATGGTGGCGCGGATGGCGGCGGAGACGAACGGCGAGCCGCATCCGGCAGCGCTCGATGCCAAGGGCGTGACCGTGGAGCGCATCCGGGCGTTCGCCGCCGCGGCGCGCGACTTCCACGACGCGGCGCCCTGGCGTCACCTGAGCGACGAGGACCTGATCCACGTGGAGACGCCGAGAGTGGGCAAGGCGTTTCGTCATGTGACGGTCCTCGGACGCGGCGGTCAGACGTTCGGGCTGGGGTTCTTCGCCTCGCCGAAGGACCTCGACAAGCTACACGCTTCCCCCGACCCCGCAACGCTCCTGGAAGACGGGGGGCGGTGGACCGTCCTCTTCGGCCAGCCGTGGGAGACGCCATGCTCCGACCTCGACCTCTGGGAAGAGCAAGACTTCCCTCTGGCGGCGTCCGGGGCCTATCCGGTGGCGGCGTGGTTCGGCGCATCGGGCGAGATGCGCCGCCCGGATGCGCGCGAGCTGGGTGACGTCGAGACGATACTGCTAGCGCTGTCCCGCACCACGGAGGCCGAGATCGACCAGGGCCGCTGGAGTCACGAGGTCGTCGCTCACGATGGCCCCCAGCGCGTGACGCTGGCCATCCCGGAGCTGCTCCGCCCACTGGACGCGCCGCTTGACCGCGCCCGGCGCGGCATGCCGGATCGTCGCGTCATGGAGCGCATGCTGCTCGAGGTGCAACGCTTCGCGGCCACCCACGAGTTTGCCAGCGATTCCGAGATGAACGACGCCATCAAGGCGAGGTTCACGGGGTCGATGGACACCATCGCGTCGACGGCCAGCACGCCCGTGGAGCGCGCGCAGGAACTGGTATACAGCGCCATGGACGCGCGCGGCCGCCGCCGCATCCAGCTGGCGCGCAAAGCCCTCGAGCTGTCGGCAGACTGCGCCGATGCCTACGTCCTCCTCGCCGAGGAGTGCGCCGACCCCGGCCAGGCCCGCGACCTCTATGCCCAGGGTGTGGCGGCGGGCGAGCGCGTCCTCGGGCCCACCGTCTTCGCGGAGGAGGCCGGGCACTTCTGGGCCGACGTGCGCACGCGGCCCTACATGCGGGCGCGCTTCGGACTGGCCCGATGCCTCGAGGATCTGGACCAGCGTGACGAGGCCCTCGCGCACTACCGCGAACTGCTCCGCCTCAATCCCGGCGACAACCAGGGTGCCCGGTACGCCTTTCTCAACGCGCTCCTGCTCACGGGGCGGGATGACGAGGCGGGCACGTTGCTCCTCCAGTTCGGCGACGAGCCGTCGGCGCTCTGGCAATACGGCGGGGCCCTCTGGGCCTTTCGCCGCGAGGGCGATTGCCCGGCTTCACGCCAGCGCCTGCGGGCGGCGGTTCGCGCGAACCGCCACCTGCCCGGCTACCTGGCTGGCGACAGCGAGTGGGAGGGCCCCGCGCCTCAGTCGTATGCCATGGGCAGCCGGGAGGAGGCGGTGATCTGCGTCGATGAACTGGGCGACGCCTGGAAGGCGACCCCCTGCGCTCTGCAATGGCTGGCGACCCACACCCCCCCCGGGAAGCGCCGGAAGCGTCA